>JACXTT010008207.1_pt1 | contig 14534 bp, 11 predicted proteins | sample 9270951 | NCBI WGS metagenome assembly JACXTT01 (sample SAMN15532306, study PRJNA645909) | rock metagenome | isolation source: weathered quartz diorite | place: Puerto Rico | collected 2017-06-21
GCTGCCCACGAGCGATGCCGCGATTCCCGCGCTCGTGACCGGCGTCACCGACCTCGCCCCCGACGGCGGCGAACCCGCGATCACCGAGGCGCTCTCGTTCTTCGAGGTGTACGGCTATCACCCGACCGACATCATCGTCGCCTCGGGAGCCTTCGACGTCGAAGGCAAGTCCAACGGCCCCGTGATCTTCGTGCACAAGGACAATCCCCTGACGCAGATCTCGATGGAGCAGCTCGACGGCGTGTTCGGTTCGGAGCGCACGGCGGGCATGCGCGGCTTCAAATGGTCGCCTTCCGACGGCCGCGGCCCGGAGAAGAACATCCGCACCTGGGGGCAGCTGGGGCTCACCGGCGAGTGGGCCGACAAGCCGATCCAGACCTACGGCCACGCGCCTTCGGGCACCACGCGCTTCTTCCAGTGGAAGGTGATGGGCAACGGCGACAAGTGGAACCCGAACTACCGCGAATACGTCGAGACCGGCAGCAAGATGATCGCCGACGAGGACAAGGCGTCGCAGCGCCTTGGGCTGCGATCCATGCTGAGGAACGAGCTCGCGAACGACCGCTACGGCATGGCGTGGACGGTGATGCCGCAGGCCAAGGGCATCGACGGCATCAAACCGATCGCGGTCGTGCCGCGCGGGAGCGATCGCGCGGTGATGCCGAGCATGCAGACCTTCCAGGACCGCTCGTATCCCATGGTCCGCAACATCTACATCTATCTCAACCGCAAGCCGGGCACGGCCGTCGATCCGAAGCTCAGGGAATTCCTGCGCTTCATCCTCTCGCGCGAGGGGCAGCGGATCGTGGCGGACAACGCATCGTACTTGCCGCTCACGGCCTCTCTCGTGCGCGAACAACTGGAGAAACTCGACTGATGAAAAAGACGTTGAAGGCGATTTCGGCGGCGCTCGCCGCGTGCGCCACGGCGGCGTATGCGCAGGCGCCGAGCCTCGATTCGATCCCGGCGTACAAGAAGGAATTCGAGGTGGTGGGCCACCTGCGCATCGCGGGCAGCGAGCTCAAGGGCGTGATGGACAAGCTCCTCGAGGGTTTCGCCAAGATGCAGCCCGGCGCGAAGGTCTCGTCAAACTACATGACGAGCAGCGAGGGCGCGCTCGGCATGATGTACGCCGGCGCCTCGGACGTCGCTCCCATGGGCGACGACGCCAAGATTCCCGACCAGATGCCGTTCTTCAACGCGAAGGGCTACGTTCCTACCGAGATCTCGATCGCGACCGGCGGCTACAACATGCGCGGCGTGCTCTTCGCGTGGGCGATCATGGTGAACAAGGACAACCCGATCGCCGAGCTCTCGATCGACCAGCTCGACGGCATCTTCGGCTCGGAGAGGAGCGGCGGCTGGGAGATCGGCGCCAACGCCGACAACAACCTGCTTTTCACCGCGAAGTACGCGCGCGGCCCGGAGAAGAACATCCGCACGTGGGGCCAGCTCGGCCTCAAGGGCGAGTGGTCGAAGCAGGAGATCAGGACCTACGGCTACATCGCGCCCGGGTTTTCCACGAGCTTCCAGCGCATGGTGCTGCACTGGTCGACGAAGATGAACCCGAACTACCAGGAATTCGTCGAGTGGAAGGAAGCGACCAACGACGCCGCCGGCAACGCGGTGCGCAGCCAGCGCATGTACGAGGCGATCTCGAAGGACAAGTACGCGATCGGCTGGGGCGCGCTCATGCACGTGCAGGGCACATGCGTGAATCCCGACGGCACGAAGTGCCCGGGCTATCCGAACGTGAAGGTGATCGCGGTCTCCAAAGACGGCCGTGCGGTGCCGTTGACCGCGGACAGCGTCGCCAATCGCAGCTACCCGCTCTCGCGCGACGCGTACATCTACGTCGACAAGGCGCCGGGCCGCGCGATGGATCCGAAGGTGCGCGAGTTCCTGCGCTTCGTGCTGTCGCGCGAGGGGCAGGCGATCATCCAGAAGAACGGCCCGTACACGAACCTTCCGGCGGAATACATCCGCGAGCAGCTGAAGAAGCTCGACTGAGACGATGCGGGCGCGGTTCTCCCTCCTCTGCGCGGCGCTCGCGCTCGCTTCGGCCGCCGGCCTGGCGGCCGGGCTCGCGCCCTATTCGCCGCTGGCGAAAGTGCAGGGCGACATCCGCATCTGGGGAAGCCCCGAGGACACCAGCCTCGTGAATTTCTGGGAGGCGGGTTTCCGCAAGTTCCATCCGCAGGCGCATGTGGTCGCGTCGCTCCATGGACCCGAGTCCGCGATGGCTGGCATCTACACCGACGTCGCCGACATCGCCTTCGTGGGCCGGGAGCTGCGCCTGCCGGTGGAGAGCATGGCGTTCCAGTGGGTCAAGCTCTACAAGCCGACGACGATCCAGGTCGCGAACGCTTCGCTCGAGTCGCGGCGAGTCGCGGCGAACCTCGGTGTGTACGTGCATCCCGCCAACCCCATCGCGGGCCTCACGCTCGCGCAGCTCGACGGCATCTTCGGCGCCGAGCACAAGCGCGGCGGCGCGAACGTGCGCACGTGGGGCGATCTCGGCCTGACGGGTGAATGGCGCGAGCGGCCGATCCGCGTGGTCACACCCGAGGTCACGAGCGTCCCGGCGCTCTTCTTCCGCCACGCCGTGATGGGCGACAGCCTCAAGTGGAATCCGGCGCTCGAGGAATTCGCGTCGCCGGACCGGGCGATCGACGCCGTCGCGCGCGATCCGAACGCGATCGCATACGCTCCGATGCCGAACGTGGGCGGACGCGCCGCGAAAGCCGTTCCCCTCGCCGCGAAAGCCGGCGGGGAATTCGTCGCGCCCGATGCGGCGAGCGTCGCGGAGCATCGCTATCCGCTGGCGCGCGCGGTCATCGTCGCGATCGACCGGCCGACCGGGAAGCCGGTCGATCCGAGAGTGCGCGAATTCCTGCGCTTCGTGCTGAGCGCGGAGGGACAGGAGGCCGTCGCTCGCGACGGCGCGTACGTGCCGCTGTCGCCGGCCGACGCGCAGCGCCAGGCGAAGCTTCTCGACTGATCATGCGATCGATCGCGCTATCGCTGATCTTTTTCGTTGCATCTGCATTCGCGCAGGCGCCCGACCTGCCGCCGCCGTACGTTGCGTCCGCAGAGAAGATCTCCGGGCGCATCTTCATCTGGGGCCACGGTGCGCTCGCGGGGCGCTTCGATTTCATCGAGGCGCTGGTGAAGGCATGGGAGAAGGGCTTCGCGAAACATCACCCCGATGTCACGTTCGAGAATCGGCTGCACGGAACCGCTTCCGCGATGGGCGCCCTCTACACCGGCAAGGGCGATCTCGCGCTCATGGGCCGCGAGATCTGGCCGCACGAGGTGGCGGCCTTCAGGGAAGTGAAGGGCTATGCGCCGCTCGGCGTCGATGTCGTGACCGGCAGCTACAAGACGCGCAACCGCGGCTACGCCATCGTGGTCTTCGTGCACAAGTCGAACCCGATCCAGGGCGTGACGCTCAAGCAGCTCGACGCGATCTTCAGCGCCGATCGCCGGCGCGGCGGCGCCGCGGCGCGCACGTGGGGCGATCTCGGGCTCACAGGAGAGTGGGCGTCGCGGCCCGTGCATCCCTACGGCTTCTCGCTCGCGCGCGGCTTCGCCGACTACATCGAGGAGGCGGTGTTCGCGGGCGGCCACCGCTGGAATCCCGAGATTCGCGACTTCGCCGACCTGCCGGGCTCGCTCGGCGGCGCGACCGACGGCGGGCAGCGCGCGCTCGACGCGATGGCCGACGATGCGGCAGGCATCGCGTTCTCCGGCGGGCTCTACGGCAATCCGGACGTGAAGCCGATCGCGGTCGCGCGCGAGGAGCGCGCGCCGTTCGTCGCGGCGAACGCAGCGACGGTGATGGACCACAGCTATCCGCTCACGCGGATCATCACCATGTTCATGGATCGCGCGCCCGGTGAGCCGCTGCCGGTGCACATCCGCGAGTTCATGCGCTACATCCTGTCGCGCGACGCGCAGGCCGCCGTGCTCTCCGAGGGCGGCGGCTACCTGCCGATCCTCGCGCCGGAAGCGAAGAAGGAACTGGAGAAGCTCAAGTGAAGAAGGTCTACCTGTCATCGTTGCTGCTGGCGCTGGCCCTGCCCGCGCTGGCGCAGACGTCGTCGCAGTCCCAGCCCACCGAGGAGTCGAAGAAGCTGCCGACGGGATCCGCCGCGGAGCGCAAGGAGCGCATGAAGGTGCGCGCCGCCTCGCAGGCGTACACGAAGAAGTTCGACCTGTCCGGATTGCCTGCCTATGTGCCCGAGGAAAAGGTCACGGGGACGCTGCGCGTCTGCGGCAACAACTACGTGAACGACGCGCCGCTCGGCGGCTACTGGAAGGAAGCGTTCGAGAAACTCCATCCGGGCGTGAAGGTCGAGTACAACACGCCCACCGCGGCCATCGCCGCCGCATGCTTGTACTTCGATAAAGCCGACATCGGCATCAACCACGAGCTCTCGTTCTACGACTACCTCGCGCACTTGCGGCTGAAGGGCTTCGAGCCGCAGGGATTTTCGGTCTTCACCGGCTCGTACAACTACGTCGGCTGGCAGAACAACCTGGTGATCATCGTGAACAAGGACAACCCGATCGCGAAGATCACGATGAAGCAGCTCGACGGGATCTTCGGTTCGGTGCGCGACGGCGGCTGGGTGGGCTCCGACTGGCACCCCGAGATGAAGCGCGGCGCCGGCGAGGACATCCGCACGTGGGGCCAGATGGGGCTCACGGGCGACTGGGCGAACCGGCGCATCACGCCGCACGGCTATGCGCTGCGCTACGCGTCGGCGATCGAGTTCTCCAACCGCGTGCTGCAGGCGAGCGACAAGTGGAACGGCGACCTGCACACGTACGCCAACTACAAGCGCCCCGATTTCACGACTTACCTCGAAGCCGACCAGATCTTCGACCAGGTGCGCAAGGATCCGGCCGCCATCGGCTACGCGCGCTACCACGACGGCTTCCCGAAGGACATCAAGATCCTCGCGCTCGCGAAGGATGCGAACGGCCCCTACTACGACTACACCATCGACAACGTGCAGAGCCGCGCGTATCCGCTCTGGGGCGACCAGTCGTTCTGGGTGAGCGCGAAGAAGGGCCTGCGCCTGCCCGCGAAGGTGCGCGAGTTCATCCGCTTCGTGCTGTCGCGCGACGGCCAGGACCTGGTGCAGAAGGACGGCAAGTATCTCCCGCTCACGGCCGAGGCCGCGCGCGCGGAGCTGGCGAAACTCAAATGAGGAAACGCAACATGAGAACCGTAATCGGCGCAGCCCTGTCGCTGCTCGCGTTGACCGCGTTGGCGCAACAGAAGGCGCAGGAGCCCGGCGCTTCCACCGAAGGCCTCGACATGCAGGAAGCGCGCGCGAAGATGATGGGCGCCCGCGGTGCGAAGGTCGCCTACACGAAGAAGTTCGACCTGTCGGGCCTGCCGAAGTACGAGCCGAGACAGCAGGTGAAAGGAACGCTGCGAGTCTGGGGCAGCAACTACATCACCGACGGCAAGGTCGGCGGCTACTGGGAAGAGGCGTTCCGCAAGTACCACCCCGACGTCAAGATCGAATGGCACATGAAGACGACGGGAGCCGCGGTTCCGGCGCTCGTCTTCGGCGTGAGCGACCTCGGCATCGGCGTGAAGATCACCTTCGCGCAGCAGCAGCTCTTCGAGCGCTACAAGGACCGGTCGCCGCGGGAGCTGGAGATCGCGACGGGATCGTTCGACGTGCCGGGATGGAACCCCGGCTTCGGCGTCGTCGTGCACAAGGACAACCCGCTCGACAAGATCACCGTGGAGCAGCTCGACGGCATCTTCGGTGCCGAGCGCCTCGGCGGCTGGGAAGGCACGAGCTGGCGCCCGCAGTGGAAGCGCGGCCCGGAGAAGAACATCCGCACGTGGGGACAGCTCGGGTTGAAGGGCGAATGGGCCGACAAGCCTATCGTGCCGTACGGGCTCAACTTGCGCTATCACCAGGCGACGACGATTTCCGACCGCATCCTGCAGGGCAGCGACAAGTGGAACGAGAAGATGCGGACCTACGCGAATTTCGTCTCGAAGGAAGGCACGCTCGAGCGCGGTCTCAATGAGGAGCTGTCGCAGGACAAGTACGGCATCGGCATCCTCGCGGCGCCGACGACGACGCTGCGCGGCGTCGGATCGCTGCCCACGCTCAAGGTACTGCCGCTCGCGAAGACTTCCGCCGGGCAATATGTGCCGTACACGTTGGAGACCGTGCAAGACCGCAGCTATGCGCTGGCCGACGAGATCTACGCGTACTTCGACCGCGACCCCGCGAAGCCGATCAATCCGATCGTGTACGAATTCGTGAAGTTCATCCTGAGCCGCGAGGGCCAGGAAGCGGTGATGCGCGACGCGAAGTACCTGCCGCTCACTGCGCAAGTGTCGACTGAGCAGAACCGCAAGCTCGAGGAGATCGCCAAATGAGGAAGATCGCCATCGCCATCGCGTCGGCCGCCTTCGCCGCCAACGCGTTTGCCCAGGATGCGCGGCCCATGGTCGAGTGGGTCGTGCCAGCCCTGCCGACGAACAAGCCGCAGACACCGGAGCAGGCGAAGGCCGGGCAGGAGCGCGGCCGCGACCTGCCGCCGCCCGAGATCCTGCAGCCCGCGCTGGACACGGCTTTGCCGCCGTACCAGCCGAAGGCGCGCGTCACCGGCTCCTTCAAGGGCGCGGCCTCGGATGTCCTCGTCGTGCTGGCGAACAAGCTCTTCGAGAAGTTCAGCCAATACCAGCCGGGCGTGTCGCTCTCGATCGCGCCCCCCTACGCGGGAAGCCTCGGCGCGAAGGAGCTGGTGAAGGGCGACCTCGATTTCGTTTTCGTCTCGCGCGAGCTCAAGCCCGACGACATCGCCGACTTCCAGAAGAAGTACGGCTACGACCCGCTCAGCGTGCCGATCCACGGCGGCTCGTACCGCCACTTCGGCGCGCTCGACGCCGTGGGATTCTTCGTCCACAAGGACAATCCCATCGAGAAGCTCACCTTCGAGCAGCTCGACGCGATTTATTCGAGCACGCACCATCGCGGCGGCAAGGCGATCCGCACGTGGGGCGACCTCGGGCTCACGGGCGAGTGGGCCGACAAGACGATCCACGCCTGGGGCATCAAGCCATGGAACGGATTCGAGGAGTTCGTGCGCCAGCGCGTGCTCTCGGTGCCGGGCAAGCGGGGCGAGTGGCGCGACGACCGCGACATGGGATACGAAAAGGTCGTGTTCCCGATGGCGAAGCACGCCGCGGAGGACAAGTACGCCATCGGCTATTCCGGCGTCGCATACATCGATGCGCCGGTGAAGATGATCGCCGTGAGCGAAGGTCCCGGCAAGGCGTTCACCACGCCGACATACGAGTATGTGGCGGCCGCGACCTATCCGTTGTCGCGCCTGGTGTTCTTCAACACCAACAAGGCGCCGGGGAAGCCGCTGCCGCCCGCGATCGAGGAGTTCCTGCGTTTCGTGCTGAGCCGCGAAGGCCAGCAAGTCGTGCTCGACCACGCCCGCTACATTCCGCTGCGCGCCTCGCAGGCCGAGACTTCGCGCGCGCTGCTCGCGCGCTAGCTGAACGGAAATTCATCGAGGATTCATCGCCCGTTCATCCGCGCGCCCTAGGATGGCGCTCACTCCCCAACTGCAGGAGGAATCATGAAGACGTTCGCCAGGATCGCCGTCGCCCTCGCTCTCGCCGCGCCGCTCGCGCTGGCGCCCGCGGCCGCGTTGGCGCAGGAGAAACCGAAGAAGAACTGGACCGCCCCGCAGAAGAAGATCTACGGCCAGCAGCTGGTCGACGAGACCATGAAGAAGCATCCCGAGCTGCTCTCCGTCACGCTGCACGGCACGCCGCCCGGCGAGAAGGACATCTACACGATGTTCGCCGGCTCCTTCCCCGAGCGCATCGGCAATCCCGACGACCCGGACGACATCGACGTCATCAAGAAGGGCATCACCATCCTCGACCCGCGCTGGAAGCGGGTGAAGGACACGGACAAGAAGTTCGTCGTGCTCATGCCGATGCAGGACGCGAAAGGCGAGAACGTCGGCCTCGTCGTGTACGCGTTCAAGAACCCGCCGAAGCCGGCCGGCCTGGAAGAGCACTACCTCAAGGAATCGATGAAGCTGCGCAACGCGCTCGCGAAGCAGATCCCGAGCTACAACGCGCTGTTCGACCCGGCGAAGTAGGCGAACATGAAGACGCGCACGGCGTTGTTGATCGCCGCGGTCCCGCTGGCGCTCGCGCCGGCGGCGTTCGCCCAAACGTCGGCAAGCACGACCGGGCCGCAAGCCTCGCCGCAGACGAAGGAATCGATCGTCGTGCAGGGCTCCTTCCTCGGCGCGGGGGCGCAGAGCGCGACGAAGCTCGACGCCACGGTCCGCGACACGCCGTTCACCGTCGAGAGCTATACGGCGTCGTTCATGAAAGCGATCGAGACCACCAACGTCGCCGACCTGTACAGCTACATGACAGGCGTGAAGCGCGCGGGCAACACCGGTTACGACCTCACTATCCGCGGCTTCAAGACGGGCGGCGACGACAAGAGCGCCATCATGGTCGACGGCCTCCCGGGCCTCACCGGCCGCTTCGGATCGCCGCCGACAGTCGGCGTCGATCACGTCGAAGTGGTGAAGGGACCGATGTCGGTGCTCTACGGGCAGATCCAGCCCGGCGGCTTCGTGAACCTGATCAGCAAGAAGCCCATGGGAGCGTGGCAGGGCTCGCTGGACATCAAGGGCACGACCTTCGGCGCGAAGTCCTCGAGCCTCGGCACGGCGAGGGGATACGACGCCGCGGTCGACGTCACCGGGCCCTTCGACGCCGACGGCCGCTTCCTCTATCGCGCGATCGCCGAATACGGGGACCGGAATTCGTTCCGCGAGTTCGTCTCCGAGAGGGCGAGCTACCTTGCGCCCAGCGCGACCTGGAACATCTCGGACGCGACGTCCGTCACCGCGCAGGTGGAATACCGCCAGGTCTATGGCGCGTATGACGACGGCCTCGCCGTGCCGAGCCGCGACATTTCGCGGCTGCCCCCGATCGACCGCTACCTGCAGGAACCGGGCGACTGGCGCAAGGAGACGGGTGCCGCGGGAGTGTTGCAGGCGACCCACGCGTTCACCGACAGCCTCACCTGGAACGGGTCGCTGCGCTCGGTCTACAACCGCGCGGACGATGCCGCCTACGCGAGCCTCGCCGTGCGTCCCGACGGGCACACGCTGCAGCGTCGCATCCGCAACCTGCACGCGATTCGCCACTACAACTACTTCGATACCAACGCCAGCGCGCAATTCGAGACGGGCGGCATCAAGCACAAGGTGCTCTTCGGCGTGGGCGGCGGGCGCGACACCGATCACGAATGGCGCGAACGGTTCTTCACCGGCGGCGCGTGCCCGGGGCCGACGTGCATCGACATCGACATTTACAACCCGGTCTACGGCAACGTGCCCTCCATGTTCTCGCTTCCGGCTTTCAGCAGCAACTCGCTGCGGCGGGATGTCTTCTTCACCTCGGATTCGCTCGGCACCTACGTCTCGGACCTGATCACCCTCTCGGAGCACTGGAAGCTCACGGCCGGGGTGCGCAACGTCCACGACAAGCAGAAGTTCGCAGACCGGATCAACACGAACCTCGCGCCGACGGACAAGACGGCCGACAAGTCGGCTGTGCCGATGGCGGGGATCCTGTTCCAGCCGAGCAAGGCCTGGACGATCTATGCGAGCTACGCGGAATCCTACGTGCCGGTCGACCCGAGCCTGTTCGACGCCACCGGCAAGAATCCCTTCATCCCGATCGAGGGCAAGCAATACGAAGCGGGCGTGAAGGCCGAGCGCCTCTTCGAGGGCCGCCTGACCGGATCGCTGGCCGTGTTCCGGATCGATCGCAAGAACACCACGTCGAGCTTCACGTGCCCCCTGGGCACCTGCACGCAACAGCTCGGCTCCGAGCGCTCGAGGGGAGCCGAGCTCGAGCTGAACGTCCGGCCGGTGAAGAACTGGCAGACCGTTTTCGGATACACGCTGCTCGATGCGAAGGTGACCGCCTCTCCCGACGCGGCGCAGGTCGGCGCGCTCCTGCCCAACGTCCCGCGCCGCAGCGCGAATCTCTGGTCGCGTTACGACATCAAGGACGGGCCGCTGAAAGGGCTGGGCGTCGGTGTCGGGCTCGTCTACGTGGGCGATCGCGCCGGCGCGCTCGTCAGCACGGCCGATCGCCGCGACCTGCATCTTCCGTCGTACACGGTTGCCGACGTCGGCTTCTACTACCTCGTCGACCGGTACGCCTACAACCTGAAGATCGGCAACATATTCGACAAGGAATACATCGAGAGCGCCGGATCGATCCCGGACATCCGCCTGCTCCCCGGGGCGCCGCGCAACGTGACGCTGTCCGTGCGCGTGAATTTCTGAACGGGGCTTCCATGCTGAAGCGATCGACGATCGCCACGATCGCCTTCGCCATGTGCGGCGGCGCGCTCGGCGCCGACAAGGCGACGAGCGGCCTCGAGATGCAGAAGGCGCGCGCCGCGGGGCTCGCGCTCAAGGCGAAGAAGGCGTACTACCCGGCCGACAAGTGGGACCTGAGCGAGCTTCCGGCGTACTCGCCGAAGGAGAGGATCTCCGTCACCATCCGGATCGGCGGCAGCAACTATATCGTCGACGGGCGCCTCGCGGAGTACTGGGAGACCGGGTTCCGCAAGTTCCATCCTGACGCGAAGCTCGAATTCAACATGCCCACCACGCGGGTCACGATGTCGATGCTCGCCTACGGCATGTCCGACATCGGCATCAGCCGCCGCGTGCTGAGCGACGAGCTGCAGCTCTACGAGCGCGTCAGGAACAGAAGCCCGCTCGAGATCGTGATCTGCACCGGCTCGTACAACGTGACCGGATGGAACCCGGCCTTCGGCATCGTCGTGCACAAGGACAACCCGCTGACGAAGATCACGCTCCAGCAGCTCGACGGCGTCTTCGGCGCCGAGCGCCTCGGCGGCTGGGTCGGCACCGACTGGCATCCGGAAGTCGCGCGCGGTCCGGAGAAGAACATCCGCAAGTGGGGCGAGCTCGGCCTCGCCGGCGAGTGGGCCGACAAGGAGATCGTCCCGTACGGCCTCAACCTGCGCTACACCCAGGCGACGACGTTCTCCGATCGCGTTCTCGGCGGCAGCGACAAGTGGAACGAGAAGCTGCGCATCTACGCCAACTACGTGGCCCCGGCTTCGGGAAACGGCGAAAGCGGCATGGGATTCGGGCAGCTCAAGCGCGGCCTGAACGACGATCTCGTCAAGGACCGCTACGGCATCGCGTACATCCCGTCGCCCGTCGGCCCGAACCTGCCGCCGCAGCTGAAAGTCCTCGAAGTCGCGCAGACTTCAGCGGGGCCTTACTACGCCTATACGATCGAGAACATCCGCTCGCGCCGCTATCCGCTCTACGACGAGATGTATGCCTACCTCGACGCGTCGTCTGCGGCGGCGCTCGATCCCAAGGTGCGCGAGTTCATGCGCTTCGTCCTGTCGCGCGAGGGCCAGGAGGCGGTGATGCGCGACGGCAAGTACCTTCCGCTCACCGCGGAAGTCCTCCGCCGGGAGCTGAAGAAGCTCGACTGACATGCGTCTCGCGCCGCTCGCCGCCGCGGCCGCGGCGCTCTCGATCCTCTCGGGCCACGTCGACGGCCAGTCCGGCTCGCGCGATGCCGCCGCGGTGCAGGATGCGCGCAGCAAGAGCGTCGCGTCGTTCGGCAAGAAGAAGTACTACGCGCCGGAGGACGTGAAGCTCGACGACCTGCCGCGCTACTCGCCGCAGACGAGAGTCGCCGGCACGATCCGTATCTGGGGCAGCGATCTGTTCGGCGGTCCGGTGCTGCGCGAGGGAATCGAAGAAGGCTTCCGCAAGTTCCAGCCCGACGCCCGTTTCGAGTTCAACCTGAAGGGCCCGGCGATGGCGACGGCAGGCCTGATCACGGGCCAGGCGGACGTCGCGCCGACGCGGCGCCTCACGTGGGATGCTCTCCTCGCGTTCCAGCGCATCTACAACCATGATCCGCTCGTGATCCGCGCCATGACGGGATGGGCGGTGAATTCGCCGTTCGTCATCGTGGTGCACAAGGACAACCCGATCGCGCGCCTCACCATGAAGCAGCTCGACGGCATCTTCGGCGCCGAGCGCGACGGCGGCTGGGTCGGCACGTCGTGGCATCCGGAGTTCGCGCGCGGCGCCGACGGCAACATCCGCGCGTGGGGCGACCTCGGCCTCGGGGGCGAGTGGAAGGACAAGCCCATCCACGTGCATGGCTACGGCCTGCGCTACCTCTTCTCGCCGCGCTTCTCCGACGACGTGCTGAAGGCGAGCGACAAGTGGAACGAATCGCTGCGCCAGTACGTGAACTACGCGACTCCCGAAGGCAAGCTGAAGAGCGCCGACCAGCAGATGGCCGAGGCCGTCGCGCACGACCGCTACTCCATCGCGTATTACGCGTACGGGCGCGGCACCGATCCGGACGTGAAAGTGCTCGCGATCGGCGCCGGCGACGGCGGCGCTTTCGTGCCCCCCACGGTCGCGAGCGTGCGCGATCACTCATACCCGCTCGTCGACTCGATGTACGTCTACGCGAACCGCGAGCCCGGCAAACCGCTCGACCCGAAGGTCCGCGAGTTCCTGCGATTCCTGCTGAGCCGCGAGGCGCAGGAGATCGTCGCGCGCGACACCACGATGCTGCCACTCACCGCCGCGCTCGCGCGCGAGGAGCTGGCGAAACTGGATTGACAACATGAGGACCGCACGTTCGCTTTTTCTCGCGTCCGCCGCCTGCGCGGCGGCGCTCGCATGCGTGGCCGCCGACGAGCCGCCGCCTCCCGATTCCGCGGCCGAGCACAGCGCGAGCCACTCGGACCGCTCGAAGCGCGCTTTCTACCCCGCCGACAAGTTCGACTTGAGCGCACTGCCGAGCTACGCGCCGCAGGAGCAGGTCTCCGGGACGCTGCGCGTGTGGGGCAACAACTACATCGGCGATTCCGACCTGGGCAAGTGGTGGGCCGACGCGTTCGCCCGCTATCACCCCGGCATCCAGTTCGACTACAACCTGCCGTCCGCGTCGATCGCGATTCCCGCGATCTACTTCGGGCTGGCGGATATCGGCATGAATCACGAGCCGCATTTCTACGATCACCTCGCGCACGTGCGCATGAAGGGATTCGAGCCCACGGGAATCTCGGTGGTGACCGGCTCGTACAACGTCGGCGGCTGGCAGCCCTCGATCGTGATCATCGTGAACAGCAAGAACCCGGTCTCGAAGATCTCCGTCGAGGAGCTCGACGGTGTCTTCGGTGCCGAGCGCATCGGAGGATGGGTGGGGCACACGTGGCATCCGGAATTCGCGCGAGGCCCGGAGAAGAACATCCGCACCTGGGGCCAGCTCGGCGTGAAGGGGCCGCAGGCAAGCCACCGGATCCACACATACGGCTACAGCATCCGCTACGCCACCGCGCTCGAGTTCTCCAATCGCGTGCTGCAGGCGAGCGACAAATGGAACGAGGGACTCCGGACGTTCGCCAACTATCGCCGTGCCGACGGCTCGATGTACCTGCAGTCGGACCAGATCCTCGACCGGTTGAAGGAGGATCCCGACGGCATCGCGATGATCCGCTACATCTCGAAGTTCCCGCCCGAGATCAAGGTGCTCGCGGTCGCGGAGAAAAAGAAGGGACCGTATTACGGCTACACGATCGAGAACGCGCGCGAGCGCAAGTATCCGTTGTGGGGAGACCAGTCGTTCTGGGTGAGCGCGAAGCCGGGGACCGCGATGGACCCGAAGGTCCGCGAATTCATCCGCTTCGTTCTGAGCCGCGAAGGCCAGGAGCTGGTGCAGAAGGACGGGAAGTACCTGCCCCTGACCGCGGGAATCGCGCGCGAAGAGCTCAAGAAGGTTCGATGATGGCGAAGTCGGCGTGCCTGGCGCTGGTATTCGCGTGCATCGGGGCGCCGGTGCTTGCGCAGGTCATGGCGCCGCCGCGTCCCGTGGCGCCCGACAGCTACGAAGCGAAGCTCGTCGCGACGCTGCCGCGCTATGTGCCCGAGCAGCGGGTGAGCGGCACGATCCGCCTGTGGGGACACGGCAACCGCGCGCTCCCCTGGATGCACAACCTCATCGACAAGTGGGAAGCCGGATTCCGCAAGTTCCACCCCGACACACGGCTCGATTTCCAGATGTGGGGAACGTCGTCCGGCATCGGGGCGCTTTTCACCGGCATCGGCGACGTCGCGATCCTCGGCGAGGAGATCCTGCCGGAAACGGCGGCGTCATTCGAGCGTGCGAAGGGCTACCCGCCGCTCGGGATCGAGATCATGACGGGCAGCGTCGACATCCGCAATTTCGATTACGCGCAGCAATTCTTCGTGCACAAGGACAATCCGCTCGCGCACGCGACCCTCGCCGAGCTCGACGCGATCTTCGGCGCGGAGCATCGCCGCGGACCGAAGAACATCCGCACGTGGGACGAGATGGGCCTCGGCGGCGAGTGGGCCGGCAGGGGCATCACGCCGTACGGGTGGGC
>JACXTT010008208.1_pt1 | contig 14532 bp, 19 predicted proteins | sample 9270951 | NCBI WGS metagenome assembly JACXTT01 (sample SAMN15532306, study PRJNA645909) | rock metagenome | isolation source: weathered quartz diorite | place: Puerto Rico | collected 2017-06-21
TTTTAAGTCTGAAGGCTTGGCTGGAAAGGGCCGAAGGCCGCCCCGCCCCCTATGACGTCAAAATCCATGCAGGTGATTAACAAAATTGAGGTCAGACCCCTTCAGTAGCGGTCTGTTGTGCAATGTCTCAAAGAATGAAAATGGCGACTGAATTATTTTTCAGGCACAAGAAAACACGCCTGTCGTTTTTGTGTTTTCCTGATCGTCCTCCGCCGGCGTCTGAATTATCAGACACCGGCGGAGGCACGACAGGAGGTTTACCCGGTAATGAAAATTACTGCTGCAATGATAGAAATAACCACGATCGGAAGAACGAACACGTAGAGCACGAGCGCTTCAAGAAGCTCGCTGATCGGTGGCATGTGGAGCGTGCTCATGATAAGCCCCTCCTCATTCCAAGGTCCGCACACAGACGCTGTGTGGGTCAGCATCGTCACCATCTGGCAGGATTTTGAAGCATGACGATTCGTTTTCACCCGTCTGCGTAGCGGATCCACCCATTTAAGGGTAGATAAATGCCAGACATAAATAAATTTTAAGCATGGCATTGCCCGGGGGGAAATGAAAAAAATTAATTTAAGCGTTTTCTTATGGACTGCTAAAAACCGAAAACCGGGGTCAGATCACAGTTTCCGCTGATATTCAGAGACAATTGCTCTCTGACCCCGGTTTGTCATCTCTTAATTCCTGAAGCCGGTCATGCTCCGGCATCCTTCGCCGCCAAGCCGCCGATCGCCGACCAGTCGAGATGTTCGCCGCCATGGGCGAGCAGGGTCAGGAACCGGTCGCGCAGCAGGCTCGCCAGCGGCATCGGTACGCGCAACTCTTCGGCGGCGGCCAGCGTCAGCCGAATGTCCTTCTGGCCGAGCGGCGCGGCAAAACCCGCCGGCTCGAATTGTCCGCCGGCGATCAGCCCGCCGTAGGTTTTGTAGACGGGGGCGTTGAACAGGGTCGAGGTCAGCATCTCCAGATACTGCCGCCGATCGACGCCGCCCTTGGCGACGAGCGCCAGGGCCTCGCCGAGCGACTCAATCACCGCAGCGATCAAAAAGTTGCCGCTGAGCTTCACGAGGTTGGCGGCTTTGGGTGTATTCGAGAGCACGAAGGTCTTCTGCCCCATGGCCTCGAAGAGAGGAGCCGCGGCTGAGACCGCGGCCGGCTCACCGGCGGCGATCACGAAAAGTTTTCCCGCCGCGGCCGCGTCAGGGCGGCCGAACACCGGCGCCGAGACGAAACGCTGGCCGGCTCTGGCATGGGCTTCCGTCAGTCTTTCCGACAAGGCGACGCTGATCGTGCTCGATGAAACATGAATGGTGCCCGCCGGCAGACTCTGAACGATGCCATCCTTTCCGAACGCAACGCTCTCCACGGCCTCGTCATTCGCGAGCATGGTGATGACGGCTTCGCCCCGGCACGCGTCCGAAACACGGGCGCCCACCTTGGCGCCTTGTGCAACCAGGGTGGCGGTTTTCTCCAGAGTCCGGTTATAGACCGTCACGTGATGGCCGGCCTTCAAAAGGTTGGCCGCCATGCCGGCGCCCATGCGCCCCAGTCCGATAAAGCCGACATTCATGGTATTTCTCCTTCGTTATGCATTCAGTCGCCGAGCTCCTTGATCCGATCACCGGCGGGTTCCCGGTGGTACGGCCGACAGAAACTCACTCGGTCTTGACAGCTTCCACCTGGATGTGAAGTGTCGTTTCCATCTTGAATCCGTATTGCTGACCGGAGTTGATGCCGAAGTCGGCGCGATCGAGAGTGCCGAACGCATCCGCGCCGCAGACCTCGCGCTTGAACATCGGGTGCGGCATGCATTTGAACGCGTTGATCTTGAGCGCGACCGGCTTGGTTATGCCGTGCAGCGTCAGCTTGCCGGTGACGGTGGTCGGTATGCCATTGGTAAAACCGCCCAGGGTGCCCTGGTAACGGGCTTCCGGAAATTTGGCGGCGTCGAAAAGCTCCGGGCCGACGGCGTGCTGGTTCAGCTTGTCGTGGCCGAACTCGATGCTGGCCACGTCGACGATGACGTCGACCGTGCCCGTGCCCGCGGCCTTGTCCAGCGTGATAACGCCGCTGGTCTTGCGGAACAGCCCGCGCCACGTCGACAGGCCGGCCAAGTGATCGGCCTCGAAACTCGGATGCGTGTGGTCCGGATCGATTTTGTAGGTCGCCGGTGCGGCGTAAGCGGCGGCGGAGGCCGCGAGAATTAATGCCGGGATCAGACGGAATATCATGTTGTTCTCCTCGTTGGATATGGAATCAGTTGTTGGTCGCGGTGATCGCGTGAACCTTGATGACGATTTCGTCGGCGACCACGTCGGTCGCTTCCCATTCGCCGGTACCGACCTTGAAATCCGTCCGGTGAATGCGGGCCGCGCCGTCGTACGATCGGGTCTTCCCGACGTCCTTCACCGTCACCGGGAACCGGACGTCGCGGGTGATACCCTTGATGGTGATTTTACCCGTGGCCTCGATCTGTGTCGGCGACAGGATTTTCAGGGAAGTGCTGGCGAACGTGGCCGTCGGAAAGTGAGCGGCATCGAGCCATGCGGGTTTCAGAATTTCCCGGTTGTATTCGGCGTCGCCGAGATCCAGGCTCGCGACGTCGACGGTGAATTGCGCACTCGCGCGCGCCGGATGGGCGGGATCGAAGTCGATGGACGCATGAAATTTCTCGAAGGTCGCGTCCACCGGCACACCCATCTGCGTCACCGTGATCGTGACGGTGCTGGGCGGGACTCGCACCGGCTGCATGGCGGCGCCGGCGGGCAGGACCGCGGCGGCCAGCAACGCCATGGAGCGGATCATGAATTTCATTGCCAAATCCCTCAAGCGCGACGCTTCGCGGCCGGCAGCATGCTCGTCAGCACCGTGTCGCGATAATGGAAGTGATGCACCAGCGCCGCCGCGGCGTGCAGCAGCACGCCGGCGGCCATGGCATACGACAGCGAGGCGTGGGCCAGCCGCAGCGGTTCGATCAGTGCCGGGGTTTTGCCGAACAGCACCGGCAACTCGAACCGGCCGAAATAGACGACCGGAAACCCCGCCGCCAGCGAATGCAGGTAGCCGGAGATCGGGACCGCCAGCGTCGTGAAATACAACGCGTAGTGCATCCATAAAGCCGCGCGTCGTTGCCGTGGCGACACCGTCGTCGGCAACTCGGGCGGCGGCGACAGCCAGCGCCAGCCAATGCGCACCACGCTCAGGGCGAACAGCGTCACGCCCAGCCACTTGTGCCAACTGAAATACCGGAGCTTGGCCGGCGTGATGCCCTCGATCCCCGTCATCACCCAGCCGAGACCGAAGGCGTAGACGATGCCCACGGCCAGCAACCAATGCAGCCATTTGTACGTGGCGTTGTAACGGTCCGGGGGCGTCATCTCCAATCCTGCCAGCGAGGGCGCGACATCGGCGTCGCCACCCCTTCGCCTGCCATTATGCTCGGCATCCGAACGACATGAAAATGGGGTCAGATCACGGTTTCCGCTAATACGGACGCCAACTGTGATACAGCCCTGATTCAGAAGCGACATGACTCCTGGCCGCGTTGATCGTCGGTGCCGGCAAGGGCCTCAGTGCTTCCTTGGCGCGTCGTCTGGCGTAGTCACGGGAAATAGAACCCGGGCCTTGGGCTGAGACGTTCTGACCGGTTGCGCACGGATTCCTCTACAGCGCCCGCTTGAACAACGGGGTACCACTTTACTGTCGCCAGTATATTTTATAAGTTGAGATTGCTTCGGTCCGCAGTGGGCCAAGCGAAAATTGACCACAAATAATCAATAAGGAGAGTACCTATGGCGGAGAATACGCGCAATCTGGTGGTTGTCATCATGCACGGCATCGATCACGAACTTTCCTCGGCAGGCCTGACCATCGCCTGCGGCGGCATCACCGCCGGACTCAAGGTATCCATATTCCTCACCAGTTCCGGGGTTGATATCGTCCGCAAACGCGCGGCCGACATGACCCAGGTGAAACCGCTCGATCCGTTGTCCGATCTGATCCGGGACTTCATGGCGCGCGGCGGCAATTTGTGGGCCTGCACGCCGTGCGTGAAAAGTCGCGGTTATACCGAGCAGGATCTGGTGGAAGGCGTGGTCATTACCGGCGCGAGCAAGATGCATGAGCTAATCAAGGCGGGTGCGGCGACGCTGAGTTTCTGAAACCGATAAAGCGAAAAAGGGACCAGGCGCGATTGATCCCGGTCCCGAGGCGGTGGTCCAGGCCTGTCTCGATGCGCATCGCCAGCATTGCTCGGCGTGGTCATGGGAAATAGAAATCAGGCGCCGAGTCGAGACGTTCTGAGCCATCGCGCGCGGAATCCGGAAACGATGAACCGATATTAGTGAAGCAGGGCGGGTCTGCCATAGAATAATCATACCCGGCTCCTTCAATTTACCAATCAGGGTTCATCCATGGTCGTGGAGTTCTGGTTCGAATTCGCCAGCACGTACTCTTATCCTGCCGCGTTGCGCATCGAGGCGCTCGCCCGATCGCAAGGCGTGCCGGTTGTCTGGAGGCCGTTCATGCTGGGTCCGGTGTTTCGCGCGCAGGGCTGGACTGATTCCCCCTTCAACCTTTTTCCGGCGAAAGGGCGCTACATGTGGCGCGACCTGGAACGAATCTGCGCGGAACTTTCGATCCCGTTCCGCCGCCCCTCGCAGTTCCCGCGCAACGGACTGCTCGCGGCGCGCATTGCCTGCTGGTTTGAAGGAAAGCCATGGGTTCCGGAGTTCGTTCGCTCCGTGTACCGGGCGAATTTTGCCGAGGATCTCGACATCTCGAACGCCTCGCTGCTGGAGAACCGCCTCGACAGTCTGGGCCAGCCCGGCGCTGCCCTGATCCAGCAAGCGCAGTCACCCGAAAGCAAGGAAAAACTTCGTGCCCAGACAGAGCGCGCCGTGACGCTCGGTATCTTCGGGGCGCCGACGTGCGTGGTCGGCCCCGAACTGTTCTGGGGAAACGATCGGCTGGAGGCGGCTTTGTCCTGGTACAAGACACATGCGCGCGCATCATGATCAAGGGTGAACGATTTAATAGTATTTCCCACCTGGTGGGCGCCGCGCTGGCGCTGGCCGGCGCGGTGGTGTTGGTGGTGAAGGCATCGCAGGATGGCGACACGCGCCGGATCGTATCGTTCAGCATCTATGGTGCCTCGTTGTTTCTGCTTTATCTTGTCTCCGCGCTTTATCACGGCTTGCCGGGGCGCGCGAAAAACGTGTTCCGCATTCTCGATCATCAGGCGATCTACTTGTTGATTGCCGGCAGCTACACGCCGTTCACCCTGGTCACGCTCAACGGCATGACAGGCTGGTGGATGTTCAGCGCGATCTGGGGCTTGGCGGTGCTGGGCCTGGTGCTCGACGCGCTGCCGCGACGTGGCGCGCGGGTGCTGCCGTTCGTGATTTATTTAGTCATGGGCTGGATGGTGTTGCTGGCGCTCAATCCGCTGCTCGCCGCATTGCCGCGCGCCGGGTTCTACTGGCTGCTGGCGGGCGGTATCTTTTATACCTCCGGGATCGTGTTTTTTGCGCTGGACCGACGTTACCCGTGGATGCACGGCGTGTGGCATCTGTTCGTGTTGGCCGGCAGCGTCAGCCACTATGTGGCGATACTGGTTTTCGTCTGACGGCTTGGAATAATTGGGGACGGACCACGGTTAATTATCGACTGGACCAAAAAACGTAGTCCGGGCTTCCCAGGATTTTTGCGGATTTTTTATTTTTACGTGGAATGCACGGCTATGGACTCTTGCCAGTAGCTTTCGGCCGTGCAGCGCGGCGCCTCGCGACTTCAGGCCAGTAATTATCGGCGCTCAGGCTGTAGGAAGCCGTGTCCAAGCCTACGGCATACTTCGACACCCGGATGGTCGCGCCAGCACGTTTCCAATAAAAAATCGTATCTATGAACTTGATACCCGCTCTGGTGCGGACCTCTTCAGTGTCTTTCCGTGTTGGCTGACCATATTTGTTAGAAAGGGTGGCAATCAAGTCGTCGAAGGCCATTGAGTCGAGTAACGCATATCCATACATCAGCCGGTCGGCGATGAAGTGGAAATCGATGGCCTTGATGCGATGGCCGGCGACCTCAGAAAGCGCAGTGGGTGGAGCGCGATCGTCAATGACGGTCTCGCAAAATAGATCTGCTTCCGTCTGTTTGCGCTCCCAGAATTTTTTCAGCTTTTCATTAAGCGGCCTCGTTGCCTCCTGCTTCGGATCGCTACAAACAAGTTCCGGGTACTTTGTCCTCAGCTCTTCCGCGGTTGAACCAATCTTCAGCCCTTTGAATTCAAGCGAATCATCGGCGTAAGTGCTGGATGCCGTGAACAGCAGCAGAACCAAAATGGCCGGTAACAGGTGGTCTTTAGGCATGTTCGACAAATACGTAAATAAAATAAACGCTCCAGTATATTCTATGAATGAAGCAGTAGATCAAGCAGATCAAAGGGTCAGTGTAGTTGAAACATAAGGCTAGCTTTGTATTTCAAGCACGCTGACCCTTTGATCTTGCAGGTAAAGCTGTAACCTATAAGGTTGCATTCCGTTACCGCACAGGTTACGCTTGTGGATGCATGATCAGGAGCTTCCGGCACCAGGGCCTGGCGGACCTGTTCCATACTGGCAATGCCCGCAAGGTCCAGGCCAAGCACGTGAAGCGCCTGCGGCTGATCCTGACCATGCTGAACGCTGCCACCCATGCCCGGCAGATGGACGCTCCGGGGTTAAGACTGCATCCCCTCAAGGGCAAGCCGGAGGGCCGCTGGGCAGTGGACGTGGATGAAAACTACCGCGTGATCTTCCGTTTCGAGGAAGGTCACGCCTGCGAGGTGGATTATGGCGACTATCACTGAAAAGGCTTCGCGCATGCACAACCCGGCGCACCCGGGCGAAATCCTGCGTGAGATGTACTTGAGGCCCCTGAGTATTACGGTTACTCAGGCTGCCAAGGCGCTGGGCGTCAGCCGCAAGCACGTCTCGGCCATCGTGAACGGTCGTTCCCCCGTCACCCCGGACATGGCGCTGCGGCTGGCCTCGGCCTTCGCCACCGAGCCCGAGCTGTGGGTCAACTTGCAGGCGCAGTACGACCTGTGGACGGTGAGCCGGCAGGCGCGGCCGAAGGTGAAGGTGTTAGTGAAGAAAGCGGCTTGAGCGACTAACCAAGACCTCGTTCCAGGTGAAGAGCTGAAGTTCGGAGAAGTAATTGAGCCTGGCCTCTTTAGCCATCTGACTCCGGTTAGAACGTGAATCTTATTTCCACCCGCTGTGCCCCACGGCAATGATATTTATTTTTGGCATGGGTCGATTTGTATTTATAACGCTCAGATTAAGGCGGTAAGTCATTTTTTTATTCGGCGTAAAGTGTGTACCCGGTGTATTAGCCTGAGGCTCTAAGTAGTAAATCGGTCTATAACCTTTTTCCGTTTGCCTCACGTTCCGATTTAACTTCGAAAACGGTCCGTTATAGGTAAAGATCTTGTTGCCATTCATATCTTCAAGTTCCAGAGACAATACAATTTCATTTATGGATTCGAGCTGTGGATAGTTACTTAGTGATTCAAGTGGAAAGTTATTTGAAACTGGCGTGTCTATCTGCAATACGATGGTAAATGGCGCCTCAGGGAGACCTTTTATCGTGTAACTCTTTGTGGATTTCTGATCGAACTCAACTTGGCCCAGATCGAGCAAGAAGCGGTCATAAGATGCGTCACTACCTTTATCGCTAAATTTACCTTCACCTGTGTAATTTATTTCTCCATAATCCTTGTCGTAAAATGCTGAGCAACTAGTAATGCTCAATATTGGCAGTAAAAAAAATACTATTACCAAAAATGAATTTTTCATTTGAATAACCCTTCAGTTATTTTTTGATATCCCTATGGGCCAACTGGAGCAAGTGGAATCGGCACATACAGCCCTGGTTGTATGTATGGAGGATTTGGTACGTTCAGTGGGTTAAAACCTGCAGCCTGAAGTATGCCGGCCATAAATGAATTACTGTTATAGCCGTTTGCTCCAAAATTAGTTACGAATGGATCGTACGGTAGATCAGAGTTGTAGCTGCGGTATGCTCTCAATAGGTTAACAATAAATTGAGAATCGTTACTCGGGACGGCGCAAGCGCCATCTTCATTGCAACAGCCGCTATTTTTGTTTAAATAATCTGGGGCTTGTAAATCCGTACTCCAACGCGCATTGGCGCGAACATCCGAGGGATCGTTGATAGCTTTACCAAGCCTCAATGCACCGGGTATAGCTGGATTTGGTTCATTTAATCCGCTTAAACGGAGAGGAAACGGGATGTTGGTATTCATATTGTACTTTGCCAACAGGCCTCTTAATTCCACAGGATTATCAGGATTCAATTCCAACCATGTATGACCGCCTAGTTTAGTCGCCGCGATTCTTCGTTCAAATAATGTGACACGAAGACCTGTTGGATCAACATACCGTAACGGATTGTTATAAACATACGCATACGTATTCGATCCTCCCCTAAGACCAACCGGATCACTGCTGAGATATCGCGCCTGCGCGATACCACCGTACCCCAGCAAAACGAGCATGAACAGACTGGATACGGTTTTGGTTAACGATCTGGTGAGTAACATGGTGTTCTCCTCCATTAGTTTACGGTTTTGTTTTTTGCTTCTTTGACTGACTGCAAGTACTTCTCGTCATCCTCTCTCCGGTATTCCCGCCACCCCAGCGCCTCGGCCTTGGCAAACCCTTGGAGATTGTTACGAGAAAGATATTCGAAATGACCCTTCGCCCGATCAGGAATGTCGTTGGGGGAGCGGTATTTCGAGAAGTAGTATTTTTCCAATAGCCGATAACAAGCGCTGGCCTTTCTGACCATCGCCTCCACATCCCGGGGATAATATTCGAGCGTCAGGTCGGTGATAGTGATGGCTTTTTCGAATTCCCGCTGTTCAAAATAGTACTCAGCCAAGGTAGTGACCATCACTGCCACGGTTTCTTTCTTGGTCAATGGCTGCAAGTAAACGCCATTGGCTATGGCCTCATCCGTCATCGGCAGATGCTGGCGATACCAAACGTCACGAGTCGGATTGGCACCGCTGGTGGGTTCCACGTTGTACCAAGCGCCGGTCATTTCATCTTTCACTTTGGCCAATACATGAAGCGGGGCGGTGGAAGCGGTTACATCGATACCCAGCCGCTGTCCCAGGAGAATGAACAGGAACGGCATCGAAACACAGTTACCTTTCTTCGAAGCAAGATAAGTCGGCAGCAGTTTATTGCCTATCCGGGTGCCAAGAGGGTCGTCCAAGTCGTATTGGTAGGGCTGGTAGTTGTTCCATTCGCCTGGCTGATATAAGTAACGTTTGAGCGCCAGCATTTTGGCAGTGTTGGAGGTGCCAAAATCCGGCATTGCCTTGATCCCGGCTACCATGGCATCGATCTTTTTAAGACCTGCCTCAATGTCAATGGCGGGGTCGATCAGTTTGTCGATGGTCAGCTTGGCTTTGGCAAGATCGATCTCTGGTTCGGGCTGTTGCAAGATAGTACGTAGCCGCTTAGCCGATTCCAGGTCAACGCCCTTGTCCGGATCGAACCATTCGTAGGGATAGCGGGAATTACCGTCGATGACGTAGACGCGGGTTTGCTGTAACAGGGGTTGTGGAATCCCGGTAATGACTACCTTGGCCTTCTGGGGACTAGCAATGTCCGCTATTAGCACAATAATCGGATGTTCATCACCTTGGGGATAAAAGGGAAGATCACGCTGGATCGTCTTTTCACGGGTTTGAAACGAGTAGGTGGCTTCGGCACCGCGCGGGACGGTGGCTCCCTTGATCAAATGCTGAACGTGAATTTCATAGGTGCCGGGAGTCTTGAGGTCGAATTGCCACACACGCTCCGCCGCGTGGGCGGAGAGGGAAAGGCTGAGGACGATACATAACACCAACTGGCGAGCGAACAAGGCTCCTCCCTGAGTTGATGACACCGATCAAGGGGTAGGTTCAGACCACGGTCAATTGTCAGCTGAATAATCAAAGGTGCCAGGTTCGATTCTTCCAGCAACGTGCTTCGTCAATCTCACTCCTTGATCTTTTCTTTAGTAAGCGTATCTGAACCTATTTGGCCAAACATTTTTTTATTGGCACTAGATGACTAACAAATTTCTTCTTGTCCAGCAAAACATAACCTTTGCCTGTATTCACAACACCTGCGCGGCTTATAAAGTAAGACTTATCGGCAAACACAACCTTAGCTCTTACGTCTAGTTTTTCGTAATGTAGATTTTTGGTTGCTTCTTTATCAGTCAACAGGGATTTTTCGAAATCTTCTCGGCTAATCTTATAAAGACATCCATGGTCCTCCATCTGATGTTCCGGGATTCCTGTAATTCGCTCTATCTCGAATCCGAAGTAGTAAACAAGCCCTTGGCCAGCTTGCAGAGGCATGGCCTGTTTCATTTCGGTACCGTCCCCCGCCTGAGCGCAAGCGATAAGGAACAACGAAAGACATAGGCTGATATATTTCATTATTTTGTCCCGGGCACCCACCGTTCTTCTGGCACGAGATAGCTGTTCCGTGGTGGCAATCCCAGTTGTCGCCTGATGGGGTTCTCATTTGCATTGACATTGTTCATATAATTGGGGCCATCGTCGTAATAGCCTATTGCATGGCCTAACTCATGACCAAGAACGACCGGCTTAGGCGCTGGTTGCATACCACTCGTAGTTGGTAACTCAATGTTGTTATATGGGTCAATAAATACAGTTCGTGGTTTGCCCGCGCACTCTGGAGTTGTTGCGTCTGGCGAACAATAGAAGGCATCACGATTGATCGGTCTTATTTTGTATATATCAGAAGATTGCTCCAATTCTCGACATATCTCCTGGCCCTTTTTTGTCTTATTAAGTTTTGCGTAAGCTTCCATCAAAATTTTCGCAGCAACCGGATCATTGGTAACGACACGCACCTCTAGCCCATCTGGGTCGATATACCGCAGCGGATTATTTCCGGCATATGCATATGTATTCGTCCCACCCTGCAACCCCACCGGATCGCTGCTGAGATACCGCGCCGAAGCGATACCGTCGTAACCCAGCAAGACGAGCATGAGCGCGACTGATATGGTTTTGGTTAACATGATTTCTCCTCCGTTATGTCACGGTCTGGCGAAGACCAGTGGAATTTTCCATTATTATTCTGTCCCTGAACTCAAAGAATCAGCCGTGCGTCGTAATAGCAGATGCTGCTGCGGCCCGCACATTTCGCCGCCGTGATCACTACTTGTCAAGACACCTTCGATGTAATGCTTTAGTGCCGACGCATGAAGCGCCGTTGGGAGAACGAGTTGGGTGAGGGACCGCAGCTTATTAAATTAGCAATTGCTAATACTCATTACATTAAGCTCGGTGGCGTGACAGTTCAATGTACCGACTGATACAGTGTTTAACCGCGATATCCATTCTCTGATTTGATTCGGTTCTATGACGCTTCCCAGCATAATGGTAATCGTTGCCACGATTCTCTTCCTTATCTTGGAAAGGGCGTTCCCTGGTCGTGAACTGCCGAACTCGAAAGGGTGGTATGGCCGGGCGCTGTTGGTGAATCTGGCGCAACTGCTGATTATCCTGGCGACCGCGAGGCTCTGGATTCAAATCTTCGGCGACGTATCGCTGTTCAAGTTGTCCGCCTGGGACATGCCGCTGGCGGAAGGGTTCGTGGGCTGGTTTATCGGCACGTTCTTCTTCTACTGGTGGCATCGGCTGCGGCATGCGAAAGGATTCTGGCTGGTTTTTCACCAGGTCCATCACTCGCCGTCGCGCATTGAAATACTCACGTCGTTCTACAAGCACCCCGTTGAGATATTGAGCGACGCCATTCTCAGCGCGCTGGTGCTGTATCCGTTGCTGGGCTGTTCCATGATGGGAGCGTTCTGGTACAACTTTTTCGGCGCCACGGGCGAGTACTTCTACCATGCCAACGTCCGGACGCCCCAATGGCTTCGATTCTTTATCCAGACCCCCGAGCTTCATTCCATTCATCACCAGTACGACGTGCACCGATACAATTTCGCGGATATCCCCCTGTGGGATCGTCTGTTCGGCACCTATAAAGACACGACGGAGTTCGCCGAGCGCTGTGGTTTCCCCAAAGGGGCTGAAGAAAAGCTTGGGGATATGTTGGTGTTTAAGGATGTTTACTACGAAGATCCCGCCTGACGCGGCGATCATTTGAGAAGAAACGAAATATTTGAGCTTAGCGCCTGTAATGATCCCCTCCAAAACTGTTTTTGTCATCGGTGCTGGCGCTAGTCAGGAAGTGGACTTGCCCGTTGGCAGCCAACTCAAAAAAATAATATCCGACAAATTGAATATACAGCTTGATGATTTCGGCCAATTTACGCGGTCAGGTGACTCTGTCATTGTGAATATGCTGCGTCAGCGTTTTTATGCGGAGTCTGATGCAATTAATCGATATTTAAAAGCCAGTTGGTCCATTCGTGATGGTGTTGTTCTGTCGTCTTCCATTGATGATTTTATCGACGCTCACCAGGATGATAGAGATATCGCCGCAGTCGGTAAGCTGGCGATTGCACGATCGATTTTGGAAGCAGAGCGGAGTAGCAAGCTTTTTTATGAAAGAAAAAACATTAAGGACACAATAAATTTTAATACGGTTAGTAACACATGGTACACAGGCTTTTATCAATTGATCAGCCAGAGAGTGCCCAGAGCGAATATAGAAAGTCTCTTTGAGAACGTCACTTTGATCAGCTTTAATTACGACAGATGTATTGAACATTTCCTCGTGCATGCTGTAGCTGCGAACTATCATGTTAATATTGATGTGGCGCGTCATCTAGTTGAGAATCTCACGATCTTTCATCCATATGGCTCGGTAGGCCCGTATTTCGGCCCACCTGACTATGCCGTGGAATTTGGATTTAAAGGGCTCCCTGATTTCGATAAAGTGATAAAGAACCTCAAAACCTATACCGAGCAGATTGAAGATAAGGAGGGTTTAACAAAAATCCGTGAAGCAATTATTAACGCAGACGTAATTGTGTTTCTTGGCACCGCTTTTCATGACAACAACATGGGCTTATTGGGTGATGAAATGAACAAAACATCAACCACGACTGTTAGGAAGAGAATCTATGCTACTCGTGAGGGGATTTCAGACGCTGATCTCTTAGTTGTACAAAAACAAATTGCCAAAATCTGCAGGTTATCCCAAGTAAATCCGCGTTCAAATATGTATTTCACACAAAAATGCCATCAATTATTTGATGATTATCAGAAGTCTTTGAGAAGATAATCTGACCTCGGTCTGTGCAAAATATGGCGCGACGACGACCACCACCGGGAAAGTGTATTCATTGCCTCCGCGACCCCTTGCCGAGGACATGGGATCATGTGTTTCCGGAAAGCTGGTACCCGGAGACCACAGGTATTGACATCGAGAAGTGGAAAATCCCCGCGTGTGAGCCCTGCAATAAAGAGTATGGCGTTCGCGAGCAAGACCTAATGATTTTCATCGGTCTGTGCATTGATCCGCATGCAATCGAATCGGCTGGTATCGTGCCGAAAGTCTTACGTAGCTTGAAACCCGAATTGGCCAAGAATGAAAGGGACAGAAGGGCGCGCGAGGCAAAGAGAACTCAAGTGTTAAAGCGTCTTTTGAAAGGTAGCGATATTCCATCTAAAGCGATCTACCCACGCTTTGAAGAAAAGTGGGGCCGATCACCCGAACAACAGATTGCAGTGCCGATACCGAAAAATAGTGTGGACCGCCTCTTCGAAAAAATCATTCGAGGACTGGTATATATAGAGGACGGGCGTTTTATTGAACCCCCGTATACAGTTGATCTCTATCCGTTACACGAGTATCACGCAACTGAGTTTACTTCACTTCTAGAAAAATTCGGTAAGGTCCATGCGCGCGGACCCGGCATCGTGGTTCGGAGAGCAGTGGCGCCCGAAGACGGATTATCTGCAATTTACGAAATCACCATCTGGGGAATGTTTCAGACCTACGCCACAGTTACTAAAAGCGAACCTAACCTGTCTCTCAGCTCGGACATGGCAAACAGTGCCGCGCCGGTTAGATAATTCGTTAAACTCCAGCTCATTGCCGCTAGCAGAAATTCAATCCGAGACCCTACCAAATGCCCCGCCCGGTAGAATTCAACCCGTTTCACAGGTAAACTGCGCCCCCTGCCTTGATACGGCGGTGCTGTGCCGCCATGTTATCCCCATGCAAACCGCACGTGATATTTTTTCCTACCGTCAGTACTGGGCCAAGCGTTTCGGCACGGCGCCGTTCCTGCCCATGTCGCGCGCGGAGATGGACGAGCTCGGCTGGGATTCCTGCGACATCATATTAGTTACCGGCGATGCCTACGTGGACCTGCCGAGTTTCGGCATGGCCATCATCGGGCGCGTGCTCGAGGCGCAGGGTTTCCGCGTCGGCATCATCGCCCAGCCCGACTGGAAGAGCGCCGAACCGTTCAAGGCCCTGGGCCGGCCGAATCTGTTCTTCGGCATTAGCGCCG
>JACXTT010008209.1_pt1 | contig 14530 bp, 18 predicted proteins | sample 9270951 | NCBI WGS metagenome assembly JACXTT01 (sample SAMN15532306, study PRJNA645909) | rock metagenome | isolation source: weathered quartz diorite | place: Puerto Rico | collected 2017-06-21
TTCATCTACTCGCTGATCCCGATCTCGTTCATCCTCGTGCTGGGTGCGCACACGCTCAACCCTGACAGCGGCAACGCAGACCCGAAGACGATCTTCGTCACGTTCGGCAAGGCGGTGTTCGGCGGCGGCGGCAACACGCTCGACTGGATCGTCGCGCTCCTCCTCATCGTGGCGCTGGTGCTGTCGGCGCTGAACGCGATCACCGGCACTGCGCGGGCGCTGCATCAGATGTCCGTGGACGGCCAGTTCCCGCGCTTCTTCCAGCACACGAACAAGCACGGCGTCCCGGACCGCTCGATGATGTTCAACGTCGTCTGCATGATCGCCGTCGTCTTCATGGGCGGGGCGGTCGAGATCTACACGTTCTCCAACGTCGGCTACCTCGCCTCGTTCCTACCCGTGCTGGTCGGCTACTACCTGCTGCGACGCGACCGGCCAAACCTGAGGCGGCCGTTCAAGCTGCCCGAGTTCATGAAGTACGTCGCGCTCGGTCTGGCGGCGTTCTACGCCTTCATCTACTTCTACGGCGGCCCGATCTACGCCTCGTGTCCGTGTTCCGTCGGACGAAACACGCTGATCTACTACTTCATCGGCCTCGGCACGCTGGCCTCGTACCTCCCGCTGTACTGGTACCGCAAGAACGTGGAGGACAAGAAGACCGGTGAGGTGCCGGCGCCCGCGGCGAGCGCGGGCACCTGAGTCACTGATCGTCGCGGGGCGCCGGACGGATCCGTCCGGCGCCCCGTTAGGCTGAGCGCATGCGGCGCCGCCAGCTGAAACGCGCCACCTCCGTCCCCGACGGCGGTGTGCTGCTTGCCACCGAGGGCAGGCCGATCCCTCGGGACGCCGTCGAAAAGGCGGCCGACCTCGCGCGCTCCGGCAATCTGCCGGTGCACGTCTTCGCCATCGCCAGGATCCACGGCTCGGGCTTCGCGTTGCCGAACCCGTGGTTGCGACCGAACGCCAGAGAATGGCAAGAGCAGCGCGACAGCATCGGTGGTGCAATCAGGCTGCTCGAGAAGCGCGGTCTCCAGGCCGACGGGAATGTCCTCGGCACCCGCAAGGCAACGAAGCGCATCGTCGGCGCGGCCCGCGAGCTCGGCTGCGAGGCGATCGTGATGGCGGCCGACCCGCCTCGAAACCGGCTGCTGGCCAACCTGATGTGGTCGCAGGAGCCCTACCGCGTCAAACGGCGGGCGCGGATTCCGGTGCACCTGGTCGTCGAGGACGGCGGTTAGCCTGTCCCGATGAGCGAGGGTGAGCACCTGACGCAGGCGCAGCGCGCGGCGCTCGAGGCGGAGCTGGCCGAGCTGGAAGGGCCGAAACGCAAAGCTGCGGTCGAGGCGATCAAGACGGCGCGCTCGTTCGGCGACCTGTCGGAGAACTTCGAGTACCACGCGGCGAAAAACGAGCAGGGGATGCTGGAGGCGCGGATCCGCAAGCTGCGCCATCGCCTCCAGCACGCCGTCACCGTCGAGCACGACACGGACGACCACGTCGGCGTCGGTTCGATCGTGGCGATCGAGGATGAGCGCGGCGACCCGATGGAGGTCGAGATCTCCAGCGTCGGCGGTGTCTCGCCGGACTCGCCGCTGGGGCAGGCGCTGATGGGCGCCGGCGTCGGGGACGTCGTCGACGTTCCGGCGCCGCGCGGCTCCTGGCGCGCGAAGGTCGTCTCGATCCGCCGGGTCTGACGCCTACGCCGGGCGCCCGCTCGTCCGTGCGAACCAGACAAGTGGGGCGACGGTGGCCGCGAACGAGAAGACGGCGAGTGCGGCTGCGAGGGCGGTTGGCATGACTCGACGATAGGGCGCCGACGGCGCCCGGGCATCGTTCGCCGCGCCGATCCTCGTTCCTCCGCGCGGAGGATTCACGTGCGGCTGACCTAACGTGAGTGTGTGCTCGCGCGGATCGCCACGGCCCTGACGGCAGCCGGCGTGACGGCGCTGCTCGCGTTCGAGAGCGGGGGCTACTTCCCGTCGGAGTGGGGGCTGCAGATCGGCTTCTTCGCCCTCGCCGCGGTCGTGATCGTGATCGCGGCCGACAGGGTGACGCTCGCACGCCGGGATCTCGTGGCGGTTGCGGCGCTCACGGCATTCGCCGCCTGGTCGCTCGCGTCGATTGCGTGGTCCTCGGGGCCGGACGCTCCGGTGCAGGCGGCCGAGCGTGACCTGCTCTACATCGCGGCACTCGTCGCGCTGCTGCTGGCGCTGTCGCGTGACCGTGTCGAGTGGCTCGCAGGCGGCGTCGGCGTCGGCATCGTCGCGGTCTGCGGCTACGCCCTGACCACGCGGCTCTTCGCCGGCTCCGTCAGCGATCCCGCCGGTGCGATCGAGGGCCGGCGGCTCGACGCGCCGATCGGGTATGCGAATGCGCTCGGCGTGCTGGCGGCCTTCGGGATCGTGATCGCCGTCGGGTTCGTCTTTCACCGACGATACGAGCTGCGGGCGCTCGGCGGCGCCGCTCTGGTGCCGCTCGCCGCGACGCTCTACTTCACACTGAGCCGCGCCTCGGTGATCGCGCTCGCGATCGGCCTCGTCGCCTTCCTCGGCGCGGAGCGAACGGGATATGCGATCGGGGGTCTTGCTCCGGTCGCGGTCTTGCCTGCAGCCGCCGTGTTCCTGGCAGTGCGCTCGCCGCTCCTCGACGGTGAGCTGTCACTCGCGCGGGCCCAGTCGAGCGGGCACCGGCTCGCCTGGGAGCTCGCGCTGCTCGCTGTCGCCTCGGGGGCCGCCGGTGCGGTCTGCGGGCGGCTTACACGCACACTGGCCCCGGTCGCCTGGACCGCGATTACCGCTGCCGCGGTTGCCGGAGCTGTGGCGATCGTCTGGATCGGCCCCGTCCATCTCGTGCACCGGGCGGTCGACAGCATCCGTTCGCCCTCGCCCGCGGCCAACACCGGGAGCCCGACCCGACGGCTGCTGAGCGGATCGGCCGGCTTTCGCTCCGAGTATTTCGCGGTTGCCTGGCGCATGGTCGAGAGGGAGCCGGTGCTCGGCGAGGGCGCGGGCAGCTACGAACGTTGGTGGCTTCAGGAACGCCATTCGGCGACCGACGTCACGAACGCGCACAACCTCTATCTCGAGACGCTCGCCGAACTCGGACCGATCGGTCTCGGGCTGCTCCTGTTCGGTCTCGGCGTACCGCTTACGGGCCCGCCGGCTCGCAATTCCGTCGACTCGGCGATGTTCGGCGCCTACATCGTCTTTCTCGCCCACGTCGTCCTGGATTGGGACTGGCAGATCCCGGCTGTGACGCTGGTCGGCGTCTGCTGCGCGGCGGGACTGCTCGTGTTCGCGAGGCCGGATGACGCGGAGCGCGCACCTCCGGCGCGATTCCGAATCATCGTTGCCGCGTCGGTACTGCCGTTGCTCCTCGCCGGGCTTGTCGTCCACGTCGGCAACCGCGCCGCCGACCGCAGCCAGAGCGCGCTCGACGCGGGAAACGACGCCCGCGCCTCCATCGAGGCGCGGCGCGCGCGGACGTGGATGCCCTGGGCCGCGGAACCGTGGCAGCTTCTCGGTGAGGCCGAGCTCGCGGCGCACCGCGACGCCGCCGCAAGGATGAGCCTGAGGCGTGCGCTGGCACGCGACGCCGACAACTGGAGTGCGTGGTACGACCTGTCGACCGTCACCAGCGGTGCCGTCCGGGCAGGCGCACTGGCGCGCGCCAGGCATCTCAACCCGCTCGCACCGGAGCTCGACGGCTCTGGGTGACCCTTCGGCGCTAGCCCGATCGAGGGTTTGTGGGCTCCGAGCGACGGGCGGCACACGATTCACCGCAAGGATTCGGTGACGCGCGCATCTTCTTTCTTGACCGCCACTGACCGAGGAGCCCCGATGAGAAAAGCCAACAGACGACGTCTCACGAACCGACGGGCGATCGCCGCTGCGGTCGCGATCGCCTCGGTCGTCACGTTTGCGTCGCTCGGCGGCGTCAGCCTCGCCAAGAGCAGCGCCATCGCGCTCGCCCAGTACCAGCCCGGCAAGAAGGTGACGATCTGCCACAAGGGCAAGAACACGATCACGATCTCGCTCAAAGCGTGGCCGGCGCACCAGCGCCATGGCGACACGCTCGGCCGCTGCCTGAACGGGCACAAGCCGAACAACGGCAAGCACAACGGAGACCCGAACCACGGGGCAAACCCCGGTTCGGACACGGGTGCCTCCACGCAGTCGAGCACGACCGGGCAGACGGGCCACGGAAACGGCAAGGGCAAGGGGCACGGCTAGCGCCGCCCGCCCTTCGTTGCGAGCCGGACGCCCCTGAGGGGCGTCCGGCGTTTCAGGCCAGGAGCGCGAGTAGGCGCAGGGCGGACATCGGGGCGGTGGGTTCGTCCTCGTGACGGAAGAAGGCAAAGACGTCGACTCCCTCCTCGAGCAGAGGCCGGATGTCCGCCGCGATACTCGCCAATGCGGGGTCGTCATAGGGTGGGTCGCGAAAGCGGAGGTACCGCCACGAGGCGCGCGCCTCCAACCGGCCGACACGGACGACGTCGGCACCGAGCTCGGCCTCGACACCGTCCCACGAGTCGTCGCGGAGATCGAGTGCGAGCCGTATCCCGGCGAACCCCGAGACGAGCCGCTCGAGGAGCTCGACGTCACGTGCCCCCTCGACGACGACCCGGACGCAGCCGAGCCGGTCGACCAGCGCGAGCACGCGTTCGCGCACGACCTCCGGACGGCGTAACGCGAGCGGCGGTGCCTTGACCGCGAACCGAAAACCCGCGGGAACCTGCTCGGCCCAGCGACCGAACTGCTCCGCCGAAGGGAGGCGATAGCCCGTTGCGTTCAACTCGACCGCCGAGAGACGGGCGGCATACAAACCGAGCAGCTCCTCCGTGCGCGCGCCCGCCGGATAGAACGCGGGCCGCCACGACGGATACGACCACCCCGACGTGCCTACGTGCGGAGTCACCGCCGGTAGACCACGAACGAGAACGGTGTGCCGTCGGCGGAGACATGACGCTCCCGCGACACCTCGGTGAATACCGAGCGATCGAACGGCGGGAAGAACGTATCCCCGTCGATGTCGAGATCGACCTCGGTCAGGACGAGCTCGTCGGCCACCGGGAGCGCCGCTGCGTAGATCTCGGCACCGCCGATCACGAACACCAGCGGTTCGCCGTCGAGGAGCTCGAGCGCGTCGCCCAGCGACCCGGCCCGCTCGGCACCGTCTCCGTGCCACGCGGGATTGCGTGTGATCACGACGTTCCGTCGATCCGGTAGCGGCCGGAAGCAATCGGGGAGGGAACACCACGTTCGTCGCCCCATGACCACCGGATGACCGGTCGTGAGCGCCTTGAAATGCGCCACGTCCTCCGTGATGTGCCACGGGATCGTGTTGTCGCGGCCGATCACGCCTCCACGCGCGATGGCTGCCACGAGCGCGATCGTCACACGGCGACCGGCGCCCGGATGGCCGGGTGGTGACGATAGCCGACCACCTCGACGTCATCGAATGCGTAGTCGAAGATCGACTCCGGCCGCCGGCGCAGCACGAGCGAGGGAAACGGGTACGGGTCGCGCCGCAGCAGCTCCGACACCTGTTCTCGGTGGTTGTCGTAGACGTGACAGTCGCCACCGGTCCAGATCAGGTCGCCTGGATCGAGGTCGCACTGCTGGGCGAGCATGTGCGTCAGCAGCGCGTAGCTCGCGATGTTGAACGGGACGCCTAGGAACACGTCGGCGCTGCGCTGGTAGACCTGGCAGCTGAGGCGGCCGCGCGCGTCGGCGGTCGAACGGGCGACGTAGAACTGGAAGAGCGCGTGGCACGGTTGCAGAGCCATGCGCGGGAGATCGGCGACGTTCCAGGCGCTGACGACGATCCGGCGCGATTCCGGCTGCTCGCGAAGCAGGCGCACGACCTCGGCGATCTGGTCGACGTGGCCACCGTCCGGCGTCGGCCAGCTGCGCCACTGCACGCCGTAGACGGGCCCGAGCTCGCCGGCCTCGTCCGCCCATTCGTCCCAGATCGTCACTCCGTGCTTCTGCAGCCAGCGCACGTTGCTGTCGCCCCGCAGGAACCAGAGCAGCTCGTACACGACCGCCGGCACGTGCACCTTCTTCGTCGTCACCAGCGGAAAGCCGTCGCCGAGGTCGAAGCGCATCTGGTAGCCGAAGACGCTGACCGTGCCGGTGCCCGTGCGATCGTCCTTCGGCACACCCGACGCGAGCACGTGACGTGCGAAGTCCTCGTACTGCGTCTGCACGATTCCGGGCGTCTGCGCGGTCACGCCCCGACGATAGCGCTCCGGTTAGACGGTGACGGTCCTGAGGAGCGGCTTCACCGATCCCGTCCGAACAACCACCCAGCCGGAGTACTCCTTGAGCCGGTAGGGCGCGTTCAGCAGGACGGTCGTCGTGCCCTTTCCGACCGTGAAGGTGCCGCAGCGTGCCTGGAGGGCGCCCTGCTTCGTCAGCCAGAGCGTGTATGTCTGCCCGCGCACGAGCACCGGCAGCCCGCTGACCGTCATCCGCATCGGCCAGTTCCCTGCCGCGTCGACCTCGTAGACGGCCAGCGACGCATGCGCGCCGCTCGCGCCGGTCATGACGACGGTGCGCTGAACCGACTGCTCGCTGTTCCGGCTACCGAAGAGCCACCCTGCCCCGAACGCGATCAGCAGCGTGGCGGCCGCGGCGAGGCCCGCCGTCCTCCAGCGGCCGCGGTTGATCGGGATCACGCTCGCCTTTGGCGCAGGGGGCGCGCTCGCGAGATGCGGTGGCAGCTCGGGAGGCGGCCCGGCTGCGATCAGGAGCTCATGCACCTTGAGCAGCCGATCGCGCTCGTGCGGGTCGAGGTCGTCGTCGATGAGATCGTCGAAGCTCGGTCCGGTCATTCGAGCTCCCCTTCCAGTGCATCTGCCAGGCGTGCCAGGGCGGTACGCGTTCTCGTCTTCACGGTACCGAGCGGGATGGACAGGAACTCCGCGATCTCGCTCTGCGAAAGACCGCCCCAGTAGGCGAGCTCGATCATCGGCCGCTCGTGCTCGGGCAGCACCTCGAGGGCTCGGTGCACCCGCCAGGAGATCCAGCTCGCCTCGGCCCGTTCGGGCGGGCCTGCGTCGTCGCTCGGCGTGTCCGGCGGCTCGACGGCGGGCTCCGGTGTCCTCCGCAGGCCGTCGACGATCGCGTTGCGGGCGACCGCGTACAACCACGGCGCGCCGGCACCGCGCGAGGGGTCGAAGGACCGGGCGGAGCGCCAGACCGAGGCGAACGCCTCCTGTGTTGCGTCCTCGGCGCGGCCACGGTCGCCGAGCCGCCGCAGCGCAAGACCGAGTACTGGTCGCGCAAAGCGCCGGTAGAGCTCTTCGAACGCGGCGCGGTCGCCGGTGCCCACGAGCGAAAGCAATTCGCCGTCACTGGCGGTCTCGAAGGTCACGCGGGGCATGCTCGCCGTTCGAGGAGCCCGCGGCAAGGGGATGCGCAATGCGACGTCCATCGCATGGACTACGGGCGGGGGGTCGCGCTGGATTGGCGGTTTGGTTCAGCGGGCGGCGTCGTACCGGCGGCCGACCTCCTCCCAGTCGACGACGTTCCAGAACGCCGCGACGTAGTCGGCGCGGCGGTTCTGGTAGTTGAGGTAGTAGGCGTGCTCCCAGACGTCGAGCCCGAGCAACGGCACCTCGCTTTCCATAATCGGGCTGTCCTGGTTCGCGGTCGACTTGACGGCAAGCCCGGTCCCGTCCCAGACGAGCCAGGCCCAGCCGGAACCGAAGCGGCCCATCGCGGCCGCAGCGAACTGCTCCTTGAAGGCGTCGAACGAGCCGGACGCGTCCGTGATCGCTGTCGCCAGCGCGCCCGAGGGCGATCCGCCGCCGGTTGGCGACATGCTCGTCCAGAAGAGCGAGTGGTTCGAGTGGCCGCCGACGTTGTTGCGTACCGCGGTGCGCTTGTCGTCGGGGATGATGTCGAGCTCCGCCAGCACTTGCTCGACGGAGCGGTCGGCCCACTCGGTTCCGTCGAGCGCCTTGTTGGCGTTGTCGACGTATGCCTGGTGGTGCTTGTCGTGGTGGATCCGCATCGTCTGCTCGCCGATGTGCGGCTCGAGCGCGGCGTAGTCGTAGGGAAGATCGGGCACGGTGAACGCCATCGGGGGTCACGCTCCTTCGTTCGCAGGACTCGATGCCAAGGATATGCTCCGCCCGATCCCGTCGAGCCGGAGGAAGCGCATGCCTTATCAGGAGATCACCGCCCGCGAGCTCAAGCCGGCATTGCTCCAGCTGGACGGCATCTCCCGCACATCGGTGGAAGCGCACTACCGGCTCTACCAGGGGTATGTGAACAAGCGCAACGAGATCCTGGGCAAGCTCTCCGCGGTCGATCTCGCCTCTGCAAACCAGGTGTACTCGGATCTCCGCGCGTTGAAGGTCGACCTCACGTTCGCGATCGGCGGGATCAAGAACCACGAGCTCTACTTCGAGCATCTCGGTGGGCAGGGAGGCGATCCGACAGGGGCGGTGGGAAGGCTCATCGACCGCGACTTTGGCTCGGCGGACGCGTGGCGGGCCGATCTCAAGGCCACGGGCATCGCCGCCCGTGGATGGGCCTGGACGGCGTACGACTGGGACGAGCGCCGTCTCTTCAACTACATCGGCGACGCGCAGAACACCTTCCCTGTCTGGAATGCCACGCCGGTGGTCGCGCTCGATGTCTACGAGCACGCCTACTTTCTCGACTACCAGACCGACCGGGGCGCGTACATCGACGCGTTCTTCGCGAACCTCGACTGGGGCGTGGTCAACGGCTGGGTCGAGGCCTACCGGATCCCCACGGACTGACCGGCCGTCAGGCCCGGTAGCCTTCGCCGATGCTCGCGCCTCTGATCGTCCTCGGGGGCTACCTTCTCGGCTCGGCGCCGTTCGGATACTGGGTCGTTCGGCTGCTTCGCGGCGAGGACGTCCGGACGCAGGGCAGTGGGAACATCGGCGCCACGAACGTCTGGCGCGTCTACGGCCGCAGGCTCGGGGTGCCGGTCATCCTGCTCGACGTTGCAAAGGGCTTCGTACCCGCGCTGATCGGGCTCAAGATCTCGGGTGAGGTGACCGGGGTGCTTGCCGGAGCCGCGGCGATGGCCGGGCACTGGCGGCCGCTCTACCTCCGCTTCACGAAGGGCGGCAAGACCGTTGCGACTGCCGGTGGCGTCACCTTCGCCCTCGCGCCACTGGCGGCGCTGTGCTGCGTTGCCGCCTGGATCGCGATCTTCCTGCTCGGACGCTACTCGTCGGTTGCATCGATCGCTGCGGCGCTACTGCTTCCAATCTTCATCTGGGTGTTCGGCGGCGACTGGCCGGTGATCACGTTCGGAGCGCTCGCCGCGATTGCGGTGCTACTCCTCCACAAGGAGAACATGCGCCGGCTGCTGGCCGGAACGGAGAGTCGGTTCCATTTCCGCCGAGCGGCTCGCGCGTGAGGCGATTTCTGCTGGCGCTGCTCGTGCTGGCAGTGCTCTCTTCGGTGGCGGCGACCGCGGCAAACGCATCGACCTGGTGCGGCTCGCCTGCGACGAGCGATCGTCTGCCGCAATCGGTGTCGGGACCGACGGTGCACTTCGTGTACGCCTATCCGTCCGACGGCGTCGACCGGCTTGCGTCGTTCGGCACGACGATGCAGACCGACGCCGAAACCATCGATGCCTGGTGGCGCGGGCAGGATGCAACGCGGACGCCTCGCTTCGACCTCTTCGCATTCCCCTGCGGGACTCAGCTCGACATCACGGACGTCAAGCTCGCGAACACGGCTGCCGAGCTGGCCCCGATCGACGGACGCTTCGAGAAGATCGTCGCGGCCGTCGCGGGGGCGACGCTCGCGACGCCCTACCAGGTCGACATCGTCTACTTCGATGCGCCGCCCGACCAGCAGAACGTCTGTGGGCAGGGCGGCACCCGCAACCCGGCGAGCGGGCCCGCCTACGCGATCGTCTACACCGAGTCGTGTGCGAGCGAGCCGACGTCTGTCGTGGCAGCCCATGAAATGACTCACGCGCTCGGGGCGGTGACGCCGCCGGCGCCGCACGAGTGTGCGCCGCCGGACGACTTCCACGTCTGCGACTCCGATCGTGACCTGATGTTCCCGTCGGCCGACGGCACGTCGCTCTCCGGTCTCGTCCTCGATGTCGGTCGCGACGACTACTACGGCGCGACCGGAGTCGGCTTCGACGTCCGCACGTCGCGCTGGCTCCGCCATCTCGACGAGCCGGTCAGCCACCTGGCGCTGGCGCTGACGGGGCCCGGTACCGTCAAGAGCGACTCGCCCGGCGTCGACTGCGCCGCCGCCTGCACGTCCGACTGGGACGGCGGCCAGACGGTGACGCTGACCGCGACGCCCTCGGAAGGAAAGCGCTTCATCCGCTGGGGTGGCGCCTGCACGGGGCTGATCGCTGACTGCACGCTGACGCTCTCGGGTGATGTCTCGGTGAGCGCGCTGTTCGCGCCCGAGTCGTATCTGCTCAGCATCGGCGTCACCGGCCACGGAAGCGTGCTCGCATCGACGCTGCAGGTCGTCTGCAAGAAACGCTGCCAGGTCCCGGTGCCGTCGTACGAGCCCGTGTCGCTGCAGGCGGTGGCGCAAACCGGGTGGCGCTTCAAGCGCTGGGCGGGCGCGTGCCACGGCACGTTCCGGCGCTGCACGCTGCCGATGACGGCCAGCGTGGGCGCCGTCGCGGTCTTCGCCAAGCGCGCAACGCACTAACGATCGTCCGACCGAAGCCGCAGCATCGCCGCCGCCCCAAGCGCCGGGCCGGGGGCGAGGAACGCGAACGCCCAGCGCCACCCGACCGCGCTCTCGAGCACGGGGATCAGCCAGATCGTCGCCACCGTCAGGGTGAAGCCAACCGCGAGCTGGAGCGCCAGTGCCGTTCCCACGTAGGCCTGATCGGCGTGCTCGGTCACGAGCGTCGAGAACTGCGCCGAGTCGGCGACGACCGTGAAGCCCCAGACGACCGCGACGACGACCGCCGCCCAGACGGGGAGCAGGCCAACGGAGAGCGCGCACGCACCGGAGCAGCCCATCAGGGCGGCGGTGGTCTCGGCGCGTCCGAAACGGTCGCCGAGCATCCCGCCTGCGACGCAGCCGAGCGCGCCGACACCGATGACCGCGAACGTCGTCAATGCGGCGGCGGTGCGCGAGGCGAACAAGGTGTCAGTCGCGAAGACGAGAAACCAGGCCCACACCGCATAGAGCTCCCACATGTGGCCGAAGTAGCCGAGCGATGCCAGGCGGACGCCGCGATTGGCGAAGACAAGACGCGCCTGGCGGGGATCGAAGGTTGCCTGCGGGAACGGGTACGGGCCCTCCTTGACCGCCGTCAGCGCCAGCAGCCCGCCCGCCACGGTGAGCCCCGACGTGACGGCGATGACCGCGTGCCAGTCGAGGCCTCCGAGCCCGTTCACGAGGTGGGGGAGGGACGACCCGAGTGTGAGCGCGCCGACGAGGACGCCCAGCGCCGTGCCGCGGCTTCGTCTGAACCATGTCGCCATCAGCTTGAGGGCGGGCGGGTAGACACCGGCGAGGAAAAAACCGGTGGCGAGGCGGAGCGGGATCGCCGCGGCGGGACCGTGCGCGGTCAGGAGCAGCAGGTTCGCCGCAGCCGCGCCGGCCGATCCGACAAAGACGACGATGTGGGGCGCGATCACGTCCGCCACGTTGAAGAGGGACGAGACGAGTGCGCCCGCCACGAACCCGAGCTGCACCGCGATCGTCAGCCAGGCGGCGGCGTTCTTCGAGAGATCCCAGTCGTCGCGGAGCTGCGGGATCACCGCCGAGGCCGAGAACCAGGTCGCCATCGAGCAGACGAGGGCGACCGCGAGCAGGGTGAGCGTCCGCCGCGCCGCCCCGGAGACCTGCGCCTCGGTCGTCACAAGGGCTCGGTCCAGACGAGCGCCTCTCCGTCGAGCACGACGGTGCCGGCGGCGGTTCTGACCGTCGTCCGCAGCTTCGTGATCGGCTTGTCCTCGCGCGCCTCGAGCACCTCGACCTCGGCCGTGATCTCGTCGCCCGGCCGCACGGGCGCCTTGAAGCTCCAGTCGACATGCAGGAAGACGCTGCCGGGTCCCGGGAGATCTTCGGCGACGACCGCGTTCAAGAGGCCGGAGGTGACGCCGCCCTGGACGATGATGCCGCCGAAGCGGCTGGCGGCAGCTGCGTCTGCGTCGTAGTGCAGCGGGTTCCGGTCTCCCGTCAATGCAGTGAAGAGCTCGATGTCCCGGGCCGTGACTGCCCGTGTCCGTGAGGCGCGAGCTCCGGGTTTGCGGTTGCCTGAAGGTGTCACAGGAGCTCCGAGCCGTACCGCTCGAAGAGAGCGCCGTAGTCGCCCGCGCCGGGCCTGTGGAGCTCGTCGACCAGTGCCGCCGTCCGCGGTCCCATCACGAGGAGGTAGCGAGTCGGCGCCTCCGCGGCATTCCAGTACGAGTGCGGTGTTCCGCGGCGAACCAGCACGCCCTCGCCGGGGCCGGCGTCGACCTCGTCGTCACCGACGCGGAAGCCGAGCCTCCCCTCCAGGACGTACCAGGCTTCGTCCTCCTCGCGATGGAGATGGAGAGCGGCGATCGGCCAGTCTCGGCTCGTGTCGGTGCCTGCGGTCCACTCGACGACGACGAACGTCGCGTCCCGGTCCCCCAATCTCATCGCAGCAGGCGGGACAGCCGCCGGTCTTTGAGGATGCGGCCGTCGGTCTGGCAATCGGGGCAGTACGTGATCGTGTGCTCCTCGAAGTCGACACGTCGGAGTGTGCCGCCGCAGCGAGGGCAGGGCTCGCCGAAGTGCCCGTGGACGAGATAGACCGTCGCGTCGCCCTTGCCGCGCTCGCGCAGCTCGAGCGCACGCGTCAGGTCCTCCTCGATCGCCGCTGCCAGCCGCTCGGTCTCCTCGTCGTCGAGTTGCGTCGAGAGCGCGAACGGCGACAAGCGGGCACGCCAGAGAATCTCGTTCGCGTGTGCCCTGCCGATGCCGGCGATCGCCCTCTGGTCCCGGAGGAGCGGGTGGAGCTGCCGGCGGTCGCGACCCACGATCTCTCGCAGCTGCTCGACCGAGAGCCCGAGTGCGTCGGGACCGAGGTGTGCGAGCTCGGTCTCCAGGCCTTCCGGCGTCAGCAACCACACGCCGGCCCGCTTCTTCTTCCCGGCCTCGGTCAGGATCAGCTCGCCGCCGTCGCCGAACCTGAGCCGGAACATCGGCGTCTTCGGACCCCTGGCGCCAGGCGCCAGGTACCGCAGCCGCCCAGCGCTCATCAGGTGCACGCGCAGGACCAGGCTGCCGTCCTGCACCGGAAACAGGAGGTTCTTGCCACGGCGTTCGGCGCCCGCCAACCGCTGCCCCTCGAGCGCCCGGAGCGGCGGGTCGAACGTCTTCAGGGTGGCGATATGCGCAGGGCCGGCCTTGTCGACCGGTGCACGCGAGACGAGCGGGTCGAGCTCGCGCACCCAGGCCTCGACCTCCGGTAGCTCTGGCATAAACGCAGAGTAGACGACCCTCTACGCTGCCCACGATGCGGACGGAGCCCCTCGACGTGGTGGTGATGCGCGGGTCCGTGATCGAGGCCCGCCACCGCGTGCACGCCGTCGCGACGCAGGACGGCGCGACGGTTTTCGAGGCGGGCGATCCCTCGCTCGTGACCTTCCTGCGGTCGTCGGCGAAGCCGATCCAGGCGCTGCCGCTCGTGCGCGCGCGACCCGATCTTGCGAATGAGGAGATCGCGATTGCGTGCGCGTCGCACCTCGCGCGGCCGGATCAGCTCGCCGCTGTGCGGAGGCTCCTCGCGGCTGCGCCGGCGGAGGAGTCGGAGCTCGAGACGGGCCCGAAGCCCAGTCCGCTCGAGCACAACTGCTCAGGCAAGCATGCAGGCTTTCTCGCGCTCTGCCGCGCCCGTGGTTGGCCGAGCCCGGGATACCGGCTCGCGCACCATCCGGTCCAACGCGCGTGCCTCGCCGAGGTGGCAGCCGCCGCGGAGGTCGACGAGACCTCGATTCCGACGGCGGTGGACGGCTGCGGCGTGGTCACGTTCGCCCTTGCTCTGGAGCGCATGGCTCACGCCTTCGCGCGCTTGCCGGCGCTCGAGGGAGGCCGGCGGACGCTCGTCGCGATGCGAAGTCACCCGGATCTGATCCGCGGACCCGCTGCTGCGGACTCGATCCTGATGCGCGAGCTGCGCGGTTGGTGCGCAAAAGGGGGAGCGGAGGGACTGATGTGTGCGGCCGGGCCGGACGGGCTCGGGCTGGCGCTCAAGGTCGAGGACGGGAACACGAGGGCCGTGGCCGCCGCGCTCGCCGAGGCCGTTCGTCGCCTGGGGTTTCCGGCTGTCGACGCCCTCACCCTGACGCCCGTCACCAACAGCCGGGGCGAGGTGGTGGGGGAGGTTCGAGCGGCTGGCTGACGGCCATCCGGCTCTCGCGACGGTCCGCACGACCGTCGGCACCGGTGACAACACCTGTGAACGAGCGGAAAAATCCCCGTTTCGGACGTGTTCCCAAATGGTCGATCCCGTTATACGATTCGGCGCCGATGGGTCAGAGCCGGCGCCGAAGAGGTCCGGCTCA
>JACXTT010008210.1_pt1 | contig 14529 bp, 10 predicted proteins | sample 9270951 | NCBI WGS metagenome assembly JACXTT01 (sample SAMN15532306, study PRJNA645909) | rock metagenome | isolation source: weathered quartz diorite | place: Puerto Rico | collected 2017-06-21
TCTTTCTCGATCAAGACCGCCAATATTCCTGCGCTTATTTTGCGCGGCCCGATATGAGCCTCGAAGAGGCGCAGGAAGCCAAGAAGCGCCACATCGCCGCCAAGCTTCTGCTCGAGCCCGGCCGGCGCGTGCTCGACATCGGCTCGGGCTGGGGCGGCTTGGCTTTAACGCTCGCGGAAGATTACGGCGCCGATGTTAGCGGCGTGACGCTATCGACCGAACAGCTCGACGTCTCGCGCGCGCGGGCTGCAAAGAAGGGCCTCTCTTCGCGCGTGCGCTTCGATCTTTGCGATTATCGCGACGTTGCAGGCGTGTTCGACCGCATTGTCTCGGTTGGGATGTTCGAACATGTCGGCCCAGCGCAATATCAGGTTTTCTTCGACACCATCGCCTCGCGTCTGGCGCCCAATGGGGTCGCGCTCGTTCACACCATCGGCAATGTCGGGGGGCCAGGCCGCAACAATCCATGGATCGAAAAGCATATCTTCCCGGGCGGCATGGTTCCGGCTTTGTCGCAAGTCGTGGAATCGGCGGAGCGCGCCCGCCTCATCGTTACCGATGTCGAGATCCTGCGCTTGCATTATGCGGAGACGCTGAAAGCCTGGAGCGAACGCTTCCAGGCCCATCGCGACGAAGTGCGTGGGCTCTATGACGAACGCTTCTGCCGCATGTGGGAATTCTATCTGGCCGGCGCCGAGGCGGCGTTCCGCGAGGGCGATTTGGTGGTGCTGCAGGTGCAAATGGCCAAGGACCGCAACGTCGTTCCGCAAACGCGCGACTACATCACCGATTGTGACCGCGCCGGCGCCAGGGCGCATCGAATCGCCGCTGAATAGGGGGCTTCAATCGTTGCAAAGCCGCGCGCACTTGCGCATGTTTTGCGCATGCGGCTAAGCGACTCTCCTTTGCGCCTGATCGGCATGATCGGCGGCACCAGCTGGGAAAGCACGACGCATTACTATCAGCTTTTGAACCGTCTCGCGCGAGAACGGCTAGGGGGCGCCCATTCCGCACGCCTGTTGCTTTGGTCGGTCGATTTCGCGCCCATCGCTCAATTGCAGGAGGAAGGCGATTGGGACGCGCTCACAGATGTCATGGTCGACGCAGCGACCCGGCTTGAGAATGCCGGCGTCGAGGGGCTCATCATCTGCGCCAATGCAATGCATTTGATGGCCGATGATATCGCTGCAGCCATTGGCGTTCCCCTCATCCACATCGCGGATGTGACCGCCACGGCGCTGAAACTGCGCAATTCGAGGCGTCCCGTTTTACTCGGCACGCGCTTTACCATGGAGCGGCCCTTCTATCGCGAACGGCTGATGCGCCACGGCATCGAACCGATCGTGCCCGGCGAGGCCGATCGCCAAGAGCTGCACCGGATCATTTTCGAGGAATTGGTGCAGGGACGCTTTCTTGACGCATCGCGCGAGAAGCTGGTGGACGTGGTCGAAAGTTTAAGCGCCAACGGCGCCGACGGCGTGATCCTCGGCTGCACCGAATTCGGCATGCTGGCGCCTCCGGAGACGTTCGACCTGCCGGCGATCGATACCGCCCAAGCGCACGCCGAAGCGGCGATGGATTTCGCTCTAGGAGGGCGTTGATGAGCGACGCCGTAGGCCAGCCTGGGCCCGCGCCAACGGCGTCGCCTTCGCCGCCAGTCGATATCTGCAATCTCGACGAGGCGGGCTACCAGTCGCTTTACAAGAGCCGCATCGAACCGGTCTTCCAAGCCAATGAAAACGATCGTTTGGCGGGGGTGTCTACTCTGAAGTCGCGTGGGCTCATCGGCGCTATTGCGGCCCTCGCCATTGCGTTGATCGTTTGGCAGATCAGCGGAGGATCGGCCAAGGGCGCCTTTGTTGCGCTCGTGATTGCCGGGGTCCTCGCTTACGCGTGGGCGTCTGCGCCGCTGATGGCGGTCGCCAAGCGCGTCAAGCAAAGCTATTGCGACGGCATCGCGCAAGCCATGGGCGCAAGCTACCAAATGGGCGATTTCGCCCCGCCCGCGTTCGATCGTTTTGAGCAATGGAAGCTCACGCCGAGCTATGCGCGCTCGCATTTCGAAGACTGGTTTGCCGGCGCTTACAAGGGCAGCTCGTATGATCTCTACGAAGCGCGTCTGGAGCAACGCCACACCGACAATAGGGGCCGCACCTATTATTCGGCTGTCTTCAGCGGCCAGCTCATCCGTATGCACTTCCCGCGGGATTTTCTGGGCGTCACCGTGGTGCGGCGCGACTGGGGGCTTTTCAATGTCTTCGGCGGCGGCCTGGGGCTGCAAAAGGTCGGCCTTGAAGATCCTGCGTTTGAGAAGGCGTTCGAGGTCTGGGGCAGCGATCAGGTCGAGGCGCGCTATTTGCTGCATCCAGCGCTCATGCAGCGGCTCATCGATCTCGAAACGCGGATGAAAGGCCAGAAGCTTCGCTGTGCGTTTCAGGGCGGCGATCTCTTGGTGGCGATCGAGGGGGGAAATCGCTTCGAACCGGGGGATCTGTTCAAGCCGCTCGACGATCCTGCGCGGGCGCGGCGCATCGTCGACGATATTGCAAGCGTGATGCGCGTGATGGATGAAGCGCTGAGCGCCCAGTCGCGGCGCGGCTAGATGTGAGCGCTCTCGAACGCGAGCCCCGCGCCTCGCTCAGATCGAGATCAAAGCGCCCCGTCCTGCTTCATCGCCAATTGCGAGCGCTGCGCCATCGGCGCGCCAAGCGAGCGCACTCACTGCGCCTTCGCCCGGTTCGTCGAGTTCATCGACGCCTTGATTTGCAAATGTCGCCAGCCACACGGCGCCGTCCGAATAACCGATGGCGAGCCGCTCTTCGCTGGGATGAAAAGCAACCTGGGTGACGAGGGCGTCGCGCGGAATGAGCTGTAACGGAGCTTTGCCCTGCGGTCCGAGCTTGCCGACGAACGGCCAGACGATGGCGCTGTCGGCGCCAGACGTCGCAAGCCAGCGGCCGCGTTTGTCCCAGGAGAAACTCCGGGTCTTTGCCGGATAGGCTTCCATGCGCAGATCGGTCTTGTCTGGCAATCGCCAGCCGTGCAGCGAATTCTCCTGCATAGCCGTGATGAGATAATCCGCATCGGGGGCCATCGTGCATGCAAGGTGCGAGCCCGCCCAATTGAGCGCGACGCCTTTGTCGTCCGCCATCAAAGCATAGCGCAAAGTCGCGCCGCCATAGTGTGTCGCTGCAAGCCGGCGGCCCTTAGCGTCGAAAGCGAGACCGCCGATGCTCGAAGGATAGACGAAGCGATGCGCCTCCTTCTCTTCCCGAAAAACGATGGCCTCCTTGCCGACGCCGGCCACAATCAGTCCGGTGGTTGGCGCAGCAATGACATGAGCGATCCATTTTCGGTTTTCGAACAGCGGCTCGACTGAGCCGTCGGTCGCAATTTTATTGAGCTTGCCGTCATCGCCGCCGGTCAGAAGACCCGCACCATCTGGATGGACGGCGGCGCACAATATGGCGCCGTCATGGACGGCGATAAGCTGGTCTTGCTCTTGTCCGCTCCGCAGCACCGCCCCGTCGCCCAGCGCGAAAAGCGCACGCTCGCCAATCCAGTGCACGCTTGTGGCCGCCGCGCCGAGCGCAAGCCGTTTGCCGTTGTCATAGACCCGCGCGCTCACGCCGCGCACGCCAAGAACGCGTCTTCAAGGTCCTCGCGAACGAGGTTGCGGCCGATGAAGACGAGGCGCGACACCCGCTTCTCATCAGGTTTCCAATCGCGCTGAGTGTCGCCTTCGACGATCATATGCACGCCCTGCACGACGAAGCGCTTAGGCTCGTCTGGGAAGGCGAAGATCCCCTTCAAGCGCAAGATGTCTGGACCGCGCGCCTGGGTGAGCGCGTTCAGCCACCCCAAGAGCTTCGTTGGATCGATCAGCTTGTCGGTGGAGAGCGAAACCGCGACAATGCCGGACGCTGCGACGTGATCGTCGTCATGGTCATGACCATCGTGATCGTGGTGGTCGTGATGGTCGTCGTGATCATGATCGTGATGGGCGCAGCTCTCGTCGCAATCGTGGTCCGGCAGGAAGTGAGGGTCGATTTCAGTCACGCGATCGAGATCGAACGCGCCAATGTTCAAGATGTTGTCGAGCGGGATGTCGCCGCGCTGCATGCGATAGAGGCGAGAGGTCGGATTGACGGCGCGGATGCTGCGCTCGATCGCCGCAAGCTCGCCTGCTGCGACAAGATCGGTCTTGTTCAGCAGAATTACATCGGCGAACGCGATCTGCTCTGCGGCCTCTTCCGAGCTTTGCAATTGGTGAGCGACATGCTTGGCGTCGACCACCGTCACGATCGCGTCAAGCTTGGTTTTCGCGCGCACGTCGGCGTCGGCGAAGAATGTCTGCGCGACCGGCGCCGGTTTCGCCAGGCCCGTCGTCTCGACCAGGATCGCGTCAAAGCCGCCCTTGGCGCTTTGGCGCTTCATCAATCCCTCGATGATGCGGATCAAATCGCCGCGTACGGTGCAACAGACGCAGCCATTGTTCATCTCGAACACTTCTTCGTCGGCGTCGACGATCAGATCGTTGTCGATGCCGATTTCACCGAACTCATTGACGATGACCGCATATTTCTTGCCGTGCGGTTCCGACAGAATGCGGTTTAGAAGCGTGGTTTTTCCAGCGCCCAGGAAACCTGTGAGCACGGTGACGGGAACAGGGGTCATGGCCCGATAGATAGCTATTCCGGGGCGGGACGCTAGCGGCTAGGGTGGTGGGCAAACGTGGGGACAAGTTATGCGCGCCTGGTGGCATTGGGTGCTCGTCATCCTGGGCACGATCGTGGCGATAGCGCTATTGGCCGCGGGCGGGCTCGCCTATCTCGTCTATCGCCTCGACATTAAAGGCGAAGTCGAACGCGCCGTGGAAAACGCCACCGGGCGAGATCTCACCATCAATGGCGATGTCGGCGTCAGCTATTGGCCGGTGCTGGGCTTTCATGCGGCCAATGACGTGCTTGCAAATGCGCCGGGCGGGCGCGCCCCCGCGCTCATCACCGCCGACGACATTCATATCGGCGTCGAATTGGCGCCGCTGCTCAATCGACAGGTTGTCGTGCGCCAGCTCGTGTTGCAGCATCCGCGCATCGCGCTTGAGATCGATGCGAATGGGCGACCGAACTGGACGCTTGCGCCGCAGGCGCGCCGTGCCGCGCCGCCGCCTACGCCGGGGGCGCCGCCGTCGCCGCCGATCGTCGATGCTTCGCGCACGACGTTGCGCTCTGTCGACATTACGGACGGCGAGGTCACATATTTCGACGCGCGCCACGGATCTGGTTGGAGCGTCGGCAATGTCGATCTGCACACTGCGCTGACCGCACTCAATCAGCCGATGAACGTCGCCGGCTCCGTCCGTTACAACGACAAGCCCGTCCAACTCGACATCCATGTCGACAGCCCCAACGCCGTCATCCACGCGCAGGCCACGCCGCTCGTTGTCAATCTGCGCAGCGATCTCGTCACCGCCGCCTTCGAAGGCCAGACGCCGGCGGCCTCCGGATCGCTTGTAGGGACCGTGCACGCCTATGGGCAGAGCCTGCGCCAATTGCTCGCTTGGGCGGGCGCGCCGCTGCAGGGGGGCGTTGGCTTCGAGCATTACGATGTGACCGGCCATGTCGCCATTGGCGGGGGACAATTTGCCTTCGACGACGCCGGTTTTGTGCTCGATCGGCTGAGCGGACGGGGCGATTTCAGCCTCTCGTCGCTGCGCGGCAAACCTTATTTGAGCGGGCGCCTCGAACTCTTCGATTTCGACTTGAACCCATACATTTCAGGCCATGCGCCCCCGCAAGCGGCCGTTCCGCCCGCGCCCGCGCCGGCAGCGCCTGCAACGACTGCGCCGGCCCCGACGCCAGCGTCGCAGACGCCAACCTCGAGCATTGTTGTCGTGCAACCTCCCGATCGCGCAGTCGATATCGCGACGGCGCCGGGCGCAGCCCCGATCGATTTCTCGGCTTTGCGCGCCTTCAACGCCGATCTCGAACTCGTCACCCACGCCGTGCTCGTGTCGCACATGCGCCTCGACGGCGCCCACACCACTTTTGTGCTCAATGACGGCTATCTGGCCGCCACCATGCAGACGATGGCTCTCTACAATGGTTCAGGTCACGGCCGCTTCGAGATCGACGCGCGCAATCCTGATGTGCGCATCGGCGAGGACATGGCGTTCGACAATCTGAACGCACAGCCATTCCTCGTCGACGCGATCAATTATTCCGGCATCGAGGGGCGCGCGGAGCTCGCCATCAATCTGACCGCACATGGCCGCTCCCAGCGCGAACTTACCGCCAACGCCAAGGGGCGCACGCATATAGAGATCGTTTCCGGCGTGTTGCACGGCGTCGATCTGGGCGGGGTGGCGCGCACCATTCGCAATGCCCTGCGCGGCGAGCTGATCGCGCCCGAGGCGCGCACGCCCTTCCTTGGCTTCTCCGCCAATTTGGCCGTCGCCGGCGGCTCGGTCGCCAGCGACGACCTTTCGTTCAACACACGCGACTTGCGCATCCCAGGGCTCGGCGTGATCGATTTGATCAATCGCAGGTTGGATCTCCGTATCGCTCCGCGCTCCCCGCGCGGCGGGCTCGTAATCCCGTTTTCAATCCGCGGTCCCTTCAACCAGCTGCGCTACACCTCCGACATCGGCGGCAGCGCGCTCCGGGAATTGCAGCCGCGTGTGCGCGCCGTCGAGGCGGCGTCGCGCTGATGCGCGTCACGGTGTGCCAGCTGAGCGACGAGGCGCGCGCCTTCGAGGCCGATTGGGCGAATTTGGCCGCCCACGTTGGACGCGAGAGGAGCGATCTTGTTCTGCTTCCCGAAATGCCGTTTGCGCCATGGTTCGCCGCCGGCCGCGCGTTCGACCAAGACCTCTGGGACGAGGCGGTGGCTCTGCACGCGCGCTGGAAGCAGCGTTTGAGCGATCTTCATCCAGCAACGGTGCTCAGCACCGAACCGCTAGAGCGCAATCGCAACAGATTGAACGAGGCCTTTGTCTGGACCGGCGGCCGCGCAAGCCCTGCTCATCAGAAGCGCTATCTCCCTGAGGAGAGCGGTTTTTGGGAGGCGTCCTGGTATGCGCGCGGCGACGGTTCGTTCGATCTCGCCAACGCCGCGGGCGCGAGCGTGGGTTTTCAGATCTGCACGGAGCTCTGGATGCTCGAGGTCTCGCGCCAATACGGGCGCGCCGGCGCCGATATCATCGCCTCGCCGCGGTGCACGCCTCTATCCAGCGTCGAACGCTGGCTCGTGGCGGGGCGCGCCGCGGCGATACTCGCGGGCGCCTTTTGCCTATCTTCCAACCATTCTGGCATGAGCCGTGCGGGCTTCGAGTTCGGCGGCGCCGGCTGGATAATCGATCCCGACGGGACGGTGCTGGCCACTACGTCGGCGGCCCAGCCCATCGTCACGCGCGATATCGACCTTTCGGTTGCGCGCGAGGCGAAGAACACCTATCCGCGCTACGTGGACTAAACGCTCAGATCGAAAGCGACGCCTCGCCTTCTGCGACCTCCAAGCGCAAATTCGGCCGCTCGCCAGGGCGCCACGCACTGACGCGATGGACCGCGCGATAGAGAAGCGGCCCGCCGTCCTCGGCCTGGTTGCGCTCCATCGGCCGCGGTATGCAAACGAATTCCGTCTCCAATTCATCGCCGGACGCGCGCACCGTCGCATAGCCGTGGCCGCCGAAATCCGCGAACACGATGTTTGGCGATAGATCCGGATTGCGTGCCGCGCGTGCGTGGGCGACGTCGCCGGTCTCTGCGAGCGTCAAGGCCGAGCGAACCCCGTGCAGCACCGTTGTATTGAGCGCACATTGTTTGGCGCCGCCGGGCAAATCGCGGAGATAGAGCGCGCGCAACGGATGATTTGCGGGGACGACGGTCTCCGACACCTCAGCCAGGCCGGGCGCTGAGATCGAACCGGTGATGAATTCCACCCCGACCGGATCGAACCCCGCCGGCGGCAGCGATTTTGTCGGATAGCCGGCCCAAAACGAGTGTTTGTCGCCGGCGACAATCGCAAGGCCCGTCACGCCTTCCTCTCGCACCATGTCGAAAATCTCGGTGTGCTCGACAGCAAAGCCCGCATTCAGCACGGCGTAGCCCTCGCCCGGCCACGCGGCGCGCAGCGGCGCCGGCAGGTTCTGCGGATCGGCGCGCCAGGTCAGGGTGCCGAACGAATGACCCCAAATCTTCCACGGCGCCTGCGAGCGGCGCAGGCGATCCTTGAGCCAAGCGATTTGTTCAAGCCCGAGATAGGCCTGCGGCGGCAGACCGGCTTGCGGGTTCGCCACATCGGCGCCGTTGAAGCGGATCGTTGCAGGCGCGTGTCCGCCATCGTACTCGCGGCCGCGGTCGAGAATGTCGTTGGCCTTCTCGTCGGTCATGAACGGCGTCGCGGCCGGCGAAAACGGTCCCGCATCGGCAGGCGGCGACATGTAGGAGCGATTGTCCGTCAGGATCATTTCGATGTTTTTGCCGAACCTGAAGGCGCGATTGATTCTGAGCGCGTGAATGGCGGCGATATTGTTGGGTTCGTGACTGACGCCACGCGCATCGAAATCCGTGAGCGGGGCGTTTTGGACATGTGGCGGTTCGAACACGTCGCCTGCGCCGCCCGATTTGATCACGCGCGCCGGCTGATACTCGTACCATGCTTGCGCAGCTGCGATCTTGATCTGCTGGGCCGGGCGCGGACCGTCGAAGAATTGCTGGCTTTGATAGCCGCGCCACGAGAATTCGTGGTTGTCCCACACCGGCACGAACGGGAAATGTGCGCGCGCATCCTGCAGATCGGGATCGAGCAGATAGCTGCGATAGGCCGTCCGGTAATCGCCAAGGTCGGTCGGCAAATGGAAATCGCGCATCTTTTCGCCGTGCGGATAGCGGAGGATGTCGCGAAGCCTGCGCTGGCGCTTATGGCCATTGGGGCTGTCTTCGGGGTACCAAACCACTTCGTAAAAGAAGTCGCCGAGATGCAGCACGAAACCCAGCTGCTCTGCGCGCGGGCGCCGCACATCTTCGTAGATCATGCGCTTATAGGCGTTGCAGGCGCCCTGGGTGACATCCTGGCAGCTCACAAACGCAAAGCGCACCGGGCGATCGTCGCTGTCGGCCGGCGCGGTCAGCGTGCGCCCAACGCGGCTCGCCGCACCGTTCTCGTCGATGAAGCGATACGAATATTCGTGCGAGGGCCTGAGGCCCGCCGCCAAGAAGCGACAAGTCCAATCCGTTTGCGCCGTGACCTGCGCGCGCCCGCGCGCAACCACATGTGTAAACGAGGGGTCTTCGGCTACTTCAACTGCGAGGCGGTGCGCGAGCGCGCCGGCATCGGGCGCACGCCGCGTCCATAAGATCACGCTCTCACCGGCCGGATCGCCTGACGCGACGCCTTGTGGATAGAGATCGCGCCGCTCGACGATCCCCGGCGTGCTCGCATGCGAACGGCCAGCGCCAAACGCCAGGGCTGCGCCCAACGCGGCTGCCCGCGCCGCCAATTGTCTGCGGTAATGTCGAGCTTGCGCATGATTGCCGTCTTAGCAGCGTGCTTGCAAACCGCATGACACATCATCGACGGGTCGCGCCCTAAACGCGCCAGGCGGCAACAAGGGATCTGGCAGTGCACCGGCGTATTGGATGGCGTGTGGGCAGAGCGCAGGCTCTAGCAAATCGCTGCTAAGCCAATGATCGGCGAACGGGCGCCCACGCGCCTTCGTCTGCTGACGGCGGTCAGAGCACGTCCGTTCACTCGAGACGCTCGTGTCGGCTCACTCATTCGGGGGTCGCGAGCCCGGTCTGGCTATGGTAGAGTTCTCATGCGCTGCTGGCTAAAAGCCGTGAAGGCAGGCGATATGGGCGAGGGCGAGGGACAATCCAGAGGCGACATCGACGTCATGCCGACGAGAGAAGCGTCGGCTGCGATCCCGTTCACGCAAGCGCCGGCGCAGTTCAACGTCGCCGTTCTCAATGCCGATCTTGCACAATGGACGCCGCGCCGGCAGGGCGCGGCGATGCGCCCGACGACGAGGCGCGTGGAGACGCGATGTGACCGGGCTCTCGCAAGTTGAGATGCGCGCCTATGCGTCTGCATCCGCAGTGAAAGATGCGTGCGTCAAAGAGTATTTCACACCAAAAATCATTTTGGACGAGCCGACCCTTGCTCGATACGGCGACGCGATCATGGCCCAAAACGGGCTGCGCGCCATAAGGGTAAGCGAAACCGCCGGTCGAAAGCCGGTGTCGGTTGTGTTCGTCGCAAGGCACGCCGACGTGCAAAAGGTTCTCTCCGACGAAAACACATTTCGTCTCGATCATTATCGCAATTTGCTCGGCGCCATCGATCCCTCCCGGCACATGCTGTTGGAGAACGACTGGGGTGAACGAGCGATCCGGCGCGCCATTCTGAAAGCCGCGGCCCAAGAGGCCGCCTGGTTTCAACCGGACTCCAATGCATTGCAGATCTGCGCCCGAAATGCGGTCGATGAATTGCTAGAGAGCTTCTGCAAACGCCGCGCGCCTGGCTTCGACATTGTCGGCGAGTACGGCTTCTTCGCGCCTTATCTCGTGGCCAATCGGGTTTTTGGCGTGCCCGGCCCACGCGCCTTCGATTTGCTGGCATGGTTCATCGTTTGGCTGAAGAACGATCCATTAAAGCTGCCTTTCACCTGGGAGACGGGTCCCTTTCTGCGGCAATCGACATGGGCTCAACTCTCCTTCGCACAATTATTCGCCAATTTCGAAAATCGTGAGTTTTTGATCCGCTTTCTAGCGATGACAGCAAGCAAGAGCCTACGCCGGCAAATAGAGGTGCGAAGGCGACAAGTCTCGCGACAACTCGCCGAGGGCTCGAAGCCGTCGGGATCGGCGTCGTTGCTCGCCGCCCTGTTGCAAGTGCGTTCTGAGTTTCCCCAGCTCGACGAGGAGACCTACAGCGAGCATTTGACTTATTTGTTACTGGAGACGCTCGGCACGGCGCTCGTGCTGCCGGGCTTGGCGTTCGTCAAGGGGGTCGAGCGTCTTGTGGCGCAAACCAACGGCGCCATCGGCCTGGGCTTGGATCAACTCAACGAGCAGAACAAAGATTGCTGGGTAAATGAGACGCTGCGCTTGGCGCCTCCTGCGCCATTCATCATGCGCATAGCAAATGAGGGAGCGTTGCTGGAGGACATCCAAATTCGCCCCGGCGAGTATGTTTGCACGCTGGTTGGAAGAGCGGGAATGGATGGGAATGTCTTTCCCGATCCCGGCGTCTTCAACCTCACTCGACCCGGCGATGCATATCTGAACTTCGGTCCAAGCAGCGGTCCGCACGGATGTTTTGGCCGCCATCTGGCGCCGGCGATGCTCGGCGAGATGTTCTTGGGGTTGAAACGATTGCACGGGCTAAGCGCTGCAGGCGTTATGAAGAAGTTCAAGGGCGTGCCGGTCCACATGCCTTTTCGCTTCGAACCTTGGGAGTGTCGTAATGGGCCGCGGTGAGGCAAGCCAGACGCCCGCGGTTGAACCCGAACAAGTTGGCTTCGTCATCTGCGTGGCGATCGAGAACAGCGCGACTTGGCCCGGACTTCAAAAAGAGCTGGTGGAGCGCCAACTCGATGCGCTCGGCAATCCGGCCAGGAGCGACATCCAACATGCGCTCGAGCAGACGCAATGCATCCATTTCATGAGCATGAACGTCGTGGCCGACGACAATGGGCGCGCCTTCCTCCTATTGGAGATTTCCGGCGATGGAAGACAGAAAGCCATCATCGACAAGCTTGTCGATTGCGCCGGCGCTTATCTGCTTCCGGTTCTGGAGACGGCCTGCGGGGTGGATGCCGAAAAGACCATGCGGGCGAGGTTGCACAAAGACGCGCTGCTTGCGGGTCCTAGTCCATTCGACCGCGCGGTGCTTGGGCTGGCCACCGGTCTTCCTTTCCAAGGCACGCCCAATCTGTCGTGTCTCCGCATCAAAAAAGACGAGCGCATTGCCGAACTCGCCGCCCAGGCAATCAAAGAGAAACACGCCCGCACCGGACGCGCGTCTGCACGCGATTATTGGCGGAGCGCTAAGAGAAGCTTCGAGAAGAACGCCGCGCAAACGCAGTTTGTTGGGCCAGGAGCGGCAGGGCTCTCAAAATTCGATCTGGAGGCGCCGGCTAGTCGTTTCAACATCATCTTCACGATACTTCGAAGTTCGATGCTGCTCTGGGCCATCGGCGCCGTTCTGGGCTTGTCGCTCGGCTATTTCCTTCTCATTCCGCCTGATGCCACGCCGTGGCGGGCCGGTTTCCATGTTTTGGGCGCGCTGACGCTTGGCGTCTTCACCGTCGTTCTACTGGCGGCGCTTGGCGCCGCGACAATGGTGTTCTGGCTGCGGGCCACCGAGAACAAAGAACTGGAAATCGCAAAACAAGAAGGCGTCGACCCGGACCCGGACCTCGAAGTGGTCCAGGCGGTGATGCGGCGGGAGAACCGGCGCACCGCCTCCGGCGCGCACATCGCGCAAAATCACATGTTCGCAGTGTCAACGATCAAGCCAGGGTTTTTCCGTAGCGAGATCGTGCTCGTGCTGGGGCTCCATATTGTGTGCCTGCTGGTCCAGATGCGCATCTTTCCGCCTGGCTACCTCTCGGACATCGGCACCATTCACTTCGCTCAATGGATTCGCATTCCCCGCACGCGCAAGTTGATATTCTTGAGCAATTACGACGGCGGTTGGGACGCCTATCTGGAGGACTTCATCACCAAGGCCTATCAAGGCCTCAACCTGATTTGGAGCAATACCAAGGGCTATCCGGCGACGAGATTCGCAGTGCAAGACGGCGCCAAAGACGGCGACCGTTTCAAACGTTGGGCTCGCCGCCAACAACTTCCGACACGCTTCTGGTATACGGCCTATCCGACCCTCACCACCGCGCAGATTCGCAGCAACGCCAAGATTCGCGAAGGCTTGGCGAAGAAGGATATGAATCTCACCGAGGCCGAGGACTGGCTCAACCTCTTTGGCTCTGCCCCCCGTCCGTTCTATGCTCTCGAGAGCGAGGAAGTTCAGAGCATCGTGCTCGCCAGCCAGCGCAGCTTGTGGGCCGCAACTTGCCTGCTCGTTCGGTTCGACTCAAAAGCCCGCGCCAAGAGCTGGGTGAAAGGCGTCTGCAGGCGAAATCGACCCCAATCCACGCAAGTGCGATTTGGACAGGGTGAAAATGAGCGCCACGCATTGTTCCTGGCGCTTACCGCCACCGGACTCGAGCGACTGGGCATCGACGGCGCCCGCGGCGCTTGGCCCGACAATGGCGAACTCCATCTTCCTCCGAGCTTTCCGCCGGCTTTTGCGCTGGGAATGGCCGACCCTACGCGGCGAGAATTGCTGGGCGATGTGGACGAGAGCGCATCTCAAAAGTGGCTGTGGGGCGGCGCACGCAATCCAGTCGACGCTGCGTTGCTGATTTATGCGCGCGCCGATCAGGACATAGAAAGACTTCGCCGCGTGCAGACGCGCTACTTAAAAGCGCTTGGCTTGGAAGTTGTACACACGGTCAAGATGCGGACTCTGTCGCAGTATCCCGTAACCGAGCCGTTCGGGTTCACTGATGGCATCTCACAGCCGATTATCCGCGGCGCCGAGGGCTCGAGCATCGCCAACGCCGTTGAGATCGTCGAGCCCGGCGAGTTCATTCTAGGCTACCGCGACGGACGCGGTTTTTATCCGCCTTCGCCCGGCGTACCGGCCGATCCCGACAATCAATTGCCGGACGGCAGTCGCAATTTTCCGGACTTCGGCTGCAACGGCAGCTATCTCGTCATTCGCCAACTCGAACAGGATGTCGCGGGATTTTGGAGCACGGCGCGCGAGGAAGCCAAGCGGATCGGGCGCACGGCGGAATGGGTCGCTGCGAAAATGGTCGGACGTTGGCAAAACGGCGCCCCGCTCGCGCGCTATCCCGATGCTCCTCCGCCTCGATATAACGAGCGCAAGCAGGAGAATGACTTCCTCTATGGTCAGGACGACCCGCAGGGGCTCGGTTGTCCGCTCGGCGCCCACATTCGCCGCGCCAATCCGCGCGATAGTTTCAATGTGGGCGACCCCGACCAGATGGCGATCACCAATCGCCACCGCTTGTTGCGTCGCGGGCGGCCCTATGTCCTCGACAGTGACAATAAGCAGGATGGCGGCATCTTATTTATGTGTCTCAACGCCGACATCGAACGCCAATTCGAGTTCGTGCAACAGACCTGGATTTCATCCAACGCCAACACCGCATTGCGCGGAGAATTTGACCCAATTGCCTCCTCGAGCGGCGCCGCCATGGCTTATACAATTCCCATGACCTCTGGGCCCGAGCAGCTTCAGCTTAAGTGCTTTGTCACTGTTCGTGGCGGCGCTTACTTTTTTCTGCCCAGCAAACGCGCTCTCAATTATCTTTCCACCTCATCTCAGCATCACGCGCCGGCGCGCGAGAGACGAAATCGAGATGTTGGATTGCTCCCGGAATAGTCGCGCCAGACATGGAAGGGGGGGGAGGGCCCGATTGGTGCGGGGGGG
>JACXTT010008211.1_pt1 | contig 14526 bp, 4 predicted proteins | sample 9270951 | NCBI WGS metagenome assembly JACXTT01 (sample SAMN15532306, study PRJNA645909) | rock metagenome | isolation source: weathered quartz diorite | place: Puerto Rico | collected 2017-06-21
CTCCTCATTGCGCTGGCGGCATTGCTGCTGTCGGCCGGATGCAGCCGAAAACAGCCGCCGTTCTCTCCCCAGGATGCGCTGAAGACGATTCAGCTCGACCCGGCCTTTCGCATCGAGCTGTTCGCCAGCGAGCCCATGTTCGCCAGTCCCGTGGCCATGGACGTCGATGAGGACGGGCGCATCTACGTGGTGCAGAACTCGGGCTACCCCCTCGACACCGAGCACGCCGTCGGCAAGGTTTGGCTGCTCGAGGACACCAACGGCGACGGCAAGCCGGACAAGTCCACACTGTTCGCCGAGAAGCTGATTCTGCCCACCGGCGTCACGCGCTGGAAGAAAGGCATCCTGGTCACCGACGCGCCGAACGTCTGGTATCTGGAAGACACCGACGGCGACGGCAAGGCGGACGTCAAGCGGGCAGTGCTTACAGGCTTCGCCTTCACCAACCCGCAACACACCGTGAACTCGCCCACCTACGGGCTGGACAACTGGATCTACCTGGCGCATGAAGGCTTCGCCAACGCCGTGGTCTTCGCCGACAAGTTCGGCGACAAGGGCTCGGACATCCATTTCGCGGACCGTCCGGCGCCCGTGGTGAAGAACGAGCGGCGCAACGTCCGCTTCCGCCCGGACACGTTTCAACTGGAGACCACGTCGAGCACATCCCAATTCGGCCTCACCTTCGACGACTACGGCCACCTGATCACGGACAACAACTCCAACCACGCGCGGGAGGAGGTGATCGCGGCCCGCTACCTGGCGCGCAACCCGGACCTGCTGGCCGCTTCGTCCATGCAGGACGTGTCCGATCACGGCGCCGCGGCGCAGGTCTACTTCGTTGTGAAGAACCCGCGGTTTGAGCTGCTCAGCGGCGCGGGCATCTTCACGTCGGCCTGCGGCATCACATGGTTCCAGGGCGGCACGCTGGTAGCCGAGCCGGTGCACAGCCTGGTGCACCGCGACCTCTGGTCTCCCGACGGCGCCACCTTCAAGGCCCGCCGCGCCGGGGAGCATGTCGAGTTCCTCGCTTCCACCGATCCCTGGTTCCGCCCGGTGAACTTCTACATCGGGCCGGACGGCGCACTCTACGTGATCGACTACTACCGCAAGGTGATCGAGCATCCCGAGTGGACCTCGCGCGAAGTCTACGAGGCCAAAGACATCTACGATGGGAACAACATGGGACGTATCTTCCGCGTGACGCCGGCGGAAGGGTCGACGCCTCCCATCCCGAAGCTCAAGCTCAGCCAGGCTTCGGACGAAGAGCTGGTTGGGTACCTGGAGAAGCCGAACATCTGGTGGCGCCGCACGGCGCAGCGCCTGCTGATGGATCGCAAGAGCGAGAAGGCAGTGGAGCCGCTGAAGCTGATGGCGGCGTCGGGCAAGTCCCCGTTGGCGCGCCTGCACGCTCTCTGGACGCTGGATGGCCTGGGCAAGCTCGACGCCGCGCTGGTGCAGAAGGCCCTCGGCGATTCCGAAGCCGGCGTGCGGGAGAATGCCATCATCCTGGCCGAGACGCGGCTTTCGGATCCGAAACTGGTGGAAGCGTTGTTCAAGATGGAGCAGGACGCGGAGCCGCGAGTACGGTTCCAACTGCTGGCGACGATGGGCTCGTTACGGACTCCGGCGGCGGCGCAGGCGCGGAAGCGGCTGCTGGATCGCGATATGGAAGACCGCTGGGTGCAGATGGCCGCCTTGAGCGCGTCATCGGACGAAGCCCTGCCTGCGCTGGAGGCGGCGATTGGCGCGCATGGCTCCGAGACCCAATCCCGTGGTAACTATTTCCGCCAGCTAGGCTCGCTGATCGGCGCGCGGGGCAAGCCGGCGGAAGTGTCGAAGGTGCTCAGCGCAGCCGTGGGCGCCAGGGGCAAGGATTCAGACTGGTGGCGGGCCGCCGTGCTGGAGGGCGTCGCCTCGGGTTCGCGCGCCCGCCATTCGGCCGTGCAGCCGTCCCCGTTGCTGGTCAAGCTGTTCGAGGACGATTCGGCGGGAGTGCGCCGCGCGGCGATCCGGCTGATCGAAATCTCGGGGATTCCGCCGGGCAGCAGCGCGCTGCTGGCGAAGGCGGGCGCCACGGCGGCGGACCGCAAGCAGCCAGGAGAACGCCGCGCGGATGCGATCAGCCTGTTGGCGCTGGATCCCGCACCAAGGCCACAGGGGTTCTACCGTAAGTTCATCGAGCCCAGCGAGCCGGAGGAAGTGCAGATCGCCTCAGTCCACGCGCTGGGCAAGCAAAAGGGAACGGACTCGGCCAAGTTCCTGCTGGCCCACTGGCGCAGCATGACGCCGGCGACCAGGTCCGAGGCGGGCAGCGCGGTGATCTCCGACCCGGAGCGGTTCCAACTGCTGCTGGCGGCCATCGACACCGGCGAAGTGCAGCCCTGGTCGCTGCCACTGCGGCAGCGCATCCAGATGCAGATGAACCGCGACCCGGCGCTGCGAGAGCGCGCCCGCGCGCTGCTGGCGGCCAAAGCGGGCAATCGCGACGAGGTGGTGAAGCGCTACCGCGCCGTGGTGGATTCGGCCTCCGGCAACCCGGCGCAGGGCCGCGTGGTGTTCGAAAAGATCTGCTCGAAGTGCCATCGCATGAACGGGGTCGGCTCGGAGGTGGGTCCCGACCTGGCGACAGTGCGCAACCGGACGCCGGACTCGCTGCTGACCGACATCCTGATCCCCAGCCGCTCCATCGCCCAGATGTATGAGGCGTATGTCGTGGAGACGGTCTCCGGCGTGATGCTGGAGGGCGTGATGGGCGAGCAGTCGTCCACCGCGATCACGCTGGTGCATGAGCAGGGGAAGAAGGACGTGATTCCGCGTGCCGAGATCAAGCAAATGTACGTGTCGAACCTGTCGGCGATGCCAGAGGATCTGGACAAGGAGGTCACCCCGGCCCAGATGGCGGACCTGATCGCGTACCTGCGGAAGCCGGATTAGCGTTTACTCCCAACATGATCGATGCGCTCTTTCTCGATGCGCTCCTTCAGGATGTCCGCTATGGCATTCGTGCCCTGCGCTCGAGCGCCGGGGTCAGCGCCGTGGCCATCCTATCTCTCGCTCTCGGGATCGGAGCGAACACGGCGATCTTCAGCCTGATCGACGCTGTCATCCTGAAATCGCTGCCCGTGAGCCGCCCCGACGAGTTGCTCCAGGTGATGATGGGCAAGCAAAGCTACGAGGGGTTTAGCAACCCCACCTGGGAACACCTCCGCGAGCGCCAGGACGTATTCTCCGGGATCTTCGCCTATGGCCGCTGGGGCTTCAATCTGGCCGCGGGAGGCGAAGCGCGAACGGTGAACGGGCAGTATGTATCGGGCCAATATTTCGAAACGCTGGGTGTACGCGCGGTACTCGGGCGAACGCTTGCGCCCGCCGACGACACCCGCGGCTGCGCGGGAAGCGCGGTCCTCAGCTACGGCCTCTGGCAGCGCGAATATGGCGGCCGTGCGGACGTCCTCGGCAAGACGATTTCGATCGACCGGCATCCGATCGAGATCGCCGGCGTCGCCGATCCTGGATTTAACGGGACCGAGGTTGGGGCTTCCGCCGATGTCTGGGTGCCCCTCTGCGCCGTGCCTGTGATTCGTGGCGGTGACGCCAGCCTGCTGGATGTGAACTACCTTCCGGTCGGCTGGCTGCAAGTGATGGGACGGCTGAAGCCGGGAGTCTCGTCAAAGCAGGCGGCGGCCCGGCTGAAAACTCTTGCGCCGGAGATCTATAGGGCGGCTCTCGATCAGCAAGGGACTGGAAGAAAGGACGGCCGCCCCTGGCCGCCCGAGGAAATCGACCGGTATTTGAGGCGGACTTTCGATACCCAGGCTGCCGCCAACGGGATCTCCTACCTGCGCAGGGAATACAGCCAGGCGCTGATGGTTCTGATGACGATCGTTGGCGTGGTGCTATTGATCGCCTGCGCGAATGTGGCGAATCTGCTGCTGGCGCGCGGCGAAGCGCGGAGCCGCGAGATCGCGATCCGGATAGCGGTCGGGGGCGGACGCGGCCGCCTGGTTCGTCAGTTGCTCACGGAAAGCCTGCTGCTCTCCGGTGCCGGCGCGATGTTGGGCGTTCTGTTCGCCGAATGGGGCGCGCGCCTGCTGGTCCGGTTTCTGGACGCTTCCATCGACGTCTCGCTGGATATCCGGGTGCTCGCGTTTACGGCTGGCGTCGCCATTCTCACCGGCCTGCTGTTCGGTATTGCACCGGCATGGAGAGCAACTTGCGTGGATGCGCAGGCCGCGCTGAAGGCCAATGCCCGTGGTGTTACCGGAGGCGGCAAACCGGGTATCGGCAAAGTACTGGTGACCGCGCAGGTCGCTCTTTCGCTGCTGCTGGTTGCGGGCGCGGGCCTGATGCTCTCGACATTCTGGAAGCTCGTCTCCCTGGATGCGGGATTTGAGCGGGATCGCGTTCTGCTGGCCAGCGTCGATCTTCGCAGTGGCAATTATCCGGCGGAGCAGTGGTCGGCCGTGTACCGGGAGATGCTGGAACAATTGCGCGCGATCCCGGGTGTTCACTCGGCCAGCGTCTCTTCCGTTACGCCGGTCTGCCATTGCCGGTGGGCGGGGGAAGTTGTGGTCGAGGGCTATACGCCAAAGTCCCGCGACGACGCCACGGCGTCCTTGAACAATGTGAGCGATCGTTACTTTGAAACACTTGGCACGTCGATCCTGGCGGGGCGCGATTTCAGCCGCCATGACACAGCCGCGTCGCGGAAAGTGGCCATCGTCAGTAAGTCCATGGCCGAAAAATACTTCGGGGCGGCGAATCCGTTGGGGCGGCTTTTTCGCCTGCGGGACGGGAATGTGCCGGGAGATCCAGTCGAGATTGTCGGCATCGTGAAGGACGCGAAGTATGGCTCATTGCGAGACGAACCCTCGCCGTTCGCGTTCCTGCCGTGGAGTCAAAGCGGGATTCCGGGTCCGCTAACCAGCTTTGAGCTGCGGGCGGCCGGCGGCGCTCCCACCACGCTCATCGCCGGCGTGAAGTCCGCTATCGCCCGTGTCAACCGCAACGTGTCGATTGAGTTCAAGACGCTGAGCGCGAAGGTGGACGATTCGATTGAGCGGGAAAAGCTGCTGGCGGCGCTGTCGGGGTTTTTCGGCGCGCTCGCGCTGGTGCTTGCGACGATGGGACTCTACGGAGTGATGTCTTACAACGTGGCCCTGCGGCGGAATGAAATCGGGATTCGCATGGCGCTGGGAGCCCTGCAGTCGCGAGTGCTGGGCATGGTGCTGGGAGAGGTGGCGGTGCTGATCGCCATCGGCCTGGGGATCGGACTCGGCGCGACGATCGGAGCGACGCGCTTCATCGCGGGCTTTCTTTATGAGACAGAGGCGAACGACCCCTGGATCCTTTCTTCGGCGGCGGCAATGCTGGCTTTAGTTGCCGCACTGGCCGGGTTTCTGCCGGCGCGCAGGGCTTCGCGTATCGACCCGATGAAGGCTCTTCGCGAAGAGTAGATCAGGAGTGTTCACCAATACAACTTCAGCGCCAACTGCATTTGCCGCGGGTTGTTGAGCTGTGTTCTCCACAAGCCGAAGTTCGGATCCTGAAGCGTCGTGCCGCCGCCGAGAGCCCCGAACCGGGCCCGGTTGAACAGGTTGAAGGCCTCCCAGCGAACGTCCACGTGCGTATGCTCACCGAAGATATAGAAGCTCTTAGCAACGGAGATGTTCTCGTTGAAATCCGGGAAGTTGCGTAGCTTGGGATTGTAGCGGGTCATGTTTCCAAACTGCGTCGTCGGCTGGGGCCCGAAGAACGAAGCAGGCTGGAAGAACGTGTCCACGGCGGGATCGAACTTGCCCCCCTTCACCGGCGCGCGCCAGCCGTCGTAGGTCGAGATGGTCGGGCGATTGCTGCCGCTGAAGATCGGGAAGCCGATGGTGGTGCCCATCGGAAGCGGAGTCCCACTGAGGTACCACTGCACGACGCCGATGTGCCAGCCTCCCAGCACCTGCGAAGCCAGGCCGCTGGAGAGGAGCTTCTTGCCGCGCCCGAACGGCAACTCGTAAACATAGCTCAGCTTCACCTGGTGGGTCTGATCGTACGGAGCGATCGACTTCTCCAGCCGGCGATTGAAATTGTCCAGCGGCAGACCTCCGACGTCGGCGTCGGTCAGGGTCTTGGAGAAGACATACGATCCTTGGAAGGTCAGTCCCACAGAGTAGCGTTTCTCCAGCTTCAGCATCATCGAGTGATACGTGGCATGGCCGCCGCGAGCTTCGGCGGCGATGGTCTGGAACTGCGGGAACTGCCGCAAAGCCTGCGCCACGGAGCCGGTGAAGTTAGAATACGGCTTGCTCAGTCCGGCGGCCATCGCGGCGGGAGAAGTGATGCTGGAGTTCAGCAGAGCGCGTCCCTCGGGAGTAAATGGATTCAGGTTGGCCGGAAGCTGGTTGGCGTTGAGCTGGTTGTAACCAAGCGAATTGCCTTGCAGGTGCGATGAGACCACTCCGTTGTATCCCAGTTCCAGCACCATGTTGTTCGAGAGCTGCCGCTGGATGTTGAGAACGTAATTCAGCTCCTCCGGCAGACGGCTGGCCTCTTTTCCCTGGTTGTAGGAAGGGCCCAGGCCGTTGGCCACTGTCGGGTCGATGAAGGGCGGACGAGGCCAGGCCGGCATACCGTCGGCATACTGGAATGTCGGGGTGAGGCCTTGGTCGAGGTTGGCGATGGTCCACTGCTGTAGAAATCCCTGGGTGTGCCTGTCCCCGGTTCTCACCGCGCCAAAGCTGCGGGAGAACGACGCCCGCAGCACGGACTTCTTGTCCAGGCTATAGGACAATCCCAGCCGCGGCCCGATTCCACCCCACCAGCCCGGGTTCAGGACGCGCTTGTTTTCGCGTCCCGGACCGAACCCGGCGAACCTCATCGCACCCGGGAGTCCGCCTGCCCCTGGATTCGGCAGCAAAGGATCGAACTCGCTGAACATGTCTCCGTGCGTGAGAGGCGGCAGATGGAATTCGTACCTTATACCGAAATTGAGAGTGAAGCGCGAACTCACCCGCCAGTCGTCCTGAAAGTACCCGCCGTGATAGCGGAACTGCGTGGGGATGAATCGGGGCGTATCCACGGCTGCGTTATAAGCCGCGCCCAGAAGGTAAGAGGTAAAAGCGCTGCCGCCACCAGTGGCCTGGTTTGTGATCAGCGGCACGGAGGTGCTCAACCGGTTGAAATTGGTGTAGCCGGAAACGTTCTGCTGGCCGATGCCGTTGTAGTGGGTGTTGTTATACGCATAACCCCACTTGAATGTGTGGCGGCCCGAGATGCGGGTCATGTCGTCGTTGAACTCAACCACGATGTTGTCCGACCCGTTGGAGGCGTATCCGCTCATCATGGTGAATTCCCCTCCGAAGTCGACCAGGGTCAGGTCCACGTCGCAGTCGGACACGTTCTTCATGCATACCTTGTCCTTCCAGCCCTGGCCCTGCGCGACGTTCTGGTGGCTCTCCCGCCAGTTGTTGCCGCCCGTGTTGAAGCGGTTCAGGAGACGCGGGGTGATGGTGTAATCCCAACTCAGCCGGTAGACGTCGGAGTTGCGCCACCCCGCCTGGAAGTTGTTCAACAGGCCCGGCAGGCCCGGAGCGCCCAGGGGTCCGGCCGTGTCGGTCTTCTCCGTCCGTCCGAAATAGAATGCCAGGCGCTGCTTTGGCGTCAGGTAATGATCGAGCTTAACGCTCTCCTTGTTGAACGGCGTCAGAGAAACGCCGTAGGAAATGTAGTTATTGCGCACGTACGCCGATGTGCCGGGCGCCGCCGTCACGTTCGGCTTGGCGGCTTGAAGGTACGGCATGACGACTTTGGAAAACGAATCGAAGCGCGCCTGCGGGATCTGGTTGTTGGCAAACGGCTGCCGCGTCCAGGTGCCGTTCACCTGGCTTTGGGTGGCCGGGTCGTAGACCTGAATCAACTTGTTCGCCTGGTCAACCCAGTTGCGCAAATCGCCGTTATAGAACTCCGGGGGCGGAACGCTGTACGGGGTCGGCGTGGCGCCTACGCGGTTGCGGAAGCCTTCGTAGGAGAAAAAGATGAAGGTCTTGTTCTTGCCGTTGTACACTTTCGGAATCCAGAACGGGCCGCCTATGGTCGCTCCGAAATCGTGCTGCCGGTAGATCGGCTTGACGGCGGCAAAGAAGGGCCGGGCGTCCAGGGCGTTGTTCCGCAGGAACTCGTACGCGCTGCCGTGAAACTCGTTGGTGCCAGACTTGGAGACGAACGAGACCGAGCCGCCTGAAGCGTGAGAGAACTCGGCCTTGAAGCCGCCCGAGGTGACGGCGAATTCCGTGATGGCGTCGACGGAGGGCTGGTTTACCATGTCGATGCCGGCGTTCTGGGTGTCAAAGCTGGTGAGCGAGGAGATACCGTCCAGCGTCATGCCGAACCGGCCGGGCCTGCCGCCGCCGATCCGGAAGTTGTTGTCATTCTGCGTGGCGGTGCCGCCGACATCTCCCGTGATATTGGCCAGATCGAACGGGCTCCGCATGGTGCCGCCCACCACCAGCGGCAGTTCGTCCACGAGTTTGCTTACCACCTGGGTTGAGACCCTGGCGTTCTCACTCTGGAGCATCTGAACTACCTCGGTGACCTCGACGGTTTGCAGCGTGGTGCCCAGCTCGAGCTCCGCATCCAGGCGCAAAGTTGCGCCACCGGCAAGGAGCACATTATCCCGGACGTGGGCCTTGAAGCCCGGGCTCTCAATTCTCAATTGATAGGTCCCGACGGGTAGCGACGGTATCGTGAAATCCCCGGATGCGGTTGAGACCGTCTTGTAGTTGCTGTCGGTGCCGCGGTGGACCGCCGTCACCTGTGCGCCAGACACCGCCGCACCGGTGGCGTCCTTAACGGTACCGGTGATCACACCACGGTCCGTCTGCGCGAACAAAGGTCCGGCCATGACGGCAAACAGAAGGACGAGCGCAGATGAAGCACTCGCCGGGATGAGGGCGCCCGAGACAGCTTTGCGGTTCAAAAGGTTCGACATGAAGATCCTCGCCTCTTTCTTCGAATCGGGAGATTTCGGGACTCATACAATATTACAAATAAGAAGGCGGGTCAAGGCGCTTCGACGACTCCGCGATTCTCTTCGGACTCGCCTCCCAAGAAACCCAGCCGCCCTTATCTAGCTCATATCATTGAGTATCGAGCTTGAGGCCAGGTCAGATTTCCCCCTCAATTCCTGGTTCTTGTCCCGAACATATTATAATTGGACCAAGCCCATGCTCCTGAAGAGAACGATCAGCTCTCAAGTTGTCGACTACTTACTGGACCTGATGAAATCCGAACAGGTCAAGCCGGGTGAAAAACTTCCCACTGAGAAAGTCCTTACAGAGCGGCTGGGCGTCAGCCGCACATGCGTCCGTGAGGCCTTTAAGGCGCTCGAATCCCTGGACCTGATAACCATCCGGCCCAAGATAGGCGCCGTGGTCAAAGAGCCATCGCCATCGGCGATGTTTCGCGCCGAACATCTGTCGCCGGCCGCCCACCGGCAGCAGACGGACCTGCTGATTGAGTTCCGAAAAATTCTGGAAGTCGGTTTGGCTTCCCTAGCCAGCGACAAGGCGGACGCCGAGGATCTGTCGGCGATGCAGACGGCTATTGACGAACATCAGCGAGCCATCGCGCTAAACCAGCCGGCTTACCAGGCAGACATCGATTTTCATCTTGCCATTGCGGCCGCCTCGAAGAATCCCTTCGCGATTATGGTCTTCCGTAGCATCCTGGAACCCTTAACCCACCAGCGAATGCGAACGAACCAGATCCCCAACGCCGCCGAAGCCGGCCTGCGGGATCACCGCAAAATTCTCTCCGCCATCAAAGAGCGAAGCGCCAACCGGGCGCGGGACGCCATGCTTGAACACATGGATACCGCGGAACACTACTGGACCTTGGCCAAGGCACAGGCGAAGAAGGAAGCGGCGCACGCTGTGGACCAAACGGTTGTGCAGAACGCTTAGATTTTTGCGGGAGTAGAGGCCACGCGGAAGCCGCTGACGGCCGCTGCTGTGGATTGGAATATGCTGGAACGTGCAGTGAGTCCAATACAAGATGAGCCTGAAAATGGAGTTTGATTCCAGTACAAGATGAGCATGAAACAGGGGATTGGGCGAAAGAAGGCCGGCCGCAGGCCGATCGCTCAAAAAGCCTGGCCAAATAGGACTTTTGGGTTCTATGGCTCCAGTACCGGGGTCCTCTGCCGAAAACCAACGATCCAGTACGGGGTTCAGGTGGAATGGCCGCTTCCTAGAGGACTTACGTCGATTCTTTAGGGGCCGGATGGCGGGTAGTATCGAACCTAGGAGCTGCTCGAATGCGACCCCAACTCACTCGCGAATACGGAATCTCATTGCCGATCATCGGGTCCGGAGAGAACTTTTACGGCTCTCCTGTCCTGGCGGCGGCGGCTTCGGAAGCGGGGGGGATGGGGATTTTGGGAGCGACCAAGGCCACGCCGAAGGAGCTGCGGCGGTGGATCACGGAATCGGGGCGGCTGACGCGCCAGCCGTTTGCCGTAGAGCTGGATGCGAGCCGCTGCGGAGAGCGGCACGTCGAGGAATGCGCGAGCGCGCGGGTGGCTGTGGTGGTTTTCTGCTGGGAGCTTCCCGCGGCGGCGTGGATCGACTGGCTGCACGAGGCGGGCGTCCGGGTTTGGTTTCGCACCATGGACCGGGAACTGGCGATGGAAGCGGTGGCGACGGGCTGCGATGCGGTGATTGCGCACGGCGTCGACCTGACTCTTTACGGCGGAGACGATTCGACTCTGGAGACGATCGGCGAGATCGTGGATGCAATCGCGCCGACGCTGGTGATAGGCGCGGGAAACATCGCACATGGGCCGGATGTGGAAGCGGCTTTGGCGCTGGGCGCCGGCGCGGTGTGCATTGAAGCTCCGCTGCCGATACTGAAGAAGACCGCTTGCGCGGCTTGAGGCCATCCGTTTAGCTCCTCCTCCACAGGGCCTGTGCTGGGCAGGATGAATCCTGCCCACCACGGGCGAGAACGCTTGTGTCACAGGGGCCAGGCCAGGGCCACGGTCACCTCACCGCGATGGTGACGGGGGGGCTGGTTTGGCCGGCGGTCTGGATCACCACGGGAACACTGTCACCGGGGGCTACGCCGGCGGGGACGGCGGCGTTGATCTGGTAGACGCCGGTGAAGCCGGGGGCGAGGCCGGCGAAGAAGATTGGAGCGTCGATGCCGCCGACAGTGAGGCGGATTTCACCATCCAATTGTGCGGGCGGTGAGGCGGGCGCTGACTCGCCGGCGGCAACCGCGGGCTTGGTGGGACCGAGACCGGCAGTGTAAAGGATGATGACGTCGCCAGCTCTTGTTGGAGACGCGGGCGCGGCCAGGACGGGCGTGCCGCCTGCTTCCCGAACCCAGAAGACAGAGCCTTGCGGGGCGGCACCTCCCAGGAAGACCGCGGGCTGGGCTTGCGCCACGTCCACGGCGACGGGCTTCGAGACGGTGTTGGCGCGCTGCACCAATACCTGCTGGCGCGTGTTGGCCGTAGTTTCAATGGGGATGATGGCGTTGATCTGGCCTGGGCTCGCGAACAGGAGCGGCGCTTCGCGTCCGCCGACGAAGACGCGGGCCGAGCCGAGCTGAACGGGCAGGGGCAGCGCGGCGGCCTGTTCGATGGCTTCTGCGAGGCGGTCGCCGAAGATGGTCATGATGCCGCCGGGAGCCAGCGGGACGAAAGACTGGAAGCCGGCGGCGCTGCCGACACCTCGGGCTTCGAAATCGGGCGGGTCGAGTTTGGCGCGGATTCCGATGACGACGGATTCGGTTCCGGTGATTCGGCTGACGGGGTTGGCGGCATCCAGCTTGAGGACGGTGTCAGTGGCGGCGGCCCCACCGCGCGAGGGCCAGGTGCCGGCCCAACGTCCGCCTTTGAGAGATTGAAGAGGGAGAGAGGGGTCGCCGTTGGAGAAAGTCACGACGACGGTGCCGCTCTCGAGGGGATTGCCGCAATCGTCGCGGACGTCGGCGTTGATGGGCACAGGCCAGCCGGCGGTGATGGGCGTGGACGGCGAGAGCGACGTGATGGCGGGCAGCAGGCGCTTGGGCTCACATCCATCCGCGGAGCGGCCGGCGCCCTTGCCGGGCAGTCCGGCGGTGACGATGATCTGGATTCTTACCGTGCGGACGCGGCCGTCGGAGAACTGCAAGTTCGCCGCGGCGTTGTAGGCGCCGGGACTCAAAGTATCGACGAAGGGCTGAAGCAGGAGACGGTTGGGGCGGCTTACGTCGAGTACGGCATCAGTGGGACGGCTGACCAGCGTTCCAGCGGCGGCGACGGCGGTGGAGCGGTAGGTCTTGGCCGCGGCGGCGAGGTTGTAGACGAAGACTTCCTGCGCTCCCGGCGATTGTCCGGCGGCGGTCGTGAAGACCAGTTCGCCGGGCTCGACGACGGGGCCGGGGTCGCTTCCGGCGGGGAGCACTTCAAAGAACACGGTGACCACTTGCGGAGAGTTGGCGGCCTGCGGGGCCTCCACACGCACCAGGCCGTAGTAGACGCCGGGAGCGAGACCGGCCTGATTCACACGGACCTGGACAGAGGGAACAGAGGATGACGCGGCGTCGGTGACTCCGGCCGCCGGAGTTACGGTTAGCCATTGGGGACCGCCGCCGAGCGTGGAAGTGGTGACGCGCCAGTTGACGACGCCGCGGCCGATGTTGAGCACTTCAAAAGCGCGGGGCGGCGTGATGCCTCCGCCCGAGACGGCGAGGAAGCTGAGGCCGGCTTGCGACAGCAGAATGGCCTGGTCATTGTCGCTGACGGTGATGGTGACGGGAATGATCTGCGTGTCGCCTGCGCCGGTGACGGTGATGCGGGCGGTGTAGGTTCCGGCGGGCAATCCGGCGGGATCGGCAGTGACGGAGAGGCTTTGGGGAGAGGCGGGCCTCACTTGTCCGTTTTGGGCGGAGAGGGCGAGCCAGTTGCCTGAGCCGTTGATGGCCGCGGCGACGGAGAAGTCGAGCACGCCGCCGCCGGCGTCGCTGATGGTGAGAACCTGGGTGCGCGGTTCACCGGCGCGCGGGAAGGAGTACGACAGGCTGGGCTTGTCTAGTTGCAGCTTGGGCGGCGCTCCGGGATCGACTACGAAGCTGACATCGATGGAGCGAGTGGCGGGCAAGGCGAGCGGAGAGGAAATCGTGATACGTCCGGTGTAAGCACCGGCGGAAAGGGCGGAGGGATCGACGCTTACTTCGATCAGGCGGGGAGAGGTTCCGGAAGCAGGAGCGGCCTTCAGCCAGGCGCCGCCATCTGCCGTGGATACGGCGGCGGTAAAGCCGACGCCGGGGATGGAAGCGGTGACGGCGATGTTCTGGATGGGCGGCGGAGCGCCTCCGCTGGAGGCGCTGAACTCGACGCGGGCGGGCGCGGCGCTTAGGGTGGGCGCCTGTGCGAGGATCTGGCGCACGCGGGAATTTCCGGCGTCAGTGAAGTTCAGATTGCCCGCGATGTCGAAGGCGAGAGCGTTGATGCCGAGAGCGTAGGCGTCGAGGGCGCGACCGCCGTCGCCGAGTTCCGGGGCCAGAGCGGAGCCGGCGATGCGAATGATGCGGCCGGCCGCCGCGCCGGAGGTGACGACGCCGTAGATGGAGCCGAGGTCGGCGATGTAGATGTTGCCGTCAAGGTCGGAGGTGACGGCGCTCGGCGAGAGGAAACCCTGCTGCACGGCGAAGCCGATGTCCTGCGGGATGCCGAATGTTCCGTTGCCGGCGAAGGCGCTTATGGTGCCATCGGGAGCGACGCGGCGCACGCGTCCGCCGCCGTTGGGGGTGGCGGGGTTGGGCTCGGCGATATAGAGATTTCCGAAGATGTCGAGGGCGATGGCGGGGGTGTTATCACCGGTAGGCGCGATGGTGGCGCTGCGGGCGGGCCCGCCGTCGCCGGTGCTGCCGCAGCGGAGATACTGGCCGGCGTAGCGGGAAGCGATGCCGGCGGAAATTTTATAAACGATGCAGGCGGTGGCATCCATGACATAGAGATTTCCGGCCAGATCGGCGGCGACGGAGACGGGATTGACGGCGAGCTGCGCGGCGGGCAGCGAATCCGGAGGCGGTGCGCCGAGGGGGGCGCCGCCAGCGACAGTGGTGATGACGCCGTTCGGGCTGACGCGCCGGACGCGGCCGTTGAGGAGGTCGGCGATGAAGAGGTTGCCCTGAATGTCGGCGGCCAGGCCGAGAGGCGAATTCAGGCGGGCCTGGACGGCGGGGCCGTTGTCTCCGGAGAAGCCGGATTCGCCGGTGCCGGCGGCGGTGGTGATGACGCCGTTGCGGTCCACGCGGCGGATGCGGTGGTTCTGGTTGTCGGAGATGTAGGTGTTGCCGTTGAGGTCGGTGGCCATTCCGTAGGGCAGGCTGAGGGTGGCGGTGACGGCGGGACCGCCGTCGCCGGAGTAACGATACTGGCCGCTGCCGGCGATGGTGCGGATGACGCCTTGCGGATCGACGCGGCGGACGCGCAGGTTCAGGGAATCGGCGATGAACAGGTTGCCGGAGGCGTCTCCGGCGATGCCGAGG
>JACXTT010008212.1_pt1 | contig 14524 bp, 11 predicted proteins | sample 9270951 | NCBI WGS metagenome assembly JACXTT01 (sample SAMN15532306, study PRJNA645909) | rock metagenome | isolation source: weathered quartz diorite | place: Puerto Rico | collected 2017-06-21
CGCCCCGCACGCCGGGCGCGTCTTCGGCGATGAGAATGGTCTCCGTCCCCCGGGCGGTGGCCTGCGGGCGTGCCGCCGTCGGCGGTGACACCGGCTCGTCCACGCGGGGCAGGTAGATCTTGAACGTCGAGCCCTGTCCCGGCTCGCTGTACACCCAGACGAACCCGCCGCTCTGCTTGACGATTCCGTACACCGTGGCCAGCCCCAGACCCGTCCCCTTTCCTTTCTCCTTGGTCGAAAAGAAGGGCTCGAAGATGCGTGACTGTGTGTCGGCATCCATGCCCACGCCGGTGTCGCTCATCGAGAGCAGCACGAATGGTCCAGCGGTCACGGGGGCGTGCTGGTGCGCGTACTCGGCGTCGACGTCGACGTTGGCGGTTTCCAGCGTGATCTTACCGCCGTGGGGCATCGCATCCCGGGCGTTGACGGCGAGGTTGAAAATGACCTGCTCGACCTGCCCGGGGTCGGCGCGCACCGCGCCCAGGTCGTTTGCCAGCGTGGTCACGAGGTCGATGTCCTCGCCGATCAGCCGTTTCAGCATCTTCTCGGCGCCCGCGACGACCGTGTTCAAGCTCAGCACGCGGGGCTCGAGCACCTGCTGGCGGCTGAACGCGAGCAGCTGGTTCGTCAACGTGGCGGCGCCCTGTGCCGCTTTCTGGACTTCCAGCAGATCCGCCCGCTTCGGATCGTCGCGCCCCAGGTCGTCGAGCAGGATCTGGGTATAGCTGGTGATCACGGTGAGCAGGTTGTTGAAGTCGTGGGCGACCCCGCCGGCGAGACGGCCGACCGCCTCCATTTTCTGCGCCTGGCGGAACTGTTGCTCCAGCTGGCGCCGCTCGGTGACGTCGCGCAGAGCGGTGAGCCGCAGCGGCCGGTCGCCATGCCGGTAGGACCGGGCGTGCGTTTCCAGCTGGATCCTGCGACCGTCCTTGCGCACGCCCAACACTTCGAATTGCCCCTCCGTCCCCGCATCGAGTCGCAGCGTTACTGCGTCGCGCGATTCGGGGGCGACGAATGAGAGCAGCGGCTTGCCGATCACCTCTTCGACGGCGTAGCCGAAGATCTGCGCGAAGCCGCGGTTGGCCTCGAGCACCACGCCGCGATCGCTGATCACGAACCCGTCGAACGTGTGGTCGACCAGCGCGCGGTGGCGCTCGGCGCTCTCCCGCAGCGCCTCCTCCGCCCGCTTGCGCTCGGTGATGTCGCGGACGAACCCGGTGAACAGCCAGGTGTCGTTCAGCCGCGCCGCCGTGACCGTCAGCTCCACCGGAAACTCGCGGCCGCTGCGGTGGATGGCCGAAATTTCGATGGGGCGCCCGAGAATGGAGCCTTCCCCCGACGCCAGAAACCGCCCCAACCCCTCGCTGTGGCGTGCGCGGAGCGGTGGCGGAATGATCGTCTCCACCAGAACCCGCCCCATCGCTTCCGCCGCGCTCCACCCAAAAATCGTCTCGGCGCGGCGGTTCCACCCGCTGATCCGGCCGCTCGCGTCCATCGTGATCACGGCGTCCAGCGCCGAATCCACGACCGTCTGCAACCGCTGCTGCGAGGCCTGCAACTGCTCGAATGCGCGGCTCAGCATGATAGCCTGTCCGATCTGGCCGCTCACGACGCGCGCGAACCCGATCCACTCCGGGGCCGCGAGATCGCGCGAGTTGGACGCGAGCAACAGGACGCCGAGACGCTCGTCGCGAACCAGCACCGGCACCAGCAGGCAGCGCTTCAGTCGCAGCCGCTCGAGAAAATCGGCCGTCGTCGGATCGATTTCCGCCGCGGCGAGCGGGAGCGCCTGAGGTGCCTGCGCCTCGAGCACGCGCTGCAGCAGCTCAGGGTGTCCAAAGCAGGCCTCGGCCTCGACCCGCGCGCCGGACCCGGATCCTGCCGCCACATGGGCGGTGAATTGTCCCGCCGTCGCGAGATAAAACACGCCGACGGACACCCCCGCCACATCGATGCAGCGGTACAGCAAGTCTTCGAGCAGGCCTTCCACCGGCTCGCGCCGAGCCAGGGCTTCAGCGGTCGAGCCGAGGACTGCGAGCGCCGCCCCCTGCAGCGTCGTGCGCTGCAACAGCTCAGCGTTTTGTCCGGCCTGCCGCTCGAGCATCCGCACCATGCGATCGGAGTAGTCCGACAGATCCGGATCGACGGCGGCGTCCAGCGCGGGAGGCGCACGGGCGGCCAGAGCGTCGCGCAGCGCCGCTGCAGCCGTCTGCATGCTCGCGGTGCGGATGACGTAGGCATTCGCCCCCACGCCCCGAGCCATCTCGCGATCCGCCGCTTCGGCGTAATGATTGCTTTGCAGCACCACGGGAACGTGGCGCAGACCGGGATCCTGGCGGACGGCGCGACACAGCTTGAAGCCGTCGAGCCTGGGCATCAGCACGTCGCTCAGAATCGCATCGGGCGGATCGGCGCGCGCCGCCTCCAGAGCGTCGACGCCGTCGCGCGCCGTCCGGACCGAGTAGCCCAGCCGGGTGAGATGCAGGCGCGTCAGCGCCAGCTGGCTCTCGTCATCGTCGACGACCAGAATGCGGCGACCGCTCGTCGATCCCCCGGATTCCTCCGCCGCCTCCACATCCGCCCCTGCAGCCCCGGCCCGTGGATCGCCGATGTATGCCCGCACAACCTCCAGGAGGCGGACCGGCTCGATCGGCTTCACCAGATACTCGGTAAAGGCGGCGGCCAGCGCCTGCGCTTCCTCTTCCGCTTGCAGGAAGCCCGTCAGAGCGATGATGGGGAGCCGCGCCGCGCCGGGCAGCGCGAGCAGCTTCGCGCTGAGGTCGACGCCAGAAATGTCGGGGAGGAGCAGATCCTGGAGAATGAGTGCCGGCGGCTCGCGCCCGACGACATCGATCGCAGTCCGTCCGTCGGCTGCTTCGATCACTTCGTACCCGCCCGCCACGAGGGTGGCGCGAATCATGTGGCGGGTTACGGGATTGTCTTCCACGACGAGCACACGGGCTCTCGGGGAAGCCGGCATCGCTAGATCCGGGCGCGCGCCGCGGACAGCGGATCCAGCTGTGCTTGCACCACTCCTGGAAGGGTACGCGTGTCGATGGGCTTCGGCAGGTACCCGTCGCATCCCGCCGCGAGGAGCCGCTGCTCGTCCCCCGCCATGGCGTAACCGGTGAGCCCCACGATGCGGATGTCGCGCATCGAGGGATTCGATTTCAGCATCCGTGTCAGCGTCAGACCGTCCATCCCCGGGAGCTGGATATCCATGAGAATGAGGCGCGGACGGAAATCGTGCAGCACCGCGATCGCGCCATCGGCATCCGCGGCGACCCGCACGCGATACCCCTGACCCTCGAGCAGGTCGCGCAGCAGCTCGAGGTTCAGGTCGTTGTCGTCCACCACCAGAATCGGCTCACCGGCCATCGCCCACCTCGTCCATCGGAATCACCGAACGGGCTGTTCCGGATCGAACGGCCGCGTAGCGTGTTGGAGCAGGGTTCCAACTATTTGATCATCGGGTTGTTTTCGGCCATGGGAACAGGGCTGATGCCCTGTCGGCATTTGTCCTACACAGGCTGGCTAAGCCGTTAACCCGTATTGCAATACGTAGCGGATCAGCTCTGCGCTCGTCTTCAGCCGCATCTTTCGCAACAGGCGCGCCCGGTGCGTGCTCACGGTCTTCGGTGAGACACCAAGTTCGGTGGCGATCTGTTTCACGCTCTTGCCGAGCCCGATCATGCAGAGCACCTCGTACTCGCGGCGCGAGACGCGCTCATGGGGCAGGCGGGGCGCGTTGCCATCGAGGGCGGCCGCGGCCCGCTCCGCGACGGCCGCGGTGAGATAGCGCCCCCCGCCCGCGATCTGCTTGATCGCGTTGATCACCTCCTGCGGCGGCTGCTGCTTGGTGAGATAGCCCGCGGCCCCCTCCTTGAGGGCCCGCACCGCGAACTGGTCCTCACCATGCATGGTGACGATCAATACTTCGACCCGGGGGAACGCACTGCGCAGCAGGCGCAATAACCCTGGGAACGGCGCGCCCGGCATCGTGATGTCGAGCAGCACGACATCCGGCTCGGTCGTACGCAGCACCGCCACCGTTTCGTCGCCATCGGCCGCCTCGCCCACGACCTCGATGTCGGGCTCGTCGGCCAGCACCTGGCGCAATCCCGCGCGCACCAGCGGATGATCGTCGGCGATCACGACACGGATCATCTAGTCCCTCCGGCGCCCATGGGCCAGCGGCAGGCGCAGTTCCACGACGGTGCCGCCGCCGTCGCGCGCCCGCCAGTCGACGGCACCATCCCACAGGAAGGCGCGCTCGCGCATCCCGACGAGCCCGAGCGCCTGCGGGCTCGCGATCTCCGCCGCCGTGATGCCACGGCCGTCGTCGCTGACCGACAGCTGCAGCTCGTTGCGCCAGAACCGCAGGGTGACAACCACCTCCCGGGCGCTGGCGTGGCGCGCCACGTTGGTCAACGCCTCCTGCAGGATGCGGAACACGTCGGTCGACCGGTCGGCGTCCACCGCCGGGGGATCGGGCGGCAGCACGTGGGTGCAGGGAATCCCCGTGCGCCGCGTGAACTGTTGCGTCTCCCACTCGATCGCCGCGAGCAGCCCGAGGCTGTCGAGCACCGCGGGCCGCAGCTCCGTGGCCAGGGTGCGCACCCGCCCGATGGAGGTCTCGATCAGCCCCGCCATCGACCGCGTCTTCTCCTCGAGCACGACGTCCTCGTCTTTGAGGCGGGCGCGCAGCCAGGCGACATCGAGATGCAGCGCGCTCAGCGCCTGACCCAGCTCGTCGTGGATCTGGCGCGCCATGACGGCGCGTTCCTGCTCGCGCACGCTGCGCAGCCGGTGGGCCAGTTCCCGCAGCTGCTCGTGCGAGGCCAGCAGTTTTTCCGACACCTGCCTGCTTTCGCTGACATCCCGTGCGACGCTCAGGAACCCGATGGCCCTTCCGTCCCCGTCGCGCAGCACGACCCGCTTCGAGTGGACCCACACCGTCGATCCGTCTTTGCGTCGCCGGAGCCACTCTCCCGTCGAATCCTCGCCACGCAGCACGCGACTGCGATCCTCGGCAAGGTGTGCCGCCGGGTCGCCCCCCTCCGCGTACAAAATCGTTCCGGGATGACCCAGCATTTCTTCCTTGGTACAGCCGAACAACGTCTCGGCACCCTGGTTCCAGTACTGGACCCGACCCTCGAGGTCGGTCACGACGATAGAGTCCCGGACATTGCTCAGGATGATCGACTGAAACGTGAGCTGCTCCTCGATCTCCCGGCGCTCGGTAATGTCCCGGACGAAGGCTCCGAAGAGCGGCTCCTCGGTCTGGTCGATGGGCGCGATCGCCAGCTCGATCGGGAACTCCCGCCCGTCGCGGCGGCGCGCAGTGATTTCGGCCCGGCGGTTGACGAGATTTCCCTGCCCCGTCGCCCGGTAGCGGACCAATCCCTGCTCGTGGCGCTCTCGATACCGCTCGGGGATGATCGTCTGCGACAACCGCTGCCCGATCACCTCGGCTTGCGTCCAGCCGAACATCGTCTCGGCGGCACTGTTCCACATGCGGATGATGCCCGCGCCGTCGAGCAGAATGAACGCGTCGAGCGACGCGTCGAGGATCGCCCGCAACGTCGGCTTGGATTCCCCCAGCGCGGTGGGGAGGTCGGGAGGCGCCAGTCGGTGCGGGGTGGCGGACATGGAAGCGGCACCCTCAGAATAGGGCCGTTCGGACGCCTCGCAAGGGCCTACGACCAGCTGATCAGGAGTTTCCCCACACTCTGGTTGTCCCGCATGCGCTGAAACGCTTCCCCGGCGCGCGCCGGTGGATAGACGCCGTCGACGACGACGCCGAGCCGGCCGTCGTCGAATCCCGGCAACACTTCAGCGCGGAACCGGGATACGAGTCGCGCCTTCTCGGGCCTGGGGCGCGCACGCAGCGTCGAGCCAACGATCGCCGCCCGCTTACGCATCAGGAGGGAGAGGTCGATCTCGGGCCGCGCACCGCCCATCGTTGCGATCACCACGATCCGGCCTCCCGTGGCGAGGATCCGGAGATTCTGCTCCAAGAGCGTCCCGCCGACCGGATCGAGTACGACGTTGATCGCGTCCCGTCCCCAGGCTTTCTCGATTGCCGCTGGGACGTCGTCTCGTGGCGTGAGCAATGCGAGCGTCGCCCCGGCCCGCTCTAGCGCCGCCACCTTCTCGGGGCTGCGCGTCGTCGCCGCCACCTCGGCGCCGAGGTAGCGGGCCAGCGCGATCGCGGCGAGACCGACTCCCGAAGCGCCGGCATGGACCAGCACCCGTTGCCCCTGGTCGATCGTCCCGACGAGATTCACGAACGCCGTGAGGTACGCCTCCGGGATCCCTCCGGCCGTGATCAGATCGAGCGACGCCGGCGCCGGGAAGAGCTGGCCCTCGGGGACCGCGGCGTACTCGGCGTGTCCACCCCCCGCCACGAGCGCGCACACCGGAGTTCCAGTGTCCACGACGTGGCCTGACAGCTCTAGGCCCAGGATGTCGGATTCACCGCGAGGCGGCGGATAGCGCCCGGCGATCTGTGACAGGTCGGCGCGATTCAGCCCGGACGCGGCGACGTGCACCAGCACCTCGCCCGAGGCGGGGCGGGGGGTCTCACGCTCGGCGAGCTGGACAGCGTAACCCCCGTCGCGCTCATGGACCTGGAGGTACCGCATCAGCCGCGCAGCAGGACGACCACGGCGACGACCGCGATGACGAGCCCGAGCGCGATTTTCGCGCCCGCCGCCGCCGCGCGTCCCAGCATCGCCCCCCACCCCGCCCGGACCGCCACCCCGGCGTGCCGCTCGCGCGTGTATTCGAACAGCGCCGCGCCGGCGAACGAGCCGAAGAAGGCGCCGATGACGCTGCCGATCACCGGCACCGGCACGCCTACGATCGCGCCGACGATACCGCCGATCAGGGCTCCCCATCCCGCCCGCCGTGAACCGCCGTACTTGATCGTGAATCGGAACCCGAGCCACCACTCCACGATCTCCCCGATGCACGCCAGGCCGACGACCAGCGCGATGATCCCCGCCCCCACGCTGTGGAACCCGGTGAGCCAGCCGTAGCCGATCACGCCCAGCACCATCAGCCACAGGCCCGGCAGCCCGAAGGGGACGAGCAGGAGGCCCGCCACGAGACACACGATCACCAGGGCGGTGGCCACCTACTGTCGCGCTTCCCGGGGAGCGGTGAGATCGTGCTGCGTGAACACGTAGTAGTTGGGATCGACGCGAAACGTCGCAGGATCCTTGAGCTGCACCGTGGTGTGCTGCCACGCCTCGGTCGGGCGAATGGCGCTGTACCCCGAATCGGTCAGCGTCACGCGCAGCGGCATGACGAACCCCGGCACGACTCTCGTCCAGCGGAAGGTGAGCGTCGAATCGACGAGCGTGTACTCGAAGACCGGGACGTCGGTGGTCATGAGGTACTGCTGGAACACCCTTCCGAGATCGGTCCCCGTCTGGTGGCTGATGTAGTCCTGGACCTGCTTGCCGGTCACCGTCTGGTGCCAGAAGGTGTGATTGAGGCCGCGCAGCGTCTCGCGCCATTTCGCGTCGTCGCCCACGATCTGGCGGATCGTGTGCAGCATGTTGCCGCCCTTGTAGTACATGTCCCCGGAGCCTTCGTCGTTCACGCCGTACTGCGCGACGATGGGGCGGTCGTTGCGGATGTTCTTGCGCGTGCCGATCACGTACTGCGCGCCCGCCTCCTTCCCGGCCACGCACTCGGTGTAGAGGTTCTCCGCGTAGTTCGCGAAACTCTCGTGCACCCACATGTCCGCTTGATCCTGCATCGAGATATTGTTGCCGAACCACTCGTGGGCGCTCTCGTGTACGATGATGAAGTCCCACAACAGGCCGAGGCCGGTGTGGGAGAGATCGCGGCCGAGGTAGCCGTTTTGGTAGTGGTTGCCGTAGGCCACGGCGGTCTGGTGCTCCATCCCGAGGTGCGGTGACTCGATCGGCTTGTACCCATTGGCGTACCACGGATACGGGCCGAACCAGGATTCAAAGCACTTGAGCATCGGCGGCACCTGCAGGAACTCCCGCTGGGCGACATCGAGGTGATAGGCGAGCGGCCAGAAGTCGAGTGTCAGCGGCCCCGCCTCGCCGTCGTACATCATGCTGAAGTGGGCGTAGCGGCCGGCGCTGATCGCGACGTCATAGTTGTTGATCGGCTCAGTGGTGAACCATTCGTAGGTCGTCGTGCCGTCGGCGTGCGGGGTCACGCCGCGCAGCCGTCCATTCGACACGTCGAACAGGGAGTCCGGGGTCGTGATGGCGATGCGCTGGCTGTCGGGCTCGTCGGCGAGGTAATCCTTATTGGGCCACCACACGGAGGCGCCGGTGCCTTCGTTGGCGGTCGCGACCCAGGCGTGCCCGAGGCTGTCGCGCACCCAGATGAGACCGCCGTCCCAGGGCGGCCTCTTGGCCACCACCGGTTTGCCGCGATAGTAGACGGTGATGGTGTGCCGCTCCCCCGCGCGCTGCCGCGCCGGCGTCGCAAACCAGGCGTTGCCGTCGCGCCGCACCGTCAGGCGTCGTCCTTCCAAGACCATGCTGTCGACCAGGAGCGGCTCCTGCAGGTCGATCTGCATGTCTCGGGATGGCTGCAGCACGCGATAGGTGATGCCGTTCCAACCGCGAATCGTGCTGTCGGTAGGATTGACGCTCACATGCAGATCATAGAAAGTGACGTCCCACCAAGCGCGTGCGGGCGTGTTCGAGCCGCGCAACGTGTCGGCGTGCGAGAACGGATGGGCCTGCGCGGCGGCGATCCCGAACGGAGTGATGACGGCAGCGACGACGAACGACCAGAGACGCATGTCCGACTCCCGCGGATGGACTGGAATCGGGAAGGTAGCGTGGTCGCCGACGGGACGAAACGCGCGGATATTGAGACGCCGCATGAACCGATCCCTGCGTGCGATCGTCGCGAGTGCTGCGCTCGCTGCCGCGTGTCAAGGCGGCGGTGAGCCACCGCCACTACTCGGCGGGCGTCTCACCGCGTCGCCGCCCTGGTTGTCGATCGAAGCGGGCGATTCGATCACCGGCGACAGCGTGCGTCTCACCCTCTTCAGCGACAGCGGCGTCGTGGTTCCCGGCGCGTCGGCCACGTGGTCGAGCAGCAACACGGCGGTCGCGCTCGTCAGCTCGACGGGACTCGTGCGCGGCCAGCACCCGGGCGTCTCCACGATTCACGCCGTGGCCGCGAGCGCGGAGGCGAGACTGCAGATCACGGTGACGGATCCAGTGCTGATCGGCGCAGGCGACATGGGCACGTGCGTCTCCACCAAAGACGAAGCCACGGCACGGCTGCTCGACAGCCTAGCGGGCACGGTCTTCACCGCCGGCGATAACGACTACGACGACACGACGCCGGCGCCGGTGTACGGCGTCTGCTTCGACTCGACGTGGGGGCGGCACAAGTGGCGCGTGCGTCCCGCCGCCGGCGACGACGACTCGCTCGCCGGCTACTTCAGTTATTTCGGCGCGGTCCGCGCACGGTCCGCAGGGCTACTACAGCTACGACCTGGGGACGTGGCACGTCATCGTGCTGAACAGCGCTGTGGCGGTGGATTCGGCACAGGTCCAGTGGTTGCGCGCCGATCTCGCGGCGCATCCCGCGCTCTGCACCGTGGCGATCTCCCACCGTCCGCTGTTCACCTCCGGGAATGCCGGGAATTCACCGGGCCAGGCGACCTATTATCAGGCACTCGACGATGCCGGCGCTGAGCTCATCCTCTACGGCAACGACCACGATTATGAGCGGTTCGCCGCACAGCGGTCCGACGGGACGTCCGACCCCGATGGCCTGGTGGAGATCGTGGTCGGCACGGGCGGCAAGAGTCACGGTCGCATCAACCTGCCGCTTGCCGCAAACAGCGTGGTCCAGAACGCCGACACGGACGGAGTGTTCCAGCTCGCGCTGCACGCCGCTGGTTACGACTGGCGGTTCATGCCGGTGGCGGGGAGGACATTCACGGATGCCGGGAGCGGCAGCTGCCACTGAAGCGGCATGCAGACCGCGCAAGGGCATTGAGCCACCGGCCCCCACGACGTGGGGGCTGGAATGAACATGCCCTAGGGCCGTCCCGGCTGATACGCGAGCACGGTTCCGTCGAGGCCCACACCACCGCCTGCGGTTCCGCTCATCGCATACAGCACGCCGTTCACAACTCCTGCCGCCAGCCCATTGCGGGCCATCGGCAGTGGCGTCTTGACGGTCCAGCTGTCGGTGGTCGGGTCATAGGCCTCCACAGACCCCACGGTGAGGGACGCGCCATTTGCGAACGTGACCCCACCCACCACATAGATGAGTCCATTCACCACGCCTGCTGCCAGGTACCCGCGCGGCGTCGGAATGGCAGCCTTGGTGGACCAGCTGTTCGTTCCCGGATTGTACGTCAGCACGCTCGTACCGAGCGTTGCTCCGTCGATCAAGCCGCCCACGATGTAGAGGTTTCCACCAACCACACCGGCACCTCCGATTACGCGGATTGCCGGAAGTGGCGCTTTGGCCGACCAGGAATCGGTGGATGGATCGTATGCGTATAGCGCGGTGGACGGGCCATTCGCACCACCTGTGACGTACAGGATCCCATTTATCACGCCCGCTTCCATTCCCCAGTTCGGCTCGGGAAAGGCGGCTCGCGACGACCACGCGTTGGTCACCGGATCGTACGCTTCCACAGTCCCGACCGCCGAGAATCCCTGACCCAGTCCACTGACAGCGTAGAGTACCCCATCGATCACCCCGGCAGCGAGATAGGACCGTGGCGTCGGGAGCGGCGCCCGTTCCGTCCAGGTGTTGGTCGTTGGATCGTACGCTTCGACGCTCCCGAGCGCTTGGCCGTTGTTGTCGACCCCCCCCACGACGTAGAGCACGCCGTTGATCGTGCCGGTCGCTGCTTGGTTGCGAGGCGTCGGCAACGGAGCCACGGTTGTCCAGACGACCGGAGCGACGGCGGTGGCCGTAAACCCGACGGGATTGCCGGCGATTGCACTGCCCGCCGCGGTAGCCACGAGACTGTTGGTGCCTGCAGTGGACCCAAGCGACCAGCTGCCGACCGCCGCGATGCCTGCGGCGTTCGTGGTCGCAGCGGCACCCGTGACGCTGCCACCACCCGCGGTCACCGAGAACGCGACGGCCACGGATGGGACCGGATTCCCGTATTGGTCGGTCACGGCAACCGCGGGGGGGATGGGAACGGTTGCGCCCGCAGCCACCGTTTGGCCATCCCCCGCCTGGATGGCGATGCGCGCCGGCGAACCCGCGAGCGGCGTCGCGGTGAACGTCCCGAACACCTGTTTCTGACCGTTCGACAGCACCGCGCGCACCTCCACCCGCTGCGGAGTCGCGGTGGATGTCCCGAGCGTCCAATAGTCCTCGGCCGTGCCTTTCGCATCCGTGATCGCCGCGCCTGCAAAGACGGACCCGCCGCCGCTCGTGACGTGAAAGTTGACCACGATGTTCCCGAGCGGGCTGCCGCTTGGACGAGTCGCCTTGACGACGAGCGGCTGAGGGAGCTCCGCGCCGACGACGCCAGACTGACCGGCGCCGGAAACGACCAGCAGCGAAATCGTGTCTGCGTCGCTCGGCCCGATCGCATCCGAGGAGCAGCTGAGCACGAGGAATGAAAGCGTGAGAGCCAGGACTGCGGCTTCGATACCCACACGGCGCATACGAACCTCCAGATTCAAGATCAGCTGCAGGGATCAGCAGACAATCAAGAACCGGATGGTCAAGCGGCGGTCAAACAAGAGGAGCAGCGGTACTGCAAGAAATCCTGTTGGACATCTATGCGGAGGTGTAAAGACATGGGCAAGCTCGTTTTCGGCATGATGCAATCGCTCGACGGCTACGTCGATGGCGTCGCGGGTCGGCTGGAATTCCCTCCGCCTGGCGCTGCACTTGGCCGTCATTTCAACGATCACGTCCGCGGCCTGGCCGGCTGCTTGTATGGTCGACGGATATATGAGATCATGCGCTACTGGGACGAGGATCGACCCGACTGGGATGCGGGCGAGCGCGACTTCGCGGCGGCGTGGCGGGCGCAGCCGAAATGGGTCGTCTCGCGTACGCGGAAATCGGTCGGCGCGAACGCCACACTCGTCGCGGAGAACGTCGGCGCGTTTGCTCGCAGACTGAAGGATGACGTCGAGGGTGAAATCGACGTCGCGGGGCCCACCCTGGCGGCGAGCCTCACTGATCTCGGTCTTATCGACGAGTATCGTCTCTACTTCCGCCCGTTCGTGCTTGGCGGCGGCAAGCCGTACTTTGCCGGCGCCCGGCCACCACTCCGCATTGTTGCCTGCGATCGCGTTGGCGAGGACGCGGTTCGGCTGACGTGTGTCCCAGCCTGAGCGTGTTGTCCGCCCGCCACCAGGTGCGGGCCGGCATCGACCATGTGCTCGACGACGTGATTCCCGCGCTTGAGAAGGCACCCGGGCTCCGTGGCTTCTGGCTCGTGGACCGCGAACATGGCAAGCGCCTCTCCGTCCTGGTCTTGGAATCCGAGGCGCACGCCTCGACCGCGATGGCGAAGGGGCAGGAGCGGGTGGCGCAGAGTAAGCACCAGCGGCCCCAAGCCCACCAAGGTGGAGCGATTCGAGACTTACGCGACGGTATGCCGCTGATAGCAAAAGCCCCTCTCGGGGCATCGGAGGGGCTAATTCGTTGATGGGCCTGGGTAGAGTTGAACTACCGACCTCACGCTTATCAGGCGTGCGCTCTAACCACCTGAGCTACAGGCCCCGCAGCAAGCTTCAGAAACTAACCCGCGGCCACACCTTCTCCAAGAGACGCGCAAACCGCGGATTGCCGCGCAGAGGATCGAACGTCGACTGTCGCAATTCGGTCCACAGCCGCTGGCCCTCGCTGGAGACCGCTTCGAGATCGCCGATGGCGCGATCGTACTCGCCGAGGGCCACCTCTGCGCCAGCCACGGCCACCCGCCAGTCCAAACTTCCATCGCCCGCGGCCGCCCGGCGGAGCAACGTACGCGCCGTGGTGGTATCGCCCAACCGAGCAGTGAGTTCTGCCGCATACGCAAGGTTGCGCGAGCTGTCCGGACCGGTCACGCCGGCCAGAACCCGTTCCGTCGAGCGTCGCGCCCCCGCCGTGTCGCCGCGCCGCAGGTCGATATCCGCGCTGAGATGACGCATCCACGGCCCGCCAAACCCGATCGCCTGCGAATCGGTGGCGACGCTATCGAGCAGCACCGCCGCCTCCATCACCCGGCCCTCATCGCGCAATAGACGGGCCAGCCACTCCACCGCGTTGAGGAGCGTCGGGTCGAGCGTGTGGGCGAGCCGCAGGCGGCGTTCCGCCTCGGCCTCGTTCGTCGTGCGGTCGCGCAGCGCGGTGCCGAGTTGATACTGGGTCTCGGCGTTGGTCGAGTCGAGTGCGACGGCGCGGGCATACGCCGCGAGAGCGTCCCACCAGCGTCCTCCATGGAGATCCAGCGCGACGCCCCGGGCCATCCACCCTTCGCCACTCGAGGAATCCAGGGCCAGCGCGCGATCGGCTGCCCGCGCACCCCGGACCAGCAGACTGTCGGGGTTCACCTGCGCACTGTCACGCAAGTAGCGAGGAGCGAGCAGCAACGCTTCGGCCAGTCTCGCCCAGGCGGAAGCGAACGCCGGGTCGAGCCGCACCGCATCATCCAGCTCGTGCACAGCGTAGACCAGGTTGCGACCGATCGTGCGGCGCGCCAACAGCGCCGTCCCACGGAGGTAATGCTCCCACGCCGGGGCATTCGCGGTCGAGCGCCGCGCCAGGACCGCTTGATCTGCAGGGCTGAGACGTCCAGCGATCGCCGTCGCCGCCGCCTGCGCAATGCTCGATTGCACGTCGAGGAGATCGCTGCTCGAGCGGTCGAACACCTCTCCCCAAACCCGTCTCCCGGCTCCGCCGGTGCTCGCCAGCTCCGCCGTGACCAGCAGCCGCTGTCCGCTGCGACGGATCGTGCCGCTCACGATGTACGCAACCGAGAGCAGGCGCCCGACGGTGGCCGGGTCGGGCGTCCGTCCACGCAGGCGCAGCACCTGGCCGCGCGGGGTGACGCGCAACGGATCCACCTTGCCGAGCTGGACCATCAGTTGCTCGCTGAAACCGACGGCGAGCATCGCGTCGGTGCTATCGCGGGAGAGATTCTCGAAGTACAACACCGCGACCGAGCGGGGCTGCGGAGCGTCGCGGCGCACGCAGGGGGGAGCCGACCCGTCAGGGCACTGCGCGGACGCACTTCGCGGGAACCCGAGGAGCCACGCGGCAACCAGAGCGGCCCCGGTACGGACAGGCATCCGTAAGCCGGAGACGGCTAGCATCCTGGCAGAACGGATATAAGATGAAGTAAGACATCGGCAGGCTGCCGACGCTCCGGCAGGCAGGGTCTCCCGGCCCTGGCCAGTACGGCGGCGTCAGAGCCTGCCGATTGTTTCAGTCCCACTCCCGCTTCGGTCCCTTGCGGGGGCGAAACCCGTCCTCGTCTTCGTCGTCGAACTCGTCGTCGAGGTCGTCGTAGTCGTCGAGATCCTCGAGA
>JACXTT010008213.1_pt1 | contig 14522 bp, 10 predicted proteins | sample 9270951 | NCBI WGS metagenome assembly JACXTT01 (sample SAMN15532306, study PRJNA645909) | rock metagenome | isolation source: weathered quartz diorite | place: Puerto Rico | collected 2017-06-21
CCAGTCCCGTTAGGGACGAAACAAATCGATTGTGCCGCCCCTACGGGGCTTGGTTCTTTCCGCCGAACAATCCACGGGCTGCGCCCGTGGCTAAGATTGTTTCGCCGCTACGCGGCTTCCTTGGATAACGCTCTTTACGCCCGCGCCTGCGCTGTAAGTGGCCTCCTCGAAGGAGGCGTAGAGAGAACCTAGGTTGCGGCTTTCGCTGTCTCGGCGATGACGGCAGCCTTCGGTAGCGCTTCAACATTCCAGCACAAATCCATCAATTTGCGCTGTCGGTCGGCTGGAAGGACGCCGTTGGCGAGACCCGTGAACTTCGCTTCGAGATCTTTGTCGCTCATCGGGTGATCCAGACTCCCGACGGCGTGTTCGACGAATTGTTCAAGGCGGCGGCCGGATTTAGTTGTGAGAGTGATTCGGACTTGATCTTCGTGAAGCGACGAATCAACAACCGTCGCAACGCGGTCTCGCAAGGAGGAGATCGTGCGATCGCGCACTGCCCGGTCACTAAACTGATCGATGCCGCCTGCGCCTTCGACGAGTGCGACGCTTGCCGCGTGATAAATACTGAACTTTCCTTCGAGCCCGGTCTGAGGAGATTTCTTACTCGTGAGTTGCATCACGAGAGGATGCACTTTGAGTTCGACTCGATCGATTTCGGCCGGTGCTAGCTTGTTTTGATTGCGAAGTTGAATGCAGCCATCGATCGTCGCATGCATCACGACCCCACAGGCAAAAGGTTTATAAGTGTTCTTCGAGATTTCGAACGATTGGCCAAGCTTCTGCGTGATGTCGGCGTAATTGTGCGCGGTGCTCACCACGTTTACCCAACCGTACTTCGCCTCGAGACTTTGCTCTGAACTCGTAAAACCTTTCGAAGCCAACAACGCTGCCGTCAATCCATTCTGCGCGGCGCGGCCGGGATGGAAGCTCTTCGTCATGGACCCAAACATTTCTTGAAGGCCGACAGGCTGAGTGGCGGCGAGGCCGAGGGCCCACAGCATCTGCTGTTCGGATAATCCAAGCAATTTTCCGGATGCCGCAGCAGCGCCGAAAACTCCGGCGGTTCCGGTGATGTGCCATCCCGCATCGTAATGTTTTGGATATACCGAATTGCCGATCCGGCATTCCACATCGACACCCAAAACCAAAGCGTTCACAAAATCAGTTCCTGAAACCGGATGGTGCTCGCTGAGAGCCAGGATCGCCGATAGGACCGGCCCGGCCGGGTGCACGATATTGTGAGAATGCGTGTCGTCGTAATCCAGGACGTGGGAGCTGATGCCGTTGATCAGGGCAGTATTCAAAATATCGAGCCGCTCTTTCCGCCCGAGGATGCTGGCTTGAGCCGGCCCTGAAAACGGTGCCAGCGCAGAAATCGCGATGCCAACTGTTTCGTGACGCGAGCCACCCACCGTGCAGCCGACCCAATTCAGCAGCGTGCGAGACGCTTCCTTTCGAACGGAGGTCGGGAGGTCGGCCGCCTTCGCGCCCACGATGTGGCGTGCCAGCGTCCGCGTGACATCTTTGGCCGCTTCGGATTCGACGGAGTTCTGCGGGACGAACGGTGACAAAGTCAGTCCTCCCGATGCAACAATGAAATGGCGGCGGTTCATATTTACCTCTAACGATACAGTTGCGGGAATTGCTGGCGCAGGTGCTCGAGCTTCGGGGCGTCGTTGATCACGATATAGGGTTCTGTCGGATGGTGTGACAAATAATCCTGGTGATAGGCCTCGGCCGGATAGAACACATCGAGTTGTTGAACTTCGGTGACGATCCGCGTCTTGAAGATCTTCGCGTTGTTCAACTGATCGATATACGCCTGAGCAATCCGCTGCTGTTCAGGGCTTGCAAAGAAGATTACCGAGCGATATTGCGGTCCTCGGTCGGGGCCTTGCCGGTTGAGTTGCGTTGGATCGTGCGCGACGGAAAAGAAAACCTGCAGAAGCTGGCCATAAGAAATCTGCGAAGGATCGTAAACAACTTGGACCGATTCCGCGTGGTCGGTTTTTCCGCCGCTGACGATGTTGTAATGCGCCGTAGCGGCAGTGCCGCCAGAGTAGCCCGAGGTGACCTTCTTCACGCCTTTAGTGTGTTCGAATACGGCCTCAACTCCCCAAAAACAGCCACCGGCGAAAACAGCGAATCGATCGGAAGTTGAGCCGCCGTGCTCGTCGACAGCGGGTGCAGGGATTGTCGCCGCTGATGCGTTGCTGCAGGCGGCGAGCAAGGTGAGTAAGAAGATGGAAACTATCCGCATAGCTCCACGTACTCTACCACAAGGGGCTGTTACCCAAAGAAGCCGCGTAGCGGCGAAACAATCTTAGCCACGGGCGCAGCCCGTGGATTGTTCGGCGGGAAGAAGCCCCGTAGCGGCGGCACAATCGATTTGTGTCGTCCCTAAAGGGACTGAATTCCTCCCGCAATCGTGTTCCACGGGCTGCGCCCGTGGCTAGAATTGTGGCGCTCGCTGCGCGAGCTATGTTGGGCAACGAACAAAAGTCACAACGCGGCGCGGAATAGCTGGTCGGCTGCCTGAAGAATGATGCGACGGAGTCGAATAGGATAGGTTTTTTGCTGCCCGAGAAAATCACGTACCACCGTTGCGGCCGTGCGCGTGTTGTGGTTGCCCAGCGTGGCGTTCATCCACCGTGTTGGGAAGAAGATGTCGCCCGTTCGCTGGATTTCGAGCAAAAGGTCGAGCGACGGGCGGATGTACTTTTCCGACTGTGCCCTTCGTAAAGGATGATGGAGATATTGCAGGCCTTCAAGGACCCAAGGTTCGCGCCGACGGTTCCTGATGTCTTTAAGGCTTTCGAACCAAGCCTGGCGAGTTTCCGGACGGTCCGACAATGCCGGCATGACAAATTCGAAGCGCGCCTTGCGATCGGGATTCATGAATCGTCCGCGCTGTTCTTCGAGGATTGCCGTAGCAGCGGGTACAGATCGCACTGCCAGATCGAGAGCCATACTTGCTTCGTCCTGTTCCGCGAGAGTGAGGCCGGGAATCTTTTCTTGTCTTCTCCACACACGCTCGAGGAACGTGATGCCTTCCGGGACCGTCACCGTCGATCGAAACGCTGAAAAGTAAGTTGCTTTCATGGTGGAAGAAGCTCCGTGAGCCAGTCCCGTTCGCAGGACTGACTCGAGCCTTTCCGCGAATTGATGACGCTGTTCGTCCGAGAGGAACGTCCAAAATGCATCGCTCACATAGCCCAATACCAGTTGAACATTTTGCTCGGTATCCTCACGCGGTAATGCGCGAAGCGACAGTTCTAAAAAATCAGCAGGCCGCACGCGCCGATCCAACAGTTCCTCCCACAATGTCACCCAAGCAGTGCCGCGCGTGAGCGAATCTTTGAGATCCGGCAGATGCTGAAGAAGGAAAAGACGCGTGGAGTCGTCAAGAGTGAAATCCCCGTAAGCGAGACCGCCGCCGTTGGGCAGTATCCATTCCGGCTTTGAAATGCTTGTAGGGATTTTAGCGATGGTGCGCTCGTTCTGAATTTCGAGAGGCAGCGTTACGACAGCGTTTCCCGTTCCGATCAAAACATTCATCTTCTCGGTCCATCGCAAAGACCGTCCATCTTGTGGATCGGATTGTACAAACGCAACGTGGTCGCTCTGAACTTCCGTGCGTATCGACGGCCGTCCGGCTTCCTCCACCCACGCATGCTTCCACGCTTTGAGATCCAGGTCGGTGCGATCGTCCAGGATCTTGATCAGATCGAGCCACGTCGCGTTACCGAATTGGTATTCCTTCAAGTACACACGCAGCCCATCCTGCAGCTTGTCTGCACCGAGAATCTGCTCCAGCTGACGCATCACGATTGGCGCCTTCTGATAAATGATGGCTCCGTACAGACTGCCTGCCTCGTCGAGATTCGCCAGCTCTTGCCGGATTGGATGAGTTCCGGCGGTCCGATCTACCGAATAAGCACTGGGATAATTAGAGACGAGAAATCGCAGATCATGATTCACATTTGGAAATGCCGGGTTCACGATTTTTGCCGCCATGAAATTCGCGAACACTTCCTTCATCCACACATCATTGAACCACTGCATCGTGACCAGATCGCCGAACCACATGTGTGAGGTCTCGTGCGCGATCGTGCTCGCCCGGTTGAGCATCTGGTTTTCAGTAGCGGATTCCTCGAGCAAGATAGAAGCTGCGTTGTAGAAGATCGAGCCGGGATGTTCCATGCCGCCGAATTGGAAGGATGGAATGAGAACGAAATCGAACTTCCCGAATCGGTAAGGGATGCCGGTGTACTTCTCGAGCCATTCGAGTGATGAAGCATGTAGATCGAACACGGATTTCCTATTGCGTTCGACTTTCTTCGCATCCGTTTCGCGATGGAACATCCGCAGCCAGCGGCCATTCCGTTCCGCCGTCTCTACTTGAAACTTCCCGGCGGCAAAAGCGAATAAATATGTAGGAATCGGCTGAGTCTCAGCGTAACGGACTCGAAGGCGGTCGCCCGTCGTTTCATGAAAGGTTTCCGCGCCGTTCGCGACAGATTGCCAGTTTGACGGAACATCCAGTTCGAGCGCGAATCGAGCTTTTAGATTCGGCTGATCAAAGCAGGGAAACGCCAGGTGGGCGCGAGCGGGCACGAAGAGCGTGTACATGAAATCCGGGTTGCGATTGAGCGGAGCATCGCCGGTGCGGAAATCGATGTCAATAACGTTGTCCTCTGAGGCTATCTCTTCCTTCGGAATGATGATGTGGTCTTGCACAAGCCGGTAATGAGACGGCCTGCCGCCAACTGTAATGGACTTGATGTAGTCGGCGCCGGGGCTGAAATCCAAGACGAGCGGATGGCTGATGTCCTTCGTTGCGAAACGAATGATCGCGTCGCCGGCGATTGGTTGTGCCGGATCGGCGGGAATCGTGAGTGCCAGCGTATAGCTCAAGCCCTCGATCGATTGAGCGCGCTGCGTGGCTAACATCAGCGAAATACCCGGCTCAGGATCGGTGTTTGGAGGCACGGCATTGTTGCGGCATGCGCACATCAATCCCATGATTAGAAGTGCGTATAACCACAGAGACGCGGAGGTCACAGGCGCGAATTCAGAAACGACTGCACGAGGTCCCACGAGAGTCGAGCCGCATTGGCCTGATAGCTCTGCCGCGCGTCGCAGAAAAATCCATGATCGGCATAGGAAAACACGACGTCTATGTAATCCTTTTTAACTTCACGCATTGCCTTCGTGACTTGGCTTCGATGTTCGACCGGAATATGACTATCGAGCTCTCCCCAAAACAAGAGCATCGGCCCCGACAATTTATCCGTGCGATGCAGCAGACTTGGCATATTACCGCCGTAATAGGAGATCGCCGCTTTCAGCGGCACCGCCGAATTCGCCAGAAACGATGTGCGGCCACCCATGCAGTAACCCGTGCACGCAATGTTGTCGCTCGCCTGTGTACTGCTCTTCAGCCAGTTGTACGTCGCTTTGACGTCGCTTTCGAGGGTAGCCTCTTTCGTGGCCTGCATGTGCGGCAGCGCAGACGGAAAATCGGTATAACCACATTCCCACTTCGGCGGTGCGGTGCGATGAAACAATTCGGGAGATATGGCCGCAAATCCGAGCCCGGCGAAACGATTCGTGACATCGCGAATGTGTGGATTGACACCGAATATTTCAGGGAACACCATAATCCCACGTTTGGGTTTCTCGCCCGCGGGCTGAGCCAGCCACGCAAGCATCGTTGTTCCATCATCGACCTTGATTTCGACGTGTTGTGAAGTGATGTTTGACATAGCGGCGAAAAGACTATCAGAATTCCGGGACGGTTGCGTCGTTTTGGGGACAGTCCCCATTTCTGAGGTACAAGAAATGGGGACTGTCCCCAAAACGACGCAACCGTCCTGGAATTATCATGGCACGTTTCGATTCACCTAAAGCCATCGTTACGGGAGGCGGTTGCCGCGCGCAAGCGGGTGAGTTGCTCGTGTCGTTGCATGCGCAGCGGACTCTCATCGTCGTGGATCCATTCTTTGCCTCGGCGGAGTTCGTAAGTGAGATTCGGGCAGCGTTGACACGCACGGGTATTGAGAGCGAGTTGTTCACGAATTTTCAGCCCGACCCCACAGATCAGAATGTTTTTGCCGGTGTTGGACGTTTCAGCAAATTTGGTGCGGACTCGATCTTGGCCATCGGTGGAGGCAGCGCGATCGACGTTGCAAAAATCATTGGCGTGGCTGCGGCGAATCCGGGGCCAGTCAGCCAGTTTCAGGGATACGACCGCGTCGCGAATTCGGGGCCGGCGCTCGTTGCCGTTCCAACGACCGCAGGGACGGGAAGTGAAGCGACGAAGGTTGCGGTGATCACCGACACCACGCGCAATGTAAAGATGATGATTCTTGACGCGAAGTTGATGCCTACGGCAGCCGTTGTCGATTTTGAGCTGACCTTCTCGATGCCAAAGCCGTTGACGGCGCACGTTGGAGTGGATGCATTGACGCACGGCATTGAAGCGTACGTTTCGCGGAAAGCAAACCCGCTGACAGATCCCGTCGCACTTTCTGCGATAACAAAAATTCATGCCAATCTGCCCACCGCGTGGTCGGATCCCGGAAATGAAAAGGCCAGAGAGGCGATGTCGCTCGCTGCATTGCAAGGTGGATTGGCTTTCACGAATTCCAGCGTTTGCCTCGTCCACGGCATGAGCAGGCCTCTAGGGTTGGTATTTCGTCTGCCGCATGGACTGTCGAACTCTGTGCTGCTTCCTGCAGTGACGCGTTTTTCATGGCCCGGCGCGAAAGCGCGCTATGCGGAGATTGCGCGAGCTATTCGCCTGGCTGCCGGCAAGAGTTCGGACGAGTCCGCATGCGAGTCCCTTGCCGAATGGCTGGATCAGTTGAATCGAGATCTCGAAGTTCCGCGTTTGCGCGACTGCTGCGGCGGAGACGTCACAAAGTTCCGTGTGTCGCTTCCGAAGATGGCCGCGGATGCGCTCGAGTCCGGCAGTCCGCAAAATAATCCCATCGTGCCCGCTGAGAGCCAGATCATCGAATTGTTTGAGGTGGCCTGGTGAGCAGCGTGAACCTCAAGTCCCATACGCGGTCCTGCGACACGCTGAACTGCGTCACGCGGTGATTACCGTCCCGGCGGAAAATCACAAATCCAGCTTCGCTGGAAAAAGCATCGGGATAAACGGGCGTGAGCTTGACAGTGGTGTCAGGGCGGACCTTCATGACGAGCATTTCGTTTTCAACAGCCACGGTTACTGAAGTTTCAGCTTCGTCGCTCGTATAGGCCCCGGCAAATTCTTTGAGCTGTTCCGTAGTGGGTTTGACTGGATCAACGCGTTCGTATCGCACGACGGTTCCAAACCTATCGATAGCCCGGGTATCTTTGCCGCCGAATTCATAGGTGTTGCCCTGCGGCGTCACAAAGCGGGAGGCCGACATTGCAGTTAGTGGAACATTGCCTGCGCGCAATGTTCCGGTCGTGGATGAGATCGCAAGAGGCACCCCGGTGACGGCATCTCGATACAATCCGGTAATCCGATTTGTGTCTGTCTCCGTTAGCGTGTATTGCGCAACCGGGCGCGTTTCCGGCTGAATGTGTTTTGCCAGATAAAGATCAGCAACAGCGTGCGCATATTGTGTGGCCGCTCCGGTCGTCGCGTTGCAGAGAACAGCGACCGACACGTGTTGATCCGGAAATCGTGTCAGAAACGCACTGTAACCAGCGGTCGATCCGGAGTGATAGATCTCCCGAACACCTTTGTATGACCCGGCGAATAAACCGAATGCATATTCATGAGTGCGGCCATCATTGAATTTGCCCGGCTGTTGCTGTTGAGCAACGAACGCCGCATCTCTGACCTTCGGCTCTACGAAGTTTTCATTCCACTTCAACAGATCTCCGACAGTCGTTAGCAGCCCGCCATTCCCATAGACGTTCTCAAACGGCATCAACGTGTGAAATCCGTCGCGCTGCTCGGAATACGCTATGGCCCGGCCTTTGACGATGCGCGTGTGATCGTCGCGCCAAGATGTGTGTGTCATTCCCAGTGGTTCGAAAATCCTCCGCTTTGTGAAATCGGAAAAACTCATTCCGCTGACGCGCGACACGATGATGGCGGCCAGGTTGTATCCCGTGTTGCTATAGGACCACCGCGTGCCCGGCGTGAAGTTTAGAGAACGCTGACGGCTCACGATCTCGAGTACATGCGCGTGCGTGTAAACGCGGCTCGTTCGCGGCCACCCGCCGATGCCGGCAACGCTGCCCCAATCGCGCAGCCCGCTCGTGTGATTCAACAGGTGGCGGATAGTCAGAGGAACCCCATAGTCGGGGAGTTCTGGAAGGTACTTGCGAACAGGATCATCGAGTGAAAGCTTGCCGTCACGAGCCAGCAGCAATACCGCTGCCGCTGTGAATTGTTTTGAGACCGAGCCGCCTTCAAAGATCGTATCCGGCGTGATTTTAACTTCATGTTCGAGGTTCGCCATCCCGTAGCCCTTAGCCAGAACCGGTTTCCCATCCACTCCAACGGCAACCGAGCAGCCCGGCGTTGAATTCGTCCATTTCTCGAAAACAGCATCAACCTTTGTCTCGATGCCGGGGCTGCCTTGGCCGAATCTCGCGGCCGGTACTGCTATGAGAACTGCGAGAGCCAAAAAGACGGATATCGATTGGGAAAATCTAAATCGAGCCATGGTCATGCCTCCGACGTGGAATCATACGCCAGACTACATACTGCCCGCGCCTGCATGGCTGATTTCTTTTTGCAGCGAAAACGGAATTAGGCTATCGTGCTCGGCAAAATGCCGTACTGGATCAGCTTGCTCATGCTCTTTTCCGCGCTGCCCGCACTGACACAGGTGCGCGGGCAGCGCGGGCAACCGCCTGCGAACGCGGCCACTGCCATTGATCCGCGGAGTCCGCAGAGTATCGCGGTCGATGGCGCTGGAAACTTGTACGTTGTGAGTCCGAGTGTGCCGGTCGTTTACAAGATAGCTCCGTCCGGCGCGATCAGCGCCGTTGCTGGAATGGGCATAGCCGGTTTCAGTGGCGATGGAGGGCCGGCGATCCAGGCTCAATTGCGGAATCCCACCGCGGTCGCTTTGGACGCGGCCGGCAATCTATATATTGCGGATAGTGCAGACGCCCGCGTCCGCAAGGTAAGTCCGGATGGCGTCATCAGCACGATTGCCGGAACCGGGATGCCTGGCTTCAGCGGCGACGGCGGTCCCGCGACTTCCGCTGAGTTGACCGCTCCGATTCATCTCGCGACCGATGCCGGCGGAAATCTCTATATCCTCGGCGGCGCACGCGTCCGAAAGGTCACAGCCGGCGGCGTGATCACCACGATTGCCGGAACTGGAACCACGGGGTTCGCCGGCGACGGAGGTCCCGCAGGATCGGCTCCGCTGACTGGACCTTATAGTGTCGCGGTCGATTCAGCCGGGAACTTGTACATCGCGGAAAGAGGCAACCAAAGGATCCGGAAGGTTATGCCCAATGGAACGATCAGCACGATCGCAGGCGTCGGGAGTTCGGGTTTCAGCGGTGATGGTTCTCCCGCGGTGTCTGCTCAACTTGCCGGACCGGGCGGCATCGTTTCCGACGAGGCGGGCAACCTTTATGTGACAGACTCACTCAACACTCGAATACGAAAGATAACTCCGGACGGCAAGATCAACACCATTGCCGGAACAGGGGAGCGCGGTTTCAGCGGTGACGGCGGTCCCGCGACTGCGGCCCAATTCGGCTTGCCTGTGCGGCTCGCGAGAGACTCCGCTGGAAATCTCTACATCGCCGATCTTCAGAACCTGGGCGTCCGGAAGATCACTCCGGCAGGCCTCATCAGCACGATTGCACCGTCGTTGAACGCCGCCAGGCCCGCCCCGCCGCGCGGAGGACGTGGAGGGCCGAATGCACCACCCGGGTGTCCTTCCGTCTCACCAATTGTTCAGCCGGCTCCTTCCGCGACAACTGGTTTTTTTACACCGCAAGGAGTAGCGGTAGACGGTGCAGGCAACATCTATGTCGTCGCACCCAACAGTCCAACTGTGCGAAAGATTACGCCGGCCGGAATGGTCACGACGATTGCCGGAACGGGAACGGCCGGTTTCGGCGGCGATGGCGGACCGGCGACGGCCGCTCAGTTGAGAACTCCAATCGGCATCGCAGTGGATTCGGCGAACAACGTTTATGTCGCCGATAACACCGACGGCCGTGTCCGCAAGATTACTCCTTCCGGTACGATAACGACCGTGGCAGGCAATGGCATTCGAGCATACGGGGGTGACGGAGGCCCCGCGACCTCCGCGTGTCTGATCGGTCCGAATAGCGTCGCGGTGGATGCGGCTGGCAACATCTTCATCGGCGACACCAATGGGCGCGTGCGCAAAGTCACAACCGACGGAATCATCAGCACGTTCGCCGGGAGCACGTACGGTTTCGGCGGCGACGGCGGACCAGCAGATGCCGCAGGGCTCACGCTTCCGTCGAGTTTGGTTTTTGATACTGCAGGCAATCTTTACATCGCCGATTCTCGGAACTTCCGCGTGCGCAAGATAACCACCGATGGCGTTATCGAAACTGTCGCAGGAACCGGCTCTGAGGGTTTTGCCGGGGATGGCGGAGCAGCGACGTCCGCGCAACTCGGCGACACCACAGGTGTAGCCGTCGACAATGCGGGCAACATTTACATCGCCGATCGTTCCAATTATCGAATCCGGAAAGTAACGATGGATGGCGTAATCCATACGATTGCCGGCACGGGTTTTCAGGGATCCAGCGGAGACGGTGGTCCCGCCGCAGCCGCGCGGCTCATGCCGTATCGCCTCACCGCCGACGCGGGCGGAAACATTTACGTCACTGATTTCCAGGCGGGCGTTCGAAAGATCACGCCGGCCGGGATCATCACAACTGTCGTGGCTTCGAATGCGGCGAACGCGTCGGCTTCGGCCGCGCGCGTCGGCTTCATCAACGCTCGGCCGTCGTACAGCCCGTATCCGCAGATCCCCGAAACGGCGCGCGCAAAAGGGATCAAAGGTTTCGTTGAACTCAACGTTGGTGTGGATGCGACGGGTAAGGTGACAACAGTTTCCATGGAGCGTTCGCTGGACTGCGAGCTGGATATGATCGCTGCGTATGCCGTTGCTGGTTGGAGATTCGAGCCGGCCCGTCAGGACGGACAGCCTGTGGCGTCAACTCTGTCGAACTATCGCGTTAATTTCTCAACGCCTCCCGCGCAGCAGCCTTCGGGCTCACCGTCGCCTGCCAGGCGTTTGAAAAATCCTCTGGGCGTCGCAGTGGACGCGGCCGGAAACGTCTTCGTCGCCGATTCAGGTAATGCCCGGATCGTCCGTATTTCAGGAGGCGGCGCCACGGTTGTCGCAGGCAATGGAACCCAGGGCCTCTGGGGCGATGGCGGACCGGCGACCGCCGCGGAACTCAAGAACCCATCGGGAGTGGTCGTGGATGCGGCCGGCAACCTCTACATCGCCGATACTGGAAATGCTGCGATTCGCAAGGTGCTGCCGAACGGTCTGATCGGTGAAGCCGTGGGTACGGGAAGCGCGGGCTTCGGCGGCGATGGAGCTCGCGCAATGTGCGCTCAATTGAAAAACCCAGCCGGCGTTGCTTTGGATCCGCAAGGCCGTCTTTACATCGCCGACACGGGCAACTCGCGCGTCCGAGGCGTCGCAGCGAATGGGATCATCCTGACTCTTGCCGGAAATGCCACTGCTGGTTTCGGCGGTGACGGCTCAGCGTCGTCGTCGGCTCAGCTCAAGAACCCAGCCGGCGTCGCTGTGGATGCTGTCGGAAACATTTACATTGCCGACACCGGTAACGCGCGCATCCGCAAGATTTCGGTCAACGGAGTGATCAGCACGATTGCCGGAAACGGTACGCCGGGATTCAGCGGAGATGGAGGACCTGCTGTTGCGGCGCAACTCAACGCGCCAATTGGAATCGCCGTAGACAGCGCTGGAAACCTTTTCATTGCAGATTCGGGAAACAATCGTATCCGCAAAGTGGAGCCTGGTGGAATGATCCACACCGTCGCCGGCAACGGAACTTCGGGATTCGGCGGCGACGGAGGCCCCGCGGCCTCCGCCCCTCTGAAGAGCCCTGCAGCTGTTGCACTCGACGCGGCCGGCAACATTTACATCGCCGATTCGGGAAACAACCGCGTCCGCCAGATCACGACTGATGGTCTGATCCATTCGATTGCCGGACAGTAAACAAACGAAAGCTACGCGCCAAAACGATTGCGCGCAGTAAGCCCCAACCCAACAATCCCAACACCAAGCAAAAGAACGGAAGCGGGCTCTGGAGTCGGCGTAGGTCCACCGCCTGACTGAAGAGAGTTCGAACCAAAAGAAAGAGCTGCGGGTGGATCTGTGATGTCGAAGCTTCCGTGTTTTACGTCTCTTAGAATCTGATTATTGCTGGCATCAAGGAACTGTTCGCCGGACTGAACTAGAAGTGATAGCGGACCATCAGTAAGGCAAGCTCCACCGTCGATATCGCACAATCCCAAGTTTGCGCCGACATTAAGTCCAGTGTCGAAAAAAGCAAGAAAGAGATTGTGCCGCGGCCGTGCCGTAAAGTTGGGTGAATAGATATTGAGGTACGCGACCATAGGACCTGTGGTACCCGCACTATGGCCGAAGTGGGCCCAAATGGCGGTAGAAGTCGCACAGTCATACGTGAAGCCGGGAAGACCGGAGGTCCCACCGGAACTCGTGAAACTACATCCGGTCAGAGTCGTCCCCGTGGCGTCCAACGAGAAAGAGCCCGTGACGGTGCCGCCGTCATCAAAAACAATCGGCGTAAGGGAGCCACCGGGTAACGGGCTTGCAAACGCCGCGGGAGAGAGAACGATCAGTAAAGTTACTAAGAGAGAAAGCTGAATGATCCGGGTAGTCATGGTTTTTGTCCTTTCGAGAATTTTTGTTGTTTTCAATTGCAATAGCTAAAAGGACGTTAATTAAAAGGACGTTACGGTTAGAGCTTTACGGGCAAACTGGCGAGCGGCGTGCAATTCGAATGCCAGATCTAAAAAGGCTGCTTTGTTTGTAATAACTTTCCTGGCAACAATAGCTTACTCAATTGTAAAAATCTTAACATCTTCATCATAAAGGAAGTGTTTTGTATTGAGACCCGACGGTTCGACCGCACAAGAGGAGCTTAAAGGCAGGGTTGCATTAATTCTTGCAACGGCTTGCAATGGACTGCATCAATCGTAAGGTTTTCCGACGTTTGGCAGTCGCTTATTCATTTTCTGCCTGAAGTTGGGCATGGATTTGGGTCGCTGTTGTGGCGTGGTGAAACAGAACCGGCGACACGCTGCCGCAGCAAGTCAGCTTCACGACGAGGGCATGCATCTCCGTCGTCTTGACGCGTGACTGGCACATAAAGAGGACTGTTACGATCTCGGTGATGATCGTCTGCGAGCGGGTGATGATCATCTGTGTTCCGGAGATCGCTGGCTGCGCGTCCATGATCATCTGCGGCTTGATCGTGAGTATCCTCGACGCGGTTTTGATGGATCTGGTTTACTCTTTGACGATCGTCATCGTCCTTATGACGATCGTCAAAATGACCCTGAGTCGGATGGTGCTGATTTGAAATCGGTTGCGGGCCGCCATTGACGATCGTCAAAACGACGATGACGATCGTCAATGACACGGAGACGATCGTCACGGCGGCGTTGACGATCATCATCGTCCCTCTGAGATCGCTCTTCCGGTCTTTGAGAGTCGTGTTTGCCCGGATGTAAATCCTCTTGAAGGTCGAGAGGATCAGCTTCGGGATCGAGCTGCTTATCTTTGAGACCGTGATGATTGGCTCGGCCTTATTGATGATCGGCATCTTTCGAATGTCGCTTCGCATGCATGCCACACGTTGAAAAAGTTTCAATCAGTGTGCGTAATCAACCTGTTGTGTCAGGATTAACGGCATGTTCGTTGGACATTTCGCGGTCGGCCTAGCAGCCAAGCAAGTCGCCCCCAAAGTTTCGCTTGGAACACTAATACTGGCAGCTGCCTTGTCTGACGTTTTGTGGATCATTTTTTTCGTGACGGGAATTGAACAGGTCTTCATTCAGCCTGGGATCATGGTCGCCAACTCCCTCAACCTTGTTTACATTCCGTTCAGCCACAGCCTATTGATGGATGCTGTTTGGGGCAGCCTGTTTGCTGCAGTCTATTTTCTGCTCCGCAAAGACACGCGAGGTGCATGGGTCCTTTTCGCCGCGGTAGTCAGTCATTGGATTCTGGACGTGGCAACTCATCGGCCGGATATGCCTCTTGCTCCCGGAATCGACGTGCGGTTCGGTCTCGGACTCTGGAATTCCCGCGCGGCCACGTTCATCGTCGAAGGCGGATTGTGGTTCGGCGCCCTCATCTCATACGCTCGAAGCACACTGGCCGGCCGCCGCTCCGGGTTGTAGGCCTTTTGGAACATGGCCGGGGTTCGTACCGGTTTGTGTTTTAGTAGGCTTCGTGTGTAGCCCCCCTCGGAGCCCTTGGGGCCGTGGGCTT
>JACXTT010008214.1_pt1 | contig 14520 bp, 13 predicted proteins | sample 9270951 | NCBI WGS metagenome assembly JACXTT01 (sample SAMN15532306, study PRJNA645909) | rock metagenome | isolation source: weathered quartz diorite | place: Puerto Rico | collected 2017-06-21
CCTCCGAGAGCGCCCCCCCCCGCCCGTCCTCTTCCTCGGTCCGCTCCGCATCGAGCGACGCGGGCGTGTACGCCCGTCCGGCTTCCAAGGCCTCCAGCACGACGTCGAACGGGACGCCGCTCTCCTCCGCCAGTTCGTTGATCGTGGGGGAGCGGCCGAACCGTTGGGACAGCGCGTCCACCGACTGCATCAGCGCGCGGTTCAACTCACGCAACCGCCGGGGGACGTGCACCGACCACAGCTTGTCGCGGAAGTGGCGGCGGATCTCGCCGACGATCGTGGGGGTGGCGAAGGTGGAGAACTCGATGCCGCGCGACGGATCGTACCGGTCGACCGCGTTGATCAGGCCGACGTGCGCCACCTGGACAAGATCTTCGGGCGGTTCGCCGCGGTCGGCGAACTTCGCGGCCAAGTACGTCGCCAGGCCGCGGTGGGCGAGAATCAACGCCTCTCGGGTGGCGGGATCCTTCGTCTGCTGAAAACGCTCGAAGAGTTGACGAATCTCCGCCCGCGAGGGACGGCTCTTCCGTCCACGGGAGGGCATCAGGGCTGGCGCCGCTTGACGAGACGGATCTGGGCTTTCCCTTCCGGACTCCTCCGCACCTCGACGTCATCGACCAGACACTGCATGAGGAACACGCCGAGCCGCGTCTCGTCCAGCGGCTCCTTCGTCGTGCGGGGAGGCGCCTTCATCAGTTCGACGCCCGGCCCCAGGGTTTCGATGTCGATCTCCAGCTCGCGCGCCGCGATCCTGAGCCGAACGGTCAGCGCGGCGCCGTCGGTGCCCGAGACCATGAGCGCGGTGCAGGCCTCGGACACCGCGATCTTGAGGTCTTCGATCTCATCGTAGGTGAACTGCTGCCGGGCCGCTACCGTCGCCGCCGTGAGGCGGGCGACGCTCACGAACTCCGGTTTAGGCGGAATCGTGACCTCGACGATCTCCGCCGCGCGCGCCGCGCCCCGCCGTTCCGGCAACCCTAGTCCTCCGAGCCGTCGGTGCGTGGACCTTCGTGCGACCACTCGGCCGATGAGTCGCGGCCCTGCTCGAAGGCCCGCCGCAGGCGATCCGACTTCTCTTCGACCACACCGCGCCCGCGCTGGTACGCGTCTTCCGCGACGCTCCGGGCGCGGGTCGCAAACTCGTCGGCCTGGTTTCGCACCCGCTCCGCGACGTCGCCGGCCGTCGTCCGAACGCGATCGGCGACCCGATCCGCCTGCTCGCGCGCCAGGTCACGCCACTCTTCGCTCCGCTCGCGGATGCGCCGGCGCGTCCGCTCCCCGGAATCCGGCGCAAAGAGCAATCCGAGGGCGATGCCCGTCAGCGCCCCGATGATCAACCCCGAAAGGAAATCGCGTGGCTCATCCATCGACTCTCCCTCCCTATTGGGACTGCCTCTACCTCAACGCCGCCGGCCGTCTCCGTGCGGCCGGAACCAGCCCAGACCTTCCCGAATCGCCGCGAGCACCCCCATCGCGTTCGCGACCTGCGTGTTGACCACGGCCTGGGCGACCCGGCGCGCCGCCGTCTGCGTCTGCTCCATGACGGTGACCCCATTGCCTACGACCGCGCCGACGCGCCCAACGGTCCGGGCCAGTTCGCCAAGAATCTCGCGGTCGGCCCTGGTCAGCATCGCCCGCGCGTCGCCGATGAACCCCGGAAGCGCGCGCTGCACCAGCTCGAGCATCGCCTCCGCGCGGGCCATCACGCGCCAGAGGTAATAGGCCAGCACAACGAACGCACCGACGGCAATGATGCAGGTTGCGGCGATGATGACCAAGCTGACGGTCGCGACGGTCCCCATGGCTCCCCCTCCGCCACCTGGGTTTTACCCTTCAGCCGCGATCACCAGACACCCGCTGGCGATCCAGCCGTGGCCACCTCCTGCGGCGAGGCGACCTCCGCGATCACGCCGCCGCCGAGCACCACTTCGCCCTCGTAGAACGCGATCGCCTGCCCCGGGGCCGCGGCCCGCGGCCACTCGTCGAACCGCACGATGGCACGATCTCGATCGAGCGGCGCGATCACCGCCGGGACATCTCCCGCCGCGTGCCGGATCCTCACCGTCGCCCGCCGCGCCCCGTCGAGCCCGGGCACGGCGATCCAGTTGACGTCCTCGGCCACGAGCTCCGGACACCGCAGCGACCCGGCATCGCCCACGATCAGCGCATTGCGCCCCGCGTCAATCCGGGCGACATACCAGGCGCTGCCGCCCGGCAACCCGAGGCCCCGGCGCTGACCCACCGTGTACCGCGCCAGCCCTCGGTGCTGTCCGAGGAGCCGCCCGGCCGCATCGTAGATCGGCCCTGGGCACAGGGCAAGCGGCTCGAACCGCTCCACCACCGCGGCGTAGTCCCCTTTGGGGACGAAGCAGATCTCCTGGCTGTCGGCCTTGTCTGCCACGCACAGGCCGCGCCGGCGGGCGATCTCCCGGATCTGCGGCTTGGCATGTTCGCCCACCGGAAACCGCAGCCGGGCGAGTTGTCCCTGGGTGAGGCCCACCAGGACGTACGACTGATCCTTACGCGGATCGGCGGCGCGGAGCAGCCGGTACCGGCCCCCGGGGATCCGGTCGATGCGGGCATAGTGCCCGGTCGCGAGCAGGTCCATCCCCATCGCGGTGACGCGCCGCAGCAGCAGGTCGAACTTGATGGCTTTGTTGCAGGCGATGCACGGGTTGGGGGTGCGGCCGCGGGCGTATTCGCCCGCGAAATACCCGATCACCTCCCGCTCGAACTCGGAGCGGAGGTTGAGCACGTAATGGCGGATGCCGAGCGTCCGGGCCACCGACCGCGCGTCGTCGATCGCGCCGATCCCGCAGCACCCGCCTCCCTCCCCCGGAGGAACCCAGGCGGGCCAGAGGTTCATCGTGAAGCCGACCACCTCGTGCCCCTCATCCACTAAGAGGGCGGCCGCGACTGAGCTATCCACGCCGCCGCTCATCGCGACGGCCACCCGAGCCATTCGCAGTCCTAGCTCCTTCCCAGGAAGGCGTACCGCTTCACGCCCTCCCACCACCGGCGCAATCTGCCCCGGATTTCCTCTTCATAGCCCGCGTTCGACGGTTCGTAGTATGTACGGTCCTTGACGTTGTCCGGGACGTACGCCTGCGCAACAAAGCCGTCCGGAGCATCGTGGGGATAGCGGTAGTCCACGCCGTGCCCGAGCTGACGCGCCCCCGGGTACGACGCGCTCCGCAGGTGCCGGGGGACCGGGCGGGCTTCTTCGTGCTCGACGTCGTGCCAGGCGCGAGAGATCGCCGTGACGGTCGCGTTGCTCTTTGGGGCGGTGGCCAGGTAGATCGCCGCCTCCGCCATTGGAATCCGCGCCTCGGGCAGGCCCACGAACTCAACCGCGTGCGCGGCGGCGACCGCGATCAACAAGGCCTGCGGGTCGGCCAGGCCGACATCCTCCGCGGCGTGGACGACCATGCGGCGCGCGACGAACTTCGGGTCCTCCCCGGCGGCGAGCATCCGCGCCAGCCAGTACACCGAGGCGTCTGGGTCCGAACCGCGGATGCTTTTGATGAATGCCGAGATCATGTCGTAGTGCGCGTCGCCGTCCCGATCGTACAGCAGCGCGCGGCGTTGCCCCGCCTCCTCAGCCAGTTGGAGCGTGGGCCGTCGCACGCCGTCCGGATCGGGCGGGGTCGCGCGGGCCGTCGTCTCGAGAATGTTGAGCGCGGTCCGGGCATCCCCGTTCGCGACGCCGGCGATGTAGCGGGCGACGTCCGGCGGCACCTCAACGTTCTCCGAGTGAAGCCCGCGGGGATCGGTCACCGCGCGGCCGAGGATCTCCACCAGTTCGTCGACGGTGAGCGGCTCCAGCGTGAAGACCCGCGACCGGGAGACGAGCGTCGACGTGACCTCGAAGAACGGGTTCTCGGTCGTGGCACCGATCAGGGTGACCGTCCCATCCTCGACGTAGGGCAGCAGCGCGTCCTGCTGCGTCTTGTTGAAGCGGTGGATCTCGTCGATGAACAGGATCGTCCGAGTCCCGTGGAACACCCGCCGGTCCCGCGCCTCGGCCACAAGCCTGCGCAGGTCCGCGACGCCGGCCGTAACGGCGTTTAGCGTCTCGAAGTGGGCCCGAGTGGCGTGAGCGATGACGTGTGCGATCGAGGTCTTCCCCGTTCCGGGCGGCCCGTAGAGGATCACCGAGCTCAGCGTGTCGCTCTCGATGGCCTGCCGGAGTAGGCGTCCGGGGCCGAGCAGGTGACTCTGCCCCACGATCTCCGCGAGGGTCAGAGGACGCAGGCGCGCGGCCAGAGGACCGTCTCCGCCGCGCGCGTTCGAGGCCTGTTCGAACAACGCCATGAACCCATCATGCCCCCGTCGGGAGGGAGTGTCAAGTAAGTGCACTTTCTTCAGCAACGTCGGACTGAGGCCCCTGCATCACTTTCCGGAGAGTGGCGGCAGCGCGGAGATCCGCCGGTACAGCATGCTGGCGACCCAGGCGTTGCCGGCAGCCGTTAGGTGATGGTTGTCTTCGAAAAACATCCCTTCAAACTGCGTGGCCGACAATTGCTGCAGTTCAGGCAGCAGATCAATGTACATCCAGCCCCGCTGCTTGGCCTCCGCGGCGAGGACGCGCCGCCATGCCTGCGAAGCACTGCTCGGATAATCCCATTGCGCCGGCAACCAAACGAGCACCAGCGTACTCTTCTTCGCCACGTTCAGCTGCTGCAGAGCCTCGAAGACCTTTAAGGCCACATCCCAAGCGCGGCCGCTGATGAGGCTGTTCGGGTCGGCGCCGCGGGAACCGATGACGCCCTTCGCGCGCTCAAGGAGCTCCTCTGTCTTCAACGTTCGAACCCTCAGCGCGAAGCGCCGCACCCACGGCGTGAAGTACCACCTTCGCCGGGGCACCGGGATATTCTTGACGACCAGATGGCCCCGATCCAGGGTCAGGATGGGCTTGCCGACGCCGCCGGACGTCGTGACGTCCATTCGCCGAAAATCGTCCGTAATAAACGCAAAGATATGGACATCGTGGTTCAAGACGCTGCCGTCACGCTTGTACCACAAGTACGCCTGGTCGATCCCGTAGCCGCCCTGTCCCATGTTCACGGGCTCAATACGTGGATCCAACGAGGCCAGCAACTCGCACCACGTGTGATCATCATCGACGCCGTATCCCAGCGTGTATGAGTCGCCGGAACAAATCACACGATGCTTCTCCGCTGGCACGGCGACGTCGACCTCGCGACCGCCCCGAAAACCCCGTCGGTTCGTTCGGAGAAAAACCCCGGGCCCGTACATGTCTGGGACGGCGAAATGTGGGATGTTGACCCAGCCCACGAGCTCGTCGTATTGCGTGTGACGCCGCTCGGCCAGGGGCTGCCCGTCCTTTCCGAAAATCGACAGGCCGAGGAACAGCACCGCGCTGCTGAAGCCCTCGAGCGCGATGAGCGCCCCGACGGTCATCGCGCCCAAGAGCGCGACGCTCATGATCAGCCTTCGAATGACGATCACCCCGACCGGATCATACACCCCCCTTCGCCAGCCAGTCAGTTAGCCCGGTGAGCCCTCGAGCGCGGTCGGCAACAACCACCGGCGGCCGTCGCGCTCGAGCAGCGCGTCTGCGGCCGGCGGCCCCCAGCTGCCCGCCGGGTAGTTGGGGAACTCCGGCACCGGCGCCTCTCGCCAGGCGTCCAGGATCGGCATCATGATCTCCCAGGCCGCCTCGACTTGATCGTCGCGCATGAACAACGTCGCGTCGCCGCGCATGACATCCAGCAGGAGCGTTTCATACGCGTCGGGCGCCGGCGCGCGAAACGCCCGGCCGTACGAGAAGAGCATGTCCACCGGATCGAGGTGCATGATCGGCCCGGGACGCTTCGCCTGAAAGCGGATCAGGATCCCTTCCTCGGGCTGGATCCGAACGATGAACCGGTTCGGTTGCCAGTGATCGACGGCCTTGGGCGGAAAGGCCTGATGGGGAACCGGCCGGAACTGAACGGTTATCTCCGAGACTTTGGCCGGGAGACGCTTGCCCGTCCGCAGGTAGAACGGGACGTCCTGCCAGCGCCAGTTGTCGACAAAGATCTGGATCGCGGCGAACGTTTCGGTGGCGGAATTCGCCGCCACGCCCGCCTCGGACCGGTACGCGGGGACGCGCTGCCCGTCCACCTCACCGGGCCCGTACTGGCCGCGCACGGTGGCGCGGGCGACCTCGGACGGCGCCAGCGGACGGATCGCGCGGAGGACGTCCACTTTCTTGTTTCGGATCTCGGCGGCATCCAACCGCGTGGGCGGCTCCATGGCGATCAGGCACAGGATCTGCACGAGGTGATTTTGGACCATGTCGCGGAGCGCCCCCGCCTGATCGTAATATCCCCCCCGTTGTTCCACGCCGACGGTTTCCGCGACCGTGATCTGCACGTGGTCGATGTACCGCCGGTTCCACAGCGGCTCGAACAACGCGTTGGCGAAGCGAAAGGCGAGGATGTTCTGCACCGTCTCCTTGCCCAGATAGTGGTCGATCCGGTAGACCTGCGACTCCTCGAACGCCCCTCGCACCGTCTGGTTGAGCGCGCGGGCGGACGCCAGGTCCTGGCCGATGGGCTTCTCGACGACGATGCGGGCGCGTCCCTGGTCGCGGGAGAGCCCGGCCCCGCTCAGCCCGTTGACGATGGCTTCCACGGCCGTGGGCGGCGTGGCGAGGTAGAAGATGTCGTTCGCCGGAGCGCCCCACTCTCGCTGCTGCCGGGCGATCCGTTCCGCCAGCGCCGCGTACAGTGAAGCATTTTCGAACACCCCGGGCTGAAACACGAGACTCCGGGCAAATTCCGTCCACCGGCGGGGGTCGGTGCGTCCGCTGCGCGACGAGTGATCGACGCCGTCCCTGAGCCTCTGCCGAAACTCGTCATCGCTCATCGGCTTCCGGCCCACGCCGATCACGCTCAACCGCTCGGGGGACCACCCGTCCAGGAACAGATCGTAGAGCGCGGGGGCGAGCTTCCGCCACGTGAGGTCACCGGTCGCCCCGAAGATCACCAGGATAGCCGGCGACGGCCGGTGCTCGCTGGGGGGGCGCTGTGACGGGGTCACCTCGCGGTCGACGCCAGGGCGGTGCGAAGCGCCTCCCCGAGGCGCCCGAGCCCCACGCGCGCATCCCCCATGTGGATGCGCAGCACCCGCCGGCCGTGTCTCCTCAGGGCCTCCAGATCTCCCAGCGCCTGGGCTCGTTTGAACACCCCGAAGCTGTACGGGGATCCGGGAACCTGAGCGTCTTCCGGGTCGTCGGCCGTGATCTGGACGAACAGTCCGGTGTTCGGTCCGCCTTTGTGGTACTGCCCGGTCGAATGCAGGTACCGAGGGCCATATCCCACCGTCGTCGCCAGCCGCGTGCCGGCCCTGATGAGGGCGCGGAACTGTTGAAGCGCGCGGTCTGTCTCCGGGGTCTCGGTGAGATACGCGGTGAGCGCCACGTAATCGCCGGGGCGCCCCTGGCGGAAGAACCTGGCCAGCGTGCTCGCCGCGGTGGACTCGACGTGCTCGGAGTACACACCGAGCCCGCCCTCCACGACGGCCGGTGGTTCTTCGGGCAACCGTCCGGTCTTTCGCACCAGGTCAAGGAGGCGATCGGTGTTGTCCTTGCTTTCCTGGACGTTCGGCTGATCGAACGCGTTGATGCCCAGGATCGCCCCGGCGGCCGCGGTCGCCAGCTCCCAACGAAAGAACTCCCCGCCCAGGTCGATCGGATCGTCCATCTCGATCGTGACCACGGGATGACCGGCCCGGCGGAGCATCTCCACGCCGCGCGCCAAGCCATCGTCTCGCCTCAACCGGAGATACGCGAGCAGTCGGTCCTCGCCGTACTCGACGGCCTCTCCCAGGGGCTCCCCGGCAACCGGCAGGATTCCGGTGCCGGCCTTGCCGGTGCTCTCGGCGATCAGCTGCTCGAGCCACAAGCCGAGCGTGGCGACGCCGGACTCGACGAGCAGCGTGATCTTGTCCCGGCCGCGCCGGGCGAGTTCGCCCATCGCGGCCCCGAGCATCAGGCCCGGGTTCTGCCGCACGGGTACCTCCGGCGCGCAGGCCCGTGCCATCTGGCGCGCACGATCGAGGATCCCCGCCACGTCCGCGCCCATGAGCGCTGCGGGGACGAGGCCGAAATACGACAGCGCCGAGTACCGGCCGCCGATGTCGGGAAAGTTGAGAAAGACCCGGCGGTACCCCCGCTCCGCCCCCTGCGCCGCGAGCGGTGTTCCGGGATCGGTGATCGCGACAAAGTTCTCGCCGGCACGCGTCCCCTTGAGCGCCCTCACCTTCGCGTAGAAGTACTCGCCGAACGCCAGCGGTTCCGCGGTCGTCCCCGACTTGCTGGCCACGATGAAGAGTGTGTCGGCGACGGAGACGGATCGTTCGAGTGCGAGGATCGTGGCCGGGTCCGTGGTATCCAGCACCGACACCGGCAGTGCTCCTCCTCCCACCGGAAACGTCCGCTGGAACACCAGTGGCGCGAGGCTGCTCCCGCCCATACCCATATGGACGGCATGCCGGAACCCCGCGGCGCGGACGTCGCTCGTGAATTGACGCAGGTCGCCGACGCGTCCCTCCATCGTGTCGGCGACGCGGAGCCATCCAAGCCCGTTGCGCACCGAGGCCTGGGCCTTGGGGTCGGATGTCCACAGCGAGGGATCGCCATCCCACAGGCGTGCCGCGAACTGGTCGCGGGCCATTGCGGCGAGCCGCGCTTCGACCGGCTCACCGTCACGTCCCAAATCGAAGCGCTGCTCCACGGACGTCATCGGCGCTACCATTATACCTCACGGCGTCGTGCCGAATTCGCGGGTGGAGGAGGTGCCGGCGCTTCATCGGAAGTTGTGGCCGGGACGAGCGTCGCCTTGAGAGTCACGACGGTGCGGAGGGACCACCGCGCATGCCGCTTGAGGTCGGGTACCACTGGTACATGCTCAATGACTACGATCGGAACCGCGCCTACCGGGAGGCGATCCAGCTCACCGCGCCGGGCCGGATCGTGTATGACCTGGGGGCGGGCGTGGGCCCGATGTCCTACTATGCGCTTGCCGCGGGCGCCCGAACGGTCTATGGGTTCGAGGTCGACCGATCGATCTACCCATACCTGCGCCGGCTGCGGAGGGGGCACCCCAACTTCGTGCCGATTCGTGGAAACGCGTTGCGCGCTCCCCTCCCGCGCCAGCTACCGGAGGTGGTGGTGTGCGAGATGTGGTCGGCGTGGCTGACCGACTGGCCGATGGTCCAGATCCTGAACCGAATTCGCCGGCGCGCGCCGCGGGTTCAGGTCATTCCGGCGCGCGGCCACCACATCGTGCAGCTGGTCGACGCGCGTCACCGATCCGACCTCCCGGTGCAGTTCACGCCCGGGACGGAGGCAGCGACGTTCGGGGAACCGCTCGCCACATCGGAAATGTCTCTGCCCGCCCTGGCCTGCGTCACGGACTTCCGGCGCGCCGTCGCGACGGTGGACACGGTCGTCACGCTCGTGCCGTTGACCGCGGGCACCGTGAACGCCGTGCGCTTGTACAGCTATGAAGAAGTCAGCGCGGGACACGTCCTGCCGCGCACGGGGACGCGAACCGATGAACTCCTTCGATGGATCAGGCCCATCGACGTCCGTCGCGGGCAGCGCGTGCGGCTCCGTGTGAGCCACCGCTGGGGACCCGGCCTCACTGTCCGCGTGGAGGGGACGGGCCGGTAGCCGCGCGCGTCGCAGGGCCGCCGCTCGACAAAAAGGCTCCCGCTGTGCCGCCGCCCGCAGCTCCCGAACCTGCCTCAGCAGGTGGGTGCCCTCCCGAACGGTTCCAACTAGCCTCCTCCATCGCCCGTGAAGGCGCCGGAGAGTACAGGGGCCGTGTTGTCCCCGGCCGGAGCCGGGCTCCCATTGTCAAACTGTTGGCTCGGAGCTACAAGGCTTGCGCACACTGCAGGAGCCATCCTCATGATAGCATCAGGCTCCGGGTATCTTCAACTGAATGTGCGCCTCCGCGAGCGCCGCCGAGTCGACCGCGGAGGGCGCGCCGGTCATCAGATCGGCGGCACTCTGCGTCTTCGGAAACGCGATCACTTCCCGGATGGTCTCCTCGCCGGAGAGCACCATCACGATCCGGTCGAGGCCGAACGCGATTCCCCCGTGCGGCGGCGCCCCGTATTGAAACGCATCGAGCAGAAAGCCGAACCGATCCCGCGCCGCTTCCGGGCTGATGCCCAGGAGGTGAAACAGGCGCGACTGGAGCTCCTGCCGGTGGATCCGGATGCTCCCGCCTCCCAGCTCCACACCGTTCAACACAAGGTCGTAGGCCTTCGCGCGCGCGGCAAGGGGATCGCGATCGAGCAGCCGGAGATCCTCGTCCATCGGGGCCGTGAACGGGTGATGAACCGCCCCGAGACGGCCGGTGTCGTCGCTGCGCTCGAGGAGCGGAAACTCGACCACCCAAAGAAACGCCAGCCGGCCGTCGATCAGGCCCAGTTGCCGGCCGAGATCCAGGCGGAGGCGGCCGAGCACCACGCTGGCCCGCCGGGGGGCATCCGCCACGAGAAGCAGCAGGTCGCCCGGCTTGGCGCCGTAACGGTCGCGGAGCGCATGAAGCTGAGCGGGATCGAGATGGCGAGACGCCGGGCCGCGCGAGCCGTTTTCCTCGATGTGCACGGGGATGAGGCCCGCCGCCCCGGCTGCCTTGGCCGCCTCCTCGAGCGCCTGAATCTGCCGACGGCTCATGCCGCCGCCGCCGGAGACGCAGAGCCCGCGCACCGCGCCCGCCCCGTGGTCCACGCCGGCGACGGCGCGCGCGATCACCTGAAATTCCGTGCCGCGGAAGAGATCGGTGCTGTCGACCACGGGCATGCCGAAGCGCGTGTCCGGCTTGTCGCTGCCATACCGGTCCATCGCCTCGGCGTAGGTCATGCGGGGAAACGGGGTCGGAACCTCGAGGCCCAACGCCTCGTGAACGGCCCCGGCGACCATTTCCTCGGCAACGCGCAGCACGTCGTCGACGCCGACGAAGGACATCTCGATGTCGATCTGGGTGAACTCCGGCTGGCGGTCTGCTCGACCGTCCTCGTCCCGGAAGCACCGCACGATCTGAAAGTACTGGTCCACGCCGGCGATCATCAGCAGCTGCTTAAACAGTTGGGGCGACTGCGGGAGCACATAGAACCGGCCGGGGTGCAGCCGGCTCGGGACGAGGAAATCGCGCGCGCCCTCGGGGGTGCTCTTGATCAGCATCGGGGTCTCGACCTCGATGAACCCCCGCGCGCTCAGATGGTCGCGGACCGCCTTCGCCAGACGGTGACGGAGGGCGAGGCGACGGTAGAGCGAGGGCCGGCGCAGGTCGAGATACCGGTACCGCAACCTCACGGTTTCGTCGACCGGCACGTCGTCGGCGATGGGGAGCGGCGGTGTCTCGGCCGGGTTCAAGATGCGAATGTCCCGCAGCCGCACTTCTACTTCGCCCGTGGGCAACTTTGGATTGACGGTGCCGGCGGGGCGCGCGGCGACGGTTCCCCGCACGGCGATGACGAACTCGTTCCGCACCTCTGCCGCCGCGGACGCGGCGTCGGGCGCCTCCTGCGGATTGCACACGATTTGGGTCAGCCCCTCGCGGTCCCGAAGGTCGATGAAGATGAGCCCGCCGAGATCCCGGCGGGTCTGCACCCATCCCATCAACGTGACGTCGCGGCCGATGTCGGCCGTCCGCAGCGCACCGTTCATGTGCGTCCGCCGCCAATCGCCCAACTCGTGGCTCATCGGTGCTCCCTCCCCGGGGCCGGCGGGCCCAATCGGGCCGCCAGCACTTCGGGAAGCGCCTCCAGTGCGGCTTCGTCCTGGGCGCCGGTGGCCATCTCCCGAATCGCCACGACGCCCCTCCGCACTTCGTCGTCGCCCAGAACCAGGACAAACCGCACCCCGAGGCGGTCGGCCTGTTTCATCTGCGCGCGGAGCCCCCGGTTCATCACGTCCAGATCGGTGGCAATGCCCGCCCGCCGCAACCGGTCCGCGATCGCGAGGGCTCTGGCCGGCTCGACCCCGGCGGTCGCGATGTACACGTCCACCTTCGAGTCGTCCGGCAGCCGGCGGTCCTCCTCCTCGAGGGCCCGGAGCAACCGCTCCAGGCCCATGCCGAACCCGACGCCGGGTGTGGGAGGGCCGCCGAGCTGCTCAGCCAGCCCATCGTACCGGCCCCCGCCGAAGATCGCGTCCTGCGCGCCCAACGCGCTGGAGAGTGCTTCCCAGGCCGTTCGCGTGTAGTAGTCCAACCCACGCACGATCAGCGGATCGACGATGTAGTCCACCCCCATCGCGTCCAGCGATGCGCGAACTCCCGCGAAGTGCTGGCGGCAAGGGTCGCACAAATAGTCGAGGATGCGCGGGGCGCCTCGGGCGAACTCGCGATCGCGCTCCCGCTTGCAGTCGAGCAAGCGGAGCGGCGCCACGTCGAACCGGCGCCGGCAGTCCTCGCACACCTCCCCGAGATGGGGACGGTAGTAGGCGCGCAAGACTTCAATATAGTGGGGCCGGCAGACGCTATCGCCGACACTGCTGAGGTGCAGCTCGAACTTCGCCAACCCGAGGGACTGGAGGAGCCGGACGGCCAGGCTCGCCACTTCGGTATCGGCAGCGGGCTCGGCCGCACCGAGCACCTCGGCGCCAAACTGCGCGTGCTGCCGGTACCGGCCCGCCTGCGGCCGGTCGTAGCGGAAGATCGGACAGATATAGTATACCTTCACCGGCAGACCGGCAGACCCGAGGTTGTGCTCGAGAAAGGCCCGCACCACGGGTGCCGTGCCTTCGGCGCGCAGGGACAGGCTGCGCTGCCCGCGGTCGAGGAACGTATACATCTCCTTGTCCACGATGTCGGTCCCGCTTCCCACCCCGCGTTGAAAGACTTCCGTGTGCTCCACGATGGGCGTGCGGATCTCGCGGTAGCCGTACCGGTGGGCGTGGTCCCGCACCCGAGCCTCCAGCGCTTGCCACCGGCCGACCTGGGCGGGAAGGATGTCCTGCATGCCCCGCGGCGCCTTTAGGACCATGGCGTCCTCCCTGTGGCGTCTATGAGGGCACATTGTACTCGGCTCATCCAAACCCTGTCAACGTATGCGTTCGCGCGCCGCGACGCTCCAGGCCGCTCCCGCGGCACCGCCCACCACGACGGCGACAAAAAATACCAGCGTCTCCGCGCGGTCGAGGACGTAGGAGGCCTCCCGCACCGAATCCCGCGCGAACACCCAGGCTGCAAGCGCGGCGACCAGCGCCGATGGAACCGCGGCGAAACGGAGCGTTGCGCTCCCGGAGGAACGGCCGGCGGCCCTCAGTGCGACCGCGATCAGCAGCGCTCCGCACCCGAGGGTAAGCGGGACCGGGACGGCCCGCGCGGTGGAACCCGTGGCAAGGCCTGGGACACGGGCGGCGAGGACGAACACCGCGAGACCCGCGGCCAGCCCGCCCACGGTCCCCGCGATGCTCCCCGCGATGCCGCGGCCGGCCGGGACCGGACGCGAGGGCCCGAGGAGGGCCACCGCCGCCCCCTGGGCGATGAGGGGCAGCAGCAACAGCACCGGAATCAGCACCCACGTAATCCGCTCCCAGCTTGACCTGGGATAGAGGTCGAGCAGCACGCGCAGCCATCCCGTCCTCGCCGCCGCCGCCAGTGCCCACACGGCCAGGCCCCCGACCCCAGCACCCCAGGCCGTGCACTCCCAGAACTCGGACGCGTGCCGTCCCTCTGCGGGGCCCGTCCCGGCCGGCTGCCCTGGGCTCATCGCTCGCGGCTGTCCAACAGGATGGTGACGGGTCCGTCGTTGTGGATCTCTACCACCATGTACGCTCGAAACCGGCCTGGCACGACCCGCAGGCCTATGGCCTCGAGGCCGCGATTGAATTCGAGGTACAGCGGCTCGGCCACATCCGGCGGCGCCGCGCGCACGAAGCTCGGTCGCCGTCCTCCGGTGACGTCGGCGTAGAGCGTGAACTGCGAGATGCTCAGGACTTCTCCCCCGACGTCGAGCAGGGAGCGGTTGAGCCGGCCGGCATCGTCGCCGAAGATCCGGAGATGCCCCAGCCGCTGCGCCAGATAGCGCGCATCTTCGGGCGTGTCCTCGACGCTGACGCCGACGAGCGCGACGATCCCCACCCCGATCCGCCCGATCAGGTCCCCGGCCTCGTGGGAAGGCGGACCCGGGTCAAACGGCAGGACGCGGACCTCCGCCCGCCGGACTCGTTGTAGCAACGCCCGCATTCCGCGGGCCTATCCCCACCCCGAGAATTCGCTGAAATGATGCGAATGCTCGGGGACCCCGGGCCTCCTGAAGGAACGATTCCCGTCCACGCTGCTACTGAGCGTGGCGCCGCAGCGCCGCGACGGCGCGATCGAGATCCTCGAAGCTGTTGTAGAAGTAGGGCGAGAGCCGCACGACGCCCGGCCGATGATCGACGATGATGCGTTCGCGCGCCAGCGCCGTCACCATAGCCGGGGGGTCGGGCACGGGGACGGTGATGATCCCGGCGTGCGCCTCGGCCGGCCCGGACAGCCGGGGCGC
>JACXTT010008215.1_pt1 | contig 14520 bp, 9 predicted proteins | sample 9270951 | NCBI WGS metagenome assembly JACXTT01 (sample SAMN15532306, study PRJNA645909) | rock metagenome | isolation source: weathered quartz diorite | place: Puerto Rico | collected 2017-06-21
GGGGTTTGGCTTCGGGGGGGGGGTTGATGGGCGTAAAGGAAGCCGGGCGGGCAAAAGCCGCATTGCTGGGCATCGGCGGGGACGAAGGCAGCAGGGATAGCGTCGAGCTTGCCGTCGGCGACCAGGCTTTCCGCGGTGCGAATCATCTTGCCCTGGGCTTCGAGCGCGAGGGTCGTGCAGGAGTACACGGGTTTGCCGTCGAGGAGGACGGTGCAGGCGCCGCAGGTGGCGCGATCGCAGACGCGCTTGCAGCCGGTGACGTCGAGATAGTTGCGCAACGCATCGAGCAGCGTGACGCGCGGCTCCAGGTTCGACTGCACGTCGCGACCATTGACGTTGAGGGAGACCTTGACCGCGCTGGGGCCGACGGCGGGGACGGCGGGATTGCCGCCCGGCTGCAACTCCGCAGCTGGAGCATCACCGACCGTCAGGCCGGTGAGCGCCGTGGCGGTGACGGCTGCGCCGGCGCCAAGGAATTCGCGCCGCGACGGGCCGCTATCGGGATTTTCCTGATCGTTCATGTTTGCCCTCCGTTGAGCAAAGGTATTTGATTCACGGATGAAGTAGGACGATTGTAAGGGCTGGCGTCGGCGGGTCAAGAATTATTTTGCAACGGATTCGAAGAATTGAAGAGCCGTGGTCGTCGAGATGGCGTTGTTCAGAGAATGAAAAGCGGTTCATTTGCTATTCTTGCGCGGCGAAGCTATGTGCATCAATAAAGCTCATAGATATGCTCGCCGCCGTGCGCCGGATTGCCAATCAGGGTGCGGGCGCGCATGTCGATGACGAAATCCAGGTGTTCCAACGGCAATTGCCCGATCAACACTGGCACGCCGTCCGGAACTTCCATCACGTCCATCGTGCATGACCGCCCCTGAATGGTCAAGCGCACCGCCTCGTAGACATCCGCCTCCGCCGTACCGACGCTACTGGTCACCCGCTTCCTTCCAGTTTTGCTGAGCCCTAGCTGCTGAATCAGCTTGGACGGCGAGGAAAGCAACGTCGCACCGGAATCAACCAACGCATCGGTGGGGCACACGCGACGCACTCTGTCGGCCGGCAGCAGTCCGCGCTCGGCGTCCCAGAGGTCTTTCAGACTTTCAATCGTCGCTTCCGTTTTGACGCGGCCCATCGATGCGGTCTCCATCGTACACACTCCTTGAGTGGCTGCAAGATGACAATCTCAGCATATCACGGAGCGAAGCGTAATGAAATGATATTATGTCGCGCGCTTGCGAAGGGTTCTGCACGCGCGAAACGGCAGGTTGGATTTGCTTCGTCGAAAGGCTACTTCCGCCACACCCGATCGGTATTGAAATCGCTGTCATCCATCGGCGCCGGGAAGAGCACGTTGTCGTGGCAATAATACTCGACCTCGCCGCTCGGATCGTGCGCGATGACCAGCAACGGCAGGCCGTTCGAGGCGTCGAAGTACCACCAGCGCTCGCCCCCCTTCGGGAACAGCGCATCGCTGCCTGCCGGGATCGTCTGGTGCACCGCCTCGACCTTCGCCTCGAATTCCGGACGCTGCACCCGGCCCAGATATTTCGCGGTCCCGGCGCGCGGATCGCCCTTGTCGATGGCCGCGATCATGCGGCCAAAGCGGTCGATCAGCGGGCCCAGGCCGGTCTCGGTGATCAGGTAGCGAGTCTCGGTGCGGACCAGCGGATCATCCGGGGCAATACTGTGGCGCCGACCCAGCAGGGCGAACGGGTCGTTCGGCGCCAGCAGCACTTGCATCTTGTTGTCGTACTTGCCGCTCACGTAGATCACCTCGCGCCCCTTGCTCTTGTCGTTGAGCCAAACGAGATGCACGCTGTACGGTTCGCGGCGCACGTGTACGCGGACCACCTCTTCGGGCTGCTTCTTGCCGTTGACGACCTCGCGCCGCTTCAGGCGGAAGATGTACGAATCCATGGTCGCATGGCGCTCGGCCGCGCGTTGGTACAGGACGTTGAGCGGATGCTCGATCATCTGCGGCTTCGCATCGGCCGGCGGCGGCTCGCGGTCGGGCACGAAGGTCGCCGGCTTGACGTTCTCGTCGCGAATCTCCCGCGCGACCGCCGGCGCTTTGGGGATGAACAGCGCCGGCGCCGGTTGCGGCGGACCCTGGGCACGCTCGCTGCGCCGCATATCGCCGAAGCGAAACGGCGACGATTCACTGCATCCAGCCAGGCAGAATGCAAGCACGACGGCGGCAACCTTCCCTGGGCATGCGCGGCTCGACAACATCGTTCGCTCCGTCCGATGGACCTTCCATGACCAAACCAGACAAACGATACTCCATTTGCTTTGGGGAAGCCAGACGTGTTTGTCAGCGGTCAGCGGCAAGATGAATGGCGAGGGATAGGAAAAGTGGGGGATTCGTTTAGCGTCCGCATGGCGTCACGCGGACGCTGAACGGGGAAAGTTGGATCAATTCGCCTCCGGCGGCGGCATGACGGCGAAGTCCACGCCGGTCGCGCTCGGATCGCCGCTCAACATGCTCTTGATCGGCAGCTTCAGGACGAACTTGCTGCCGACGTTGACCTGGCTCTGCACCACGATATCGCCGCCGTGCTCGCGCAGGATCTTTCGGCTCACGGGCAGCCCCAGGCCGGTACCGCGCGAGCCCTTGCTGCTGACGAACGGCTTGAAGATTTCGCTGACCTGTTCGAGCGCGATGCCGGGGCCGTTGTCGAGGACGACGATGTGGACCCAGCCATCCTCGCCGTGCCTGGTGCCGATGGTGACCTGGGGAGCGGGGCGATCCTCCACCGCGTCGATGGCGTTGCCGACGATGTTCAGCAAGGCGCGATGGATGCCTTCGGGGTCCGCTTGCACGCTCGGCAAATTCTCGGTGACGCTCATTTCCAGCTTGACCGTCAGTTCCTTGGCGCGCGGCGCCAGCAGCTCGTAAATATCCTGCACGACCTCGTTCAGATCGGTCGGCTCGACCGCGGGGATGCGTTCCTTCGAGTAATTGAGCATGTCCATGACCAGATCGAAGATCTTCGCCTGGTTCTTCTCGGCGATGCGCCAGCCTTGTTCGATCAGCTTGTCGTTCTTGTCCTTCAGGCCCATCTTGAGGATGTCGCTGCCGGAGCGCAGGCCTTGCAGGATGTTCTTGATGTGATGCGACAAGGCGGCGATGGTCTGGCCGATGGCGGCGAGACGCTCGGCTTGCAGCATGGCGTGATGGTAGTGCGTCTCTTCGACCGCGAGGGCGGCCTGATGAGCGATGGCGATCGCCAGGGCGAGGTGGTCCTCGGTGAACTTGCGGGCGTGCTCGGCCGCCTCGTGGTGCGGCGTCTGCGTGTCGAGGTACAGGACGCCGATCGATTCATGCCGGCCTTTCATGGGCACGCAGACGACCTCGCGGATGCCGAGCTGGATGATGCTCTGGCCGCTGGCAAAACGTTCGTCGTGCGGGGCGTCGGAGACGAGCAGGCCGATGCGTTCCTGGAGGGCATGATCGACGATGGTGCGCGACAGCGGGAACTTCTCTTGCCGATCTTCCTCCTTGCGCCAGCGCAGCGCCTTGGGTTCCAGCGCGCCGGTCTCCGGATGGCGCAAGAGGATACAGCCGCGGTCGGCGGCGATCGAGCGGAAGATCAATTCGAGGATGCGTTCGAGCAGTTGGTCGATATCGAGGATGTTGCCGGTCGCCTGGCTGGCCTCGTACATGACAGTGAGATTCGCCAGGGCGCTGCGCAGCCAGGGGGAGTTCTTCTCCGGCTGCAAGAGGATGCGGCTGCCTTCGCCTTCGGCGATCGTCTTGATGATGGCGCTGGATAATTCGACGTCGGTCCGCGAGATAAGGCTGATTTTCTCCGCCAGGTCGCCGGCATGTGTCGCGGCGTCGTCGCGGCCGGTGCTGAAGATCAGCACCGTCTGCCCGATGGCGATGCGGTCGCCGGCGTTCAGGTTGGCGTAGGCGATCTTCTGATTGTTGAGGAAGGTGCCGTTGGCGCTGGCGAGATCGAAGACCTGAAAGCCCGCGTCGGTCTGCCGCACCTCGGCATGACGGCGCGAGACCTCGGTGTCGTGCAAGCGGATCTGGTTTGACGCATCGCGGCCGAGCGACACGACCGCTTCGGTCAAGTCGAATTGCTTGCCTTCATCGGCCCCTTTGATCACGAGCAAGCGCGGCACGGCGACGGGCCTCCCCTATATTCGTTTGCAAGCCCAGGGATGAGGTACGCCGAACCCCTGGGCTTGTAACGCCCCATCCCAGGGGTTCGGCGTACCTCACCCCTAGGCTTTTCAAAAAGTCAGCTTATCACATCCGCCCGATTTCCGCGACGATTTCGGGCAAATCGGTAAGCACGCGGTCAGGCCTCGCCGCCGCCAGAACAGCTCGATCATCGCACCCGGTCGGCGCCACCCAGACGTGCACGCCGGCCGCCCGCGCCGTCTGAATATCGATGGTCATGTCGCCGACGTAGAGCACCTGCGCTGCGGCGAGGCCCAGTTTCTCGATCGCGCCCAGGAGCATGTCCGGCGCCGGCTTGGGCCGCGGCACGTCCTCGACGCCCAGGACAACATCGAAACACGCCGCCAAACCGAGATGGTCCAGCAGCTTCTGCGAGAACAGCCGCGGCTTGTTGCTGCACAGGCCGACCTTCTTGCCGAGCCGGTGCAGCTCCGACACCAGCGCCTGCGCGCCAGGCAACAACTGCGTCAACTCGAACATGACGCTCGGATGATGTTTGCGATAGCAAGCCAGGTCGTCCGTCAGCTTCCCGTCCGGCACGGTGTGTGTCAGCAAATATTCCGGCCCGCGGCCGACGTGGCGTTTCACCTCAGCGAGGGCGAGCGCCGGCAGCCCGCGCTGGGCACGCACGTGATTGACGCTCGACGCAATCGCGGCATAGCTGTCCGCCAGCGTGCCGTCGAAATCGAAAATCACGGCCTGGTACGAATGGATCGTGTCGGTCATGCGCAGCGTGCCTTCCCTGGTTATTTCTTCTCGCCGACCGTCACCGTGAACGGGAAATTCGCGTAGGCATCCAGCGCCGTCACGGTGATCGTCCAGGTTCCCTTGGCGGCATTGGGCACCTCCAGGATCGTCGTCGAATGGCAGTCCTTGGTGTATTGCAGACCGTCGGGGGACTTGATGTTGAAACGCAGCTTCACCCCTTCATTGCGGAAGCCGAGCGCGAAACGCAGCGTGCACACCTCTTTGTTCTCGTGTTTCTTTTCGATCGATTGCTTGCCGGGCGCGCTCAGCAGATTGGAGCGCTGGGGTGTGAAGCCTTCCTTGTTCAGCGAGGTGTTGACCTCCGCATCGACGCCGGCCGTCATCAGGCTGAAGACGAGGAAATGGAGCAGTTGTTTCTCGATGCGGCTATTCTGCTTTTCGTTGTGGAACGACGTGAAGATGACGGTCCCCTTGTCGAACTGAAACTTGACCATCAAGGGAGCGGTGGCGACGATGTTCGACTTGTCCTTCTTGTATTTTCCTTGCAGGAGAATCTTGACGCGCTCGCCGCCTCCGAACGCGGCGGTCTTCCATTCGGGGAGATCGAACTTGAGCGGAACCGTTTTGCTGCCGAGGACCTCACGTAAGCTCAGATCGACCACGTCGGCCTCGACCGTCTGGGCGGCGCCTTCGCCGCGCAGGTTGTCGACGACCATGTCGGGAAACGCCTTGGCGATGGCGTCGTAGCGCCAGTCGGAGGCGTAGAGGATGCCGCCGTTGGCGACGTAGGTTTGCAGGGGGTCTCGGAGTCGGTCGTTGTCGATACCGCCGGAGCAGGTGAGGAAGAGGACGTCATACTCGTTGAGCGTTTTCTTTTCGTGCCGGCGAATGATCTCGTCCTCGGTGATGATGTCGTGGGCGTAGCCGTCGCCGAGTTCCTTGAGCAACTTACCCATGTCGTCCCACAATTCGACGCCGCCGGGCTTCGGGAAGCTGCCGCTGGGGGTGACCGCGAGCTTGAGCTTCTTCTGCTCGCGCTTGTCGCCGCCGATGACCTTGACGTTCGGCAGCGTGTTCTCGGCCGGCGCGGAGTCGCCGCGGAAGAAGAAAAAATCGACGGCAAAGACGATCATCAGCACGAAGAACAGGGCGGCGCCGGCAGCGGCGTCGATCAGGTATTTCAGGGATTCGGACATCGCGAGACTCCTCGTTTGGCCGCTGGCGGCATAGCAATCGCGCGCGATGCTGCGAGCGCTAAACCACAAGCGGCTCAGAACGTCTGGAAACAGCTCTTGCAAAAGCGTTGGCCTGGAATGCCGACGACCTTCTTGCCGCAGCTAGGGCAGGGGGCCTCTTGCGGCTGCGCGGGTGCGGCGGGCTTGGGTGGTGCTTTCGGCGGCAGCTCCATGCTCGGCACGGACGCTGGCTTCGGCGCCGGCGCGGGTCCGGGAGGGGCCGCTTGAATCGGACTCACCGGCGGCGGCACAGGCGCGGGTTTCGGCGCCGCCGCTTGAATCGGGCTGATCGGCGCGGGGGCTTTCGCCTGAATGGCCTCGGCCGGGATCGCGGGCACAGGCGGTCTCGTATCCGCCGGCGGCAGCTTCGGGGCGCCGCTGTGCTTGGCGCGCTCATTGAAACGCACCACGTTGACGCCGAGCTGGATCGCATCGCCGTCGGCGAGCGGCGTCGGCCCGCTGATCGCCTGGCCATTCAGGAGCGTGCCGCCGCGCGACTGGTTGTCTTCCAGAAGAAAGCGGCCATCCGGCTGCTTGGTAATCTTGAGGTGCGTCGGCTCGACCCCCTTGGCGCCGAAGGCGATGAAGATGAGGCTCGATTTCTCGGAGGTCCCCATGGTGATGAGCTCGCTGCCGAGGATCATCTGGCGACCGGGCCGAAAGCCGGCTTCGACGGTGAGCCAGGCTTCCTTGAGGATGACCTGGGCGAGGCCGATGAAGAAACCGAGGCACAAACCGAGCAGCACGAACGAGGCGGCCCGGCTGGTGATGGAGCCGCCGATCAGGGTGGCGATGCCGAAGAAGAGTCCGCCGAGAAAGCCGCCGAGGACGCCGCCGAGGAGTCCGTTGCGGAGCTTGCTGAAGGAGCGATCGGTGATGCCTTCGCCGACGCCGATGCCGGCGCCGATGCCGACGCCGATAAGGGTCCAGCCGACGATGCGTCCGACGAAGTCGATGAAGCCGCCGGTGGAGATGAAGTGAAACCCGCCGAAGATACAGGAGCCGACGAGGCTGCCGAGGAGCCCGCCGAGCAATCCGCCGGCGAAGCCGAGCAGCAGGCGCCGGATCAGGTTGTCGAGCTTGGGATTGGTAAGCCCTGAGGCACAGCAGATGCCGCCGCCGATCGGGATGGCGACCAGGGTGGCCATCGAGATAGCGACCACGACATTCTGAATCCAAAGGTGCAAGACCGTCTCGGAAAAGAGCCAGCCGAAAAACGCCGACCAGCCGCCGATCAGGCTGCTCCAGATAATCAAGCGAACTAACGACATCGATAGGCTCCTGGCCGGTTCATGAACGTGCTGCGGGTATCGGTCAACTTATGGCAATGCGGGAGAGGATGCAAGCAGTTTAGGCGCAACGCCGCGCCGGGCGTCGAGCGGGCGCTAAACGAAGTGGGGTGCATACAATGAAAACGATGAACCGTCTACCGCGACTTCTGATAACCCTGGGCGACGTCGCCGGCATCGGGCCGGAGGTCGTCGTCAAGGCGTGGCCCGAATTGCAGGCGATCTGCCGGCCGATCGTCGTTGGCGATGTCGGCTGGCTGCGGCGCGCGACCAACCTCGAAGTCGTAACGGTCAAGCAGTTGGCCGAAGCGAAACCGACGCCGCAATCCATTCCGTGCTTGCAGGGGACGACGCAGGATCTGGGCAACGTCATCGTCGGCAAGATCAGCGCTGCCTCGGGCCGGGCCGCATACGACTTTCTCTGCACCGCCATCGACTTGACGGTCGCGAAGCAGGCGGACGGCATCGTCACGCTCCCCTTGCACAAGGAAGGGCTGCACGCCGCCGGGCTGAAGTATCCGGGACACACCGAGATTCTCGCCGAACGCACCGGCGTCAAGCAGTTCGGCATGATGCTATACGCGCCGCCGGGAACCGGACTCTCTTCGCCTTCAGGGAGAGGGGCTGGGGATGAGGGCTCTTCCGGCATTGGCGTCGTCCACGTCACCTTGCACATGGCGCTGCGCGATGTCCTGCGGCACATCACGACGGAGGCTGTGCTTGAAAAAATCAAGCTGCTGCAAGGGGTGATGACGAAGCTGTGCGATCGGCAGCCGCGCCTTGCCGTCGCCGCGCTCAATCCACACGCCAGCGACGGCGGCTTGTTCGGCGACGAGGAGGCGCGCACCATCGCGCCGGCGGTCGAACGCGGCAGGCAAGTGGGCATCGACGTCGCCGGGCCATTGCCGAGCGATACCTTGTTTGTGCAGGCCCAGCGCGGCCGATACGACGGCATCGTGGCGATGTACCACGATCAAGGGCATATCGCCCTGAAATTGCTCACCGGCCTCGCCGCCGTCAACATCACGCTCGGCTTGCCGATCGTGCGCACCAGCGTCGCTCACGGCACCGCCTACGACATCGCGGGGCAGGGGATTGCGGACCATCGCTCGCTGCTGGAGGCGGCCCGTGTCGCGGCGCGACTGACGACTGAACCCGGTGTCTTCGTTTAGCGCTCGCGCAGCACCATGCGGGCGCTAAACGAAGACAACACAACCGCGGCGCCATGCGGGCGCTAAACGAAGACAACACCACGCGGAGATTCTCATGGCCGCCATTCGGTTTCGTTGCTCATGGGGTGTTCTTCTGCTTCTCGTGTGTCCCGTCATTGTCTGGGCCCAGGAAAAGAAACGCCCCAACGTCCTCTTCCTCTTCACTGACGATCAGCGTGCCGACACCATTGCCGCTCTTGGCAACCAGCACATCAAGACGCCGAACCTCGACAAGCTCGTGAAGCGCGGCACGGCGTTCAAGCGCGCCTATTGCATGGGGGCAATGCAGGGCGCCGTCTGCGTCCCGTCGCGGGCCATGGTGATGAGCGGCCGCACCCTCTTCAGGACCAACCCGAATTTGCATGGCATCCCGACCTGGCCTGCCGCCTTCAGCCGCGCGGGCTATCGCACCTTCATCACCGGCAAATGGCACAACGAACCGGCTTCCGCCCTCGCGGCCTTCAGCGCCGGCAAGTCGATCTTTTTCGGCGGCATGGGCGATCCGTACGCTCTTCCCGTCGCCGATATCACCCCAAAACGCACCCTCACCGAGAAGAAGCTCAGCGGCAAGCATTCGGTCGAACTGTTCGCCGACAGCGCTATCGAGTTCATCAAGGAGCAGAAAGGAGCGGACCTGCCGTTCGTCGCCTATGTCGCGTTCAACGGCCCGCACGATCCGCGCACCGCCCCGAAGCAATATCACGAGCCTTACAACAAGAACAAGCCGCCGCTGCCGCCGAACTTCATGCCCGTGCATCCGTTCAATAACGGCGACCTGATCGGTCGCGACGAACGGCTCGCCCCGTGGCCGCGCACCAAGGAGGTTGTCCAGCAGCACCTCGCTGATTACTACGCCTACATCACGTTCCTTGACGCCCAGGTGGGACGCATCCTCGAAGCATTGCGCGAGGCAGACCTGGAGGACGATACGATCATCGTCTTCGCCAGCGATTCCGGACTGGCGGTCGGCAGTCACGGCCTGTTCGGCAAGCAGAATCTCTACGATCACTCGATGAACTCACCGCTGATCTTTGCCGGCCCCGGCATCCCGCAAGGCAAACAGTCCGACGCGTTCTGCTATCTGCTCGACATCTTCCCGACGCTCGGCGGTATCGCAGGTGTGCCAGGCCCCGAAGGCAGCGAAGGCAAAAACTTGGTACCGATCATGAAGGGGGAGGCGGCGCAGGTGCGCGATTCGATCTTCCTCGCCTACCGACAATTCCAACGCTCGGTGCGCGACGAGCGCTGGAAGATCATCGTCTATCCGCACATCAACAAGACGCAGCTCTTCGATTTGTACAACGATCCGCACGAGATCAAGGATCTGGCGAGCGATCCGGCCCACGGCAAGCAGATCGAACGCTTGACGGTCAGGCTCAAGGATTGGCAACAAAAGCTGGGCGACAAACAGCCGCTGCGCAGCGCGAAGCCGTTGCCCGAGGAGTTCGATTTCTCCAAGGTGCCGCCGGAGGAGAAGAAGAAGACGGCAAGTCCAGGGACGAGCGCAGCGAAGCCCTGGGAAATGGAATCGCGATCCCAGGGGTTCACTTCGTTCACCCCTGGGCTTCCCAAGAATGTTATCAAGCCCGGCAAGGTCGAGTTGTATCCCACTCATGCCGCCATCGGCATCGAGGTCGCCTACTCCGACGACGACAACGACAATGCTCAGGCATCGTTCGTCTGGCGCAGGGCCAGTGAATCCGCATGGCGCAACGGTGTTGACATGACGTTCGACCGCAAACGAAAGCTCATCTGGGCCAGCATCTGGCCGCTCGAACAGGGCGAAACGATCATGGTGAAGATTGCTTTCACCGATCCCGATGACCAGAATGACGCGAAGCTCGTCTGGAACGGCGGCACATCGACGCACAAGTTCAACTTCACGCCGCCGGGCCGCACGTTCCATGTTGCGCCGGCGGGTGACGACGCCAACCCCGGCAGCAAGGAGAAGCCGTTCAAGACGCTCGCCCACGCCGCCAAGCTGTTGCAACCGGGCGACACGCTGCAAGCTCACACCGGCGTCTATGCGGAGGGAGACCTGTTCCAGGGCTTGAAGGGGACCGCCGCGAAGCCGATCGTCATTACGGCCGCTCCCGATGCGAAGCCGATCCTCGACAGCTCGGTCGTCATTCCGAAGCAGAGCGGCGTCTGGAAGAGCGTCGGCGACGGCGTGTTCGTCGCCAAGGCCGAGCTGAACACGCAGCCGTTCGGCTACATCGCCCAGGACGGCCGGCGCATGTTTCCCTATCCATCCCTTGCCGAGTTGAAAGCCGACAAGGCCAAGGTCAAGCGCGCCTGGTTCTACGACGCCAAGACGAAACAGCTTTACGTCCGCACCGGCGACGCCGCCGAGCCCGACGCCCATGCCTACCACCTGTCGCAGCACGCCTACGGCATTCATCTCACCAGGGGGCAGCACGTCGTCATCCGCGGCTTAACCATGCGGCACTACGGCGCCGTCGCAGTCCGCCTCTCCGAAGGGGCGGCCGGCTGCGTCCTTTACGAAAACACAATCCACAATTGCACCGGCGCCGTTTTCATGAAGAACGAGACGACGCGCGACAACGCGATCTGGCACAATCACATCTACGAGGTTGGCGCCGCCGATTTCTCCTGGAACGCCCACTATTCCATCGAGTATCCCAACCAGGCGATCTACTGCGACAAGGCCGGCCGGGGCAACTCGTTTTGCCACAACATCATCCACGGCTACTTCGATCTCATCTCCGTCGAATCGTGGAAGAACCCCGACAAGCTGCAATACAACCGTGACTGCGATATTCTGTTCAATACCCTCTCGGACGCCAGCGATGATGCGATCGAGGTGGACGGCGGCGGCGTCAACATGCGTATCCACGGCAACTACATCCGCAGATGCCGAACCGCCATCTCGCTCGCCCCGGTGGAGCGCGGGCCGGTCTACGTCACGCGCAACACGGCAACGTTCTTTGGCTTATTCATCAAGTTCAACGTGGGCGGCACGGTGTCTCACGGCTGGACCTACATCTATCACAACTCCGCCTATTGCCTGGTCCGTGGCGAGGACGGCGGCACCGGAATCAGCTTCGCGCCAAACCTTCCGTGCACCAACAAGGTGCTCAAGAACAATGCCATGATCGTCAACGAGTGGTGCGTGCGCGCCTGGCGTAAGGACAACGTGCTCGATTACAACTGCTACTACCACATCCCCAACCGCGCCCCACGGCGCTTCCAGGCCGGCAAGAAGACGTACAACACGATCGCTGAGTTCGCGAAAGCGGTCGGCCAGGAGACACACGGGCTGTATGCCGACCCGCTGTTCACCGTCGCCGACGACGCCGGAGCGTACACGTCGCCGGACCTTGCCAGCGCGCTGAGCGAAATGAAGCTGAATGCGCACGTCCGGCAGAATGACATGCGTTTGCGTGCCGGCAGCCCGTGCATTGACCGCGGCGTCCACATTCGCAGCATCAACGATAGCTACCGCGGCAAAGCGCCGGACATCGGGGCGTTTGAGTTCGACAAGTAGCCGCTTGCGGTTTAGCGCTCGGCGGCAGACACGTTCATCGCCGCCGCTTCACGTTCGGCAGCCGTCCCTGCGTTCCTTTGACGCGGAAATCGAGCTGCCGCCGCTGCAGATCGACGCGCACCACCGTCACCTCCAGCTTGTCGCCGAGCCGATACCTCCGCTTCGTCCGCTGGCCGACCAGGCTGTGCGACATGTCGTCATAATGGTAGTAATCGTCCGGCAACGTGCTGATGTGGACCAACCCCTCGACCGGCAGCGTCTGAGCCTGGGCGAAGAAGCCATAGTCGGCGACGCCGGTAATGACCGCCTCCAGGTCGGTGCCGATCCGGTCGTACATGTGCACTAGCAACTTGTGCTTGACCAGTTCGCGTTCGGCGGTCTCGGCCCGGCGTTCGGTCTTGCTGCAACGATCGCCCAGCGCCATCAGTTCGTCGAGCTTGCTGCTGGCCCGGCCGCGCTTGAAGAGCTGCTCGAGCAGGCGATGAACTTGCAAGTCGGGATAGCGGCGGATCGGCGACGTGAAATGGCAATAATTCGCGCTCGCCAGGGCGTAGTGATCGTCCTTCACCGGGCTGTAGGTCGCTTGCTTCAGGCTGCGCAGCAAGGCGTAATGGACCGCGTGCATCTCCGGCTTGCCGGCGGATTGCTTCAGGATGCGCTGCAAGGTGAAGCGATCCGATTCGCTCGTAACCTTGTAGCCGAGGATGCGGGCGAACTCCGCGAACTTGTGCAGCTTGGTCGGCTCCGGGGCAGGGTGGACGCGGCGCAGGAAGTAGATGTCCTTGTGATCGAGATGCTCGGCTACTGCTTCGTTGGCGGCCAACATACACTCCTCGACCATCGTGTGGCTGATGTCGTGCTTGCGGAAGTGGGCGCCCGAGACCTTGCCGTGATCGTCATACTCCAGCGCGATCTCCGGCATAATCAGTTCCAGCGAGCCTCGCTTGATGCGGCGTTTGTGCAGGATGATGGACAGGTCGCGCACGCGCAGCAGGAGGTCGAGAATCTCGGGATCGACTTCCGGCGGTTCCATTTCGGGCGGTTTGCCGTCGAGCTTCGCGATGATCGCCGAGACCTCCTCATAGGAGAAACGCCGGCGCACCTTGATGGCGCCGTTCGTCAGCCGCACGTCGGTCTTCTGCCCGGTCGGCGTCATCTCCATGATCGCGCTCTTCACGTAGCGGACTCGGCCCTGTTGCAAGCTCGCCAGGCTGTTGGAGATGATCTCCGGAAACATCGGGATGACGCGTTGCGGCAAGTAGACGCTGGTGCCGCGCTTGCGCGCCTCGCGATCGAGCGCGCTGCCGGGCGGGGCGAAGTGCGAGACATCGGCGATGTGGACGCCGAGCAGCCAGTGCTTGCTCTTCGGATCGATGGTCAGCGAGATCGCGTCGTCGAAATCCTTAGCGTCGATCGGATCGATGGTGATGGTCAGCCAATCGGTGAAATCCTCCCGGCCATCAGCGATCTCTTCCTTGAAGCGAGCGCCGACTTGCCGGGCCTCTTCGAGCACGTCGGCGGGAAAGGCATCGGGGAGGCCGAGGGCGCGGATGACCGACAGCGTATCGACGCCGACCTTGCCATGCGCCCCCAGCACCTCGACGATGACCGCTTCGCCGCGTTCGTCGGCGGTGGGGAAGCGCAACATCTCGACGACGACCTTGTCATTCGGCTTGGCCCCCTTGGCGCTCGGATCGCCGACGAGAACGCTGTGAGAGAAGACCGTGCCATCAACGCGCACATAGAACAAGCCGTCGCGCGTGAAGTAGGTGCCGACGAACTGGCTGGTCGCGCGTTCGAGGACCTTGACGATTTCCCCCTTCGGCCCGCGCTCATGGGTTTTGCGTGATTGCCGCAAGTGAACCATGACCACGTCGCCGGTGGTGGCATCCTTCACGGCTTCGGCGGGGATGAAGACCTCGATGAACTTGTGCCCCTCGTCGGGGTTGGGCCGCACGAAGCCGAAGCCCGCCTCGGCCTTGCGAAAGATGCCGGTGAGCGTGCCGCGCGAGCTGATGGGGCGAACGGCGTTCCCCTTGCCGATCTCGAGTCGGCCTTGACGCATGAGTTCTTTCAGAGCGTCCTTGAAGGCGTCATACTCCGTGTTGGACAACTCGAGCTTGCGCGCGAGCGCCTTCGGTTTGACCGGGTGATAATTCGGGTGCGCGATGGCGCTGAGAATGCGTGATGGCAAATCGGACATGTGAGAATAATCCATTGGGCGTAGGACACAACGGTTTGATTGGAGGTTCGCGCCAATAGTGTTCGGCACAGTATTTGTTACGCGGCTCGCGCTCGTGGGACGTACCTTTCCCGCATTTTGTTTCGGTTTGGCATGAAAGCAGCTGTATTCATTTCCGACAGGCCGATCGGG
>JACXTT010008216.1_pt1 | contig 14519 bp, 13 predicted proteins | sample 9270951 | NCBI WGS metagenome assembly JACXTT01 (sample SAMN15532306, study PRJNA645909) | rock metagenome | isolation source: weathered quartz diorite | place: Puerto Rico | collected 2017-06-21
TCGCCTCACCGCGGTGCTGCGCGAGGAGACCCGCGCGCTCATCCCCCAGCGGGCGGCGGCGGGGATCGACGCCTCGCGCGCCAAGCCGTTCGTCATTCTCGTGGTCGGCGTGAACGGGACGGGGAAGACGACGACGATCGCCAAGCTGGCCAGCCGCTTCACGGCCGAGGGGAAGTCGGTGATCCTCGGCGCTGCCGATACCTTTCGTGCCGCGGCCATCGAGCAGTTGCAGCATTGGGCCGACCGCGTCGGCGTGCCGCTGGTCAAGCACAAGGCGGGGTCAGACCCCGGCGCGGTGGCGCACGACACGGTGACCGCGGCGAAGGCGCGCGGCGCCGACGTCGTGCTCATCGACACCGCCGGCCGCCTGCACAACAAATCGCATCTGATGCAGGAGCTGAGCAAGGTGCGGCGCGTCATCGAGAAGGAGCTGCCCGGAGCGCCGCACGAGACGCTGCTCGTCCTCGACGGCACCACCGGGCAGAACGGCGTCAGTCAGGCCGCCGCGTTCCTGGAAGCGGTGAAGGTGACCGGCATGATCGTGACGAAGCTCGACGGCACGGCGAAGGGCGGCGTGATCCTCTCGATCATGCGCCAGTTCGACATCCCAGTGAAATTCATCGGGGTGGGGGAGGGGACCGAGGACCTGATCCCGTTCGACCCCGCGGCCTACGTCGACACGCTCTTCGAGTGACGCGCCAGAGAGTCGCGAACGTCCTTGATGAATTGCGGGTTGCTCGGCGTGTCGACGTACCGCGCGCCCTCGACCGCGACGAATTCGCCGTTGGCCAGCGCGGCGAGATCGTGATGATCGGGCGCCGTGCTCGCGCGCCGGCCCAGTCGCAGCGCACGCGCAATCGCCATCGAAAGGCGGCGCGCGCCGCGCCGCCTTTGTTTCTAGGTCACTTTTTGCACGTCTCTTCGTCGAGCTTCATCCAGTTCCCGTTGGGCGGCTGCGCTTCGCCCATGTGTTTGATCCACCCGGGACCCTTGGTGAACGTGTCGCGGACCTTCATGTCCTGGCCGCCGAAATGGCCGTTGCCTTCAAGAGTCAGTTTGTCGCCGTCCCATGGCGGGTTGCCGCTCTCCTCGGTGCAGTAGCCCCCCATGTTGTCGAGACATCCCGAGACGACTTTCTTCTTCCCCTCGTCGTAGGTCATCACCAGCTCTGCTTCGACCGGATGGGGATTCTTCGTCGTTTTCGATTCCTTGTACCAGGCCTGCAGCCACCGATCGCCGAGGATCCACGCCGTGCGCACCGAGGCCTTTGTCGCGTGCTCCGGCGCCATGTCGTTGGCGAAGGCGATCCCGGTACAGGACCACGCTCCGGCGAGCGGCTCCAGATTCGGATTTCCCTTGGCCAATGCCGACGTTGCGACCAGCAGACAGAGGACGACCCCAAAACATCGAATTCTCATCGTTCTTCTCCTTCTGTTTTGCCGATTGTACGTCGCCCAATCTCTATCGGATTGCCCTCCTCAGCGCTCCACCGCGATTTCCACCACCTCCGCGCGCGGCAGCTTGCGCAGCTCCGCCGGCGCGACCTTGATCTTGGTGGAGCGGTTGCCGCCGCCGACGATGACGTACTCCCGCTCCATGAGGCGCGCGTCGAGATAGACGGGCATGGAGTCAGGGAGGCCGAGGACGGTCACGCCGCCGATGAGCTGTCCGGTGAGCGCGCGCGTCTCCTCGGCCGAGGCGAACGACAGGCGCTTGATGCCCATCAGTTTGCTGACGGCGTGGTTCACGTCGAGCTTCGTGTTTGAGAGGACCAGACAGGCCACGTACTGCTTCGGATCAGTCTTCGAGGCCACGATGATGGCGTTCGCGGCGTTCTCGCGCGGGATGCCGTAGTTCGCGCAGAAGGCGTCGGTATCCGCCCACTCCGGATTGCAAGCGAGCACTTCATGGGCGATGCCGAGCGCCTCGAGCTGCCGCTGCACGCCGGGATCGGGCTCGCTCACTGCGCCGCCTCCGCGGTGATGTGGCAGGGGATGTTGACGCGCGTCACGCTGCCGGCGGCGACGTGCACGGCGCAGGTGTCGGCGCGGAGCGTGGCGCGGTAGTCGCCGGGAGGAAGCTTGAGCGCGCCGAAGAAACCGCCCCCGTCGGTCTTTGCCGTCCGCTTCTCCGCAGCGGACTCGATGACCACGGTCGCGCCGTCGAGCGGCGCAAATCCCATCACCGCTCCCATCGTCTCCGCCGCTTTCGGCGGGGGCGAGGCCTTCGCGGCGAAGGGTCCCGAGGCCAGCGCGGCGAAGAACTCCTCGTTGGTCCGCTTCGGCTTCGGCGGCACGGCCCGATTGGTGCTGTTCTTCACCACCGTCTGCGGCGTGGTGTCGCCGACGGCGAAGAAGATCACTCCGTCCGCCCCCGCGTTGCGCGCGCGCCGCGCTTGGCGCAGCGTTCCCTCGATGGCGTTCATGTACGCGCCGATGCCCGGCACGGCCACGCGTCCCGAGGCGTGCGCGCACGAGATGAGGAAGGAGAGCCAGTCGTCGAACTGTTTGCGCTCCATCGGCGCGTGCTCGCGCTTGTAGAGCATGGGGCTGGCCAGATCGATGATTCCCTCGCGCAGCCACGCCGGCCAATCCTGAAACACTCGCGTGTACGCCTCGGTCGATTCGAAGCCGCCGCTGGCGCGCGGCCCGTTGCTCCACGAGATGAGCGCGCCGGAGATCTTGATCGACGGACGAATGGCCGTTGCCGAGAGGTAGACGCGCCGCACGAAACTGGTGACCTGCTCGCGCCGCCAGTCGTTCCAGAGCGGATCGTTCGAGCGCGGATAGCCGTCCGCGTCGTACTTGGCCAGGCTGCCGTAGCGCGCTTTGAATCGCGCCACGCTGGTCTCGTTGTATCCGACGTTGACGCCCATCGGCTCGCCGCGCGCGAAGTCCACCGGCGCCTCCGGGTAGCGGACGCGGTCGAGGTGGATGCCGTCGATGTCGTAGGCGCGCACCAGGTGGAGGAGGACGTCGATGGTGTACGCCGCCGCGTCGGGATGCCCGAGGTCGATGTACCAGTCGTCGCCGAAGCGCTGACCGTCGTAGCTCGTCCCCTTCGTGTTGTGCGGCAGCGCGCGCGTGGCCCACTGGCGGCGCCCCATGTATGGCCGCTGCGCCTCGGCGTCCCAGATGTGCTGCAGGAAGACATGGTGCGGGTCGCGCGGCAGCGGATCGCTGCGCGGATCGAGGCGCGCCACCGCGGCGATGATGACGAAGGCGTGCACTTCGATGCCGCGCGCGTGCGCCTGCTCGATAAGGTAGCGCAACGGGTCGAACGTCCAGCGGCCGTCGGCGTCGGGCTCGCCGACGCCCGGCACTTCCGTCAGCGGCTCGGTGGAATCGAGGTACCAGGAGTCGCCGCGGCGCCGCACCTCGACGAAGAGCGCGTTGGCGTGGCTTTGCACGGCGGCATCGACTAAGCGCTGCACGTCGACGCGCGTGCCCAGCGAAGTGCGGAAGGTCTCCACCCAATAGGCGCGGTATTCGGCACGCGGCGTTTCAGCCCGTCCCGCCGCCGCGCAGGCGACGATCGCGATCGCGAACAACCGCCTCATCGTCTACCGGAGATTGTAACGTGTGTAGCGGCGGCCGCTTCGGCCGCCTGCGCCCGGGAGCGCGCCGCTACACGCGATCTGAGAGACTGTGATGGTGAACCGTCCCATCAAAACCCTGGAACGCGTTCTGTCGAAGGCGGGTCTCGGCTCGCGCACCGAGGCGCGGCGCTGGATCGCCGGCGGGCGCGTGCGCGTCAACGGAAAAATCGTCCGCGACGCCGACCTCTGGGTCGACCTGGAGCGCGACCGCGTGGCCTTCGATGGCAAGGCGCTCCGGCGCGAGGAGCGCGTCTACCTGCTGCTGTACAAGCCGGCCGGGTACCTCACCACCCATCGCGATCCGCAGGGGAGGCCGACGGTCTATGACCTTCTCCCGGACGAGGATCGCTATCTCTTCTCTGCCGGCCGGCTTGACCTCGACACCAGCGGTCTGCTCATCCTGACCAACGACGCGCAGTTCGCCGAGCAGCTCACCAATCCCGAGTACCACGTCCCGAAGACGTATCTGGTGAAGGCGAACCGTCATCTCAGCGACGACGAGCTCGATCGGCTGCGCAACGGCGTTGAGCTCCGCGACGGCGTGACACGTCCGGCCTCCGTGCAGCGCATCCGCGAGGCGGGCGGCAAGACGGTCTTCGAGATCACCATCACCGAAGGGCGCAATCGCCAGGTGCGCCGCATGGTGGAGGCGCTTGAGGCGAAGGTCCTCAAGCTGGTGCGCGTGGCGATCGGGCCGATCCGCATCGGAGAGCTGCAGATCGGGAAAATGCGCGCGCTGACCGCCGAGGAGATCAGGATGCTGACTGGTCCACGAAGGGCCACGTCGCCTCGCGCCACGCGCCGCCCATGAGAAGGCCGGCGGAGGCGAGGTAGATGGCCACGTCGCGCCGGTCGAAGCGATCGGCGAGCGCCGCCACCGCCTCCCGCACCGCGGCGGCGGAGGGCGGGGTGTAATCATCGCTGTCGATCGAGCCGTTCACGTGCGGAACGCCCCAGAAGTCAAGAAACGCGGCGAGCATCTCACGCTGCTCGTGCGTGTGGTAGAGCATCAGCGCGGTCTCGAAGGTCTGCTCGAGCTCGGCCGCGCCAGTGCGGCCGGCCAGCAGCTCGCCCTTCTTCTCCGGCGGCATGCGGCGGATAGTCTCGTCGCGGAAGTGCAGGGCGCGCGCGAGCTGCACCGCGGCCATGGCCTTCGAGCTGTCGTCGGCATGGCGCCAGAAGGCGGCCATGATCTTTCGCCGGCGGTCGTGATCAGCGAGATCTTTCAAAATGCGGCGGGCAGTCCACATGATTTGCAAGGAAACGGGGAATGTTGAATGTTTAATGTTGAATGTTGAATGAGGTTGCGACTGACATTCAACATTTAACATTCAACATTCAACATTCCTCGTCCCCCTCACGGCGTGTATCTCCGCGTCGGAACCCCTTCGCTCTGGCTGATCGACAGCTCCGCCATCAACTTGATCAACTTGCGCCCAGGCTCGTCGGAGTTGGCGAAGGTGTGGCAGAGCATCTCGATGTGCTCGCGGTCCTCGGCCGCCGATATGGTGAAGCCGTGCGCGGGCTGTTCGGGGCGGGTGGTGGCGGTGCGGCGCCAGGAGCCGTTGAGCAGCTCGAAGCGGAGGAACTCCGTCCCCTTGCCGGTCTGGAAGCACTGCGCGGCCTCGGCGGGGATGCCGCGCGCGTTCGCTTTCTGCTCGTCGAGAGCGCGCGCCACCAGCGCGGCGATCATGGTGCGCAGCGCGTCGCGCGACTCCTGATCGGCGTCGATGATGCGCAGGCCGGCGTGGTAGAGGCTCTTCTCGCTGGCGTTCTTGGCCAGCCGCTCGAGCGTGTTGCGGGTGATCTCGCACCGCAGCTCGATGGGGTGATGCTCCCACTCGAAGGTGAGAACGCACTCCCGCCCCGGCGGGGGGAGCGTCCCCTGATGCGCGATGCGCGCGCCGCTCAGCGAGAGATCGATGATGTAAACGCGGGCCACGCCGGCGCGCGCCGGATGCGGCCGTACCAGACTGGCGCGCTGAAAGTGTCTCCGCTCCTCCGAGGGAAATGCCACAGGTGCGGCATTTTACGTCACCCTGCCGCTTCGCTGGCCTTCCGCATCTCCCACAGGAGGTGGCTCAGATGCGAGCGGCGCGACTCGCCGGTGGTCACGATGAGCAGCTTGGTGATCTTGAGCTCCAGCGGGTCGGTGTAGAGGAGGATGAGCATCTCGCGAATGAAGCTCGTGCCGAGCGTGACGTCGTTGTCCGTCCCCACGCCGAGGCGCAGCCCTTTCTTTTCCCACCAGGAGAAGGGGTGGTCGTTGTAATCCTCCAGCGCGCCGGTGAGCTTCTTGTTCGACGATGGCAGCGAGACCAGCGTGAGGCGCTTGTCGATCATCCGATTGAGCACGTCGTGCTGGTAGTGCTCGACCTCGCGCGCGTGATGGAACTTGGTCTTGGTGGCCAGGGTGGCCTCGGCGTCGGTGAGCGGAACGCCGCGCAGCAGCTTGTCGCGGATCTCCTCGCGCCCGCTGGTGTCCATGTCCATCAGCTCGGCGTGCTCGCGCGAGCCGCGCGGCAGCGGCTCGCCGCGGCGGTTGGCGCGGAGGATGCGCTGCAGCATGCTGTGAAAGTAGAAGTTCGGATTGATGCCGAGGGAGAGGCCGTGCTCGATGGCATCGACGTACCAGATGTTCATGGCGTTGTCGACGGCCTGGATGCCCTGCCGCAGCGTGTTCCATGTCTCGCCGTGATGGCTGCGCGTGCGCAGGCCGTACGCCTGCAGCTTGCGCATGCCGACGCGCATCTCCTGGAAGTGCGCCTTGCGGTAGAAGCCGCGCTCGTCGCCCACGGTGTCCACTTCGGTGACAACTTCGCGCAGCTCGGGGAAGCGCTTGATCAGCTCCACGATCTGCCTCACCTGATCGTCGAAGCTCTCGCGCTTGGAGGCGTAGCGCGCCGCGTCGTAGAAGCCCGGCTCCTTGCGGAAGCTCGGCGAGAGGATGAAGCGGAAGGCGGGCACTTCGCGCCGGAAGGAGGCGAAGCCTTCGTACAGACCGAGCAGCACGTCTTCCGGCGCGAGGCTCTCCACGCCGGGGATCTGTTCGGTCGGGTCGGTGGTCTCGCGGAAGAGCGTGAACTTCAGCCGCAGCGCGCCGACGTTGGCGGTGCGATAGAGGCGGCTGGCCATGTGGTACGCGGCATCGCGATGCGCGTTGCGGCTGGTGAGGATGAGCTTCGGCAGATAGAGGATCTTCAGATACCGGTCGAAGCGGTCGTTCTCGCCGATGCGAATCAGCGAGGCGACATCGCGCGCGCTGCGGATGCTGACGTCGTCGCCGTAGATGAGCCGGATGCGCGCGGCGATCGCCGGGTCATCGAGCAGCGGCGCCAGCCGCGGGTAGACGAAGTCGGCATCGAGCGAGCCGGAAAGGTGAATGTGCTCGTCGCGGAAGGGGAGGGGAAAGCCGCGGAAGAATTCGCCGAGCGCCAGGGAGACGGGATGATCGAGCAGCAACTCGATCGGCGCCTCATTGAGACGAAAGCGACCGAGGAGAGTGTGAAATTCACGAACGAGCGCCGCGGGATCGTCCTCTAGCTGCGGCGCCGCTTCCGCCAGCACAAGCGTGTCCTCGAGCGCCAGCCCGCTGGTCTCGCTGATGAGCTGCGTGAGGAAGCGCGTGAGGCGGGTAAGGATGACGGGATGAGGGGATGACGGGAGGTAGGCGGGCTGGGTCATCCCAACATCCTAACGTCCCGATTCCGGCACACTGAGCTCCCTCCACAAAAAGGCGAAGACGTCCGTCTGTCCCGCCACGGCCTCGGTCAGCGCCGTGCCGATGCCGTGGCCGGCGCTGGAAGTGGTGCGCAGCAGGATGGGGCGCGGCGCGGCGGTGGCGGCCTGCAGGCGCGCCGCGAACTTGCGCGAGTTCATCGGGTCGACGCGGCCGTCGTTGTCGCCGGTCAGCAGCAGCACCGCCGGATACGCCGTGCCGTCCACCACGTGGTGATAGGGCGAGTAAGCCATGATGGCGCGAAGCTGCTGCGGGTCATCCGGCGAGCCGAACTCGGTAGTGTTGAACACGCCGTTCGGAGTGCGCAGCCAGCGCGGCACGTCGTACAGGCCGACGTGTGAGACCACCGCGCGGAAGAGCTCCGGATGTTGCGTCAGCTCCACGCCCATCAACAGGCCGCCGTTGCTCGCCCCTTCGATGGCCAGCTTCGACGCGTTGGTGTACTTGCGCGCGATGAGATGCCGGGCGCACGCGGCGAAGTCGTCGAAGACGTTCTGCTTGGTCAGCATCCGCCCTGCTTCGTGCCACGCATCGCCGTACTCGGCGCCGCCGCGAAGATTGGCCACGGCAATGACGCCGCCCGCGTCGAGCCACAGCCGGTTCCGCAGCGATACGCCCGGCCGCAAGCTGATCGAATAGCCGCCATAGCCGCTGAGGATGGCCGGGTTCGTGCCGTCGAGCTTCGTACCTTTTCTATAGAGGATATTGACGGGGATCTTCGTGCCGTCCTTCGAGGTGGCGAGCTCGCGCACCACCACGGCGTCGCTGAAATCGGCCGGCGTGACGCTGCGCAACGGCGCGGGCTTCACTGTCTTCGACGCGGCGGCGTAGTGGAGCCAGGCCGGCGCGGTGGTGTAGCTGCCGTCGCGGAAGAGGACGTCGTCGTCGCCGGCGCGCACCAGCTCGTACACCGCGGAGATCGGCGGGATGGGGACGCTGCCCAGCGGCTTACCGGCGCGGTCGAAAGTCAACAGCTCCGACGGCCCGCCCGCCATCATGGAAACGTAAAGCACATGACGGCCAGCGACGAACCCATCGATCGACATCGGGCGGCGTCCGGCCTGCGCACCATGTAGGACGGGCTTCAGCCCGTCGGGGAGGGGCGCGGTCTTCGTGGTGTCGACGATGGTCTGCGCGTTCGCCAGCTTCGGCTCGTCGAGCGGCAGGCGCAGCAGCCTTCCGTTCGGCGCGCCGTCGTGCGAGAGGAGATACAGCGCGCCGTCACCACCGAAGTCCGCCTGCCGGATCTTGTCCTTGAATTGCGTGACCTGCATCCACGCGCCGTCCGCTTTGCGCAGCCAGTGCCCCACCTCGCCGCCGTCGCCGTTGCGCACGGTGGCCAGCACAAACCGGCCGTCGTCGGAGGTGGCCAGCGTCGTCTCCGCGATGCGCGGAAACTCTTTCCCCAAGGCGTACGTGTCGGCGGAAGCCGGCGAGCCGACGGCGTGAAACCAGATCTGCTGGTAGAAGTTGATGTCTTCGGCCGCGCGCTCGTTGCCCTGCGGGTAGCGCGTGTACCAGAAGCCGGAGCCGTCGGCGGTCCACGCCGCGCTGCCGCCGGCGGTGGCGAAGTTCACGCGCGGCACGACGTCGCCGAGCTCCTTGGCCGTGCCCACGTCGAAGACGTGCACGGAACCGTCTTCGCTGCCGTGCAGCGAGAGCGAGATGGCCACACGCCGCCCGTCGCGCGAGGGGACGTAGAAGTCGATGGAGATGCCCCCCTTGGCGTCGGCGGCGTTCGGATCGTAGAGCACACGCTCCGAGCTTGCGTCGGTCGGTTTGTCGAGCACCACCAGAAGCGGCTGCTCCTTCGGCGGCTGCTGCTTGAGCGCGAAGAGCTTGCCGCCGCGCTCGACCACACCGAAGTAAGCAAGGCGCGGCGCCTTGTAGAGCGCCGTGAGCCGCTGCGCGATGGCCTCGCGCGCCGGAACGGCGTCGAGGATGGAACGCGTCAGGCGGTTCTCCTCCGCCACCCACGCCACGACCGCGGGATCGGTCGCATTCTCCAACCATTGATAGTCGTCGTTGAACGTCATCTCCCCGTACGTCTCAGCGACGGGATGCTTCGGCGTGGCGGGGTAGGGCGTAGAAGCGGCGAGCAGCAGCGGGAGGACGATCGCGGCGCGCATGATCATCCAGTTTATCCTTTGCCGATGATTCGACGGGTTGTGCTCCTGCTGTTGATCGCCGCGGCGGCGCGCGCCGACGTGGCCGAAAAAGTCGACGCCGCGTTCGCCGCCTATGCCAAGAACGACGCGCCGGGGTGTGCGGTGGGAGTGGCCCGCGGCGGCAAGATCGTCCTCGAGCGCGCCTACGGCATGGCCAACCTCGAATACGACGTGCCGCTCACGCCGGCCACGATCTTCGAGGCGGGATCCGCTTCCAAGCAATTCACCGCCGCGGCGGTACTGCTCCTGGCGAAGGACGGGAAGCTCTCGCTCGACGACCCGGTGCGCAAGTACGTCCCGGAGCTACCCGACTCCGCGGCCGCGGTGACTGTCCGCCAGATCCTCTTGCACACCAGTGGGCTGCGCGACTGGGGAACGATCGTCGGGCTGGCCGGGTGGCGGCGCGGCACGCGCCTCCTCACCCACGCGCACGTGCTGGAAGTGCTCGCCCGCCAGCGCGCGCTGAACTTTCCGCCGGGCACGCAGTGGTCATACAGCAACAGCGGCTACAACCTGGCGGCCATCGTGGTGGAGCGCGTGAGCGGCAAGCCGTTCCCCGACTTCACGCGCGAGCGCCTCTTCACGCCCGCCGGCATGACGCACAGCAGGTGGCGCGACGACTACACGCGGGTGGTGAAGGGGCGCGCCACCGCCTACGACCCCAATCGCGACGGCAGCTACAGCGCTGACATGGACATCGAGAACATCTACGGCAACTGCTGCCTGCTGACGACCGTGGGCGACCTGCTGCGCTGGCAGGAGAACTTCCGCGGCCCGATCCGCGACGCCATGCAGACGCCCGCCGCGCTGGCGAACGGGCAGAAGACCGACTACGGCTTCGGCCTCTTCCTCGGCGACAACGGCGAGATCTATCACTCCGGCGCCACCGCCGGCTGGCGCGCCTTCCTCACCCGCCGCCCGAAGGACGATCTGACGATCGCCGTCCTCTGCAACCGCGGCGACGCCGGCACCGGCAGTCTGGCCGAAAAGGTTGCCATCGCCTTTGGGAGTGCGGCGGCAGAGCCGCCGCTCTCAAAGCGGGGCGACGAAGCTGTTGACGGCCTCTATCTCGACAAGAACACCGACGCCATCCTCCGCATCAAAGACAACGCCATCGTCCGCGGCCCGAAGCTGGCGCCGATCGCTGAAAATCGCTACCGCGCCGGGCGCAACGAGATCCGCTTTGACGGCGATATGTTGCACCTCATCACCATCCACAAGCCCGAAGCGGTCTACGTGAGAGTGCCGGAGGCCTCGCCGAAGCTCGAGGAGTACGCCGGCTCGTACTCGAGCGACGAAGTTGGCGCGACGTACAACGTCGTGGCCGAGAAGGGAAAACTGTTTGCCAAGCTGCCGCCGGTGCAATCGTTCGAGCTGGAGCCGACGTACGCTGACGGATTTTCGATCGGCGGCGGCACGCTGCTGCACTTCACCCGCGACGCGAACGGCCGCGTCGACGGCTTCGACGTGAAGGCGGACTTCGGAGCCGTGGAAGGCTCCGCGCGCGTGGAGCGGATGCACTTCACGCGTACGAAATGAGATCGCGTCACGGCGGCGCCGACCGCGTCTCCACCAAGGCCAAGCTCGCCGCCGAGCTGCGCATCCTCGGCGAGGTGCTGGTCCGCGCGCGCGAGCGCGCCAGGCTCAAACAGTCGGACGTCGCGGCGAAGCTCGGCCTGCCGGCCTCCTATTTGTCGAAGATCGAGAGCGGCACGCGGCGGCTCGACGTCATCGAGCTCATTCGCATCGCCGAGGCAATGGGGGTGGAGCCGGGCGAGATCGTGCGAGAAACGGTGCGCCTGCTGTCATCCTGAGCATGAGCGAAGGATCGGTGTGGGCGGGGGGCGCACGAATTTCGGATAGCGCGCCTCCCTCCCACACCGATCCTTCGCTAACGCTCAGGATGACATGAAGATCGTCGCCATTTCCGGAAGCCTTCGCGCCGTCTCCTCGAATACCGCGCAACTGCGCGCGATGATTGCGCTCGCGCCGCCTGAGATGGAGATCACGCCCTACGAAAGGCTCGGCGACCTGCCGCACTTCAATCCCGATCTCGACGTCGAAGGCGCCACGCCGCCCGCCCCGGTGTCCGATCTCCGCGCGCGGCTCCTGCTCGCCGACGCGGTAGTCATCTCCACCCCCGAGTACGCGCACGGCGTCCCCGGCGCGCTGAAGAACGCGCTCGACTGGCTGGTCAGCGACGGCGGGCTGGTGGGAAAGCCGGTGGTCCTCCTCACCGCCCCACGCGCCACCTACGCGCGCGACTCGCTGGCGGAAACGCTGCGCACCATGTCGTGGCGGGTGATTCCCATCGCCGCGGAGAAAGACGCCGCGCGCGAGGCGCTCGATGCGCTGCGTCGACTCAGATAGCCGCAGACCAAACCCATCGCCCCCGGCGCGGCCGGCACGCTCACGCCCACCGCGTCCGGGAGCGCGCCGCTCACCATCGCGCATGCGGTGGTCTCCGGCCACTTCACGGCGGACGACTTGCTGCGCCACTACTGCACGCTGCTCTACGCCTCGTCGCGCAGCTAGAGCGAGGTGGCAGAGAAGCTCGGCGTCGACCGGCGGAGGGTGCGGGCGAAGATCGATCGCTCGCTGCTGCGCGAGTTGCAGTAGGGAGCGCTTGGACTTGTCCAAATCGTTGTGAACGGTTGGCTTCAAACTCTTTGACGAAGATTGACGAACCCTCACCCGGCCCATATGGGCCTTCTCCCGCGTGAGCGGGAGAAGGTGCCCGAAGGGCGGATGAGGGCAGTCGTATTTGGACAGCGCTGGGAAGCGCTAGGTGGCCACCTCCGGGGTCATCGCCGCCAGTCTCGTTCGCACTCCCGCCGCCAGGACCTCGCGCGCCTTCCAAACCGCGAAGATCGCCAGCGCCAGAAGGACGACGCCGATGAACCACACCAGCGTCGACGAGATCAGAAGTACCGCGATGGCGTGCTCGCGGTCGGTGGCCAGCATCTCCTGGCCGAAGAACGAATGGCGCTCGCCGGCCGGGATCTCGACGCGCGCCGGAAGTCCCTGATAGTTGCCCTCCTGCTTCGACTTCGTCAGCACGTTGAGGTTTAACGCATTTTGCTGGCGCGACGCTTCGTCGAGGAATTCTTTGTTTTCGCGCGACAGCGGGACTTGCGCCACTGAAGCGAGGCCACCACTACCGCTGTTGACGGATTCGAGTTGCCGTCGCGTCTGCAGGTTGAACAGAAACACCAACACGCCTGCGGCGACGATTCCCGCCGATACCACCCCCTTGAACAGGGTCCACTTCTCCTTTTTGAACCGTGGGATGAGCCAGGCGATGGTCAGGAAGGCGTTGGCGAGGGCGACCAGCGCGGCGACGAGGTCGAAGGCGGCCGATGCGGCGGCGACGAGCGCCGCCATCACCAACCGCTGTCGCAGCGGCACCAGCAGCCAGGCGAGCAGACGCTCGGTCCAGAGGAAGAGCGCAAGAAACAGCAGGACCAACTCCGTCGACGGCACCCAGAACTTCATGCGCGTGGAGAACGACTGCACCAGCGGATACCACTGCCGCGGATAGTTGATGGTGGCCAGCAGCGAAGTGGCGGGAACGGTGAGCTGCGGCACCACCAGGCGCCCGCCGCCGAAGCCGAGGAAGTGCCGGATGCCCTGGCGATGCTGCACCAGGATCTGCTGCTTGCCGGCGGAAAGTGGAACGGTCAGCTTGCCGTCGGGCCCCTTGGTCATCAGCAGCGGCTCGTTCTCGATGCTGGCGTACGTCGGCTCCGGCCGCAGCGGCAGCTTGACGTCCGAGGCGCCCTGGTTGTCGATGGCGAAGACGCTCTCGCCGAGGACGTTGCCTTCGGCGGAGATGAAGAAGGTGTGCCGCGCGCCGGAGAGCGCGTAGCTGACGGTGTGCAGCGCCTCGAGCTTCGTCTTCTTCCAGGCGATCGATTCCCCTTTGCCAAGCAAAAATGCCTGCGGACCGCGGAACTGGATGGGGACGCCCGCCTCGGCCGCGCTGATGCGCTTGACTGCCGCGTCGATCATCGGCCGCACGATGGGGTGATTCTCGATGGCCAGATACTGCAGGCTCGCTTCCACCGGCGGAGTGAAGGTGTCACCGGAGAGCTGGCCGGTGAGGACGAGGTTGGTGTCGCCGGGCGGCAGGTCGAAGCGGTATGCGCCGCCGGCGACCTCGTAGGGCGCCACGGCGTCCACCTGCTGCAGATGTTCGCCCGAGCGGAGGTGCACCTCGAACGGGCGCCGGCTGCGATTCGGATTGTGCACTTCGATGGCGTAACGGAAGCGCGTTTCGTCGGGAAGGAGGGTGATCAGGTAGTGGCCGGTGGCAGTCGGCGCAATGTTCTCTCCTGTCCCGCCGCTCTGCCGCACGAGCGAGTAGGCGTGCGTGCCGTCGCCGCTGCGCTCGCCGGCCACCAGCTCGCCGTCGGAGACCGACGAAGCGATGGCCAGCACGTCGCGCGTGCCGACCAGCTCGAGGCGGTCGCTCCCCGCCGCGGCGATCTTGCAGGTCGTGGTGAAGCTGTCAGCCAGCGGCGTGAGGCGAAAGGCGTCTTCACCGCGGCTGATCACCGCGCTGCCGCTGCAGCCCCAGATCGTCAGCCCGCTGCCGTCGCGAAGCACCGGCGTGGCCACGCGCCTGCCCACGCTCTTGCCGAGGAAGCTGACGGTCAGATTGCGGTCCTTGAAGGTGCCGGAGAGGAGGAGGGTGTCCACGACGGTGATGTTCTCCGGGCGGTCGGGCGCGCGGAGGCGGTCGTACTCCGCGAGGGGGAGGGTGACGCGCGACGCGGTGTCGGTCTTCTCGGGCTCGCTCTGGGCGAAGGCGAGCGGAGCGAAGGTCAGGGTGAGGAGGACGGCGATGAGGAGTCTGTTCACGGTCTTCTCCTTAGACACACCATTGTGACGAAAGAACCTGGGCGGCAGTGTCGTATCCTCCGCGGCCATGAAGATTCCCATCGCTCTGACGCCCTTCTGCGGCCTTGCACAGGCCCAGAAAACCAAACCCCTTTACACCCCCAGGCCCCCC
>JACXTT010008217.1_pt1 | contig 14518 bp, 12 predicted proteins | sample 9270951 | NCBI WGS metagenome assembly JACXTT01 (sample SAMN15532306, study PRJNA645909) | rock metagenome | isolation source: weathered quartz diorite | place: Puerto Rico | collected 2017-06-21
AACGCGGGCTGCGGTGGTCCGCACGGGTTCGGTGCTCGATTGGACGGTGAACGTGCCATCCTTCTGTTGGACGATGGCGCCCTGGGCTTCGATGCGGATCGGCTGGCCGGGCTTCTTGCAGAGCAACAGCACGTTGCCTTCGGGCACGACCATGTCGCCGCGATGGTGCATGCGTTCGCAGACCGCATCGAGGTCGGGTGTCACGAGGTGAACCGGTTTGGCGTGATGAACAACCGGCACGACTTCGATGACCCGAACGCCGGGAACCGGGATGACCTGCACGACGCCCGAGCCACAGGCCGGCGGCACGCCGACCATCGGGAACGGCGCCGGTTGTGCCGACAACCGCTGCACCCGATTGTGCATGTCGGCAATGCGCATCATGAGTTCCTGCGTTGGCACCGGGGCCAAACCGTCCTTCTTCACCTTGCAGCTTTCACAGCACGCGCACGCCTTGGCACAGGCACATGCTTTCGGCGCTTGCGCGACTTCGGCGCCCTTGGCGCTGCCGACGATGCCGAGGGCGCAACCGGCTGGCTTGCCGTGGGCGGCTTCGCAGCAGGCGGTGTCTTCCTTCGGAGTCGAGCACATGGCTCGCACTCGTCGCCAGGCCGTGCTGGCTTGCTGCAGCGCCTGGACATGCCAGGAATGGACGGCCATGAGGGGACATTGAGCGCACGCTTCCTGGGCCTGTACGGCGAGCGGGTGCACCGGCTTCGGCGGCGCAGAATTTTGCGGCGGCTGCACGTAAACGGGGGCCTGGGCGTTGACGGCGGCGGCGCTCGTCATCAGGGTCGTCAGCATCATCAACACGCGAAAAGGGGTCATAGCTCTCCTCCAAAAAGTTCCGATGCGGTTCGGACCCTGAAGGAAATAACAAACCGATTTCGGCGTGTCTGCGCCAGTTCCCTCTTCGTTCAGCGCCCACACGTCGCGGCCGAAATATGTCTCATGGTCGGCAATCATTGCGCGCAGGGTGGTGCGATGCGAGCGCTTAAACGACGATCAACTTTCGTATTTCATCAACAGAACATGCTCGATCAACCACATCAGCGTCTCCAGACACGCATCGCGCCGATCGCGGCTCGGCTCGAATTCGGAAATGGCGCAGCCCGCGAGACGCTCGGCGCCGACGGCATCGAGGACGCGCAGGAGGAATAGCGGATCGAGGCCGAACGGACGCGGCTGGGCAACCGCGGGGAAATAGGCGGGATCGAGGACGTCGCAGTCCAGATCGACAAACACGCGCTCCGTGGTCACGCACATTTCTCTCAACTTGCCGAGGACCCCGGCGCTGTCCAGCGCGATCTCCGCCGCGGAATAGTGCGCGTGGTAGTGTTTCTGAATGTAGTCCGGACGTAAGAGTAATTCGCGATGGCCGACGTTGACGATCCTCGGCAGCGGCTTGTCGGCGTGCAGGAGAAAGTTGCCGTGCGACAGCTCCGACGTGCAATCGCTCAGGTTGTAGATATCGAGATGGGCGTCGAGCTGAACGACCAGCATATCGCGCGGCAACTCGTCATAGACGGGCAAGGCGCCGAGATGGTTGCCGGTCACCCACAGCAAGAATTCGTCTTGCCGAAAGACCTGGCGAATGCGTTTACGAGCCTGGCCGCGCCAATCCTGGTAGTCGGCCAGCGTCTCAAGGGCCTGTTCCTCGAAGCGAACCTTGCCGGCGTAGGCGCGGGCGCGCGTGGCCACGCGCTCGCGCTTGTTGTCGGCGAGCATCTCCTGGAACGCGTCGGCAAGCACCTCCGCGCCGGCTTTCGCGCCGCCGCTGCCGAACAGGTCGAACGGGAAGAAGATTGCGCGTGTGGTCACGAGGTATTCCTGAGTGTGCTGCGCCAACTGATATAACCGCTACCTTCGGCATCCTTTGCTTATTCGCGTGCTTTTTCGCAGCTTGCCCGCTTATCCGCGCGAAAGCGCTGGTCCGCACCGGCTTTCCAGTGTGTATCATAAAAGAAGAATGTCAGAGCGGACGCTCTCTCTCCGTCCAGCAAGGAAAATTCATGACCCCGTTCATGCACGCCATCAAGGACTACTACGTCGCCAGCACCGCGGTCGTCACCGGCAACCTCGTGCTCGGCCCCGGCGTCAACCTGTGGTTCAACACGGTGGTGCGCGGCGATCTCGCCGTCATCACCTTCGAGCCGCGCGTCAACATTCAAGACGGCTGCATCATCCACACCGATACCGACGCGCCCATGACGATCGGCGAAGGGGTCGTTGCCGGGCACGGTGCGATCCTGCACGGCACCTGCATCGGCCGCGATACGCTGATCGGCATGGGGGCGAAGTTGCTGTCGGGCTGCGAAATCGGCGCGGAGTGCCTGATTGCCGCGGGCACGCTGGTCACCGAGGGCCGGCGCATTCCGCCGCGCTCGGTCGTGATGGGCATTCCCGGCAAGGTGGTCCGCGCCATCACGCCGGAAGAGCTGGAGCGGACGCGGACGATCTGCGCCCATTATCTGGAGATGGCTCAGCGCTATGTGCGCGGCGCGTACCCGCCGCCGTGGACGCGCTAAACGAATTCGGGACTCGAGTGCTGCATGAATGTGATGGAAGAAACCCGGGTGACAGCGCCGCCGAGCGTGGTCGATATGAATCTGACCGCGCCGATGGATCGCCGTACCGACGTCGAGCTGAAGCAGAGCCGCATCGCCACGATCTTGCAAGAGGCCGGCTGCGACGGCCTGCTCGTGTTACAGCCCGACAACTTCGCCTGGCTGACCGGCGGCGCCGCGGCGCGCGGCATCCTCGATGCGGACGCCATGCCGGGCCTCTATCTCACCGCCGACGCGCGCTGGCTCGTGTCGAGCAATGTCGATTCGCAACGGCTCTTCGACGAGGAACTTGACGGGCTCGGCTTTCAACTCAAGGAATGGCCCTGGCACGTCGAGCGCGCCCAGCTTCTGAACGACCTGTGCCAGGCGCGCAACCTTGCCACCGATACGCCGATCGGGTCGTGCAAGTTCATCGGACCGCAGCTGCAATTCTTGCGGCGGACGTTGAGCGATTACGAAATCGCCTGCTATCGCATCCTCGGCCAGACGCTAAGCCATGCGCTCGAAGCGACGGGCCGCACGCTTTCGGTCGGCGAGACGGAACGCGAGATTGCAGGACAGCTGAGCCATCGCTTGCTGCACCGCGGCGTGCAGCCGCTCTTGATCAGCGTGACGGCGGACGGACGCAGTCGCGCGTATCGTCAAGCGTCGTTCACGTCGACGCCGATCACGCGCGCTGCCGTGATGACGGTGGCGGCCCGCAAGTACGGCCTGTGCGCCCGCGCGAGCCGGGCCGTCTCGTTCGGCCAGCCGGACGCAAACTTCCGGCGCGACCACGATTGCGCGTGCAAGATCAGCGCGACCTATGTGGCCGGCAGCTGGCCCGACTCGGTGCCGCGTCAGGTGTTGCTGACCGGCCAGCGCATCTTTCAACTGACCGGCGTGGAGCACGAGTTCTACCTTGCCCCGCAAGGTCATCTCACGGGCCATGCGCCGGTCGAGCTGAGCATGTCGCTGCACGACGAACAATTGCTGCACGCACGCTGGGCCATCACCTGGTGCGTCGCCGTCGGAGGCGCGATAAGTTGCGACACGTTCCTCATCTCCGACGAAGGCCCGCGCGCGATCACCGCCGCCGAGAATTGGCCGCTGAAGCGCATTCGCATCCAGGGAGCGGAGTTCGTGCGGCCGGATGTGTTGATTCGGTGAGCGTGAGCAAGCGACTGACACCGATCGCATCTAGATGTCGAGGACACGCTGAAACTCTTCGTTGGCCGGCTTTGGCTTGCTCGACCGCTTGGAGGACTCGCTTCGCTGTTTCAAGGCGGCCGGCGATCGCCTCTTCTGGTGCAGGATGGCTGCAACACAATCCGCCACTTGTTCTAACTCCTCGAAGGAGAGCGCCCCTGAACTCGAAGCCGACTGCTTGAGCCGCATCTCCACGGCTTTTGTGATCCAAGTGTTCATGCTGGCTTCTTCTTGACGAGCCGCATCATAAGTCAGCCGGTGCAATTCGGGCGATAAGCGCAGGACGAATTTTCCTGAAAAGGGCTTTTCCGGCGCCTCTTTCAGCTCATTGCAGAACTTCAAGTACTCTTCGACAGACTCTCGAAATGCTTTCTGAAGCTGCGGCACGGTCTTGCCTTCGAAGGTCACCACATCCTGAATCCCCTCGACACTGCCCGTAAACCAACCTGTATCGGAATCGGCAAAATCTATTCTGCCTGTATAACCTTTGTACTCAAACATTGGGGTCCACTCCTGCCTCTGCAAGGAACTTGCACACCTGTCTGACCAAACCCTTCCCCGCCTCCTTTTGAGGATGCGGACGATGAAAAACGGCGCGGACTCCGCGAAGGATCACTTTCACACGCGAGCCGCTTCCTTCCTGAATTTCCGCTCCCAAGTGCCGGAAAAGCGATTCGATTTCCCGCCAACCAATATCCGCACGCACGGGCCTTTCGAAGATCGCACGGAACGTCTTTTCGTGACTAGCCATGCAGATCCTCTGATACCATCGCCAAGCACCTTCACCCTTAGCATAGTATCATCATTCCGCAATTGTCAAGATGTGTAGTACTACTTTTTGGGGGAAACCGCGGCAGCAGAATCCCGTCGCCAATCACGGTCCCCGACAGGTTTGCAATCACGAGGAGCGGCCCGTCAACCACGGCAGCAGCGCTTGCCGTTGGCGTTGCACAATAGATGGACGCACTTCTCGACGGGCCACCCAGGCAATGGCGGCGCCGGAATCGCGCACGTTGATCCAGTGTCACGCAAGAAAAAATTGTCGCCCCCCTCCCCTTGGCACTCGCGACGACCCGTCATACACTACAGAGACATAAGCGTAGTTGTTGTAAAAAGTGTGTCACTAGGCAGAAAAGTCGTTGGTGTCGGAGGTGGTGGGGTACGGTATGGCGATCACAAAGGACCGCAAAACTGAGTTGATTGATACCTATCGGCGCCAGGCCAATGATACCGGCTCGCCCGAAGTGCAAATCGCGTTGCTCACGGAGCGCATCACGCAATTGACCGAGCATCTGCGCACGCACAAGAAAGATCACGCGAGCCGGCGTGGCCTGCTGATGATGGTCAGCAAACGCTCCGGACTTCTCGGGTATCTGCGCGATCTCGACCGCAGCCGCTATCTCACCGTCATCAACAAGCTGGGCCTGCGCAAGTAGTCGTTTGGCCCCGCCTTGTACGTAGGGTGCGTGAAACGCACCGGAAATTTCTCGGTGCGTTTCACGCACCCTACAATCCCGCACCCGACTTTCCTGCCTCGCAGCAAGCGAGGTAGTTCCGTGCAAGCATGTCGTGTAGAAACCCAGATCGGCGGACAAACACTGTATCTTGAGACCGGCAAAATCGCCAAGCAGGCCCACGGCTCCGTCGTGGTTGCCCTCGGCGAAACGCTCACGCTCACCGCGGCGTGCGAAGGGCCACCAATCCCGGGGCGTGATTTCTTCCCGCTCATGGTTGATTACCGTGAGAAAACTTACGCCGCCGGCAAGTTCCCCGGCGGGTTCATCAAACGTGAAGGCCGCCCCACCACCAAGGAAATCCTCACCTCGCGCCTCATCGATCGTCCGATTCGACCGCTCTTTCCCTCCAATTACATCAACGAAGTGCAGGTCCTGACCTCGGCGATGTCGTTCGACCGCGAAAACGATCCCGATATCCTGTGCATGATCGGCGCGTCCGCCGCCTTGCACGTGTCGCATATTCCCTTCTTGAAGCTCACCGGCTCCGTCCGCGTCGGCCGGATCAACAATGAATTCGTCGCCATGCCCACCGTCTCGCAGATGGAGCACAGCGATCTCGACCTGATCGTCGCCGGCACGCGCGACGCCATCACCATGATCGAAGGCTTCTCACGCGAGATGTCCGAGGCCGACATGGCCCGCGCGGTCCTGTTCGGCCATGAGCAGATTCGCAAGATCATCGATCTGATCGCGGAGCTGCGCGTCAAGGCCGGGCTAGCAGAGAAGGTGTATCCGCCGCCGGCCCCGGTCAATCCCGCCAAGGAATTCCTGAAACAGAAATACGGCGCCGAATTCCGCACCCTCAAGCAGACCAGCGGCAAGCTGGCCCGCAAAGATGCCATCAGCGCCCTACGCGAACGTGTCTTCACTGACCTGGTCCCCGACGAAGGCGAGGGCCAGTTCACGCCAGAGCAAGTCGCGCAAGCATTCGAATGGCTCGAGGAGCAAATCGTTCGCGGCCTCATCCTCGAAGGCAAGCGTATCGACGGTCGCGGCACCAAGGATATCCGCCAGCTCAGCTGCGAGGTCGGCGTGTTGCCGCGCGTCCACGGGTCGGCCATATTCACCCGCGGCGAAACGCAGGCGCTCGTCACCGTCGTCCTAGGCACCGCCGCCGACGAGCAGCGCGTGGACGGCCTGAACGAAGAATTCGCCAAACGCTTCATGCTCGACTACAACTTCCCGCCGTTCTCCGTCGGCGAGTGCAAGCCGATCCGCGGGCCCGGCCGGCGCGAGATCGGCCACGGGGCACTGGCCGAGCGCAGCCTCAAGCCGATCGTGCCCAGCCAGGAGAAATTCCCTTATACCATCCGCGTCGTCTCCGACATTCTCGAATCGAACGGCTCGTCGAGCATGGCGAGCGTCTGCGCCGGAACGCTGGCCCTCATGGATGCCGGCGTGCCGATCAGCGATCCCGTCGCCGGCATCTCGATCGGCCTGGTCAAGGAAGCCAGCGGCTGGACTCTCCTCACCGACATCATGGGCGACGAGGATCACTTCGGCGACATGGACTTCAAGGTCGCCGGCACCATCCGCGGCATCACCGGCATCCAGCTCGATCTCAAGATCGACGGCATCTCCGAGGAAATCATTCGCGCCACCCTCGATCAGGCGCGCGAGGCGCGCCGCGAGATCCTCAAGGCGATCGTCAGCACCCTGCGCTTCCCGCGCCCCGAGACCAGCAAATTCGCCCCGCGCATGTTGCGTGTGAAGATCAATCCCGAAAAGATCGGCCTCCTCATCGGGCCCGGCGGCAAGACCATCCGCGGCATCCAGGAGCAGACCGGCGCCAAGATCGATATCCAGGAAGACGGCACCGTTGAAATCGCTCACGCCAGCGCCGAAGGGGCCGAAGCCTGCAAGCTCATCGTCGAATCGCTGTGCGAGGAAGTTCGTATCGGCAAGATCTATGACGGCAAAGTCACCTCGGTCAAGGACTTCGGCGCGTTCATCGAGATCCTGCCCGGCCGCGATGGCCTGTGCCATATCAGCGAGCTGGACGACAAGTTCGTGGACAAGGTGGACAGTGTTTGCCGGGTCGGCGATCGGATGAAGGTGAAGGTTATCGCCATCGACGATCAGGACCGCGTCAAGCTGTCGCGCAAAGCGGTGCTGCGCGAAGAGCGCGGCGGGCAACCACCGCCGCACGGCGATCGGCCGCCGCAGGGTGATCGGCCGCCGCAGGGTGATCGGCCGCCGCAACGGCGCCCGCCGCAAGACGGCTGAGATCGTACCGGGGATCACGCGCGCGAAACCGCCAAGCGACCTTTGACTACGCTTCCCATGAAATGCGTAGTTCCAGCTCGCTTGGCGGTTTCGCGCACAGGGAACGACCCGATGTCCACGAACGCGCAACAAATGACCGACGACTACGCCGCCCTCGCGGAACTCGCGGGGGGCTTCATCCATGAAATCAAGAACCACCTCAACACGCTCAATCTCAACTTGCAGCTCCTGGCCGAGGATTTCCAGAACCCCGAGAATCAGCGCGAACGCCGGGCGTTGACGCGCGTGCAGAAGCTGCAAGGCGAATGCCAGCGGCTCGTCGATTTGTCCAACGATTTCCTGCAATTCGCCCGGATCAAGGAAGTGCCGCTGCAGTCGGGCGACCTGGGCAAGCTTGTCGAGGAGATGATCGACTTCTTCACGCCGACGGCACGGGCCGCGAACATCGACATCAAGACGTTTCTCCCCGCCGACCTGCCGGCCTTGCAATTGAACAACGAGATGTTCCGCCAGGCGCTGCTCAACCTGATGCTCAACGCCGTGCAGGCGATGCCGCAGGGAGGCGAGTTGACGTTCCAGGCAGCGGTGGAAAACAGCCATGTCTGTTTGAGCCTGATCGACACTGGCGCCGGCATCGCGCCCGACCTGTTGCCGAAAATCTTTCGGCCGTTCTTCTCGACCAAGGCCAAATCCGACGGCTCCGGGCTTGGTTTGCCGACGACGCGAAAAATCATCGAGGCGCATCACGGCGTCATCGACGTGCAAAGCGAAGTCGGCAAGGGGACGAAGTTTACGATCCGCCTCCCGGTTCCGGCGCCGTAAGGCCGCAGTAGCATTGTCTTGTCCGCCTGCGCACGGCCAGCTATCATGAGCTAGTAGCCTTTTGATCCCTTCGCGGCCTTCAACAAGCACCATGAAATTCTCGCTCCAGCACCTGCGATCCAAGCTGCGCTTCGAGGACCGGCTGTCCCGGATCATCGTGATCGTACTGCTGCTGGCGGTCATCGGCGCGGCCGGATACTGGGGCGTTATTGCTACCCTGGCAGGCCGGCATCGCGATGCCGCCGCCGCGGCCCTGGACCGCTATGACTATGACGAAGCGAGCGAGCATCTGAAGAAATACCTGGCGCTGCGCCCTGCCGATCCGATGATTCTGCTCAGCGCCGCGCAGACTGCCCGGCGGCGCGGCAAGTTCGAGGAGGCCGTGAACTTCATGGGCCAAGCCCAGAAACACGGAGCCCCCGCCGTCGCTCTCGATGTCGAGGGACAACTCCTGAGCGTCCAGCAGGGGGACCTGGGCCACGTCGCACGCCTGGCGAGTTTTTGCGCGGAGCAGCCCGACAGTCCCGATGCGGCCCTCATCCTCGAAGCGATCATCGAAGGAAGCTTGCGGGCCTCCAACTTCAAGCTCGCCAAGTGGGCCGTCGAGCAGTGGCTCGCGCATTGTCCCGGAAAATTCGCGCAGGCTCAGGGTCTGGTGTGGCGCGGCCGCATGAATGTTAACTCCCCCAACGTTGTCCCGTCTCCACACGACGACTTTCGCCAGGCGCTGGAATTGTTTCCCGAGCATTACCAGGCCCGGCTGTGGCTGGCCACCTGGCTAAACGTCACCGAGCCGCGGCAAGCGCTGCCGCACCTGGAAGCGCTGCGCCGTCGCCGCCCCGACGATGTCGAGGTGCGCTTCCAAATTGCCCGCCTGCATCGAAATCTCGCGGAGCCGGAAGAGGCGAAACGCTTACTCGATGAGCTCCTTGCCGAGGACCCGAGTAATAAGGTCATCGTTCTGGTGGAGCGTGGCAGGGTGGCGCTGGACCTGAATCGTCCGCGCGATGCGGAGTACTTTCTGCTCGCCGCCAAGTCGCTTGGCCGCACGCCGCGCCGCGATGTCCTGATGGCCATGGCCGACTGTCTGAGACAGCTGAACCGTCTCGAAGAGGCAAAAGCCTATCAGGATCAGGTCAAGGAACTGGACGCAAAGACGGACATCGCAGCCAAGGAGCTGAAGGAACGCCGACCTGATTCGCCATGATACAATTCAATCCACGTTGAGCCTGGTATTGCGTCGAATTGGGTAAAGCGAGTTTCTGCATGCAGGATTCGTTTCATCCAGGGGGGTGTGGGTCTGTGCCTGCAACGAATGCTCACAAAACATTGCCAAATCAAGGGTTAGATATCAAGAATTCGTTTCATGCTCCAGGTCCGCTGGGAGAATATCGCTGCATTACGAAATCCGGAGGGGCTCGCACATGACAACGCCAAATACGCTGCGCCGTGGGCCATGGATCCCTGCGGCGGTTGTCGTTGCCCTGCTCGCAGGCGCCGGCGTCGCCTGGTGGTTCGCGACCCGTCCGGCATCGCTAACTCCGGACCTTGATGCAGTGCACCCGGCTTCCGATGTGCCCGAGGGTCCCGCTTTCTTTCGCGATGTGACGGGCGACTCCGGCATCGATTTCACCTATCGCAACGGCGAGGAGGCCGACAAGTTCGCCATCCTCGAATCGGTCGGCGGCGGCGTGGCCATGATCGATTACGACGGCGACGGACTCCTCGACCTCTTCTTCACCGCCGGCGGCTACTTCGACGGCACGCAGATCAAGGGGCATCCGTGCAAGCTCTACAAGAACCTCGGCAACTGGAATTTCAAGGACGTCACCGCCGAGGTCGGGCTCGACAAGATCGACTTCTACAGCCACGGCGCCGCCGTCGCCGACTTCAACAGGGACGGCTGGCCCGACCTGCTCGTCACCGGCTATGGCCGAGTGGCGCTGTTTCGCAACGAGGACGGCAAACGTTTCGTTGACGTGACCGCGACTGCGGGCTTGCGGGAAACCGCCTGGTGTACCAGCGCCGGTTTCGCCGACCTGACCGGCAGCGGCTATCCCGATCTCTACATTTGCCATTACCTCGAATGGTCGCTGGCCACCGATCGTGTCTGCAAGGGGCGCGAACCCGGCGTGAAGCGCGATCTTTGTCCGCCGCAGGACTTCAAGCCGCTCGTCCATGCTCTCTATCGCAACAACAAGAACGGCACCTTCCGCGACGTGACCGCCGAGCAAAAGCTGCGCAGCGACGGTTGCGGCCTCGGGGTTCTCCTCGCCGACCTCAACGGCGATGGCCGGCCCGATATCTATGTCGCCAATGACGCATCCGACAACCACCTCTATCTCAACCGCGGCGGCACCCTCCAGGAGAAGGGACTGCTCGCCGGCGTCGCCGTGGACGACGACGGTAAGTACAACGGCAGCATGGGCGTCACCGCCGCCGACTACGACGGCAGCGGCCGCCCTGCCCTCTTCGTCACCAACTTCCAGAACGAGTTCCACGCCTTCTACCACAACGACGGCAATGAGCGCTTCCTCTATCGCTCCCAGGCCGTCGGCATCGCCGCCCTCAGCCGCCATTTCGTCGGCTTCGGTACCGCCTTCCTCGATATCGACAACGACGGCTGGGAAGACCTCGTCATCGCCAACGGCCACGTTTACCGCAAGCCGTGGAACAGCCCCCTCAAGCAGAATCCGGTCTTGATGCGCAACCTGGAGACTAATGGACGACGAGTCTTCCGCGACTGGAGCAAACGCGGCGGTTCCGCCTTCACCACTCCCGCGATTGGCCGCGGCGTCGCCGTCGGCGATCTCGACAACGACGGCTGGCCCGATGTCGTCATCAGCAACACCAACGGCAAGGTAGTCCTGCTGCGCAATATCGCGGCCGAAACCAGCAAGGCCCGCTGGCTCGGCGTCAAGCTGGTCGGCAAAGAGAAACGCGATATCATTGGCTCGACGCTGACCTTGAAGACCGACACGCGCACCATGACGCGCTTCACCATTGGGGGCGGAAGCTACCTGTCCGCACATGACCCGCGCATCCTTTTCGGCCTGGGCGACGCACTGCAAGTCAAAAGTCTGACGGTGAAGTGGTCGTGGGGCAAGGAGCAGGAATTTCGCAACCTTGAGCCGAACCGGTACCACGAGCTGCGTGAGGCCGAGTAGTCAGAGCCTGAAGGGTGAGCGAAAGACGGCGTTTCCTTCGCTCACGCTTCAGGCTCTGCCTTGCGCGTGTCCCACCCCATTTCGCACAGATTGGTGAGCGGCGCCACGATGAACAGCGCAAAGTAAGGCGCGTGTGTCTCCCTCCCCAACCGCAGCAGCGACTCGACTAGCGCCACGACGATGGCGACGGCACACTGGCGCGGCCAGGTTCGCGTGGTTGTCTTCGGGTCGGTGATCATGAAGATCATGAAGAGCTGATAGCTGGGCGCCGTGAGCAGGGCAAGCTCGATGCGCCACTCATTTTCGACGACAAGGCCGCGCACAAAGATCAGCGCAAAATAGGCGGCGGCATAAGTGAGCGGGATGTGCAATCGGCCCAGCGTAAACAGGATCACGGCGCCGAAGCACAGGATGATGACCGAGGGCCAGATTACATTGCCCCACTGGTCGCTCAGGGGGGCCATCACGGTCGGGATCAGGAACAGCATCACGCTGACGCCAAGGTTCGACGGGTTCCACAGATGCCGGCCTTGCACGCGCAGGGCATATTTGGACGAGATGGACAGGAGGCTGCACAGCACAAAGGGCCACCACGCCGGCGTCTGCACCAGGATGCCGACGCTGATGCCTGTGATGTAGGCGCTGGCCAGATGCGGAAATCGGCTGGTCGCCACATGGCTCAGGATGATCTCTAGCAGGATGCTGGTCGCAATCGCCAAGCCGGTGTGCCAATAGCTCTGCAAGATACCCCAATTCACGTCGCCGACCAGCAGGATGACGGTGATGAGCAATGGCGCGAGGTACGGCTTGATCTGCGTGAACCGGCTGACCTTCTTCGGCTCCGGATACGCCGCGGGCGCAGCAGCCGTGGAGTTGAGGACGCTATCGCTCATTGGCCCTCCTTGACGCGACGGAGAACGCCGATCTTCGGCGTCTCGATCTTCTGCATGTGCCCCGAAGGCCAACGGATCTCGACGCGCTCGACGCGCGGATCCTTGCCCAAGCCGAAGTGCAGGCGGCGCTGGTTTTGCGCTGCATAGCCGCACCCGCCGGAGACTTCTTGCACCTGCACCGAATCGTTCCAGTACAGTTTTACCTGGGCGCCGATGGCACTTTTGTTGCTCGTGATCCCCTCCAGCTCAAACTGAATCCAGGCATGATCCTTCCAGGCATGATCCTCGGGAACTGTGTTCTTGTAGACCAAGAGCGGCCCCTTCTGGCTGGCCTGAACCACGTCGAGCCGGCCGCGATTCCATAGATCGACCAGGGCGACCGCCCGGCCATCGAAGGTGTCGGTCACGCCGACCGCCTGGGCGATGTCGTCAAACTTGCCGCCGCGGTTCAGCCATAAACAGGGTTGTTGGTAGCCCGACAGGCTGCGGCCGTCCATCTTGGGCCAATTCGCCGGGTCGCTGATGTCTGTGGTGGCGCCGGCGACATAGGACGCGTAGTCGTACCAGTAGTTGCTCTTGTTGCGGTCGGCCGAGATGTAGCCGTTGGTCAAGAATAGATCTAGTCGGCCATCGTTGTTGAGATCGCCGAACTGGGCGCCCCAGCTCCAGCCGCCGCGCGCCACGCCGACGCGGTCGGCGTCATTGTCGTAGCGTAATTCCTTCTTGCTGTGGCGAGCGGGCACCCACAGGTCGTTCAACTGCAAGAGCAGCCCGGGCTCGTAAATGTTGCTCATGTAGATGGAAAGTCGGCCGTCGTTATAGATGTCGCCGAAGCTGACGTTCATGCCGCTCTTGGATTTTTCGCCGATGCCGGCCTTCTTGCCGATCTCGACAAAGCCCTTGCCGTTCAGGTTGGCCCAGAGTTCGCTGAAGCCGTAATCGACGGCCAGGACAAGGTCGGGATAGCCGGTGCCGCGCAGATCGGCGGCGGCAGCGGCGAGCATCCAGCCCTTGCCGGTGAGGCCCATCTTCTTGGTGCAGTCTTCAAACCCGAGCCATTTGCCGTCCTTGTCGTTGCCGCGATTGCGCAGCAAATACTTGCCGCCGCCATTCTTGGCGTAGTGAAAACTATCCGGCATGATCCTGGTGTTCTTGAGGTTCCACAGATCTATGTCGTCGGCCCAGTAACCGCCGATGAAGAGGTCGAGGAGGCCGTCGCCGTCGAAGTCGAGCCAGATGGCAGTGCCGGCGTTCACCCATTTGGGCAGCCCGGCAATGTCGGTGACGCGCGTGAAACCTTTGCCTTGATCGTTGTGATAGAGTTCCGGCTTTCCCCAACGATAGACGAGCAGGTCTTCATAGCCGTCGTTGTCGAAATCGCCCCAGACGGCCCCCATGCAGACGCCGTCGCCGGGACAATTCAGGTCGGCGACGCCCAGCCGCTCGGCGACGTCCGCGAAGCCGAGCGGCTTGCCGTCCTTGTCGACGCCTTTGTTGCGATAAAGGCGATTCTTGCTCCCCTCGGCGCTGTTGACGACGTACAGGTCCTGCCAGCCGTCGCGGTCGAAGTCCACCACCGACACGGATGCTCCCATCGAGGCGACGATCGGCATGATGTGATTCAACCTGGCATCAAGGTTCTGTGGCGCTTGATGAACGAAGTCGATGCCGCACTCTTTCGAGACCTCCTCGAGATAGAAGCCGTAATTCTTGAGAGCGATTTTGCGGTCGAGTTTTCCAGAAACGGACGGCGTTGACAGGAAGTAGCGATAGACGAGCACGGCAGCAAGCACGCTGAGGAAGACGAGGATCAAGATGGCTTGTCTAGCGTTGCCGGTCATGTTGACGTTCCCAATTCTGCTTGCGGTTTAGCGCTCGCAAGGCGCCGCGCGAATGCTACGCCGCAAGTAACGGATGCGCGTTCATCTCCGCAGCCCACGCGCAAACAGATCGCCGTTGACGTAGCGCGTGTGGTAGGTTCGCCAGTCATGCGGGAAGCGCCGGTACACGGGGTCATCTTCGAGCCGGCCGGGCGGGCGATCGGCCTTCATACCATGAGCAGGTAGCGGCAAAACCGTGTTGCCGAAGCGAGTATTCAGGTCGCCGTCACGCGTCCAGCCATCGCATTCCCAGATGAA
>JACXTT010008218.1_pt1 | contig 14517 bp, 15 predicted proteins | sample 9270951 | NCBI WGS metagenome assembly JACXTT01 (sample SAMN15532306, study PRJNA645909) | rock metagenome | isolation source: weathered quartz diorite | place: Puerto Rico | collected 2017-06-21
GTCGAGCGCGGGATCGTGACGCTCCTCGGACTCGATCCAAGCGGGGGGCGAGCGCTCGAATTTCACGACGAATTCCAGGGCAAGCGTCTCGAACTCGGGCTTCATACCCAGATGCTGGTACAGGTCGAAAAGCATGAGCCAAGCCTGCTGCGCCGAATTCCCGAGCTCCCCTTCACGCATCGAACGTGAAAGTGCGTACAGCGCCTCCTCAACCCGTCCGTTCGCGAACAGGGTCGCCGCCTCCACGATGACTTGCGCGACATCGTCGGGAGTCGGGGACGCTTCGATGCCTGGGGCGGAACCCGGCTGGCCGGCGAGTGACGAAGCCAGCGCGGATACGTCCATAGGCGGCGCCGCAGGAGCGGCCTCCCGCGAATCCGATCGCGGCGCAGGCACAGGAGCCGGCGAAGCCGGGAGCGGTGCCGATTGAGGAGGAGGGACGTAGGCGCTGAAATCGAGCGAGTCCTCGACTGCTTGCTGACCTGCCGCGGGCGGCGCGGATTTCTCCGGCATAGGCTTGACCGGTTGCCGGGTGACCGGCGCTTTTTTACTTTCGGTCTTCTTCCTGCCGAATAGTGAAAAGAAGGCCACGAGGAACTACCCGCCTCCCGGAGAATCTGCCTGGCGACGCAAAGGACCACCTCGTTGTATCACTTTGGTCGATACCGTGCAACGCGGCAACGTCGCGATCAACTTCTCTCGCCTGAGAAAGCCGAGCGGCCGACGAACGCCACCAGCACTCCGGCGGCCACCATGGCGCACACGATCATCGCCCCGGAGGGGAGATCGAGCCACAGCGACGCGAGCAGGCCGGCAGCATAGCCGAGTACGCCGACTGTATAGGCTTTGGGATAGCGTCGGCTCTTTTGATAATAGGTTGCGAGGGCAGGCACGACCAGCGTGATGAACACCAAATACAGCCCGACCAGCTGCAATGACATGGTTACCGCACACGCGAACAACAGATAGAAGCCGATCCTGCCCAGCCGCTCGCCTAGACCAAACCAGAGCGCGAGTATCGCAGCGGTCGCCAGGGCAACCAGCGGAAGCCGTAGTGGGTTCACCCACAAGATCTGACCGACCAAAAGCTCCTTGAGATGCTCCCCACCGCGCGGATTTCCGGCAAGCAGCAAGATCGCGACGCTCGAGCCGAGTACGAATACGACGCCAATGACAGCTTCTTGAACCTCCGGCCAGCGGCGTTCGGTCCAAGTCAAAAGGACAGCACCCGCTATCGCCGCGGAAAGCGCAGCAACCTGCACGGCGATGCCGGTGGGCTCCCAGCCCAAGAAATCCGCCAGGATTACTCCGACCCCCGCAATCTGCGCCACTGCAAGGTCGATGAACACGATGCCGCGGGACAGCACTTGCATCCCGAGTGGGACGTGGGTGGCGGAGACCAGCAGACCCGCGATGAACGCGGGCCACAGGATGCCGAAACTCGCCGCGTCGATGTTCATTTCACAGCCACTAGCAATCGGGCGATCGTGTCGTCGAACAAGCCGAACAGGTCTTTCGCCTTGTCCGTTCCGCCGACTGTGAAGGGCACCATAACGGCGGGAATGTTCGCCCTGTTCGACAGGAACTCGGCGGCCTGCGGGCTATTGTAAGGCGAATAGACGATTACTTTTGCGGGAGCGCGTTTCATCTGGTCTATCAATTCTGCGAGATGCGAGGGAGTGGGTGGAATGCCGGGTTTTGGTTCAAGACTTCCGGCTTCGCGCATTCCCGTCCAATTGATGAAATACGAGAAGTCTTTATGGTACACAACGACCGGGACGCCCTTGAGCGGGCCCGCCTGCTGCTGCCAGCGCACGATCGCCGTCTGCCAGCGCCCGAGGAACGACTTGGCGCGCGAGCGGTAGTTCTCGGCGTCCGCGGGATCGATCAGCACCATGCGTTCCTCAAGCGCCTGCGCGACCCTGGCGATATTGCGCGGATCGGTGTGGACATGTGGATTGCCCCCGGGGTGCAGGTCGCCCAGCGCGCGGTCGATGACTTTCGGGACTTCCAGCCTGACGACGTACTGCGAGGCTTCAAAGTAACCCTGGCTGCCGAGCTGGATCCTGGGGTTCCCGCTTTGCGTGAGCAGGAGAGGGATCCATCCGATTTCCAGCTCCGAGCCCGAGCAGATCAACAGATCGGCGGAGCGGATGCGGGCGATCAAGCTGGGACGCGCTTCGATGCGGTGCGGATCCTGAAGCGCGGTCGTCGCTGAATAAACCGACACCTTGTCTCCCCCAAGTTCCTGCGCGAGGGCGCCCCATTCGGGCTCGCAGGCGAATACGTTGAGCGAGGCCGCTGCCGGCAGCGCAATGACGACCGAGCTCAACGCGACAGCAAATCTCAGAATCGTTTTCATGTTCGTCACCTCTAGAATTTGTGGGCGCCGTGCGCACCCAGGCTCACGATGTACTGGAGAAAGACCTGATGGTCGGTCGCATCGCTGCGCGACTTGTCGCTCGCGACCTGCAGGCGAACCCGGCTGAACTCGCTCGGGCTCCAGTCGACCATCATAGTGTGCTTGGTCGGGTTGTACGCGGCGAGGATCGGGAAATCTGCTGGGTTGAGTGGAGCCGAAAAGCTGCTGATACCCGAATCCAGCCTGTCATATCGATAGCCGACCCGCCACATCGGGACGAATTGATAAACGCCTTGAAGATACCAGCCCGACTGCACTGATGCGAACCCACCCGTCTGCGCCGAGGTACCTGAGGTGAGATCGCCATCTTCCTTGCGCCGGAAGTACTCGCCCTGCAGCTTGAAGTTGGTGTAGGTCGGATTGAAGTTCGGCGCCCATTTCAGGATTCCGTCCAACACCCAAAGACGGCTTTGGCCGGTGAAGCTGTTGGTAGTCCCGGTTGGATCTTCAAAGGTTCGATCCTGGGGCGAGGTGCTCAGGTACGAGAGCCCGGTCTGCCACGCGGTGCCCGTTCCGAAGTCGCCACCGACGTGCGTGAAAACGTTGCCCGAGCCGAGTCCGTTCTTGTTGCGCGGTCCGGCCGGACCCGCGGCCGCAGGAAACTGGCGTCCACGACCGGCCTCGACTCCGATATCCCAATAGAAGGAAGTCGGAGCGACCCATTTCAGCTGGATGCCGTCCTCGTTCAACTGGTTGCCGAGAAACGCCTTGTTCGCGAGTGGCGCGTCGGTGAAGTCCCAGGCGTGCGCGTGGATCTGGTTCTGGTAGCCCACTGCCGAGAAGAAACGCCCGGCTTTGACGGTGAATCCATACGACAGGGAAAGGGTCTGGATGTAACCCTCCTCCACGCCGATCGTGTCTTCGGGCGATATCGATGCAATCAACGTCCCGCGGAAGTTGTGATCGATGTTTGCCGCAATCGCGAGCTCCGATTCGCCCAGGGTCAGGCCGCGAACGCCCGGCCCGACGTCGCCGAGGGTCGGCACAAATCCGTTGATCCTGAATGCGTTCGGATCCTGGGAAAGATTCGAATAGGTGCCGTTCAAAATCACCGAAACCGCGGGGTTCATCGCGCTTTCACTGGCGGGACGGCTCGAGGCCTGTATCGCCGCCTGCTCGGCGTCGGTCACGCGCCTGTCGAGCTGCTTGACCTGCTCGCGCAAAGTCCGCAGCTCGTCCTGAGTCTGCGCAGTCGCGGCGTGGGGCAGGCCGAGCGCCGCCGCGACGGCGAGCGCCATGGTTGCCTTTCTGTGCATGTTGTCTCTCCAAGTTCATGCGATCGCGACGCGCTGCAAGGCGCTCGCGAACACGGCCGCTTCACACAAGCGAAGCGGGTCTTAAGGGACAAAACTAGGAGACGACGGGAGGAGCGCGCGAATCGAATACGATCCGCGCAGCGAATGGGAGAGGAAGAGCGGCCGACGTTATTGCCGGCAATGCGACCAGGGGCAAGTCGATCGCAGGCGCAAGAGCCGCGAGTACGCTGTCGACCGCGTGATACGCGATGCACTGCTCGGCGGGATGGTTGATCGGCGGGACACACTTTCCTCCGCGCTCGGCCATCACTGCGTCGCGCTTGAGGTGCGACAGCGCGTGCAGCTGCGCCGCCTGCTGCGCAAAGACGAGCGCGGCGGCGAGAAAGAGGTGACGCAGAGTGCGGTTCTGCGCGGCCGACGTTACGGGCAGCATCGGGTGCAAGTCTACTACAAGGCGAGCTTGACGCGCGACTGGTCCATCACTACTCCCCGTAGAGCTTCTGCTTCTGCTCGCGACGCGACTGCGCCTCGATCGAAAGCGTTGCGGTCGGCCGCGCGATCAACCTGGGGATGCCGATCGGCTCGCCCGTCTCCTCGCAGTAGCCGTAGCTGCCCTCTTCGATGCGGCGCAGGGCCTCGTCGATTTTCTTGAGGAGCTTCCTCTCGCGGTCGCGCGCGCGAAGCTCCAGCGCGTACTCTTCCTCGATCGTCGCCTGGTCGGTCGGATCGGCCTCCAGTTCGTGCTCGCGCAGATGCTCCGAGGTGAGATCCGCCTTCTCCAGCAATTCCCTTTGCGTCTCGAGCAGACGCTCACGGAAGAACGCGAGCTGCTCGGTGTTCATGTACTGCGACCCGGGAGCGCGCAGCAACTCGGCCTCGCTCAAGCCGTTTTTCTTCGCCGGCTTGTGCTCCGCCGGCTTTTGCTCCACCGGCTTCTGCTCGGCCGGCTTCGCCGCCTTAGTCACCAGCTTCTTTACTGCTTTTCCACCAAACATTGTTCCAATCCCTTCATAAATAGGTCCTGCGGCAGATTCTTGCCGATGAAAACCATCGTGCTCGAACGCTTCTCGTCCTTGCCCCAGGCGCGACCCAGATCGCCGCCCATGAGCATGTGCACCCCTTGAAACACGACACGGTGCGTGTTGCCCTTCATATACAGCACCCCTTTATAGCGCAGCATGTCCGGTCCGTAAATCTGTACGACCCCGGACAGGAACTCCTCGAGCTTTGCGCTATCGAACGGTTTGTCCGAGCGGAACGCGAACGAGCTGACGTGCTCGTCATGCTCGTGCTCGCTGTCCTCGAGGAACCCCGGATCGAGCTCGAGGGTCGCGTTCAGGTTGAAACCGCGGATATCGAGAATGTCCTCGATCGGCGTATTGCCGAAATGGACTTTCCTTATGGGCGCCCGGGGATTCATCTTCGTAAGGCGCTTTCTCAGCATTTCCTGCTCGGATTCCGACACGAGGTCGGTCTTCGACATGAGTATCCGGTCGGCGAACCCGACTTGCTCCTGGGCCTCGTGGAACTCGTCGAGCTGCTTCGCGGCGTGCTTTGCATCCACCAGAGTGATCACGCTGTCCAAAAGATAATAGTTGCCGATCTTCTCGTCGATAAAGAAGCTCTGCGCGACCGGCCCCGGATCGGCCATGCCCGTCGTCTCGATGATCACGCGCTCGAATTTGAGCTTGCCGGAGTCGCGTCGCTCCTTGAGCTCCCCGAGGATGCGGATGAGGTCGCCGCGCACGGTGCAGCACACGCAGCCGTTGTTCATCTCGATGATCTGCTCACCGGCTTCGCTCAGGAGGATTTCGTTGTCCACGCCCGCTTCGCCGAACTCGTTCTCGATCACTGCTATGCGGTGGCCGTGCTGCTCCTTGAGGATACGGTTGACGAGCGTGGTCTTGCCGCTTCCCAAGAAGCCGGTGAGTATGGTCACCGGAACCATGTTTTCCTGTGCCGACAATTCGCTCTCCTGGCACTTTTCCCGCGCACCCGGCGGCAGCGAAACCCGTGAGTCCAAACCGCGCTCTCCGCCGGCAAACAAGCTTATTTGAGCATATCGAATCGCAGTTTGCAGCGAAGCGTCCAGGTAGCCCGGACGGCACCGGCAGCCCGAAAAAAGGGCGCATTACAGCACGCCCGGCACTACAAAGCAACCCATTCCGTCGCGCCGGCGGCATCGCGCGGCTGCAAGCCCCTAGAGCCGTTCCAGCAACAGCCCTTTCAGGTACTCGCCTTCCGGAAACTCGATGCGCACCGGGTGATCCGCCGCAGCGCGGTAGCGCTCGCGAAGTAGGAGCGACACGCCGGCGTCCGTGGCCGCGCCGGCGACGATTTTCTGGAAGAGCTCGGGCGACACGCCGCCGGAGCAGGAAAAGGTCGCGAGCAGCCCTCCCCGCCGCAGCAGCTTCAGCGCGTTCAGGTTGATGTCCTTGTAACCGCGCGCCGCGCGCTCGGCGTCCTTCGGCGTGGGTGCGAACTTCGGCGGGTCGAGCACGATGAAGTCGAATTGCCTGTCTTCGGTCCGCAACCTGCGCAAGGCTGCGAACACATCCCCTTCGAGCCATTCGGCGCGGTTCGCTTCGATCCCGTTCAGCGCGAGGTTGCGTTTTGCCAGCTCGAGCGCTGGCGCGGAACTGTCGATCGAGAGCACCGAGCGCGCGCCTCCGGCAAGTGCGGAAAGCGTAAACGCGCCGGTGTAGCTGAAAGCATTGAGCACCTCCCGGCCTGCGGCAAGGAGCCCTACGCGGGCGCGGTTGTCTCTCTGGTCGAGGTAAAACCCGGTCTTCTGCCCCGCGGCGATGTCGACTTCATACCGTATGCCGTGTTCGACGATCTCGAGCGCTCCGTCGGCCGCAGTGCCCGCGATCAGTCCGGTGCTCGCAGGAAAACCTTCGAGTTCGCGCCCCTCGGTATCGGAGCGCTCATGGATCCTGGCGCAGCCGCTCCGCTCGTCCAGTATCGCGGTCAGCTGTTCGCGCCATCTCTCGCAGCCCGCGGAAAGAAGCTGTACGACCAGCGTATCCGCGTAGCGGTCGGCGACGAGGCCCGGGAGCCCGTCCGACTCTCCGTGCACAAGCCGCAAGGCATTGGTCGTTTCCGGTGGAATTACTGCGCGCCGAAGGGCGAACGCGGCTTCGATTCTCTTTGTGAACAGATCCGGACCGGGGATTTCCGTCTCCTCGAAGCTCCAGACTCGGGCCCGGATCTGCGAAGCAGGGCTGTACGCAGCCCAGGCGAGGAAACGGTCGTCCGCGGTCCGGACATCCACGGTATCGCCGCTTTGCGGCGCTCCATGGACCTGGGCGATCGCCCCGGAAAAGATCCACGGGTGGCGCCGCAGGAGCGAGCGCTCGCGTCCCGGCTTCAAAGTAAGTTGGGGCGCAGTGCCCACGAGCGAGCGAGGGCTAAATCCAGCCGGCGAGGCCGATCAGCCCGGCCGCGCCAAACAGCCAGAGGGGATGGATCCTCGTCGCCAGGACAAAGGCAGCGGTGACGGCCGTCGTCGCGAAAGCCGGCCACGAATGGTCGGCGGACAGCGTGATGAGGTATCCGCCGGCGAGCATCAGACCGACCGTCACGGGGACGAGGCCGTTCTCGACGGCCTTCCGCCAGCGTGCGCCCCGAAAGCGCTGCCAGATCTTGACTTGAGTGAATCGAAGGAAGAGCTCCCTCAGAGCCGGCGTGGAAGGCGTTTCGCTCACGGCTTTTTCACCGGCATCTGCGCTTTCCTCTTTGCTCGCGGGTGCGCGGCATCATAGGCTTTGGCGAGGTGCTGGAAGTCAAGATGCGTGTAGACCTGCGTGGTCGAGATACTCGAATGTCCGAGCATTTCCTGCACCGCGCGCAAGTCTCCGGAGGACTGGAGCAGGTGCGTGGCGAAGGAGTGGCGCAGCATATGCGGGTGCACGTGCTGCGGCAGGCCGAGACGCCGCGCCCAGTGTGTAAGTGCGTAGCGCACCGAGCTCGCGCTGATGCGCCTGCCGCGCGCGCCGACGAAAAGCGCCGTTTCCCCGGGCCTTGCGAGGCCGGCGCGCTCGCTAAGCCAGGTCGCGATCGCTGCGCAGGCTTTGCCTCCAACCGGAACGGTGCGCGTCTTCGTCCCCTTGCCCGTCACGGTGACCTCCGCTTGCCGCTGCATGCCTTCGCCGTCCGCGGCATCGAGGCTCACCAGCTCGGCAAGCCGCAGTCCGGAGGAGTAGAACAACTCGAACATGGCCTTGTCCCGCGATTGCGCCGGTCCTTCCGTCGGAGCCTCCAGCAGCCGCGCCATGAGGTCCGGGGAAAGCGCCTTGGGCAGCCCCTTCGGACTTTTCGGCGCGCGCAAACCGACACAGGGGTTGTGGCGAAAGCCGCGGTGCTTGACCAGCCAATTGAAGAAACCGCGCCACCCCGAGAGCACGTACGCAATGGTCCGGCCCGACATGCCGCGCGCGTGCAGCTGGGACACGGTGCGCCGCATGTGCTGCGCCTCGAGCTTCTTCAGAGGGACGCCGTCGTTCAAGGCGAAGAGCTGTAGGACCGCGCGGCGGTAATTGCGCGCAGTTCCCGGACTCAGCCGCCGCTGCTGCGCGAGCTGATCGAGAAACTCTTCGAGCAGCCTGAGGCGGGAGTCGTTCGCCATTCCCGCCGGCCGCAGCTAGAGAAATCTCAGCAGGGCCGCGCCCGCGAGCTCGCCCATGCGCTTCAGATACAGCGTGCCCATCTCCGGATAGAAACGCAGAACGTCCTCGCTGCCCAGCGCAAGCATCCCGAAGCATTCCTTGTCGCGCAGGGCCATATGAGCCACCGAGCGAACGTGTGAGGCGCCCTCGCCGAACCAGGCGGCGGCTTCGGCGTCCCCGCTCGGGCCACAGAAGGGCTGCGACAACGACGCAGCGTAGCGTTTCAGCCGTTCGCCGACCGGACGGAACTCCGCGGCATCCCCCGCGCCTGGGAAGGCCTCGCCTCCCGTGCGCCAGATCCGCAGCGCGGAATGGGGCACCGCGAAATCCTCGCGCAAGTGCAGATAGAGCACGGTCAGGAGGCTTTGCAGGTCGGGCGCGGAAAGCAGCGCAAGGCTCAGGCGGTGCGTCTTCTCGCCGATCGCGTCGTTCTCCTCGCCGATCTGCAGGAGTTCGGTCAGGCGCGACTCCAGCGCTTTGCTCTTCTCGCGCAAGCCGAGCATCTGGCGGTCCGAGAGCGGGATGGCGCGGCCGCCGTGCGGATGGGGAACGGTGATCTCGGCGAGCATGTCAGCGTAGCTTTCGAAGAAGCCGGGGTTCTCCCGCAGGTAGCGCGCGACATCGTCAGCTTTCAATTTCGATCTCCCCTTCGAACACGGTCATGGCGGGACCGGTCATCCACACGGCGCAGTTTGGATCATTTTCCCCGCCCGCCCAGCGTATCGTCAATCGGCCGCCGCGCGTATCGACCTCGACCGATTCGTCGAGCAGCCCCTCGCGGATGCCCGCGACGACAGCGGCGCACGCGCCGGTGCCGCAGGCGCGCGTCTCGCCGGCACCGCGCTCCCAGACGCGAAGGCGGATGTGAGCGCGCGTGACCACTTGCATGTACCCCACGTTTACGCGTCGGGGAAACCTCGGGTGCCTCTCGATCAACGGTCCTTGTGTAGCGACCGGCGCCGAATCCACGTCCGCGACCGTCTGCACCGCGTGCGGATTGCCCATGGAGAGCACGGCGACATTCGCCTTGCCGCCGGAGAGTTCGAGCGGCCAACGCCTGCCTCCAAGCACGGGCTGCAGCCCATCCGCGTCGAAGGGGACGCGCGCCGGATCGAACTGCGGCGCTCCCATGTCTACCGTCACTTGTCCATCGGCCTCGAGGCGGGGGACGATGACCCCGGAGAACGTCTCGACGCGGATTTCGTTCTTTTTCGTGAGGCCCTTGTCGTGCACGAAACGCACGAAGCAGCGCGCGCCGTTGCCGCACTGCTCGATTTCTCCGCCGTCGGCATTCCAGATGCGGTAGCGGAAATCGGCGTCCCGTCGCTGCGATTTCTCAACCAGCAGAACCTGGTCGCAGCCGACCCCGAAATGGCGATCGGCGATCTGCCTCGCCCGCTCCGGCGTGATTTCGATACCCCGGCTGACCCCGTCCATCACGACGAAATCGTTGCCCGCGCCATGCATTTTCGTGAATTTCAGCTTCATCCGGCGCGCAGGCGGGCGAATTCGCAAACGATCAATACCATCTGGCTTCGCCCCGCGGCCGCGTCTTGAAGCGCTTGTGCGTCCAGAAGTATTGCTCGGGCATTTCGCGAACGCGCTCCTCGATGAAGGCGTTCATGCGGCGCGCGTCGGCCGCATCGTCGCCGCCCGGGAAGTTTTCCCAGACCGGATAGCACCGCAGCTCGTATCCGGCGCCGCCCGGCAGCATGCGCGTCACGCACGGCAGCACGCGTGCGCCAGTGAGCCGCGTGATGCGCGAGAGCCCGGTGATCGTCGCGGCGGAGGCCGCGAAGAACGGCACGAAAATCGCATCGCGGGGCCCGTAGTCCTGATCGGGGAGATAGTAGAGCGGAATCCCTTCCTTCAGCGAGGCGAGCGCCGGGCGCACGCCCTCCTGGCGGGATATCGCGAGCTGGCGCCCGAAGCGCGTTCGCCCGGACAGGAGCAGCGCGTCGAAGAAGGGATCCTTCTGCTTCGCGTAGATCCCCGCCATGTCGATTTCGCACGTCAGGCGCGTGCAGCCTGCGTCCAGGCCGACGAAGTGCGGCGCGAGCAGGATGAGCGGCCTTCCCTTGAGCGCGTGGATCCGCTCGAGTCCGACGATTTTCACGAGCTGCATCACCCGCTCGCGCCGCGCCCACCACAGAATCGAGCGTTCGAGGACGCTTCGGCCGAAGGCGCGGAAGTGCGCTTTGGCGAGCGCGAGACGCTCTTTTTCCGTCATCTCCGGCAAGCAGCGAGACAGATTGGTCAGGCAGACCCTACGCCGCTCGCGTCCAAGGATGTACAAGAGCGAACCGAGAGCGGAGCCGACCGGTGCAAGCAGGGCAAGGGGCAGGTAATGCAGTATCCAGACGACGGCAATGCTAATTCGGGTCAGCAAGCGGTCTCCCCTCACCGGGCATCCGGCGGCAGCACCCCCGCCGGCACCTTGTAGCGGCTATAACCCCACAGGTACTGCTCGGGATGGCGGCGAATCAGCCGCTCCAGCGAGCGGTTGAGGGCCCGCACCGCCGATTCGGGCGGCCGCGGCGCGAGCATCGGTTCCGCGACGAAGCGATAGCCGCGCCCCTCGGGCAGGCGTTCGGCGCAGCAAAGCAGCACCCGGGCCCCGGTCTGCTCGGCGATCCGGCCGACGAGCGTCATCGTGTAGGCTGGCTTGCCGAAGAACTCGACCCATTCGCCTTCACCGATACCGGGCACCTGATCGGGCAGCAGCCCGATCGCTTCTCCGCGTTTGAGCGCCTTCAACATCGCGCGCACGCCCCGCAGATCGGCGGGAACGCCTTTCATCGCCGGGCCGCGGCTGCGGCCGATCCGCATGAGCGGTTCAAGGGCCCGAATCTTGGGCGTCCGGTACATCACCGTGATCGGCATGCGACTTGCGACATATTGTCCGACCACTTCCCAGCAGCCGATGTGGGGCGTGACGACGATGACGCCCTTTCCGCGCTTCGCGCCGTCGTCGACGTGCTCCCATCCATTCACTTCGACCACAAGACCGGCCACCCGCTCCAGGGGACGCAGCCAGACCGCCGGCACTTCCATCACGCTCTTGCCTGCCTCCGCTACGGCGGACCAACGCAGCCGAAAATCGCTCAGCCCCGCGGTAGCGAGGTTGCGCTTGAAGTCCCTCCGGTAACGCGGCGAGCAGAGGTACACCATCCACCCCAGTCCAGCGCCCAGAGCGTGTACCAGCCGCAAGGGAAGACGCGCCGCCAACCGCAGCAGGAATAGCATGTAATGGGACGAAAGTGGGAGCGGAGTGGGTTGGGTGGGCTCGAGTCGCTGTGCTAGACTGGCAAACCTTTTTTGCGGGGAAAGCCGCCAGCATGAGCAGCTATCTATTCACGTCAGAATCGGTGTCCGAAGGCCATCCGGACAAAGTCGCCGACCAGATTTCCGATGCCGTTCTCGACGCCATTCTAGCGCAGGACAAGCGCTCCCGAGTCGCGGCGGAGACGCTGGTGAAGGACAACCTGGTCGTGCTCGCGGGCGAAATCACCACAGGCGCGCGAGTCAACTTCGACGAAGTCGCGCGCAGGACCATCAAGCGCATCGGCTACAGCGATCCGGCGATCGGCTTCGATACCCACACTTGCACGGTTATCGTCGCCTACGGCGAGCAGTCGCAAAACATCGCCCAGGGCGTCGACGAGGGCAAGGGCCTGGACCTCGAGCAAGGCGCCGGAGACCAGGGCCTCATGTTCGGCTACGCCTGCGACGAGACGCCGCAGCTCATGCCGCTTCCGATTTATCTCGCTCATCGGTTGGTCGAGCGCCAGTCCGAAGTGCGCCGCGACGGGCGGCTGCCGTGGCTGCGGCCCGACGCGAAGTCCCAAGTCACGATCAGGTACGTAGACGGCAAGCCCGACTCGATCGAAACGGTCGTCCTCTCGACCCAGCACGCGCCGGGAATGAAACACGAGCAGATCAGGGAGGGCGTGATCGAGCAAATCATCAAGCCGGTGCTACCCAAGAATTACGTCAAGGGAAAGGTCAACTACCTCGTCAATCCGACGGGCGCGTTCGAGATCGGCGGCCCCAAGGGCGACTGCGGGCTCACTGGCCGCAAGATCATCGTGGACACCTACGGCGGTTCGGCCCCGCACGGCGGCGGCGCATTCTCGGGCAAGGACCCCTCCAAGGTGGACCGCTCGGCAGCTTACGCCGCGCGCTACGTCGCCAAGAACATCGTCGCCGCGGGACTCGCCTCCAAATGCCTGGTTCAGGTTTCCTACGCCATCGGCGTCGCGCGGCCCACCAGCGTGATGGTCACCACGCACGGTACAGGCAAGCTCTCGGACGAGAAACTCTCGGAGATGGTGCAGAAGCACTTCGACCTGCGCCCGAAAGGCATCATCCAGATGCTCGACCTGCTGCGGCCGATCTACGAAAAGAGCGCCGCCTACGGCCACTTCGGCCGCGATGAGCCCGAGTTCACCTGGGAAGTGACCGACAAGGCGCGTTCTCTCGCGGCCGATTCAGGGATCAAGCAGCCGGCGATGGCCTGAGCCGCGCCTGAGGTATAATCCCGCCCTCTCCGAGGAGCGTTGCAACGAACCGCCAGGTTCGCCAGGCTCGGGGGTTCACACTGCAACGGCGCTCGCAAACTCTTGAACCAAGGAGGGCGCGAGATGAGCGCGGTACTCAAATCCAAGCAGGACTTTCAAGTAGCCGACCTGTCGCTCGCCGACTGGGGCCGCAAGGAAATCGCCATCGCCGAGACCGAGATGCCAGGCCTGATGGCGATCCGCGAGGAATTCGCCGCGACGCAGCCCCTGAGAGGCGCGCGCGTCTCGGGCTCGCTGCACATGACCATCCAGACCGCGGTGCTGATCGAGACGCTCCAGGCGCTGGGCGCGCAGGTACGCTGGGCCTCGTGCAACATTTTCTCCACCCAGGATCATGCCGCCGCGGCGATTGCCGTCAAGGACACTCCGGTGTTCGCACGCAAAGGCGAGTCGCTGGAGGAATACTGGGACTACACCCACCGCATTTTCGAGTGGCCCGACAACACCTACTCCAACATGATCCTGGACGACGGCGGGGATGCGACGCTGCTGCTGCACTTGGGCGCCCGCGCCGAGAAGGACGCCTCCCTCATCGCCAAGCCGGCCAGCGAGGAGGAGAAGTTCCTGTTCGCCGCGATCAGGGCGAGGCTTGCCCGCGATCCGAAGTGGTACTCGATCCGCCTCGCGCAGGTGAAGGGCGTGACCGAGGAGACCACCACCGGCGTGCACAGGCTGTACCAGATGCACAAGGAGGGCAGGCTCGCCTTCCCGGCGATCAACGTCAACGACTCGGTCACGAAGAGCAAGTTCGACAATCTCTACGGCTGCCGCGAGTCACTGGTTGACGGCATCAAGCGCGCCACCGACGTAATGATCGCGGGCAAGGTCGCACTGGTGTGCGGCTACGGCGACGTGGGCAAGGGCAGCGCGCAGGCGCTGCGCGCGCTCTCCGCTCAAGTATGGGTGACCGAGATCGACCCGATCAACGCGCTGCAGGCGGCGATGGAAGGCTACCGCGTGGTGACCATGGACTACGCGTGCGACAGGGCGGACATCTTCGTCACCGCTACCGGCAATTTTCATGTGATCACGCACGATCACATGAAGAAGATGAAGAACCAAGCCATCGTCTGCAACATCGGCCACTTCGACAATGAGATCGACATCGCCTCCATCGAGAAGTATAAATGGGAGGAGATCAAGCCGCAGGTCGACCACGTCATCTTCCCCGATGGTAAGAGAATCATCCTCCTCGCCAAGGGGCGCCTGGTGAACCTGGGCTGCGGCACCGGGCATCCCTCGTACGTAATGAGCTCGTCCTTTGCCAACCAGACCATCGCGCAGATCGAGCTGTGGACCGAGTCGCAGAAAGGTTCCGGCAAGTATCCGGTCGGCGTCTATGTGCTGCCCAAGCACTTGGACGAGAAGGTCGCCCGGCTGCAGTTGAAGAAGCTCAACGCTCAGCTCACCGAGCTCACCGACGCGCAGGCGCGCTACATCGGGGTGCCCAAGGCCGGTCCCTACAAGTCCGACCACTACCGCTATTGAGCACTTCCTCCGATCATGGAGATAAACTCGGTCTGGAACGATACCTACGCCGCGATCGCCCTGCACCTGGTCATCGCGCTCGCGGCGGGCGGAATCATCGGGCT
>JACXTT010008219.1_pt1 | contig 14514 bp, 16 predicted proteins | sample 9270951 | NCBI WGS metagenome assembly JACXTT01 (sample SAMN15532306, study PRJNA645909) | rock metagenome | isolation source: weathered quartz diorite | place: Puerto Rico | collected 2017-06-21
GGAACGCCTGCCGCTCGACCGATTGCGTAGTACGTATATCGGATCGATCTGCGGCATTGACGCGCCTGAGAGCTTCGAGAATGCGCTGAAGCAATTGGGCGCGCATCTCAATCTTGCCAAACGCTACATCGATCATCACTACTACACCGAAGCGGAGTTGAAGAGCTTCGTTGCGCGCTGTATCCGGCGCGATCTGGCCATGATCGTGACCACGGAAAAAGACGCGGTGCGGATGCCGCGGTTGCCTGAATCTGAATTAAAAGTCCCGATTTATTTCCTGCGGGTCGAAATCGAGATCCTGAGCGGCCATGAGAGATGGGAACAGTGTGTGGCCCGCATTTGTAAACCGCAACCGATGCTCTCACCCGAGCGTTTCTTTGCCTGAAGAACTCAGCCACAGATTAACACAGATGAAACACAGATTCAGAAATGCTTGGACTTAATCTGTGAAAATCTGTGTCAATCTGTGGCGAACCGCTGCTTAATTTTCTGCATTCGATGTTGGACGTTGGGCGTTGGGCGTTCGACGTTTAGTTGTAGGTCATGCCCAACAGAGCCGAACTCATCGTCGAAGGGAAAAAGCTTTCCGTCTCGAACCTGGACAAGGTGCTCTATCCCAAGGTGGGCTTCACCAAAGGACAGGTGATCGATTATTACATCCGTATCGCGCCAGTTCTCTTGCCACACCTGAAAGACCGCCCGCTAACAATGAAGCGCTATCCTGATGGAGTCGAAGGCGAGTATTTTTACGAGAAGAACTGCCCGTCGCACCGTCCGAAGTGGGTGAAAACAGCGAAGGTTTGGAGCGAAGGCAACAACCGGGTGATGGATTATTGTCTGGCGCAGGATTTGCCGACGCTCGTTTGGGCGGCAAACCTGGCCGATCTCGAATTGCACACGTCGCTCGCCCGCAAGGAAAAGATCTCGCGTCCAACCATGATGGTATTCGATCTCGATCCCGGCGCGCCGGCCGATATCGTGCAGTGCTCGCAGGTCGGCTTATGGCTGCGCGATTTGTCAGGCAAAATGAAATTGAAATCGTTCGCCAAGACGAGCGGCTCAAAAGGTTTACAGGTTTACGTCCCACTCAACACGCCGGAGACATTCGATCAAACGAAGGATTTTGCCCGCGCCCTGGCGCAACATCTCGAGGGCGAACACCGCGACCTTGTTACATCAAACATGTCGAAAGCGATGCGCAAAGGGAAAGTGTTTGTTGATTGGAGCCAGAATGACGAACACAAGACCACGATCTGTGTCTATTCGCTTCGAGCGAAAGAAGAACCAACAGTTTCTACACCGGTCACGTGGAATGAAGTCGAGAACTGTCTGAAAAGGAAAAAAGCCAATCTTTTAAAATTCCGCGCCGACAAAGTTCTGGCCCGTGTTGAAAAATTGGGCGACCTCTTCGCACCCGTAGAAAAATTAAAGCAAAAACTCCCAAAGAAGTGAAAGTGGTGAGTTAACCCGGCAAAGGGCGTTTATCATGCGCAAGGTGAACTTGGAAGATATCGAGGAGGAGGAACGAAAATCGCCGAAGGGCAAGTATCATAAGTTTGTTAAAGACGTCTCGATTGCGCTCGGACGCGAGCCGGAGTCGCTTGACCTTGAGAAGCGGCATCCGTTCGATCTCGCGCTAATGCGAATTCCGAAAGGCAAAACGCATTGTCCCTATCATTTGCACTCAGCCGAGACGGAACTTTACCTCGTCGTTTCAGGTCGCGGTCGCATTCGCGACAAGGATGGGTGGACAATCGTGAACGCTGGCGATGCGTTCTTGTTTCAACCTGGTGAGGCTCATCAAATAAGCAACGCTGGCGAGGACGATTTCATTTACTACGTCATTGCCGATAACCCGCGCAGTGGGCCGGGTGGAGATTGCTGTTACTATCCCGACAGCGGCAAATGGGCGGTCAACAAGGAAGGGCTGGAAGATGTGATCGTGAAAGGGACAGAGACGGATTATTTTGACGGCGAAGAGTAGCGAATTGTTGTGTCGAGCAGAGTTGCCTGCCGCGCCGGAGCTTTATGCGAAGGCCGGGAGACCTCTCTAACTAATTCACGAGCGAGGAAAGAAAGAAAACAGTAAGAGATTCCTCCACCCTTTCGACTTCGCTCAGGGCAAGACTTTCGATCGGAATGATAAAGACGCTGTGAAAAAGGTAAATCTTAACGACATCAAAGAACACCCGTGGCAATCGCCGGGCGGGAAATACGCGGGTTTTTTCAAAGGCATTTCTGAAGCGCTTGGTCGCGACCCAAACTCGCTCGATTTGGCAAAACGGCATCCATTCGATCTGGAGTGGGCGCGAGTGCCTCCGGGGAAATGCAATTTTCCTTATCACGCGCATTCGGCGCAGTGGGAGCTTTATCTCATCATCGGCGGCAAAGGCACGGTACGCCACAAAGATGGTACCGCGGAGGTTCTCGCCGGAGACGCTTTCATTTTTGGTCCCGACGAACCTCATCAACTGACCAACACCGGCACTGAGGACCTTATTTATTACGTGATTGCCGATAATCCGATCGGTGAATCGGCTTATTATCCGGACAGCAAGAAGTGGAAGGCCAACAAAACGTCATCAACTGATCGGGTGGTAATCAAAGGCGGCGAGACTGATTATTTCGACGGCGAAGAGTGAGCGAAGGCTGGAGTAATGGAGTAATGGAAGCAAAGACGTCCGCGCAAGACTTTCCCTACAAAACGTATCTTAACGTTCTCTACCAGTCGCTCGAGTTGATCGACATCCAGAAGTTGGCCGATGCCTGCACCGACAAGTGGTGGAATCAGACGCTTTGCCAGGTAAATGATTCGGTCGTTAGGCTGGCCGTAATTCAGGGCGAATATCACTGGCACGAGCACAAAGAAATCGACGAATTTTTCTATGTCATCGATGGACGTTTCCTGGTCGATCTTGAAGATCGCGTGGTCGAGCTTGCCCCGAAGCAAGGGTTTGTCGTGCCAAAAGGTGTGCGCCATCGCACGCGGGCGCCGGAACGAACCGTGGTCTTGATGGTCGAGAGGGCAGATATTATCCCCACAGGGGACTGAGAGTCACAATGAACACGGATGAAACACAGATAAGCAGACTGATTGTTCGATCTGTGTAAATCTGTGTTAATCCGTGGCTAAATGATTAAACGACTCATCGCGCGCGATACGCGGTTCAGCGGTTTTCGTCTCTACGATCTGCTCGTCCACATTTTTGTGGTCATTTTGCTGATCTCGAATCTGGTCGGCCAGAAGATTTGCATTATTCCCTTCATTCCGGCAGCACGCGTAAGCGGTGCGCAATTGCTCTTTCCGCTGACCTACATTTTCGGCGACATCTTTACCGAAGTGTACGGCTATGGTGCATCGCGGAGGGCCATCTGGATCGCATTTTTCGCCAATATTCTCATGACGATCGTCGGCATATTTGTCACGTGGTTCCCTCCTGCGCCGGAGTTCACCAATCAAAAAGCTTTCGAATCGGTCTTCTACGTCGTGCCACGGTTTGTCCTTGCCAGCCTAGTTGCATTTTGGGCGGGCGAATTCACCAATTCCTACACGCTGGCCAAGATGAAACTGTGGACGAATGGCCGATGGCTTTGGACTCGTACGGTTGGATCGACAATCACTGGTCAGTTTGTCGATACGGCCACTGTGATGCTAATCGCCTTCGCCGGTTGGAAACCATGGTCCGTTATTCTTCGGCTAATGATCTCCGGTTACCTGGCTAAGGTGTTGTATGAAGTCGTCTTCACGCCCGTAACTTATTGGATCGTAAACAATTTGAAGCGCGTGGAAGGGATCGATGTTTACGATCGCGGCACCAACTTCAATCCGTTTGCGCGAGCGAAGGCATGAGTGGCCGGCGGTCTCTGAGCGCGCATCAAATCGAGCGACGGTCACAGACCGCCGCTACAGTTGCAGATGAAAATTATTTCGGGCGGACAAACTGGTGTTGATCGTGCAGCGCTCGATCTCGCGCTGAAACATCGGATTGAATGCGGCGGCTGGTGTCCGGCCGGGCGGCTGGATGAATTCGGTAAGATTCCGAATCGGTATCCTGTCACAGAATTGGAACACCGCGGTTTTGCGGAGCGAACCCTTGCGAACGTGAGAGAATCCGATGGAACGGTGATTCTTCACTTGGCGAAGCTGCAAGGTGGAACGGAATTCACACTCGACTGCTGCAAGCAGTTTAAGCGTCCGCACCAGCTTATTGACGCAGCGAAAATGTCTGTTGAGGAGGCGGCAACAGCAATTGTCGATTTCGTCCACAACCAGAAGGTTCGTGTCTTGAATGTTGCCGGGCCGCGGCAAAGCGAATGGGCTGGCGGCTACGATTACGCGTTTCATGTCCTCGAAAATTTCCTGAATTCGAGCATGAGCACGACTATGAAAAAGGCCTCTACTCGTAGCGGAGCGCTTTCACGGGGTCGAGGCGGGCGGCGAAGTAGGCGGGAATCAGCGCGGCCAGCGAGCAGATCAAGAACGCGCTGATACAAATGATAGTCACATCGTGCGGTACGACTTGGGCGGGGATTTCGGAAAATTGATAGACTTCGCGCGGGAAAATTTCGATGTGCAATGTCGAAGCGAGCCAGTGACTAAATTCGTTGCGGTAACGAATGAGCGTCATCCCCAGCCCAAGACCGGTAAGCGTTCCGAAAAGACCGACAATGGTTCCCTGGCCGAGGAAGACCCAGATGATCTGCGAGATGTTTGCACCCAACGCCTTCATGATTCCAATTTCGCGCCGCTTTTGCACGGTCACCGTAATAAGTGTGCTCATAATTCCGAAAGCTGCGACGACGACAATGAAGAAAAGGAGAAAAAACATAACTGTCCGTTCGAGACGCACTGCTTCAAAATATTGGCGATTCATGTCGATCCACGTTTCAGCGAACTCTGGCGGAGTCAGAAAATTCTCGATTTCATTTTTCACGCGCTCGGCACTGTAGGGATTGTCGGTCCTAACTGTGATGCCGTGGAGGGCGTCGCCCAGGCCGTAAAGTTCCTGACCGACGTAAATCGGCACGAGCAAAAACTGGGAATCATGCAGATAATGGCCGGTTTCATAGATTCCAGTTACGATTAATTCCTTTGGCAAAATCACATCCCGCAGCTCATCGATGGCTTGCTTTTCCTCCGCGCCGCTGGCGTTTTCGAGCTTCTTGATTCCATCAAGAATTTGCCCGAGATTTCCCGGTGAATAGACCGTGAGCTTGTCGCCGACGCCAATGTGAAGATTCCGTGCCAGGTCGATCCCGAGCACGGTAGATTCCCCTTCGAGATTAAGATTGCCCTGTTTGATGAATTTGCGTAGCGAAATGACTTTTTCTTCCTGAATGGGGTCGACTCCGCGGACTATTGGTGCGAGTCGTCGATTCTGAAACTCTACAATTACCGGCCCCTGGACGTAGGGCGCGGTCGCGACGACGCCCGGAACCTTTTCGATCTTTGTTTTGAGTGATCGCCAATCTCGCATGATGTCTTCGGTGGTGACCAAAATGTGGGCATCGAAATCGATCACTTTCTGGCGCAGCTCGCGGTCAAACCCGGTCATCACCGAGATGACAAGGATCAGGACGGTGACTCCGAGCATCACACCCAGAATCGAGATCAGTGTGATGATGGAAAGGAAGGTGCGCTTCGGTTTCAAGTACCGGAGCGCGAGAAAAAAACCAAAGGGCAATTTCAAATCGCTGATATGTTGGCTGCGAACGCGAGCGATTACAACCAGCTCGGTGCCACGCGACCGCCGAGCGGTGTCGATTGGTCATTCTCAGCAGCTTATTATGGCGGATTCGTTTGCTTGAAGGATGGCGGCTCGTCGGGATTGGCCGCAAGCAGCGCTTTTGAGCGACGAATGCGGGCGCCTTGCGAAAGAAAGAACGATCGCAACGTGGAAGTGAAGAAAGACGAACCATCGGGTCGTGGATTAAAATCCAGGAGCAGACGACCGTTTGGGTTCAGGAATCGGCTGCGGATATCGTTGATAAGGAATTTCCAGTGTTGAGGGGACCATTCTCTGCCGCTGGCGGCCCCATCAATGCGTTGGAAGCAGATGCGGTGGGCGGTGATGAGATCGAATTTTTGGCCAAGGTCGGGGAGCGGAACATCAGGATCGATTCGCGAAACCACCCGTGAAACCTTGAAAAGCGCGAGTGTGTCGCGAAACAATGGTTGCTCGTCCAGGTCGAGCCCGAGCACTTCGTGTCCAAAGAACCTGCAAACATAAAGAAAATGGCCGGCGCCGCAGCCGAGGTCGAGAATGCGCCGCGGCGGAGTGCGGTCGAGCCAAAGATCCTGTGCCCGTTCCACACCGATCTTGATCCAGTATGGGACATCGGCGAACCGGTTGATCTTCGGAAAGTTTGTCCCCGCCGGATAACAACGCTGTAGTCTCGCCACGTCAGCAGGATCTAGTGTTGCCAGAATGCGTCGGGCACTGACGGGATGAAGCGTCCTGCTGATGTGTTCGTAAATGCTCTCCAGCGCTTCCCCGGAAAAAAACTTACGAAACTTACGCGACAATTTCATTGCTGCGGAAATAGTTTACTCGAGTAGAGTCGGCGAACTTTGCGAATAGTTTCAACCATGCAAGATGCTGATGTAGACCGAGGCCTCGCTGACGGCAGACTGTGGGTGCGATGAGATCTGAACCCAAACGTATTCTTCTTATTGGGCTGGGGCGCTGGGGCGTAAACCATCTGCGTGTTCTGCAATCGATGGATCTTGAACTTTTCATCGCTGATCACGACGAGCAGCAATTGCGTGAGGTCGAGATGGCCCAAACTCATCGAAGCACTGATGCACGCACTCTTTTTCCAAAGATCGACGCGGCGGTAGTTGTGACGCCGGCATACACCCACTTTGCCATCTGTCGTGAGTTGTTGGAGATGGGAAAAGATGTGTTTGTCGAAAAACCAATCAGTTTGAGCTCCGAACAGGCGAGGGAGTTAGCCGAGCTCGCGAAAGATCGCGGTTTGATTTTGCAAGTGGGCCACATCTTCAGGTTTGATCCGGCCTCAGTTTGGATGCGAGAGGCTATTGTGCGGAATCAGTTCGGGCAGCTCAAGATGTTGCAGGCAAAATTCAGCGGTTTCAAACGTCCCCGGCAGGATTCCGGTGTAACCTTCGCCGATGGCATTCACTTTATCGACCTGTTCAACTTTCTTCTTGGGGACTCACCGCATCGCGTCCACGCAGTAGTGCGCGATTTTTTGGGCCGTGGAATCGATGACGAATCGCTAATTACGCTGGAATATGACCGGGGCGATGGCGGTTCAATTTTGGCCACGGTGGAGGCGGGCTATCACGTGCCGGGTAAAATGCGCGAGGTCACAATCGTTGGCAAAGATTCTTCAGCGGTGTGCGATTACAATGTCGCGCAATACAAGATCAAGACGTTTGAAAATCAACATGTCACGAGCGGTTCGGAAATCAAAGCTCTCGAGGGAGCCGTGCATCAACTCGAGTTCCCGCCCGAAGAACCACTTCGCGCGGAACTGGCGGCTTTTCTCGAGGCTATTGAAAAACGGAGCCAACCGCTGGTCGATGGACACGCCGGCTTCGAGGCTGTGCGCATTGCGGAAGCGGCTTTGGAATCAGCCCGGACTGGGAATTGGGTCGACATTTCCCGATGAATAAAGTGGCGGTGAGATGAAAAAGATTCCTCTTTCCCGCGTTTTCCGAAACGACGAAGTCCGAGAGGCCGCGCTTCGCGCACTGGACTCGGGCTTGTACATTTTGGGCAAAGAATGTGAAGCGTTCGAATCCGAGCTAGCCAATTATGTTGGCACAAAAGAGGCGGTGCTCTGTTCCTCGTGGACGGCGGGCGCACTGATGCTGCACCACGCGATGGGAGTGCAGCCAGGAGATGAAATTCTTGTCCCTTCACACACGGCTTTCCCGTCAATCGAACCGATGATTCATCGCGGTGCGAAACCGGTTTTCATCGACATTGACGAAACCTACTGCCTGGATGTGGATCTACTCGAGGCATCGATTACTGCGCACACTGTCGGCATTCTACCTGTCCATCTCTACGGGCATCCAGCCAATCTCGATGGAGTTTCAGCCGTCGCGAAGAAACACGGTCTCTGGATGGTGGAAGATTGCGCCCAGGCGTTTGGTGCGCAATTCAACGGCAAACGCGTCGGCTCATTCGGTCTGGCCGGCGCATTTTCATTTTTCCCATCGAAGAACCTCACGGTCATGGGCGATGGCGGGTGCATTACAACAAACGACACCGCGTTTGCCGACCGGCTTCGAATGCTGCGAAATCATGGGCGCAAATCGAAATACATTCACGAGCTTGTGGGTTACAATTTTCGCTTCAACGAAATCCAGGCGGCGATCGGGCGGGTCGAGTTGCGGAGCATCGAAAAGTTGAATGAGCATCGGCGGCGAATTGCCGCGCGTTACACGGAACGCCTTGGTCGCGTGGTGCAGCCGCCGCCGGAGAAAATCTGGGCGCGCGCTGTTTACCATATGTATGTCATCCGGAGCGAGCGACGCGATGGACTGGCCGATCATTTGCAAAGCAAGGGAATCGGGACTGGCATTCATTATCCGGTAGCCAACCATCAGCAGCCGGCCATTGTGAAAAGATATTCTGGTTTGCCCACGCTTCCCAAGACCGAGCAGGCTGTTAAAGAAATTCTCTCAATCCCGATTTATGGCGAGTTGCCGCTCGAGGATGTCGATTATGTCTGTGATTCGATTCTGGAATTCTTTGGTACGCAGTGAGGATTCCTACAGCGATTTTCTCACCTCTCCCTTGCGAAGGGAGAGGGTAGGGTGAGGGTTGAATTCTTATGAGCACCGCGCTGTGAAACCCCTCACCTTAATCCTCTCCCCATACGAAGGGGAGAGGCGATCACAGATCGCTCCGCTATGAGGGCGCCGGATTTTAGCCTCGTGATTCCGTGTCATAACGAGGAAAAAAACTTGGAACCCCTTCTCTCGGCAATTCATGCAACCATGGACCCACTCCGGTTGCATTATGAAGTGGTGATTACAGATGATTGCAGCACGGATGACTCGTGGCGCGTCTTGAAACAGCTTGCGGCGAGCGATCCGCATTTGCGCGTGCAGCGCTTCAAATTCAATTGCGGCGAATCGGCTGCCAGCTGGGCCGGGATGCACGCGGCCCGCGGACGATACATCGCCACGCTGGACGCGGATTTACAAAACGATCCGAAGGATTTGCCGGCGATGATCGAAGCGCTTGGTCGAGCTGATTGCGTCTGCGGGACGCGGATCGCGACTCGCGGTTCGGGTGATAACTGGATACGGATTGGCTCGTCGCGCATTGCCAACTGGGTGCGTAACAAGCTTTCGGGTGAGAATATCACCGATGCGGGTTGCACCTATCGCGTGTTCAAGCGCGAATGCATCTCGAACGTGAAGTTCTTCAACGGAGCGCATCGTTTTCTGCCTACCTTGATCAAGATGGAAGGTCACCGCGTAATCGAGGTCCCTGTCTCGGCAAGCCCGCGCTTCTCAGGAGCCAGTCATTATGGCGTGTGGAATCGCTTGTTTAAGTCATTCCGCGACCTGCTCGCAGTTCGCTGGATGAAATCGAGAAGACTTCGATACGAGATCGCTGAATCGCTCAACTGCTTATGAATACATGCCTTATTATCGCTGTCACACGGATCGGCCAGGAGCATCGTTTTCTGGGACTGGACTGGAGTTATCTCATGATTCTTGGATTCATCGGGAACGTCACTTTCTCGATGCGTTTCCTGGTGCAATGGCTGGCATCGGAGCGGCAAGGGAAGAGTGTGATTCCCGTATCGTTCTGGTATTGGAGCATTGGCGGAAGCCTGATGATGTTTTTGTATTTTCTTTTCCGGCGAGACCCGGTCGGAATTCTCGCTTATCTGCCGAACTCGATCATTTACGTTCGCAATTTGATGCTCATCCGAAGACGCAAGTTTGCGCCGACCGCGGCGGCCCCTTCACAAGGTCCGCGTGAAACGGGCTAGCAAGATTAATTCGAGGCCCAATCAAATCGGGGGGCGTTTCGGAGTGCGCGGACACGTCCGCGCTTTTAAAAGCGGCGTCGTGTCAGCGCACTCCTAAAACCCGCCCACACGGCCTCGCGGACGAAGCCGTTCTCTCCAGGCGGAACCGAAATAAACTGATCAGTCCAGACTATTTCAGCGTGACTTCGCGCATCAGCTTGTTGCCCAGGATCTCGCGAATCTCGAGTCGCTTGGTCGCAGTTCTTTCCTGTTCCTCGATGGAACCTTCGATCTTCCTCGCAATCGGATCGAACTTTTCGCGTGCGTTATCGAACGAGGCCATGTTCTTCTGTTCCACCATCAGGAGGATGTCGAAGTCATGTGGATTGGCCGAATCGCCGAGCAGGACTTTATAATCGAGGATGAGGTTCTGTTTCTTCGCTTCGTCAAGCGTGCCTTTGAAGGTCTTCGCAAGCCCTTTGAGGTATTGATCGCCCATGCCGTACTTGGCTTTGACCATGGTTATGGTCCAAACTGGTCCTTCGGTGTAGGGCGCGTCGCTTTGGGCGCGACAGATCCCGCTGAACGCAATGGTTGTCGTTAGGCTGAGAATTAAGATCAGGATTTTATTCATATTTGTATGCTCTTATGGTTGTTTAACTTGGCTTCGTAATAAGCCATTGGCCGCGGAGGATGAGGCCTGGCTGTCGCAGTGTCAATGAAATCCGAGGGGAGAGGCTTGCGTCGCGGCAGCGCCATTTGTCTATTGCTCTCGCATGCCGGAAAAGAGCACAAAAATCGAGGACTACGGTTTCTTGAGCGACACGCAAACCGGTGCGCTGGTGAGTCGCGACGGGTGCATCGATTGGCTTTGCTTCCCGCGGTTCGATTCAGGAGCGTGCTTTGCCTCTTTGTTAGGCACGGCCGAGAATGGTCACTGGCGATTTTGGCCAAAAGGGGAGATCGACAAAACGCGGCGCCGGTATCGTGGAGACACCTTGATCCTGGAGACCGAACTGGAGACAAAAGAAGGCGCGGTGCGCCTGATCGATTTCATGCCGCCGCGCGGAGAGAATCCCGACATCATCCGCATCGTTGAAGGGATCAGTGGTGAGGTCTCGATGCAGATGGAGCTGATCATCCGCTTCGATTACGGATATGTCGTGCCGTGGGTTCGGCAACGACACGGCGGTCTCGAAGCGATCGCCGGCCCTAACGGTTTGATCTTGCGGACGCCAATTAAGACGCGGGGCAAGGATTTGACCACAGTCGCGGAATTCACAGTCAAGAAGGGCGATCGCCTCCCATTCGTGCTGACCTGGTTCGTCTCGCACGGCAAACCGCCCAAGCCTGTAAACGCCGAACACGCCTTGCGCGATACAGAGAAATTCTGGACGGCGTGGGCCGGGCAATGCCACCGCAAAACTCCATGGGAGGACGCGGTAGTCAGGTCGCTCATCACTCTCAAGGGCCTGACTTATGCGCCTACCGGCGGTTTGGTCGCAGCGCTGACAACATCATTGCCGGAGGAGATCGGTGGCGTGCGCAACTGGGATTATCGATACTGCTGGCTGCGCGATGCGACCTTTACTCTCATCGCATTCATGAACGCCGGCTACAATGAGGAGGCAAGACTTTGGCGCGACTGGTTGTTGCGGACAATCGCCGGCAGTCCTGCGCAGATGCAAATCATGTATGGCGTTCAGGGCGAACGTCGCCTGCCAGAGTTCGAACTGCCGTGGCTATCTGGCTATGAAGGTTCGAGGCCGGTCCGGATTGGCAATGCTGCCGCGCAGCAGTTTCAGCTCGACGTTTATGGTGAAGTGTTAGCTGCGATGGACCGGTCACAGGCCGCAGGAATCGAGACCGACGAATCCGATTGGGCGCTGCAACAGGGTCTGATGAAGTTTCTCGAATCCCATTGGCACGAGCCCGATGAGGGAATTTGGGAAGTGCGCGGCGGTCGGAAACATTTCACTCATTCCAAGATGATGGCATGGTTGGCTTTTGACCGCGCGATTAAATTGGGCAAGGCGTGCAAATGCGGCATTACAGAAAATCTCGACCGGTGGCGAAAAATTCGTGATCACATCCACCTTGAGGTCTGCGAACGCGGATATAACAGCGAAAAGAAGGCGTTCACTCAGTATTACGGAAGCGACGCCCTCGATGCCAGCTTATTACAAATGCCGCTAACCGGCTTTTTAGCGGCGAGCGATGAACGAGTCGTCAATACGATCGAAGCCATCGAGCGTGAGCTGATGGAAAACGGTTTCGTTCTTCGTTATCGACCACAGGAGGAAAATGTCGATGGTTTGCCGGGACGGGAGGGCGTCTTTCTGCCGTGCTCGTTTTGGCTCGCCGACTGTTTCCATCTCGTCGGTCGGAAAAAAGAAGCGCGCGAAATTTTCGAGCGGTTGCTCGAAGCGTGCAACGATCTCGGCTTACTATCGGAGGAACACGATCCGGTCTCAAAGCGGCAGCTCGGGAATTTTCCGCAAGCCTTTTCACACGTCGCCCTGGTAAACGCCGCGCTAATATTAAGCGATCAACATCCGGCGACTGCCTGAACTCTCGCTAATTTTAACGCGTCGGAATAACTTCATTGTCGCGGCAGCGATAAATCGCGCGAGCAACCACTTGAGGTACAGCTTCGTCCAAAATTGGAGGCCGATCATGGTCGCGCGGACGCGCTTTCTATCACAAATGAACGCGCAATGCGGCGAAAAGCTAAATCCTTCAATTGCGTGTCTGATTGCGTAATATATTTATGATAGGCCCTTTGCGATGATATCTGTCTTTCAGCGCATGTCCCGCAGAGCGGCCAGCAGGTGAGCCCGAATCGTTCGAGTGGAAGTGTTTTAAAAAACGGCAAACCTGCGGCGAGTGGATGGACTGCTGAGCAAACGTCATGCGTGAAGCCCGGGAGGGTTAGTTCTGCCGAACGCGCGCCGCCGCCGATGGTTGCATTTGCTTCGCAGACGAGAAGGGAGCACCCGGCGCGCGCCAAGGCAATTGCGGCGGCGAGACCGTTAGGCCCGGAGCCGATTACTACAGCGTCATATTTATCCGCCACGCCCCACGCAGTAGAGGATTATATCGGTTCTTCCAACGAAATTGAGTGACCGCTTTCACGACTGGTTATTGAGTCCTTGCTGCAGAAAATGTATCTCAACCAGACAATAGCCTAATGAGTAGAGACGGCCTCGGCCTTATAGTCCCTGCACCACCGAGCATAAGCAGCGGCCTCAATAGAAGCACCATGCAGCGAGTCGCGGTGATCGATTGCATTCCCGTGCTTCAGTAGTCGTGTCGTCTTTGGTGTCAGGCCGGGAGTCGTGGCCGCGTGCGGGGATCGCGACCCACGATGGTGTTGTTGCGGCTGCCGGTGCGGTTGGTCTTCGTCGCTACGGTTGCTGTTCTTGTTGTGGCCCCCGGTGGAAAACGGAACCGTAAATGAAATCTCGCTGGAAGGAGCGCTCTCGGCCCCTAAAGCGTTGTAGGCGGTGACCGCAAAAAAATACGTCCACCCTTCTGTTAAGTTTGGCACTGATACGCTTATGGAGTTTCCGACCGCAATTTTTTGCGCGTAAGCGCCGGTAACCGTCCCATAATAAAGATTATAACCGGCGAGGCTGGGCACCGGAGCGGGGTCCCACGCCAGCGTGACAATATCCGCTAGGATGTGCGCTCCGCAAAAAGAAGGAATTACCATAATAAGACAGTATTTGATAATTCTTGGCGGTATCACGGTTGCTCCTCGAATCTGATTCCTAATCGGATTTCGCCGTCATTCCGGCGGTATGCTTGCCAACTGCCTAAAGGACAAGTCCAAGACTGCTTCTGTCGGGCCTACCAGGTCCAGGATTATTTTCAGTTTATCATTTTTAATCGCTTTGATTTCCGGATGGGAGCGTCCTGCGAATATTTTTGCAGGATTTTTCTGAGACGATTCGGGTATTCATGGGTTTGAAAGGCTCCGTCCCGTGAAAACATTCCAAGCTTTGATCACTCTTACCAGAGCAGAAGGGCGTAGCACACAATTGGCGCAAACTGACCCGGATCGGTAAATCCCAGAATTTGGCTCCAGCGGTAGGATTCGAACCTACGACCAATCGGTTAATCCCGACGGCGTCGGGACTCACCACAGAGCTACGCTTTCAGTTTCAGCAAACGATCTCGAATCAGCCGCGCCGATTTCCAAGTCTTGATCTCGCGCTCGCGGCGCATTGCGCTTGAGCGATCGGAGTGTTCTTCGCACCAGACCAAGTTCCACGGCCCATTTTTGCGCGTGAATTTTCCGGAGATTTTGTCAGTTCTATTATGGCTTGCGATCCGGGCAGCCAAATCGTCGGTGTGGCCGACGTAAAAACGGCCATTTGGATTTTGAACGATGTAGGCCCAAAACACGGTGATGGCTCCAGCGGTAGGATTCGAACCTACGACCAATCGGTTAACAGCCGACCGCTCTACCACTGAGCTACGCTGGATTAAGATTTGGTAGTCACCTACTTGTAGCTATCCTTGTTGATACCAAATTTCTTTCTT
>JACXTT010008220.1_pt1 | contig 14513 bp, 13 predicted proteins | sample 9270951 | NCBI WGS metagenome assembly JACXTT01 (sample SAMN15532306, study PRJNA645909) | rock metagenome | isolation source: weathered quartz diorite | place: Puerto Rico | collected 2017-06-21
ATCGGCCCAGCGTGCCAGTTCAATGTGGCCCATCGCGGCTTCGTGCGCGGCGTCGAACAGCGCGCTGCGCACTTCGCGGCCGGATAGGGCCTGGAAGGTCAGTGGCGCGATGAATTCCGTCGCGCCCGCAGTCATGACGACCTGCACGTCTGCGCCCACTTCCTTGAAGCGACGCGTGAGATCGGCAGCCTTGTAGGCCGCGATGCCGCCAGTCACGCCGAGCAAGATGCGGCGTCCGGCCAGAGTTGTGAGCGAAGTCTGCATTTGGGCATTTTAGCCTGATTAATATCCGCCCAGACGCAAAGTGCAGAGAACGCAGAGATGCCGATTACGGACTGGCCGGAAGACGAACGTCCCCGTGAGAAATTACTGACGCGTGGCGCGACGGCCTTGTCTGATGCCGAGTTGCTCGCGATCTTTCTGCGCACCGGTGTTCCCGGCAAAAGTGCGGTGGACATGGCACGTGATCTGCTGAATCACTTTGGCAGCTTGCGGGCCTTGCTCAAGGCGTCCCGGGACGACTTCTGTGCGGAGAAGGGCTTGGGCCAGGCCAAATATGCGCAACTGCAGGCGGTGCTGGAAATGGCGCGTCGTCATCTGGCGGAAGAACTGCCTGAGCGCGATGTGCTCACCGATCCGCGCGCGGCGCGGGACTATCTCAAGTCCAGATTGCGCGATCTGCCACACGAAGTGTTCGCGATCCTGTTCCTGGATACGCGGCATCGGGTGATTGCATTCGAGGAATTGGCGCGTGGCAGTCTTGATGGCGCTGCGGTGTACCCGCGCGAGGTACTCAAGGCCGTGCTCAAGTACAACGCTGCGGCCGTGATCCTCCCTCGTTATGTCGCAAGCAACATGTTGATTTTTTTACAATAAATTGAATTAACAAGAAATTACTGCAGAAATGCAACTTTGAACGATATTGAAGTTGTGTTGCGTGTATTGCCAAGTTGGTGTCATAAAAAATTATTGGCAGATTAGAAGGCGGCCAAAAATGAAACAAAGACAAGGCCCAGCAATTAGTTAGATCGTGGCTTTGGAGCGCCAATTGAATTGCAGGTCAATTGGGGCCAGTGGAATTTCAGATGCTGGCCTACTGGATCCTGGCAAGCCTAAGACATGCTTTCCAATTCACTTTTAATCGTTGAAAGCAATTCCTTGGCTGAAACATTTCGATGTACTCGCAAATAAGCAAATGCGACCAGTGTCACTGGGTTAATTTTCAAAACTTTCGATAACTGAAATATTTTTTCCACCGTCGCACCACGCTTTCCTAATTCAAGTGCGCTCACGTAGACACGGCTAGAAACAAGTCCAAAATCTTCCTGAGTAAGGCCTCGAAGCTGACGAGCATTTCGAAGCGCAACGCCCAACGCCGACTTGATATTCACTTTTTTCCCCTCGCTTGATGAGGGGCTTATCAATTCATTGCGCGTACTATAGAACTACAAACTATAGTACGCGCTCCTAATAACATACTGCTTTAACACGATTATTTGCGCGTCGGTGAAACGTCGCATATTATTTCTCTCGCCGGCGTTTTCCCTGACACACATCACACCCTTTCTGTTCGACTATCGATGAACACGAAAGTGGCCATGGGCAACGGTCGATTCCTTTGCGCTTCAATTAGGAGTCCTGTTCGTGACCTTGTTCCGGCTTGTTCTAGGCGATTTTGAACGCAGCCTAGATCTCAATTTTGAGAAATTTACTGAAGAGCGCTTGGCAGCTCTTGTTCGTCGTGCGGACGAATGCAGCCAGGCAAAAGAGCACCTCGTGCGTTCAGTTGTCGACGCATTGACGCCCTTGGCAGAAGTCCCCTCAGAGCGACCTTCAAAAAAGCAGCGAACTTACGCTGATGCAATCTGTGCAAAGTTAGGGAAGACACTCCCTAAAGAGGCCGAAGTCGACATTCAAGCAATGAGTAGATTCTTGACTGAATATGCTCCTGTGTACCGGCGAAAGCGAATCGAAGAAAGGCTTCAAAAGCATTCCGGGATCCCCCTGCGAACGGAAGTCAAGACCATTGATGAAAATTAGAATCTTTAGTGATTTGCATCTCGAGTTTCTCGACGAGCTACCGATTCTCGACCTGACCCCAGTGGATCTAGTCATTCTGGCCGGAGATATTCACGTTGGCGTTCAGGGAATCCGCTGGGCGAAAGAAACCTTTTGGGACGTTCCCGCGGTCGTATATGTCATGGGAAACCATGAGTACTACGGAGGTGATCTGAATGAAACGCTTTCACAGGCTAGGGCAGAGGCCGCCGGCAGCAACGTTCATCTCTTGGAAAATGATCGACTAGATCTGCCCAATGTGACCATCTTGGGATGCACACTTTGGACCGACTTCAGATTGCTACGTGAAGATCACCAGAACTTCTGTAAGAGACGTGCACGAACTTTCATGTCCGACTACAGCGTTATCAATTTGAATTGGCGGAGGGCTGATCCTGACGATACGCAGCGACTTAGCGAAGCAAGTCACCAATGGTTGAGTCAGCAAGTTCAAATAGCCACCAAACCTACAATTGTAGTGACCCATCATGGGCCAATTTTACAGACGCTAAACCCTGACTACGATCTGGATGAGATCTCGGCAAATTTCAATAACAACTATACGGATCTACTCCTGCCACCGATAAAGCTCTGGATTTGGGGGCATACGCACCATTGCGCTGATTTCGTGCACAGAGGAATTCGTTTCGTTAGTCATCAAAAAGGGTACCGGCACGAAACGCTCAAGGGATTTAACTGGGGAAATGTTTTTGATGTGTCTTTATAAGAAATGCACATTGATATTTATTGCCGTTCGAATATGTGGCGACGGGCGATTCCGCCGCCGGTGTAGTTCAACGGTTAGAACGGGTTCCTTATAAGAGCTAAACCCGGGTTCAATTCCCGGCGCCGGCACCATAGCTGAATATAGGCGTAAATCACATGAATAATATGAAATTAGAGGTAGACGTAAGTCGAGGTGATACGCAACGACTATTTCTCGAGGCCGTACGTCGAAACCTAGCTAACGCTGCAATCATTGACCGTCTTACTGATCTTGACTTGCCTGATTGCTATCTCGTAGGTGGCTGCTTAACTCAGACAGTCTGGAATTGCATTTCGCTTAAGCAACCGATGGAAGACATAGTCGATTATGACGTCTTCTATTACAACAACGACGACCTAAGTTGGGACGGTGAAGACTTTGCAATTAGACGTGCACGTTTGCTGTTTAAGGACCTTGGCGTTGACGTTCAGGTGAGAAATCAAGCGCGTGTTCACCTGTGGTATGAGCAGAAATTCGGAGTGCATTGCCAACAGCTCCGGAGTACTCGGGACGGCATCGATCACTTTCTGAATCGTTCGTCGTGTTTTGGGATCAGGCGCTCAGATGAATCAACTTATATATACGCGCCATTCGGATTCGAGGACCTATACACTTTGAAGGTTCGTCCTAACTGTCGGCGCATGTTGCCAGATGTCTACTACGATAAAGCAAAGCGTTGGACAAAAGCCTGGCCGGCTCTTGAAGTTATTGAGTGGCCGAGCTCTCGAGAGCCGAGAAAATGATCCCAGCGGTTTGTGTCAATTACTTCAAAAAACCCCATCTTCGAACTCTGGCGCTAGCGCCTTTTAGAACTCGAGCTCGCTGCGGACGAGTTTCTCAATTACGACGTTGCTAGGATTGCTTTCAATCTTCTCGGTGAGGGTTCCAATCAACGTGTCCCAAGAAAAGGTCGGTGACCTAGGGTCATCGGGTGGCTGCAGACTTAATTGTTTAATGCGGTCCCGCCAATCGTCCCAGATGTACAGAGCGACATCGACAGGCGAAGTTCTTTCGTCTAGCTCTGACGGTTCGAATCTATCTTCTTTGCGATTGAAGTAAACGGTAAAAGGCTTATCCGCCTTGGCGGCCGCAGCGATAGCGGAAGCATAGGCCTCTGAAAAGGCGCGAGAAGGACGGTTATTCATGCCCCATTCTAACCACCTATGAAGCGGGTTAGTATTGGGCATGTGCTATTCGGCGATGGTAAAACAACGACTTAAGCAAATTGAGACGGCCCTGGATCGGGGGCGGATCACGCGTGCCGAATACGAAAAAATCATGACTGAGCGATTGGCGACGCCTAGCATCAAGATCCCCAGGGGCATGGAAGATGACTTTGAGAGCCCGGCCACTGATGAAGAGCGCCGGATTAATGAACTAATCAAGCGATTCCGAAGCGAACGGACCAAAAAGCTTGAGGCGGAGCTTTTCAAGCAGAAGAAGCGTTTGGCCGATGCCGATCGAGCGCTTCAAGCCAAGTTGACGAAAGCTGCCCAGGAAAGCCAGCGCATTGCCGGGAACAAGGTCGAAACCCTCCTGGAGCAGATTGGGGACCTCAAGCGGACCCAATCCAAAACCAAAGATGGTCGAATCTTCCCGATGAATTACGCGTCAGTCGTTACGTTGGAAAACGGGCAACTCGTTGTTCGACCTATGCGGTACCACTGCCGTCCCGCGAGGGCGCCGGAGGCCTACGATCGAAAGTACCCGGGGCTCTACAACGCCCGGCGCGACAATCTTGAGAAGTTCTGGCGCGAACAATGGGGCCATTCACATGGCATCGTGGTCATGACCGGCTTCTACGAGAATGTAGCCAAGCATGATTTTGAGAAGCGCGCACTACGAGAGGGCGAGGTAGAAGAAAACGTCGTACTCAATTTCAACCCGCAACCGCCTGTGGATATGTTGGTCGCTTGCCTTTGGTCGAAATGGAGCGCCCCTGGTCAACTCGACCTATATAGCTTTGCAGCAATTACAGACGAGCCACCAGCTGAAGTTGCAGCCGCGGGCCACGATCGCTGCATCATTCCCATCAAAAACGAAAACGTCATGCGCTGGCTGGATCCCGAGGCGCAAACACCCGCAGACCTTTACGGCATCCTGGAAGACCGCGAGCGTCCTTACTATGAGCATCGACTGGCAGCATGATTGAGTCCAATTCCTTAAATCGCTTGTTCTTTGCTCTTTGGCCAGACGCCGATACCCGCGCTCAGATTTCAAACGCTGCGATGATGCTCGGAATCAAGATGCAACATGGTGGACGCCAAGTCGCCGCTGACAATTTGCATCTAACTCTCGCATTTCTTGGCAGTAATATTTCAGCGAAGCAGGAGCAAGCTGCGCGGCAAGTTGGTATGGTGAGCACTACCGCGCCATTGTCGATCGACTTAGACATTGCCCAATCTTTCTCTGAAAGAGCGAAGGTTTGGTATTTGGGATCCACCGCTTGGCCCCAAGAACTTTTAATATTCCGCAAAGCACTGGTCGGCAGATTGCAAAAGGCAGATGTGTCTTTTGACCATGTTAAATATACGCCGCATATCACAGTTATTCGCGGACCCAAATTTCCGCTGCCGCCATCCAGGATTCAAAAGATTAAATGGACCGCAGAATCATTTGGCCTATATCGCAGTAGATTGAATGAGCCTGATAAGCCATATGAAACGATTGCAACGTGGCAGCTTAAGGAAGGAGAGGCCGGTGGGCAACTGGAGCAGTTAACGTTGCTTTGAGCGAGAGGGCTATGATCTGGTCAAGGGGTTGGTGCCGATGCAGCTAAGCAATATCTGCGGAAGCAGATACCCAAAAGATGCAGGCACGTTTCGGGTTGAGCTTGCTGCATCTGTAAAACGATTTGGGATAGGGGAAAATTTTGCTTAGTGCTGAAGGCTTTATTGAAAAGTGGAAGGGCGTTAAGGCTTCCGAGTTGTCAACCTCCCAGAGTTTTCTTGCGGATCTATGCCGCTTGCTGGATGTTGAAACTCCGCATCCCACACCAGAGCAGGATTATATGTTCGAGAGGCCCATCACTTTTGTGCAGGGTGACGGACGAACTAGTCCAGGGCGCATTGATTTGTATAAGCGCGGCGCTTTTGTCCTGGAGTCAAAAAAGCTCAAAGTTCAATCACATGCCAAAGGTTTTGACGACGCGCTGATGCGCGCGCGCGGCCAAGCCGAGAGCTATGCGCGTGCTTTGCCTTCTGCAGAAGGGCGTCCGCCATTTGTCGTGGTCGTTGACGTCGGCAATCGTATTCAGCTTTATTCAGAGTTTTCGCGGTCTGGTGCTACGTACACACCGTTCCCAGATCCGCGCAGTTACCAGATTGCGCTTGACGATCTGCGAAAGCCGGAGATTCGTGAGCGACTTCGAAAGGTTTGGGTTGATCCTTTGTCGCTCGATCCCAGCAGTGAATCAGCGCGAGTTACTCGCGACATTGCCATGCGTTTAGCAAAACTGGCGCGAAGTCTTGAGCAAGCCGGGCACCAACCTCAAATCGTCGCGCAATTCCTTATGCGCTGCCTGTTCACGATGTTCGCAGAAGACGTGAAACTACTGCCATCTGACAGCTTTCGCGATCTACTGATCAAGCATGTCGAGCAGCCTGATGTGGCGATGCGTATGCTAGCCAGCCTCTGGCATGACATGGATTCTGGAGGTTTTTCCGCCGCCATTGCTAACGAAGTACTGCGCTTCAACGGCAAATTGTTTAAGCAACCGGACACACTGCCTCTGGATAAGGTCCAGTTGCAGCTGCTGATTGAAGCGGCGAAGGCTGATTGGAAGCATGTTGAGCCGGCCATCTTCGGTACCTTGCTCGAACGAGCGCTCACTCCCAATGAGCGACACAAACTCGGCGCGCACTACACTCCACGCACATATGTTGAGCGACTAGTGTTGCCCGCCGTGATTGAGCCGTTGCGAATGGAATGGAGTAATGTACAAGCTGCCGCGTTTACACTCGTTGCTGAAAATAAGCAAAGCGAAGCCATCGCCGAGCTGTGTAACTTTCATCATCGTCTGTGCACAGTACGCGTGCTGGATCCAGCGTGCGGCAGCGGCAACTTTCTCTATGTCACCCTTGAGCATCTCAAGAGACTCGAAGGTGAAGTGCTAAATGCGCTTGATGAACTTGGCTATCGTCAGACTGGCCTTGCACTTAGTGTTGAGCGTGCGGACACAACGGCAGGTGAGACTGTAGATCCGCATAATCTTCTCGGAATTGAAATCAATCCACGCGCGGCAGCGATTGCGGAAGTGGTGTTGTGGATCGGCTATCTACAATGGCACTTCCGCACACGTGGCGACGTGAATCCGCCAGTGCCGGTAATTCGAGATTTTCGCAATATTGAAAATCGCGACGCACTTCTCGACTATGACAGAGTCGAGAATCTTCTCGACGAGCATAATCGTCAGATTACTCGCTGGGATGGGGTGACGATGAAAAGATCATCGGTTACCGATACATTAATCCCAGACGATGCCGCGCGAGTTTCAGTGCAGCAATACATCAATCCGCGGAAAGCTCAGTGGCCTCAAGTTGATTTTGTGGTGGGAAATCCGCCATTCATCGGCGCCAGCACTATGCGTTCTGCGTTGGGCGATGGTTATGTCGAGGCCCTGCGATCAACTTGGTCGGACGTGCCAGAGTCTTCTGATTTTGTAATGCACTGGTGGCATAAGTCTGCTGAACTTGTGAGTGCAGGTGCGTTACAAAGATTCGGCCTCATCACGACTAATAGTCTGCGACAGACGTTTAATCGCCGTGTACTAGAGCCGCACTTGAATAATAAAAGAGCGCCATTGTCTCTTGTTTATGCTATTCCTGATCATCCGTGGGTGGATACTGCTGATGGTGCAGCAGTACGGATTGCTATGACTGTGGCAACTGGAGGTGGTAAGGCTGGAAAGTTGTTGCAGGTTACATCAGAGGTAGATGCCGAATCACAAGATGAGGTCCATGTCACACTTGCTGAGCGCGTTGGACTGATACACGCTGATCTGACGGTAGGGCCCAATACCCTTGTGGCCCACGCAATGCGCGCAAACGCAGGCCTATGTTTTGAGGGAGTCAAGCCGCACGGGAAAGGATTCCTAATCTCTGAGGAGATTGCTCAAGAGTTGGGGCTGGGCACGATCCCGGGGATAGAGAATCACATACGGCACTATCGTAACGGAAAGGATCTGACGGAGTCTCCTCGGGGGGTAATGATCCTGGATATGTATGGACTGACTCTTGCGGAGGTATTAGCAAAATTCCCGGCGGTCTATCAGTGGCTACTCACTCGTGTAAAGCCAGAGAGGGACCAGAATAATCGGCCAAGCCGTCGCGAAAACTGGTGGCTTTTCGGAGAGAACTATCCAAAGATGAGGCGTTCGCTCGTGGGTTTGCAACGCTATATTGCGACTGTAAAAACTGCGAAGTATCGAGTTTTTCACTTTTTATCTGGAGATTTGCTGCATGACAGCAAGCTAATTTCAGTTTCTTCGGATGATGCATTTGTCCTGGGCACGCTTTCCTCAGTTGTTCACTGTATCTGGGCAGTGACAACCGGAAGCAATCTAGGTGTCGGGAACGATCCGACATACGTTATTTCTCGTTGCTTTGACCCGTATCCGTTTCCACTTGCAACTGACGAGCAAAAATATCGCATCCGAAATCTCTCAGAAAGATTGGATGCTCACCGTAAGCGTCAACTCAATGAGCACGTGGAACTAACTCTCACAAATATGTACAACGTTATGGATATGCTGCGAAGCGGGGCGCCATTGTCGCCTAAGGAGCGAGCGATTCACGATAATGGCCTAGTCTCCGTGTTGCGCCAACTACATGACGAGCTCGATGGTGTGGTACTTGAAGCTTATGGCTGGATTGACTTGATGACACTAATGAAGATCGCCCAGGGCACTGATCGGCCTTCGGAGAATTTAAGTCAGAATGAGGCTAGACGTATGTTTGATGAGGCAATACTCGAACGCCTAATTGAACTCAACTCGCATCGTGCGGCTGAAGAAGCGCGGGGACAGGTTCAGTGGTTGCGCCCGGAGTTCCAGAATTCCAATGCGCAAGCCACTGCTACGCAAATCGAAATTGATACGGGCCCTGAGGCAGTTGATGGCGGGGCTGCTCCTCTTCAACAACTGCCGTGGCCTAAGGACACAATTGAACAAGTCCGCGCCGTCGCAGAAGTAATTGGTTCCAGTTCGATCCCGTTGTCATTGGAAGACATAGCGAACCGATTCACAGCCCGGGGCGCCTGGAAAAAGCGTCTACTGCCGCTGGTGACTATGTTGGTCGCTCTGGGGCGCGCGCGCGAGCAGGATGGTCAATATTTTTCTGTTCACTAACGACTTTCGAGGGAGTGGCTGGCGGAAACAGGGTCGTCCCCCACACAAGCCTTCGACAATTGCGCCTATCAATAGCGCCCTGAGGGCCACCTCAAAACGTACCGCCCATGGCCATTCAAGCTGTACCAATCCGGGTGACAGGAGCCAGCCCAAAGGCGACGTTCACAAGACCAGCTTAGGCACCCGAGAATCGGACTTTGAATTCGCAGACTAACTGTTAGGCATGCAGGCTCATGTAGTGAGCTAGAAGCCTGATAAAAAGTTGGCAACCGATATGGCCTGAGTAACAACTAATGAGTGTAGTGGATATGTTTGGAGAGAGAATACTCCGACAAAGCGATATTACAACGAGCGCCGTCGCAAGGGTTCTCGCGCGATCAGGGCTAAATGTCGCTGAGAAAGAGACTCAAGCAATTATTGGTGAGCCAGGACTTGTAGTGTATGTCTCAGTGGCAGGCCAGCCGTCGCATAAAATATTTTACAGCACACTCCTGGACTTTAATCTCGGTATTTCACGTCGCCGACGCATGCAATTAGCAAATAGGATTAATAGCCGAAACGTAGGCGCGGCCTATGTCGATGGAAATCTGCTTTGCGTATGGAGTACTTTATCTTTTGAAGGGGGAATCTTTGCGCATACTATTATTAGTACTCTGCGTGAATTCCGAGAGCTACTTGAAGATACTTTGCTCTTAGAAGTCAAAGGAGAGTTAGATTGGGGCTAGAATTTATATTGGACAAATATTTAATTACCCAAGGTTGAATTGATATGCCATCAAAAGTTGCAAAGGAAAAAAGCAAGAACCTTACTGCAGTCGATGACAAAATTGAATTAAGCAAGGGAAGTGTCGGAAAAATCGCTGAGCGCATTGTGATGAATGAGCTTGAGGCTAGGGGATTTCGTGTAACTGATTTGAATAAAGATGGCCTGAGTGCAAATGCTGATCTGATTGCGGCGCGAGACGGAGCGACGTTCCAGATACAGGTTAAGGGGGCTACAAACAAGGCGAAAGAGCGATGGTGGGTGCAATATGGGCATTGCACTGAAGAAGTAATTGATGAGAAGAAAAAGATGTTTAATCAAAAAGATTCTTTCTACTTTGCGGACTATGTCGTTCTTGTGGCGGTCAAATCGCCTAGCGACTATAGGTGCTTCGTGCTTCCGCAAAAGATCGCAGAGGACGCTGCTCAAATGAATCTTGATCGCTATTATCGCCAGCCAAAGGTACGAGACGAAGGTAAGCGGAAGCCGGGGAAAGTTTGGGTTTACATCGAAAAATCACCTAGGGAGCGCAGTGACGACCGAGTACTGAAGAAGGAGCGTTCAACGCTCCAGAAATTTGAAGGGAAATGGGATGTATTGCAGCCCCTAAGAGCAAGGTGAGGGACCTGTGGATGGGGGAGCACTGCACCTCCCCAAAGGAGGTACTCAGCCGACTTGGTTCAGCCCAAAGAAGACCAAGAATAACTAAATCCTTCGCTCCAATAGCAGTCATCTAAACTGCAAGAACGTACGGCTAAAACAAGCATCTATGAACCAGTGGAATATCCCCGCATGGCTAGAAAACGAAGTGAAAGCACGGGACAGGGCGTGCATCTACTGCGGGGTGGTCTTAACTCGTCCGCCAACCCCAATTGAGCCTGCTACTCAAAGCCGGCGGAACGCCGACGCATCAAGCAAGCTGACTTACAACACCTGGCATCAAACGTTCGTCGATGCCAGATGTTGAAGAATCTGTTATCAGTTTTATCTGGACAATTCTGATGCAGGAACAACTGGGAGTACCACGCTTGATGGATGCGCAGCATCGCTGTAGATCGTTAGAACCCCAGCAAGAGATTGAAGAAGTGTAGGTACCGGTGGGACGCCTTGCGGAAGGTCACTGCTGCCTACTGCTACACGCAGCTTGTGGCCTTTGGCAATCATCGCACTCGTAGGGAATATTTCGACAGGTACCATGACCTTGTTTCCTGAACCCACAGATTGCACCGAGTCCGGCGTGTAAGGATGCCAGGGCTGAATCATTTGCCCATTCAATGTTCGCGACTTCGTGACATCAACCGCCCGCAGGGAGGCCGTTTGGATGCCATTAGTTATCGCAGTTGCGTTACCACTAGGATCCACATCATCAATTCGCACGGATAAGCCAGCATCTGACGCCGTAGTAGACATCCATACGTCCACCTCGATGGGGCCATTGACGTAGTAGTCGGATGCCATCGGTAGGGTTTCATACTTAACGTCTAATATCTCAGCAGTATTGTCGTCGGTGAAGCAAGGCAACGGAAGTAAGTCGCCACTTACTGCACCACCCAACCACTGCACTGTGCTAATTGAGCAAATGCCATTAATTGGTTCTTGGGCAACGACGTTACTGCTCTCATCAACAGCCGGAGCAGTTTCGGACAGACTTTTATCAGCGTGGAAGAATAGTCGCTGTGCAGTCGCACGCGGGTGAGGCCAATCATCCGCGGTTACGTAGTGGCCAACTCCGAGCACATACTGCGTAACATTTGGCAATTTTTCGGCGCCCAACTTAAAGCCCTTCAAATATTGGTCGAACCAGCGCAGCTCGATATGGTTCAGTGCGGGAACTCCATCGACCGGCAAGCCACTGCCAACGACTGCAGTTCCATGAGTCCATGGCCCGATCAGAAGTTTTGTAGTGGCATGAGTCTTAATTTGCTCGTAAGTAAGAGGCTCACCACGTTGAAAAATATCGTGCTCTCCACCGACAACAAACGTTGGCACGGTAATTTTTGAGGCATATTCCAATGGCGAACGCGTTCCCCAAAAATCTCCGTCATAGGCAACGCTTGGATCTCCAAGGTACGATTGGAGCAACGTCGGAACCTGAAATCCGACTATCACGTTCAAAACGTGGCTCAGAGTTGTGCCTAATGCAGTTGAAGGATCGTTAAGCGGTTGAGTGTTTACGAGACTAAGCGCACCTACAAGGCTCATCCAATAAGGAATGAATAGGGTATTGGCTTGGCCGCCCGTAAAAACGATATCGCGATATGCATCACCCATGGGAACAACCGCAAACGCGGCCTTTACTGCCGGATGATTTTGCGCTGCCGTCAAGACCGTTGTGATCCCCATATACGAAGGACCAAATAGCCCAACACGCCCATTACTCCACGACTGTTGGGTGACCCAATCCACGACGTTCATGGAGTCCGCTTGTTCGGCCTCCCCAAACGCGCTCCATTCGCCTGTTGATGACCCACTGCCACGAACATCTACGATAACTGTGGCGTACCCATGCTCCCCAATGTAGGGATCGGCTTGAGAAAAGAATTGACTGGAAATTGTCCCGATTGAGGCGTTGTACGAAGTTTGTACCAATATCGCGGGGAACGGACCTTGGACGGCATCGCCGTTGGAATCAGCGGGCAATGTAACAACTGCGGCCAACTTGGTCCCATCCGGCAATGTGATGAATTGCTGAGGTAGAGTGACCGTGCCCGGGAAGGTTGCCTCTGGATTGTAGTCGCTCCACGTAGTTCCGTGACTAATGCTGCCAGTGTCTGCCACTGCAGGTGATTGACGCGTCCCCAGAGAAGTCCATTGCGATGTCTCATGCCCTGATGCCCCTGAAGGAGCCGAACTACTCCGGCTGCACGCCCCGATTAGTAGCAGGAGCGAAAGGGCACAAATGAGCGGCAAGCTAAGGCGATCTTTCTTGATTTTATTCAGTCGCCCGATACGTGTGACTACTCGCACATGGTTCTCCAAAGATATTTAGATTAAATATCTGAAAAACTCTATCTGAACGTTAAATAGGCCGCTTTCAAAAAAAGGGCGCCTTTCAAATTCTTGACTCCCTCCCTCTCTGAGGCCAAAAATGCAACGTGCAGACTGAACTAGAACGATTTGATATCGGAAACAGACGTAGCGAACGCTTTACGCCTGATACGGTGACGCTGCAAGATCGTAATTTGTGGTCCGGCCTGAAGGTTGAAGGCTGGGCTGGGGCGCCCCAAGAACTTGAAGAAGCAGTCCTTCCCGGGCATACCGTTTTCGTCAATATAGGCACGCCAGTCACAGCAATATGGAATTGGCCTGGCCATCCCGGTTTTGACAAGCCTTTCAATCCGCATCATCTCGGCATAGTTCCTGCCAGCCTGCCAATTCGGGCCGTATCAACAAGCTTTTCTTCCACTCTGGTTATGGTCATGCGACCAGATTATTTGAGTGCCATTGGGGACGCTTGGCAACTTCCAACAGTCGATTTGAAGCTGACTTTCGGTATTCAGGATGCTTTTATTCTCAATGCAGCGCTGACGCTAGCCGAAGATATCAGAGACGGAAATTTGTACGGGGCTCTATACGGTGAGTCTATTCAGGCCGCTTTGGCTGCTCACCTTCTGCGTCATTATTCTGGAGGCGCGGTGCCAATTCCCCGAGCGGATTTAGGCAGTCCAGTCCGTATACGCGAGATGCTTTTGGATCAATTAGGTACGAATCTCAAACTTGCCGATCTTGCTCAAGAGCTCGATACAGACGTCTCTACTTTCACTCGATGGTTCCGAAGAACTTTCGGTTTGCCGCCTCACCAGTTCATTATGCGAGAACGAATTGCTCGTGCGAAGGTTTTACTCAGATCAACTCATGAGCCGTTGACGAATATAGCTTTGCGTTGCGGGTTTAACAGTCATAGCCATTTTTCAACGGTGTTTAAGCGCGCTGTGGGCATTACACCAATTAAATTCCGTTCACCTGGACTGGAGAGCTCTTAAGAATTGATCCGGTTTTGATGTGGCTTTTGCGGCGATCAGGAATTTAAGGGCATTTCCAGGCTATGTCGATCGATCAACAATCGCTTGGATTGTCTGCGCGAGCCACTTCCCAGTGTCTTTATTCTCCCCAACAACATGTGGAACCACCGGAAGTCTTCTGCTGTAAACCAAGAAGCCGAACGACACCATAATGATCTCTAACGCGCGAGCTTCCGCGTGTGGGGCGCCAAGCCATTTCGCCAAGGGGCCGACTACCTTCTCTTCAGTGAGGCGCACTGTTGCGTCACGCGCGTCTTGATCCCCAATCGCTAATGCCACCATTGCGGATGTCTTTAGGTTCCAATCCGAATTTAGGATCACCCGTACAAAGGTTTTCCCGAGTTCCCTACGATCAATTTGATCGAACGAGACCTCTGCAGGAATAATATCTTCAAGGGCAGCTTCGTACATCGCAAGCTTGGTTCCGAAATACCGGAGCAAGAGGGTTGAGCTCACTCCGGCAACTGCCGCGATATCCCGGATACCGGCGCCGGAATAGCCTTTTTCAGCAAACACTTCCTGCGCGGCAGATAAAATTCTGCTGCGCATCTCTGGTTG
>JACXTT010008221.1_pt1 | contig 14512 bp, 25 predicted proteins | sample 9270951 | NCBI WGS metagenome assembly JACXTT01 (sample SAMN15532306, study PRJNA645909) | rock metagenome | isolation source: weathered quartz diorite | place: Puerto Rico | collected 2017-06-21
TTTCCTTCCAAATCGGTAATCGAAATCATCGTGTTATTAAACGATGCCGCGATGTACACGATCCCGTTTGGGATGTTCTTCTTCTCTTTCTTGCGAAAGACTTTTTTCTTTCCGCCTGCTGCTGCTTTTGCCATTTCTCAGTTTTCAGTTATCGGTTTTCGGTTTTCAGTTTGCAGACTCTCCTGTATCCAACACTCGCTGAAAGCTGGAAACTGCAAACTAACAGCTACTTCTTACCGGGCGCCTTCTTCTTGGCGATCGTCGCGCGACGCGGACCCTTGCGTGTACGTGCATTGGTGTGCGTCCGCTGGCCCCGAACCGGAAGACCGCGGCGATGACGCAGGCCGCGATACGCGCCAATGTCCATCAAACGCTTGATGTCCATTTGAATGCGCTTCCGAAGATCGCCTTCGATTTCGCCCTGCGCTTCGATCACGCCACGAATCCGACCAAGCTCTTCTTCGCTCAAATCCCTGACACGAGTGTCTACATTGACTTGAGCCTCGTTTAAGATCGAAGCCGAACGCGCCCGACCAATTCCGTAAATGTATGTAAGCCCAATCTCTGCCCGCTTATTTGGCGGAAGATCTACACCTGCGACACGAGCCATCTTTTAATAGTCCTACTTCTGTCTCTGCTTATGTTTTGGGTTCGTGCAAATCACGCGCACCACGCCTTTGCGGTGAATGACTTTGCACTTATCACAAATCTTTCTGACGGATGCACGTACTTTCATGACTTCCTACTTGTATCGATAAGTTATGCGTCCGCGATTCAAATCGTATGGCGACAGCTCCACCAGAACTCGATCGCCAGGAAGAATTCTAATGAAATGCTTGCGCATTTTGCCGGAGATATGCGCCAACACCTGATGCTGGCTCTCCTCCAACTCGACCCGAAACATTGCGTTAGGCAGTGTCTCGAGCACTTTCGCCATGACTTCTATCGCTTCTTCCTTCGCCATACAGACTGTCAGACACAAATCTGCCTTTGCTGGCAAACTTCGAATAGTAACATGCACGTTGGGCAATGCCAAGCGGACCCACGACCGGCGGGTCGCCGCCCGAGAGTTCTACGCGACGTTCGCGATTCTCTCGTCATTTGCACCGCTCGAACCAACGAACGTCAACACTTCCGGGCCCTCGTCGGTGATCGCGATGGTTTGCTCAACGTTTGCGCTCGGCTGACCGTCGACGGTAACCACAGTCCAACCGTCCTTAAGCGTCTTGGTGTGCAGCGAACCCAGATTAATCATTGGCTCAATCGCGAACACATAGCCCTTCTTAATCTTGATGCCCTTACCCGGTTTGCCGTAGTTCGGAATCTGCGGGTCCTCATGCATGCGTCGTCCAATTCCGTGGCCAACGTAATCACGCACCACTGAATAGCCATGCGCTTCGGCATGCGACTGCACCGCGTGACCAATATCGCCGAGGTACTTGCCCGGCCAGCATTGCTCAATCGCGCGTTGCAAGCATTCTTCAGTAACGCGAATTAGCCTCAACCGATCGTCAGCTATTTTCCCCACAGGCACTGTCACCGCGGTGTCGCCGACAAAACCATCCAGGGTTACGCCCACGTCGATCGAAAAAATGTCGCCTTCCTTCAACTCGTAGTCTGAAGGAAAACCGTGGACTACTTGTTCATTGACTGAGGCGCAAATCGAAAATGGAAAGCCGTTATAACCCTTGAAAGTCGGATGCGCGCCCGCGTCGCGTATCATTTTCTCAGCGGCACGATCGACTTCGAGGGTAGTGATGCCCGGCTCAACCATCGCGCGCAGTTCTCGAAGCACGCGACCCACGAGCTGGCCAGAGGCACGCATCTTCTCGATTTCCTTTTGCGACTTTCCAATTATCATTATTAAGCCACGGCAACCGATCCGTCGTTTACGATTCTTTCAATCGCCGCGTAGATCGTTTCGGGAGTCTGTGTTCCATCCACTCGTTTCAATCGTCCGGTGCGTTCGTAATATTCGAGCAGCGGCGCTGTCTCACGGGCGAAGGTTTCCAAACGAACGCGCACTTTGTCTGGATTGTCATCGGCGCGATGAATCAACTGCGTGTCGGGGTGTCGATCGCAACGATTGTCCACCTTGGGCGGCTTAAAATAAACGTTGTAAATCTCGCCGCACACCGGACAACTGCGCCTGCCGGTCATTCGCTGTTCAAGTAACTCGCGCGGTACGTCGATGAAGATCGCCTCCAGCGCTTTGTCCTGCCGCTCCGCTAAACGCTCCAGCATCTCGGCCTGTGCCGCGGTGCGCGGGAACCCATCCAGCACGTATCCCTCGCGACAATCATCCTGAGCGGTGCGATCTTCAACCACGCGAATCACAACATCATCAGGAATCAACCGTCCCGCTTGTTGCATCGCCCGAACCTCTTCGGCCAGCGGCGTACTCGCCTGCGCAAGCGCCCGGAAAATATCACCGGTAGAAATTTGCGGAAGACCACGCCGCTCTTGCAGCAAACGCGCCTGGGTGCCTTTACCGGCACCGGGCGCGCCCATCAGAACAATGATCTTCGACATAGTTACAAGTGACGAATGACAAGTGACCAGCGACAACACTGTCCTGCTCGTCACTTGTCACTATTCACTTGTCACTGTTTTAGGCTCGTCTGCCGCGCAGCCTGCCACCACTGCCCAGGAAGCCTTCATAGTTGCGCATCACGAGTTGGGCCTCGATCTGCGCTACAGTATCCATCGCGACGCCGACGAGAATCAGCAACGAAGTACCGCCGAAGTAAAATTGATAACCCATCCCGTTAGGGATCCATCCCAATCCTGGGGTGGTGCTCACAAAGGATTCCAGCCAGGTTCCAATGAACGGCAAGCGGGCCACTTTGAAGCCACTCAGCATGAACTGTGGAACGAACGCCACGAGTGCCAGATAGATAGCCCCAACAAACGTCAACCGCGTCAGAATTGTGTTCAGGTATTCCGCCGTCGCGCGCCCTGGTCGAATACCGGGCATAAAGCCCCCATGCTTTCTTAGATTGTCTGACACCTCTTCGACGTTAAAGACGATTGAGACGTAGAAAAATGTAAAGAAGATAATGAGCGACAGGAAAATCAATTCGTAATATGGATCGCTGGCGTGAAAGATTTGAAAGAAGCTGAAGATCTTTCCATACCAGTTCGCAGGGTTCTTCGGAGGCAGAGCCGAGAACAAACTCTGTGGCATCGACAGGACCGAAGAAGCGAAGATGACCGGAATCACGCCGCCCATGTTCAGTTTTAAGGGCATCGTCGTCTGCTGGCCACCGACCTGCTGTCGTCCAACGTGGCGCTTGGCGTAGCTCACTGGAATTTTTCGTCGCGCCGCTTCAACGAAAACGATGAACGCGATGATCGCGACGAGCGCGACCACCATAGCCAACACGCCGACAATCTCCATCGTGTCACCACCGCTGACACGTTGCATTACTTGCTGCACGCCGCGCGGCAGTCCGATTACGATACCGGCAAAAATCAGTAACGAGATTCCGTTGCCGACGCCGCGTTCAGTGATTTGCTCGCCAAGCCACATCACGAAGATGGTGCCGGTGGTGAGCGTCAAGACAGTCGTCAGCAGAAATCCCCACGTATTCGCGCCAACCCCATTGATTTGCAGCCAATGTGCGACGAACGTGGTTTGCACTGCGGCCAGGCCGACCGTCAGGTAACGAGTCCACTGATTGATCTTCTGCCGGCCCATCTCGCCTTCTTCCTGTAACTTCTTGAGCTGCGGCGAGACGACGGTCATCAACTGCAAAATGATCGATGAAGTGATGTAAGGCGTAACCCCGAGCGCAAAAATGGAGATCAAACGAAAATTGCCGCCAGAGAAAAGATCGAGCACCCCCAGCAAGGTTCCGCTGACGTCATGCCAAACTTGATCGAGTCTTGCTTTATTTATTCCCGGAGCGGATACGTGGGCGCCGAGTCGATAGACCGCCAACAGCCCCAGCGTAAAAAGAATGCGCCGGCGCAGGTCCGGCACTTGGAACATATTGCGTACGGCTGCTAGAAATTTCTCCATGGGAAACTATGCGCCGATGACTGTCACCGCACCGCCCGCCTTCTCGATCTTCTCGCGCGCGCTCTTGGTGAAACGATGGGCAGAAATCTTCAGAGCTTTCGAAATCTCGCCATTACCGAGCACGACAATGTCATGCTTCGCTTTCTTAATGACACCGCGATCGTGCAGCACTTCGGGCGTAATCTCAGCGTTTGCTTCGAAGCTGCGCTCCAGCGCCTCGAGACTAACTTCGATCCACTGCTTCTTAAAGATGTTCGTAAAGCCGCGCTTTGGCAACCGGCGATGCAAGGGCATCTGACCGCCTTCGAAACCAGTCTTCGACGAATAACCTGAACGAGACTTCTGGCCTTTGTTACCGCGTCCGGCAGTTTTGCCAAGCCCGGTTCCGGGTCCACGACCGAGCCGCTTCTTCTTGTGCGTCGATCCTTTGGCTGGCTGGAGATTGTTTAAGCTAAGTGTCATTGCTCAAATCCATTTATCATTTGGCATTTGACATCAAACATTTGTCATTTGCGCCACCGGGCTGATTCTTTGCTGATTGCGCGCCCGCAATGTTCAATGACAAATCTCAAATGCCAAATGTCTTTTCCTCTACTCGATAATCCTGATCAAATGCGGCACCTTGGCCACCGCGCCTCTCATCGAAGGCGTGTCCGGACGCTCGACGACTTGATTCAGTTTACGCAACCCGAGACTGCGTACGATGTCTTTCTGCTTGGTCGGAAACGCAATCGTGCTGCGGTAATACTGAATCTTGATCTTAGCCGCGCCTGCCGCTTTGTTTTGTTTCTTCGTCGCCATAACTCAAAACTAAAAACTTCAAAACTGAAAACTGTTTTTAGAGCTCTTCAACCTGCTTACCGCGCAGACGCGCTACTTCAAAAGGATCTTTCATTTTCAGCAACCCATCGAAAGTAGCACGCACCACGTTGTGCGGGTTAGTCGATCCCAAAACTTTAGTGCGCACATCGCGGACACCCGCCGCCTGCATGACGGCGCGCACTGCGCCACCGGCGATTACGCCAGTTCCCTGCGACGCCGGCTTCATCAAGACGCGGCCCGAACCGAATCGCCCGATGAATTCATGGGGGAGAGTATTTTCAATAAGCGGCACGCGAATCAGATTTTTCTTCGCGGCTTCGACGCCTTTTTTGATCGCCAGCGGCACTTCGCGCGCTTTGCCGGTACCGAAACCAACGTGGCCGCCTTCGTCACCAACGACTACGAGCGCTGCAAACGAAAGGTTCTTACCGCCTTTGACAACCTTCGTGACGCGGTTAATCGAAATGACCTGATCCTTCAGATCCAATCCCTGTGATGATATGCGCTGTTTCGGTTGTTTCATTTACTCTTCTTTCGCGGCTGCTTCTTTCTTCTCTTTCTTGGCCTTCTTCGGCTTCGCGGCAACTTCCTCAGCCGGAGCCGGCGCGGCAGGTTCAGCGGCTTCAGCTTCGACTACTTCATCCTTATTCAAACCGGCAGCGCGCGCCGCGTCGGTCAAAGCCTTCACGCGACCGTGATAAAGATAACCGCCACGATCGAACACGACGTTGCTGACGCCGGCGGCCAGCGCCCGTTCGGCGATTGCCTGTCCGATCTTCTTCGCCGCGTCAATGTTGCCGCCGGTCTTCAGTTTCAATCCTTTTTCGGTAGTCGAAGCCGAGGCAATCGTTTGCGCCTTCTCATCATCGATCAGTTGCGCATAGATATGATTCAAACTGCGATAGACCGCCAGCCGCGGGCGCCCAGTCGTCCCGCGCACTTTGCGACGAATTCGACCATGCACCGCCGTTCTTACTTCTGCTCTGTTTCGATTAGCCATTATTCGTGAATCGTTAATTATTTGCCGGTCTTACCAGGCTTCAATTTCAATTGCACGTCAGCGTAGCGCACACCTTTGCCTTTGTATGCATCGGGCTTGCGCAGCTTATGCATTTCGGCGCACACCTGGCCGAGCTTCTGCTTATCGATGCCCGACAAAGTCAGCGTCGTTTGATACTGCTGAATGCTTCCTTTAGTGGTCAGACGTTCGGCCTTCGCTTCAATTCCTTCGGGCAGAGGGAACTCGATCGGATGCGAGTAGCCGAGCGCGAAAACAATCTTGCGACCTTGCACATCGGCCTTGTACCCGACTCCGACAATATCCATCTGCTTCGAAAAGCCTTCCGTCACGCCGACGATCGCATTGTTTGCCAGCGCGCGCGCCAAACCATGCAGCGCCGCCTGATCTTTAGTGGCACGCTCTGCCACCAGCGACTCGTTCTCCTGCTTGAACGTGATCCCGTCCGGGATTGGAGTCTTCAGCAGACCTTTCGTCCCTTTCACCTCGAGTTCACGATCTTTGATCGTGACGGTGACGCCTTTTGGAATCGTTATCGGTTTTTTACCAATGCGAGACATAAGAACCTCAGTGTCGAGTGATCAGTGACGAGTAGCAAGCTAGAACCTGAATTTCATTTTGCTTGTCACTCGTCACTTGTCAGTGGTCACTCTAATAAACTTCCGCCAGCACTTCGCCGCCGACATTCTCTTTTCGCGCCGTCTTGCCGCTCATCAGGCCACGTGAAGTCGAAACGATATTGATGCCATAGCCGCCCAGTACGCGCGGAATTTGATGCGAGCCAACATAGACTCTGCGACCCGGTCGCGAGACCCGCGCCAGGTGCGTAATCGAGGAAGTGCCGCGCGCATCGTAGCGCAAAAAGATGCGGAGCATTTTCTTCGCGCCTTCGCCCTTAAGGACGAAGTTATTGACATAGCCTTCCTCTTTCAGAATGCGCGCGATTTCCAGCTTCAACTTTGACGCCGGAATGTCCACGCGCGAATGCTTCGCGGCCACCGCGTTGCGAATTCGCGCCAACATGTCGGCAATAGGATCAGTCATTCCTTAAACTCCAGATGCTAGATGCTAGATATCAGAGGTTAGTCGAATGTCGCTTCTGACATCTGACCCCTGACATCTGACATCTGGTTTACTACCAGCTAGACTTGACGACGCCCGGGATTTGACCCGCCAGCGCCAGCTCACGAAAACAAATGCGGCACAAGTGAAACTTCCGCAGGTATGCGCGCGGCCGACCGCAACGGCGGCAACGCGTGTAAGCCCGCGATGAAAATTTCGGCTTGCGATTAGCTTTCGCGATTAATGATTTCTTTGCCATATCAACCCAGATGTTAGATTTCAGATGTTAGTTAGGTGTTGGTGCTGACATCTAATATCCAGCATCTAACATCTGCTTTTCACTGTCTAAAAGGCATCCCCAAACTCTTCAAAAGCGCTCGCGCCTGATCGTCATTCCGCGCAGTCGTCACGATCGAGATATTCATTCCGCGCAGCTTGTCGACCTTGTTGAAATCGATCTCGGGAAAGATTAACTGCTCGCGAATTCCAATCGTGTAATTACCGCGACCGTCGAAAGCCTTCGGCGACACGCCGCGAAAATCTCTCACGCGCGGCAACGCCACCGAAACCAGCCGATCAAAGAACTCGTACATTCGCTCGCCGCGCAGCGTGACCATCACCCCAATCGGCATTCCCTGGCGGAGCTTAAAACTGGCGATCGATTTTTTGGCCTTCGTGATCACCGGCTTCTGCCCGGCAATCGAAGTCAACTCGGTAACCGCCGTATCGAGCACCTTCGCGTTGGCGATCGCCTCGCCCATGCCCATATTGAGAACAATCTTATCGAGGCGCGGCACAGCCATCGGGTTCTTGATTGCGAACTCCTTCGCCAACGACGGCGCAATTTCTTTTTGGTAACGCTGTTTCAGTCTTGCCATTGTCTTAATTGATTCAATGAGTCAATGAATCATTGATTCATTTTTCTATGCTGTGCCCGCTCGCCGTCGCGACTCGGAACTTCGTGCCATCGTCGTTCTTTTGATAGCCCACGCGCGAGGCCTTGCCGGACTGCGGATCGACGATCTTCACATTCGAAATATCAATCCACGACTCTTTGTCGATAATCCCGCCGCCGCGATTGCCCGCCGGTTTCTGGTGCCGCTTGATCATCCCTGCGCCTTCCACTTTCAGCTTGCCCTTGGTCGGCGCAACGGCCAACACCCGACCACGCTTTCCGCGGTCGCGACCGGCCGTAACGATCACCTGATCGTTTTTCTTAATCTTGGCTCTCTTCGTTCCTTTCAAAGCTTCCCCTCACGCGGCGCTCAGATAACTTCCGGCGCCAGCGAAACGATCTTCATATAATTCTTATCGCGCAGTTCGCGCGCTACGGGACCGAAGACGCGCGTCCCAATCGGCGTTCCATCTTCTTTAATCAACACTGCGGCGTTCTGATCAAATCGGATATAGGTTCCATCGCGACGACGCACCTCTTTCCGAGTCCTAACAATGACGGCATCCTGCACTGTGCCCTTCTTGATGGTACCGTCCGGAGACGCTTCCTTCACGGTGACCTTGATGCGATCGCCGAGACTGGCAATCGCGCCGGTCGAGCCGCCGATGCCCATGATCATCTCGACGCGTCGCGCCCCTGAATTGTCAGCGACCTCAAGCGAGGTCATCATTTGAATCATTGTCTGCTCACTTCGTTCGCGGTTTTCAGTTTTGAGTTTTCAGTTTTCAGTTTCATCCACGAACCTATCTGAAAACTGAAAACCGACTGCTTAAAACTATTTCGCCGCCTTCTGCACAATCTCAACTACGCGCCAGCGCTTCTTGGCTGATAGCGGTCGCGTCTCGACGATGCGTACGCGATCGCCGGTCGTCGCCCCCAGATCGTCATGCGCCATGAACTTCGACGTGCGGCGCACGTAGCGACGGTACTTGGGATGCAACACCTGCCGATCGACGCGCACCACCACAGTCTTCTGCATCTTGTCTGACGAAACAGTACCGACCTTCTGTACGCGATTCCCGCTGCGGCCTTTTGCAACCGCGGCCTTACCGTCGTCACCGGTGGCTTTTGTTTGCGTCGACGCCGCTTCTGCCGTTGGCGCAGACTCGCTGGGCGTTGAGGCTGCTTCAACCGGGGCGCTTTCCGCGCTCGGCTGCTCGGCAACTTGCGGCTCAGCCGCAGTCTCGGGCGCCGGCGGCGCGTCAGTTGGCTCGTCTTTCTTTTTTCTTCTAAACATTAGTTACTCATTGCGGCTACTTGCCGGCAGCAATTTCACGCTGACGCGCTTCGGTGCGAATGCGCGCGAGCGATTTCTTTTCCTGGCGCATCTTCTTAATCGCATCGACCTCGCCGAGCGCTAATTTGAAATTCAAACGAAACAGCGACTCTTTCAGACGATCCGCTTCAGCCGCGAGATCCTCATCCGCCATATCGCGATACTTGTCTACTTCTTCTCGTCTCTTCATGGCTAACTAAATCGCGCCGCCTTCTTGTTCCGCGCGCGTCACGAACTTTGTTTTGATCGGCAGCTTCTGCGACGCCAGTTTCATGGCTTCCCGCGCCGTCTTCTCGTCGACGCCTTCAATCTCGTAAAGGATGCGGCCGGGCTTTACGACCGCCACCCAATATTCGGGCGCGCCCTTGCCTTTGCCCATACGAGTTTCCGCCGGCTTCTTGGTCACCGGCTTATCGGGAAACATGCGAATCCAGATTTTGCCGCCGCGCTTGATGTGACGCGTCATGGCAATCCGCGCCGCTTCAATCTGGCGATCCGTAATCCACGCCGCTTCCAGCGTTTTCAATCCGTACTCACCAAAGCTGATCATGCTGCCGCGCTGAGCGACCCCGGTCATCCGGCCACGCATCTGCTTGCGATGCTTTACTTTTTTCGGCATCAACATAGCGTCTTACTCCTGTGGCCTTTCTCGGCGCGGACGCGGACGAGCGCGACCTTCACGCGGACGCGGAGTGTCGTTAATCGGATCCGTTCCGGTGCCCCGCGCCATGGCGGCCTTTGCATCCAGGATCTGTCCGCGATAAATCCAAACCTTCACGCCGATCACGCCGAACGTCGTGTTCGCTTCAGCGAATCCATAGTCAACGTCTGAACGCAAAGTGTGCAACGGAAGTTGACCTTGCAGGTGCCATTCGCTGCGGGCGATTTCCGCGCCGTTCAAACGACCGCTGACCTTAACTTTAATTCCCTGCGCGCCGAAGCGCAGCGACTCTTCCACGGCTTTGCGCATCGCGCGACGAAATGCAATTCGCTTCTCGAGCTGGGCGGCAATCTTCTCCGCCTGCAACTGCGCGTTCAACTCCGGTTTGTGAATCTCCTGAATTGAGACGAGAACTTCACGGCCGGTACGCGAAGAGATATCCGCTTTCAGCTTATCGATCTCCGATCCCTTGCGGCCGATAATGATGCCCGGACGCGAGGTGTAAATGATGATCTTCAAGCGATTGGCGGCGCGCTCAACATCGATGTGCGAAACGCCGGCGCCGGTGAAGCGCTGCTTCAGATCGCGCTTCAGCTTGAGATCCTCGATCAGGAAATCACCGAACTGCCGCTTCGCAAACCAGTGCGAATGCCAGTCCTTGTTGTAGCCGAGGCGAAAGCCGTATGGATGAACTTTTTGGCCCAATCGTTACTCCGTTCTTAAAAGTTTTCAGTTTTCAGTCTGCAGTTTTCAGCCGAAGTCTCTCTTCTCATTCGAGCGCTTCAGCCGAGCCCCAAACTCATAACTGAAAACTCAAAACTGTAAACTGAAAACTACTCTTCCTTCTTCTTCCGCTTCAGCGCGCTGCTCAGTTTCGACGCGGCTTTCTTGGCGCCACTCTTCTTCGAAGCTGCCTTCTTCTCGGGCGCTTCACTTACTTCGGCCGCTTCAGACTTGGCCGCACGCTTCACTCTGGGCGCCGCCGCCGCACCTCCACGCTTCGCGCGCTTGCTTGCCGTCGGTTGAACTTCAACCTTGCCGCCATTCTTCGCGGCATCCTTATCGTCGCTCGAAAGCAGGATCGTCACGTGACAAAAGTGACGACGCTCGCGATACGCGCGACCCTGCGGAGCCGGCCGCATACGTCGTCGATTCTTTGTCGGCCCTTGATCGACATAAGCCGCCTTCAGCCACAAATCATCGGGATCAACCGAGACGTTCGCTTTCTCAGCCGCCTCGTTCGCGTTGGCGATCGCAGACTTAACGCACTTCTCGATTCCCAGCGCCGCACGTTTATTCGAATAGCGAAGTATCGCCAGCGCTTGATTCACGTTCTTGCCGCGGATCATGTCAACGACCAGCCGCGCCTTCTGCGCCGACCCGCGTAAGTATTTTGCACTCGCTCTTGCTTCCATGGTGACTATTGACTCATTTTTTCATTGATTCAATGGATCAATGAATAAATCCTCTTCTACGCCGCCGGTGCCGGCGCGCTTCCCGCTGCCGGAGCGACCTTCGCGGTCTTCTCTGCCTTCTCAGCCTTGGTTCCCGAATGACCCTTGAATGTGCGCGTCGGCGCGAACTCACCCAGCTTGTGTCCGACCATGTTCTCGGTGACATAGATCGGAATGTGACGCTTGCCGTTGTGGACGCCGAAGGTCAGTCCCACCATGTCCGGCGTGATCGTCGAACGGCGCGACCATGTCTTAATCACTTGCGGCCGTTGACCACCCGAGCGCACGCGCTCGACCATTTTCCGAATACCCTTATCGATCCAGGGACCTTTTTTAACTGAACGCGGCATCGATTACTTCACTCTCCGATCTCTGACGATCATCTTCTTAGTCCGCTTGTTATGGCGCGTTTTGTAACCGCGCGTCGGTTGACCCCAGGGCGTCACCGGATTGCGGCCGCCCGAAGTCTTACCTTCGCCGCCGCCGTGCGGGTGATCGACCGGGTTCATGGCTACACCGCGCACGTGTGGCCGAATGCCTTTCCAACGCGAACGACCGGCTTTACCCAACGAAATGTTTTCATGCTCGACATTGCCAACCTGGCCGACAGTCGCTCTGCACTCAACCGGTACGCGACGAACTTCGCCGGAAGGCATACGCAACTGGGCGTACAGACCTTCCTTAGCAAGTAACTGCGCAAACGATCCAGCCGCGCGCGCCATCTGTCCACCTTTTCCAGGACGCAGTTCGATGTTGTGAATCTGCGTGCCCAGCGGAATGTTTCGAATCGGCAGAGTGTTGCCCGGCAGAATGTCAGCCTCTTCGCCGCTCGCAATCATCTTGCCGACTTCCAAACCGACGGGCGCAATGATGTAGCGCTTCTCGCCGTCCAGATAAGTAACCAACGCAATATTCGACGAACGGTTTGGATCGTACTCAATCTGGGTTATGCGTCCCGGCACGCCATCCTTATCGCGCTTGAAATCGATCACGCGATAGAAACGCTTGTGACCACCGCCGCGACGACGCACCGTGATGCGACCGTCGTTGTTGCGACCCGAGATGCGCTTCTTCGGTTCGAGCAGAGACTTTTCAGGCACCGCGCCCACAGTCAACTCGTCGCGCGTCAGGTAAGTCTGATAGCGTCGCGCCGGTGATGTCGGTGTTAGCTTCTTAATTCCCATTGCAGTTTTCAGTTGTCAGTTTTCGGTTTTCAGTTCGTTAACAGCGGCTCGCTGAAAACTGACAACTGAAAACTCAAAACTCAGATCGCTTCGCCGTAATCAACGGGCTTCTCACCCTGCTTCAGCGTCACGAAGGCTTTCTTCCACGAAGGCTTGCGGCCTTCGAATCTTCCGCGGCGCGCCATTTTGCCCATGTATTGAGCGGTGCGCACCTCATCAACTTTCACCTGAAAGATCGTCTCGACCGCGTTTTTGATCTCCGGCTTAGTCGCGCGGCGATCGACGCGAAACGTCAAGAGCTGTCGCCGATCTTGCGTGTCTTCCTTCGCCATCAAAGCCTTCTCAGTGATGACCGGTGACTTGATGATGTCCCAAACCGTTCGCATGACTACGCTGCTGCTCCTCTATTTCCCGGCACGCGGCGCGGCGGCCGTCCCTCGCCGTCTTCGTGTCCACGATAACCCTCGTCATCATCTTTCGCGCGCGGCTTCAGTATGTCCGTCAACTCTTCGACCGTCTTTGGCGTCAGCACCAGTTTTTGGTGATTCACCAGGTCATAGATATTCACGCCGTAGCTGTTTACCACCTTGGCCGTCTGGACGTTACGCGACGCCAGCATCAGGTTCGTATTCTTGAGCGAATCAACAATTAACGTCTTACCATTCAACTTCAGACTGCCCAGCATGTTGATGAACTCACGCGTCTTTGGCGCATCCAGTTTCCAGTCGTTGACGATTACGAGATTGCCTTCGCGAAGACGCTCAGAAATCGCCGCGCACATCGCTCGCTTACGCATCTTTTTCGGAAGGTTGTAAGACCAGTCACGCGGCTGCGGACCGTGCACGTTACCGCCGCCTTTCCAAAGCGGTGAACGCAAACTGGCAATGCGCGCGCGGCCGGTGCCTTTCTGCTTCCAAAGTTTTCTTCCCGCCCCCGAAACATCGCCACGAGTCTTTGTGGCGGAAGTGCCCGCGCGGCGATTGGCAAGGAAACTCCGCACGGCTTCGTGTATCAACGGTTCGTTCGCCGGCACATCGAACACCACGTCGGGCAGTTCGAGTTCGCCAACCTCTTTGCTCGTCAGGTCCAGAATTTTTGCTGTAGGCATACAGAGCCTCCGTTAGAACAGGGGACTTTGATCTAACTATTTCTTTCCTTGCCTCGCTGATTTCTTGATTACCACGACGCTGCCGTTTGCGCCTGGCACCGCGCCGCGAATCATCAGCAAATTGTTTTCTGCATCAACTCGAGCAACCGTCAATCGTTTGATGGTCACTCGCACATCGCCCATGTGCCCCGACGAGCGATTACCTTTGATCACACGCGAAGGAAAAGCGGACGCGCCAATCGAACCCGGCGCGCGCACGTTCATCGAACCGTGCGACTCTGGCCCACGATTAAAGTTGTGCCGCTTCACCGTACCGGCGAATCCGCGACCCTTGGATTTACCCACGACATCGACGACGTCGCCGTCGGCAAATTGATCGACCAGAACTTTGTCGCCGACATTCGTGGCCTCATCAGACCCAGCCAGACGGAACTCTTTCAAAAATCTCGTCGGGGGAATTCCGCCGCCTGTCTTTTCAAAATGGCCACGCATCGGCTTGTTCACATTCTTCAGCTTGATTGGCTTGTCCTCGACCAATCCGATTTGCACGGCGTCGTAGCCATCCTTGCCGCCGGCTGATTTCTTCTGCACCACGACGCACGGCCCCGCTTTGATGACTGTCACCGGAGTGACCGTGCCATCCGCCGCGAACAATTGCGTCATACCAACTTTTTTGCCGATGATTCCGTTAATCATTTCAGCTATTGCTTTCCGAACGCTTTAATCTCCACATCCACACCCGCGGGAAGATCGAGCTTCATTAGCGCGTCAACTGTCTGGGGCGTCGGATCGAGAATGTCCATCAGACGCTTGTGCGTTCTGATCTCAAACTGCTCGCGCGACTTCTTATCAACGTGCGGCGAACGCAACACCGTCCACTTGTTCTTGACCGTCGGCAAAGGAATCGGCCCAGCCACACGCGCACCGGTGCGCTTTGCTGTCTCAACG
>JACXTT010008222.1_pt1 | contig 14508 bp, 9 predicted proteins | sample 9270951 | NCBI WGS metagenome assembly JACXTT01 (sample SAMN15532306, study PRJNA645909) | rock metagenome | isolation source: weathered quartz diorite | place: Puerto Rico | collected 2017-06-21
TCGCCCAAGCCGCTCTGGACGAAGCCTTCGCGCCCAGCGAAGCCGACGACGAGGTGATTTGCTGTCTGCCGATCACCAAGAATTGGCTCAAGCAAGCCACTCTTGGTTTGACCCTCATCTGCCACAGTTCGCAGCGTGGGGTCCACGAATTTTGCCGCGACCTCCTTGGCGTCAACCTCTCGGTCGGCACCTCGGGCATGACGCGTTTTTGGCCGGCGCGGATGCCGGCGCCGAAGTCGGCGATGGTGGTGGACTACGAATTTGTTCCGCCTACCGAAGCAAGACGGGAATCGACAACGTCATGGCCGACGGCTCCGCCAGCAAGATGCGCACGCTGCCGCCGGCGGTCGGAAGCAAGGCAGCGTTCACGCTTATCTTGAGCATCGCGTCGTTGCCGGGACCTGACGCCCACGTGCATTTGATCCCTGGCTGGCTCGTCTCGACTCTATCGACGCGAACCGCCTTGTCCCCGGATGCCCGCAGCCGCACCAGTTGCGAGCCGCCGCCGGTCAATTCCACCTTGTCTGGCGTCGCGCTCACGTCGGGACGCCTGGCTTGCCAAAGCGTGATCGGCACTTGCAGGTGGCGATAATTCGGATCGTCGCTGTAAATATCGAGTGTTGCTTCTTGCCGCGCCGCCGTCAGATCGGCCCGGCTCACTTCGAGAAACACCTTCGTCATACCACGGTCGGTCGGGTACGTCGTGACCTTGATCGCGGGGGACGAAGCCGTGATCGCGCTGATCTTCATCGGCAGCACGCGGTGGTCCTTGATCGTCAACTCTTGCTTCAAGATCGTTTCGACAGTAAGGGCAACGATGGATGGCTCAACGGTCACCTCATTGCGAATCGTGGCGCCGACGACCAGACTCGTCTCGCTCACCTTGCCGGCAAGACGATACTGCACGTGCGCCTGCCAGGTACGAGCGCCGGCCGCCTGCCCGAGCGTGCGGACGTGCATGAGCAGCGAGCCCTTCTCGCCCGCCTGATAGACGCGTTTGTCGAGCATCGGCTGCAAGCAGCCGCAGCCGAGTCGTGTATCGGTGATCTCGATTGGCTGGGCGGCATCGTTGACGAATTCGAAGCGATGCTGATAGACCGGCCCGCCGCGCAATTCGCCGAGGTCCGCAGCCGGCTGCGTGAAGCGCAACTGCGCCGAGGCAAGGGCTGGGCTGGCGAGCAGTATGGTAAGAGCGATCCATGAACGCATCGCGAATTCCTCCATTTTGAAGGGGCGGGAGGATAGCAAGCGGCGCCAGAGGACACAAGGGGAAGGCACCTGCCTCGCCAGTTGTCCCAATGTGCCGTGCGGCACATACCCAGATTGTCCATCTTTCTCAGTCTTCGAGAAATGGCTTGCCTTGCGCGTGCGAGTTTTGCACCCCCGTCCCTGATCACCCCACCAAAGAATCTCACGCAACGGCGCATGGACGCACAGGAGGTTCCCACAAGCTATTTGCTTGACTTGTTTTGCAACGTTGTTTGCGCCATGGCGCCTATGCGTGAGGCTCTCGATTCCACAAACTTGGTGGAGAATCACAAAATGTTGCACGAAAATCGCGGTGATTGCTCACTTATATAAACAGGATGTGTAATGGGAGCGGCAAACAAGAAGATTTTGGCTCATCCGGGGAATGGGTGTTTTCTTGCCGTCCGGCGTTTTTCGTGGTATCCGGCTGGTGACGACTCTCTCAGGAGGGCGTTGCCTCAAAAGTGTAGGGTGGGCAACGCCCACCACAACTTGGCGAAGGTGGGCGATGCCCACGCTACGGACCTTGTTGGATTTTTGACATTTGAGGCAAAGCGTCTCAGGAGAGCTAAAGGTCAAGATCTGCTGACCCTCAGGATATGGCATTTTTCCAGGGATTATGTCAGATTTTGCCCCTGAAGGTCACGTCCGGGGGGGACAAGCCAAGGAAAAAATCGTTTCCAGCTCAACCGACCTTGACAGCAAAACACGCATTCACCGGAAGAGCCAAGATTTTGGAGGATTCACGTGCGACTGACCTTGCGAACCTTGCTGTCGTATTTGGATGACACGTTGGAACCGGCCCAGGCGAAAGCCATCGGCGCGAAGGTGGCGGAGAGCGAGCAGGCGCGCGACCTGATGGAGCGCATCAAGCAGGTGACGCGCCGTCGCCGCCTGACCACGCCGCCGACCACCGGCCCGGGAGGCATCGACGGCAACACCATCGCGGAATACCTCGACAATGAGGTTCCACCGGAGACAGCGGCAGAGCTGGAGCAAATCTGCCTGGCGTCCGACGTGCATCTCGCCGAGGTGGCGGCGTGCCATCAGATCTTGACGCTGGTGCTCGGCGAACCGGCCCTGGTGCCGCCGACCGCCAAGCAGCGCATGTACGCCCTGGTCAAAGGGCCCGAGTCGATCCCGTTCCGCAAACCGCCCAGGACCGGGTCCAAGGACGATCAGGATCTCTCCAGCGAAATCGAGCCCGATCAGGACGATGCGCTCCGTCTCGGTATTTCTCCCGTTGGTCGCGGCGGCGTCGATCCGCGCAACTTGCTTCTGCTCGTAGGCGGCGGCGTGCTGGCGGCCTGCCTGCTCGCCGTCGCGGTCTGGAAACTCGTCGGCACCGCCACAACGCCCATCGCCGAGAACAAGGGCGGCGAACAACTCGTTCAAGGCGACAAGGACAAAGACAAGGAGAAGGACAAGGAGAAAGATAAGGAAAAAGAGAAAAACAAGGACAAAGACAAGGAGAAGGAGAAGGACAAAGACAAGCTTGTGCCTCCGGACAACCTGCCCGAAAAGAAGCTGCCGGATTTCAACGTCGTCGATGTCAAGCCGGATAAGGGCCTCGTCGAGGTCGCGTATCAGCCGGCCAACATGAAACAGTCCCCGGTAGGTAAATTTTGGCAGCCGCCGCTCAAGGAGCCGGCGGTGTTGCTGGAACGAACGGACAAGACCGGCTGGACGCGCATCGCCGGGAAGGCCGCCGCGGTGATCGCCGGCCGGCCGCTGGTCAGCTTGTCGGGGAGCAAGAGCGTGATCGGGCTCGATTCCGGCGTGGAGGTGACGCTGTGGGGCAACCTGCCGGAGGTGACGCTCGACGGCTCGGTGCTCGAAAGCCGAGCCATGCTGCACGCCGTCGCCCCGCCGCTCGACGCCGACGTCACCCTGGAACGAGGCCGAATTATCCTGCGCAACAAAAAGGCCGACGGCAAGGACGCCCTCATCCGCCTGCGCTTCAACGATCCGACCCAGGCGAAGGAGGACTACTTCGATATCACGCTCAACGGCCCCGAGGCGTCGATCATCCTCGACCGTTCCTGCGAGCTGGACCGCGACGAGCCATTCTATGAAAACGAAAAGGACGCCAATCGTCTCGGCCCGACGGCGATCATGAAGCTCTTCGCCCAGGATGGGTCTGCCAACGTCCAGTCCGGCAAGCCGTCCTACGCCCTGAACGAGATGCAACGACCGATGCTGCAATGGCAGAGCCGGCAGGGAAAGCTGGCGCCGCCGAAGAACGAGGTCCTGCCCCCCTGGCTCAAGGGCATCCCCGACTTGAAGGACGACGCCGACAAGCAGGCGCGCAAGAAGGCCATCAAGGCCCATGAGGAGTTGGCCAAGGCGCTTGAGACCCAGCAGATCGACGTCGCGCTGGCGGAGATAAAGCAGGCGGTGCAAAAGAACGCTCAGATCGAAATGACCAGCAAGAAGCCGATCTCGATCGACACTTACATCCAGTGGCGTCATGCGATTCGCTGTGCCGCCGCCGTCGATGACGTATCGAGCATCTACGATGAATTCTCGCAGCCGGAGACGCCGATCTTCATCCGCGGGCTCGGCATGCAGACGTTGCAGCAATGGATCGCCTGGAACCGCGATCAGGATTACGAGCTTCTCAAGGTGGTACGCAAGTTCCACACCAGCAAAACGGTGTCGGTAAAGGTGCTGGAGCTGTTTCATCCGATCTCCACCGCGGACGCCGGCAAGGCGGGGACCTTCCAGAACTTGATCGAGGGCCTGGACAACGACGTATTGCCGATCCGCACGCTGAGTCATTGGCACCTGCTCAACCTGATGCCGCAGGGGGGCAAGATCGTCTACGATCCGGCGATGCCGCGCACCGCCCGCATGGGGGCTCAACGAGCATGGGTCATGCTGCTGTCCGGACCGCCGAAGAAGGACAAGGGGCCGTAGGTTCTTGCGCAAGATGCGAAACACGAAAGGACGAAAGCATGACAGGAAAAGAGGGATGAATCATCAAATCTCTTTCCGATTCGTGCTTTCGTCCTTTCGTGATTTGCATTTGTTTGCAGCGAGTTGACCAGGCGACGAACGTGCGCGGCTAATTCGATACAACAATTCACATCTTCCCACCACGCTTCCACGACGTCGGGTACGATGAATCATCAAGCGAATGACGCGCCGGTGTCCGCACTGCCGCTGCCGAGTTGGCGGCTGGTGATTGCGTTGTCGCTGCCGGTGCTGGCGCAGCAAGGGTTGTCGTTCATCGTGCTCTTTTCGGACCGCTATCTGGCGGGGCATCTCGGCGCCAAAGACCAGGCCGCGGTGCTGGCCGCGCAGACGACGGCCCATTATCTTGCCTGGTTCATCAATTGCTACACGGTGCTGGTCACGGTCGGCAGCACGGCGCTGGTGGCGCGCAGCGTCGGCGCCGGGGAGCGCCGGCTGGCGATCGAAGCGACGCATCAGGCCCTCTTGCTTGCCGTCGCCCTCGGGCTGGCGGCGACGGCCTGGGCGTTTCTGGGCGGCGTGCGCTGGATGGTTCACGTGCTGAACCTGGAAGGGGCAGCCGCCGCTTACGCGGCCGAGTATGCGCTGATCCTGTTCGGGCTGTTCGTCTTCCAGGCGATCGAGCTAGCCGGCATCGCCTGCCTCGTCGGCGCCGGCGACACCCGCACTGGGCTTTACGTAATGATCGGCGTCGCCATCATCAACGTGCCGCTGTCTATCGGCTTCGGCTGGGGCGTTCGGCCATTCCCCAATCTCGGCTTCATCGGCATCGCCCTGGGGACCGCGCTGAGCCATGTGCTCGGCGGACTCACCGTCCTGGCGGTGCTGATCCGCGGTCGCTTCGGCTTGAAGCTGGAAGCGACTCTGTTCGTGCCGCGTTTCGATCTGCTCTATCGCCTGCTGCGCATCAGCGTGCCGGCCGGGTTCGACAGCCTCTCCATCGTCGCGGGACAGTTCTGGTTTCTCAGTGTTGTCAATGATTTTGGCAACGACGCCAGCAGCGCCCACGGCATCGCCCTCGTGTGGGAAGCGCTCGGGTATCTGTCGGGAGCGGCATTCGGGACGGCGGCGATGACGCTGGTCGGCCAGAACCTCGGCGCCAGGCGTCCCGATCAGGCCGCTTACGCCGGCTGGATGGCGTTCGCCCTGGGCTGCGGCGTGATGTGCGTGATGGGCTTGATTTTCTACACGTTCGCGCCCGAGATGTTCGGCCTGTTCTGCCCGGCGCCGGAGCAAGCCCAGACGGTCGCCGCGGGGATCCCGGTGCTGCGTCTAATCGCGTTTGCGATGCCGCCGCTCGCCTCGGCCATCGTATTCACCTACGCCCTGCGCGGCGCCGGCGACACGCGCGTGCCGATCGTTTTCACGCTGGTCGGCTTCTTCGTCGTGCGCATTCCGCTGGCGTACTATCTGGCGCTGCCGGGCTTCAAGCTGATCGGACTCGGCGAAGTGGTCGGCCTGGATATGGGCCTGTATGGCTGCTGGCTGGCGATGTGCGCCGACCTCGGCGTGCGCGGCGTCTTCTTCTTCGTGCGCTTCACGCGCGGGGCGTGGAAGTTGCAGAAGGTGTGAGGTCATTTTCATAGCAGATCCTGAAGCGTGAGCGAAGGACGGCGTTTCCTTCGCTCACGCTTCGGGCTCTGATGGATTCTTGATCTACTCGACGAGCTGTCGCGAATACTGGCTTTTGAAGTGATAGCTGCTCCCCTTGCCCTGGTGATTCTCGACCGTCTTGTCGATGTTCAGCTGCGTGGAGATCAAGCGGCCGGCGGCGAGGTCGAACACCAGCTCCCCTTGCACGTCCTTCTGCATCAGTGGAATGCGTTCGCGCATGTTGTCGGGCATCGTCTTGAAGTTTGTAACTACCCCCAGCGTTGCCTTGCCAGCTTCGAGCTTCTTGCAATCGTAACGCTGCTCGGCTGCAAATTTTTCGCCGGTGCCGTAGGGGGGATCGAGGACGAGATTGAACTGCCGGCGCCAGGCTTGCCCCGCGGCGGCCTTGGCGTCCGGGAAGACGACGACGAACGGCGGTTCCACCTCGAAGGTCGCAGCCGAGCCTTGCTTCACATCCAGCACGCGGCCGAAACCATCGATGCGCACGATCGCGACGGTTTGGCCGATGTACTTGTTCAATTGCGTGACGAGGTCCGGCGCGCTCTTGTCGAGGTTCTGCGAATCAAAGAGCAACGTCTCGCCGTTGGCGCGGGTTTGCTCGTTGCGCATCGAGACTAGTGTGAGCGAGAGCGTGGCGATCCCCTTGGCGTCGAGATCGGTGACGTTCCAGCGATTGACGAGTTCGAGGTTCGAGTTCGACGTATTCTTGGTGGCCTCGACCATCTCGACGACGGAGGTCACGTGCTTGATCTTGTAGGTCAGCGTCTGTCCCTTCTTCCATTGAAACTGCCAGGAAGCTTGGGCGAAGGCGGGCAGGGCGGCGAACAGAACGACAACGATGCTCAGAAGGCAGCGGGTGAACATGATCCCCTCCGTGGGTTAGAGCCGTGATCGGAGGGAAATGTAGCAAAGAGGCGTCTGGCGTGCCAAGGCCAATTTGCCGCTAGCGGCTTGACGCTCGCGTGGTCCAATGCGAGCGTTAAACCGCAAGCGGCGCGACGGTCACACGGACGCCTGGGCTGGTTCCGGCATGGCCACGGGTTCGGGGACCGCCGTCACCGCCTTGCCCCCCTGGCCGACGAAGACACCTTCCCAGCTTCGGCTGACAACGGCGAGCGTGACGGCGCAGATCAGGCCGGTGACGCCGAAGGCGAAGAATCCGCCGGAGAATGAGCCCGTCTGGTCTTTGAGATAGCCGAGGACGGTCGGCAGAAAGAACCCGCCGACGCCGCCCGCAGCCCCGACGATGCCGGTGACGACGCCAATCTCCTTGCTAAAACGCAAGGGCACGAGTTGGAAGACCGAGCCGTTGCCCATGCCGAGGCAACCCATCCCCAGGAACATGAGGACCGTACCGACGTAGAGATCAGGCAAGAAGCCAAGCCCAGCCATGGTCGCGGTCACGCCGAGGTAGAGGGCAATCAACATGCGAATGCCGCCGAAGTGATCGGCAAGATAGCCGCCAACGGGCCGCAGCAACGAGCCGGAGATGACGCATAGGGTCGCGAAGCCCCCCGCAGCAATCGGGCTAAGGCCGTACTGCACCTTGAAAAAGCTGTTGAGAAAACTGGCCAGGCCGACAAAGCCGCCAAAGGTGACCGAGTAGAAGATGCAAAACCACCAGGTGTCCATGTGGGCGAGGACCTTGACGTAATCGGCTGCCGACTTGGGGGCCGGTTGCTGGGGGCTGTCCTTGGCGCAAAAGTAATAGAACGCGAATGTCAGGGCGATGGGAATGGTCGCCAGACCAAAGACGCCGTGCCAGCCGATCTCAGGGACGGCGGCGATGCGCGGAGCGAAGAAGGTTGCCAGCGCCGTGCCGCTGTTGCCCGCGCCGGCGATGCCCATGGCCAGGCCTTGATATTGCGGCGGATACCAGCGGCTCGCTAACGGTAGAGCGGCTGCAAAGCTGGCGCCGGCGACGCCAAGCAAGACCGCAACAACGAGTATCTTTTCGTAGCTGTCGGCCCACAACCAGCCCAGCAACAGCGGCACCATGGTCAGCGCCAGGCCGATCAAGCCGGTCATACGGGCGCCGATGTGATCGGTCATGCCGCCCAGCACCAAGCGTAGGACCGCGCCGCCCAGCAGAGGCAACGCGACCATCAACCCACGTTGCGTCTCGCTCATTTCAAACTCCGGTACGATGGAATTGGCCAGCGCACCGAGAAGCACCCAGACCATGAAGCTGATATCGAAGTATAAGAAAGCACTGAAGAGCGACGGCGTATGACCGGCTTTCAGAAAGTCACGCACGTTCATCAGAGAGGCTCCTCAAATCCAAGGGTAAGCGCAGCGGACCCTTGGTATCGGGTGGTGGATCCGTATGCCAGGGGTGCGGCTGCGCTCGCCCCTGGGCTTCAGGACACATCAGTACATCCAGGCCTCGGCAGGCAGGCCCTCTTCCTCAATCTCCTCCTCCGCAGCTATCGGCAGCGGCAGCGACGTCTTCTTCGGTTGCGGCACCTTCTCCAGGTTCACCGCGCAGAACTTCAGTTCCGGCTGCTTGGCGACGCGGCCGATCGCGCTAATCGTCAGGTAATTGGCGGCGTTGCCTTCGCCGTACAGGTCGCCCCAATGGAACGGCATGAACACCATGCCGGGGCAGACGCCGTCGCGCAACCGGGCCGGTAACCGGATGGTGCCGCGCCGGCTGGAGATTTGCACCATGTCGCCCGCCTCGATGTTCAGCTTGGCGGCGTCACGCGGGTTGATCTCGACGAACGGCGCTGGCTCACGGCGCATCAGCTTGTCGGCTTTCCCCGTCCGCGTCAGCGTGTGCCAGTGGGTATACAGCCGCCCGGTCGTCAGCACGAACGGGAACTCATGATCGGGCACTTCGCGCGGCTCCTTGTGGTCGCGCGGCAAAAAGAGCGCCTTGCCGTCGGGAAACGCGAACTTGTGGTCGAGATAACGCCGCTTCGTGCCCGGGTGATCGACATTCGGGCATGGCCATTGCAGGCTGCCGACTTCACGCAGGCGCGCGCTGGTGGCGCCGCTCATGTCGCACGGCCGGCCCTTCGTCATCTGGATGTACTCGTCCCAGACCTCGGCGGCGCTGGCGTAGTTGAAGCCCTTGTAGCCAAGCGCTTGCGCGAAACGGGCGATGATCTGCCAATCGGGAAGCGCTTCGCCCGGCGCATCCCACAGCTTCGGGCTGTAGGCGACCATCCGCTCGCTGTTGGTACTGGTCCATTCTTTCTCGCCGAACTGCGCCGCCGGCAAAATCACGTCGGCGAGTCGCGAGGTTTCGGTCGGGTGATACGCCTCGTTGACGACGACGAGCTGCGCTTTTGCAATAGCTCGGCGAACCTGGTGGAGGTCGGGCAGGCTCACCGCCGGATTCGTGCCGGCAATCCAAATTGCCTTGATCTTCCCCTTCTCCAGATCGCGAAACATCTCAACGGCAGTCAGGCCCGCCTTCGCACGGATTGTCCCCGGACTGCGGCCCCAGAACTCCTCGGCCTCCTGGCGATGCGCCGCGTCCTCGACGGTGCGATAGCCCGGGAGTTGATGCGACAGCAGGCCCGCTTCACGACCCCCCATGGCGTTCGGCTGCCCCGTCAACGAGAACGGCCCCGCTCCAGGTTTGCCGATCTGCCCGAGCAGGAGGTGCATATTGATCAGGCTGTTGTTCTTCCACATGCCGACGGTGCTTTGATTCAGCCCCATGCAGTAGAAGCTGAGGAAGCCTTGCGACGCCTTGAGTATCTTGGCGACGCGATACAACTCCTCCGCAGCGACGCCGGCCAGCGTGCAGAGCTCGTTGACGTTCTGCAGCATGAGAAAGGCGCGATATTCTTCGAAGCCGCGCGTGTGGTCCGAGACAAAGTTGTGATCGAGCGCGCCGAGACCGAGCAACATACGGCCGAGGGCGTTCAGCAAGGCGACATCGCCGCCGGGGGCGACCGGCAGATGAATGTCGGCGCAATCGGCGGTGGGCGTGCGGCGCGGGTCGATGACGATGATTTGTTGCTCGGGCCGGGCTTTCTTCGAGGCCTTGACGCGATCAAACGTGACCGGATGCGCCTCGGCCATGTTGCTGCCCATGATGACGATGGTATCGGCGCGGTCGATGTCATCGTAACAGGTCGGCGGCCCGTCACTGCCCAGGCTGGTGCGATAGCCCGCGACGGCGGCGGCCATGCACAGCCGGCTGTTCGAATCGGTGTTGTTGCAACCGAGATGGCCCTTGAACAGCTTGCCGATCAAGTAGACCGTCTCGGTGTCGAGCTGACCGCTGCCGTAGAAGGCGAGCGCTTCCGGGCCGTGGGTGTTGAGGATGTTGGTAAAGATTTCGCGGACGTAGCGAAAGGCGGTGTTCCAATCGACGGTGCGAAAAGCGTCAAACCGTCCGAGACGCAGCCGCGGCTGAGCCAGGCGATCGGGTGTGTTAATCGTGGGGCCAAGCTGGGCGCCCTTGGCGCAGATCCCGCCGCGGTTTGCAGCAGCGGATTCGACGCCGCGAACGCGCAATACCCCGCCGGCTTCCCCTTCAAATTTTAACCGGCAGCCAACGCCGCAGTACGGGCAGATGTTTTCACCCAATAGTTCCAACGTCGCTTCCTTTTGTCGCTGGGCGCACCCCATCCGGTCACGCGACATGCATGATGAAATGAACGGAGAGCGCAATTATGGAAGGCGTCGGAGAGACCGAGGAGAGAGAGGTTCCTGGGAATTGCTTCCAGGTTCAGTCACTGCAATTAACGTGCCGTCGAAATTATTGAGGATGGGCGCGCAGGCGGAATTAATTCTCGGAACATGACTTGCGCCCAGTCGGCGACAACTCAACGCGATCGACCTGGAATGAGAATGCCAAATAGCGCGGCAGTCTTTGACTTTGATCCAGACACCAATCCTGTCCGCACGGAGGATTGCCCATCCCTACCACGCCAATGCCTAACTCGTAGGCAGACCACGATTGCTGCCGTTGCATGCTGGTGCCAGGTGGCAATTCACAACCGATTGATATGGAAGGAGATAACGCCAAGCGCGATGGAGAAACCTTGTCGGGCACGCGATTTGCTAAATCACGTCTCAAGTTGTGGTGAAGCCGTTACTGCGCCCTTAACCCTCTGGTAAGAATATCTACTTATGTACGCAGAAGCAATCTCGACTCTCGGCGATCAAGCAGCCGCTAAACTCAATCACCAGAATCGCTCCCTCATGGGGCATCTGATCCGCTCCATGCTCGCGGGCATGTATGTGGGCGGGGCCATCGTGCTTATCTTCACCATCGGCGGCCTACTGTCCACGAGTTCGCCGGGCGCCGTCCGGCTCCTCATGGGCGTCTGCTTCGGCGGTGCGCTGACCATCGTCGTCTTCGCCGGCTCGGAACTTTTCACCGGTAGCAACCTCGTGCTCACGCTCGGCGTACTCACGCGCAAGGCGTCCTGGAGCGATCTGGCCGCCAACTGGTTCTGGACCTGGATCGGCAATCTCCTGGGCAGCGTGCTGGTGGCATTCATGGTCGTGCGCGGCGGCTTGCTCGATGCCGACGCTTTTCCCAGCGTCAATGCGTTCATCCTGAAGCTGGTCGAAACGAAAATGAACCTATCCCCCGAACAGCTCTTCTGGCGCGCTGTCCTGGCCAACTGGTTCGTCTGCCTCGGGGTGTGGATGGCGGCTCGCATCAAGAGCGAGACCGCCCGTATCATCATGATCTGGTGGTGCATGTTCACCTTCATCACCAGCGGCTACGAGCATAGCATCGCCAATATGTGCGGCCTCATGCTCGGCCTGTTGATCCCACACGGCGAGAACATCACCTGGGCCGGTTACGCATACAATCTCGGCCTGGCCACGCTCGGCAACACCGTTGGCGGCGCCATCTTCGTCGCCGGACTTTACTGGCTCGGCAGCCCGAAGGCACGCGAACAGGCCCAACCCGCCGCCGCGTCGACTCGTGTCGCCTCGGAGCAAAACGGCCACATCGCCACCCCCACACCCGTCGCCAGCGGGTCGTCCGCGGCGAGCTAAATCGCAACTTCGAGGCTCGCCGTGATCGGCTCAATCGGCTGATCCGGCGCCTCGGGATAATACATCATCCGCACCTCTTGCGCGTCCAGCTCCACAATCGTGAGACTTACGGTTCGCGCTTCGGGCCGGCTCATGCAGACGCTCAAATGACACCGGTCCGGCCATGCGTGGCGATGATAGGCGTCCTGTTGGCTCCTCAAGTCTCGGCCGGCAACAAAGTACTCCTCAAACAGCGCTCGTCGCGGCGCATCGACGAGGGCGTCGCCCAGGCCCGACGATGTGAACATCAACGGCCTGTCAAGGTGCGCTCTGAACTTCACTACGCAGACCTTTCCATCCGCTTGAATTTCCACGCATTCCAGGCGATTCGCCATCACCAGTCGAAACGGCGCGAAGTCCGGCGCCGACAGGGTCAACGCCGCAGCGCACGCTTTTCCAAGCGTCGACGCCGACAGCAGCGCCGGAATGATCGTCCCGCGGCTTCGCTTGGGTGGTCGCGTCGGCGGCGCATAGGGCCTCGGATTCGCGTTCAGCAACGTCAACATCAGCCCGGCATCGTTCGCGGCGATCCAGGTGCCGCCCGACTGCGGATCGATCGGCAGCAGCAAACGCCGGTCAGCCACTCTGACGACGCGCGGCGGCAGGGCGGAGGGACGTGAGCGCGCCTCGTCGCGATTGGCGGCCAGGCGAACGCCTTGAGCCTGCGGGATGATGGTGACCGTACACATTCGAGGTTCCGATATTTTGGAGCGGGCGCCTGGTTTTCATTATGCATGTGCCGTGAATCACATTACACTCATCCTTGAAACTTGCGGTCCGTGGAGGAAGTAATACCTCCAACTTCATGTTAACCGCGTTTACGAGGAATGCCATGTCGCCACGATGGTTGTGCATCATTGGTTTGTTCGTGCTGTCTGCTCCGTCCGCGTGGGCCCAGGACGCCGGGAATCCGCTGCGTTTTGTGTCGAGCCAGGCGGAACTGGTGATCAAGGTCGATCGTCCGCGTGACCTGCTCGACGCGGTTGAGAAGAACGAGCTGTTCGTGCAAGCGCAGAAGCTCGCCGGCGTGCGCGAATATTACGACACGACCACCTTTCAGCAACTCTATCAGCTGATCGCCTACTTCGAAAAGCAGTGCGGCCAGAGCCGGGATGAGATCATCGACGAACTGGGGGCAGGCGGCATCGTCCTCGGCGCCAAGCTGACGCCGCCGCAGGGGGTGGTCGTCGTTATTCAATCAAAGGACGAAAAGAAGCTGCGGCGTTTTCTTGACGTCGCGTTCGACGTGCTGCGAAAGGAGCTGGACCGTCAGGAATCGAAGGACCGCATCGTGCGCTCGAAGTATTTGGGCCATGATATCGGCCAGGTCGGCCCGAAGCTGAGCTTCGCGATCGCCGACGGGGCGCTGATTCTTGCGAGTGAGGAGAAAGCACTCAAGTTGGCCCTCGATGCGCAGGCCAAGAAGAACAGTATCTTGCAGATTCCGCGCTTTGTCGAAGCCCACCAGAAGGCGCCGGCGAAGGCTTTGGCGTGGACCTGGCTCAGTCTGGAGGAAGTGCGCAAGAACCCGGACTTCAAGAACGGCCTCGACGCCGCCGCGCTCGATCCGTTTCAGATGGTCCTCTTCGGCGGCTTCACCGATCTGCTCAAACGCACGCCGTATGTCACCGCCGGCTTGACACGCGACGGGGCGAGCGGCTATCGCGTGGGCATCACCATGCCGGTGGGGCGCGGCGGCATGGCGCCACTCAAGCACATGATCCTTCCCGCCGAGGGGGCCGGCATGTTGCCCCCGCTGCAAGTGCCGCGCGTCATCGCCAGCTCCAGTTACTGCCTCGACCTCGGCCAGCTCTGGGACAAGCGCGTCGAAATCCTCGGCAAGAAGAACGCCGCCGGCCTCGACGACGGCGAGAAGCAGATCGCCCAATTCCTCGGCGGCATCAAGCTCTCCAAGCTGTTTCACGCCGCGGGGCCGAACCATCGCCTCGTCTTCGCCCAGCAAAAGGAGCGCCCCTACAAGATCAAGCCGACGGCGCCGTTTCCCGCCTTCGCCCTCGTCGTCGATATGCGCGATCCGGCGTTTGCCAAGGACATGAACTCGATCTTCCGGGCCGCCGCCCTCATTGCCACGTTCCAGTATGGACTGGCCCTCAAGGACGACGTCTACAAGGATTGCGAAATGGTCTCCTACTTCTTCTCGGAAACCAAGAGAGTTGAAGGGGACCCCACGAATTCGCGCTTCAATTACAGTCCGACCTACGTGACAGTCGGCAACCACTTTGTCATGAGCGCGACCGCAGAACTGGCCCGCGACCTTGTCGATGCCCTGAAGGTGGAAGCCAGGCAGAAGGCGATTCCCGCTTCAATGCGCACGCAGCTTTACGCGTCGGGGCTTGCCGACATCGTCCGCTCCAACCAGGACGCGACGCTGACACAGTTGATCCTGAGCCAGGCGCTGCCGCCGAAGACCGCGAAGGAAGAGCTGCGGGCGATTATCGACTGGATCGAGCAGCTCGGCACGCTACGGCTCGAATCGACTTATGGCGCCAACGATTTCCGCTACGATGTCCGCTGGCAAACGAAGAAGAAATAGGTTCATCGGCGAGCGGCGGGGCGGGAGGCCCACGGGAATCGTCCTGCCGAACCGCTCGGGCTACCCCCCGGCGTCCCCCCACCGGATTAGTGCATTCC
>JACXTT010008223.1_pt1 | contig 14508 bp, 11 predicted proteins | sample 9270951 | NCBI WGS metagenome assembly JACXTT01 (sample SAMN15532306, study PRJNA645909) | rock metagenome | isolation source: weathered quartz diorite | place: Puerto Rico | collected 2017-06-21
CAGTCGACGACGAGCTTCGCCCGGTGAGCACGCGCCGCGAGCAGAGCGATCGACAACGTCGGGAGGCACGGCGGGACCTGCACGAGGAGCACGTCGGGCCGAGGTCTCCGCGCGAAGACAACGCGCGTGAACCGCATCACCCGCGAGACCGTGGCGGCCGCGGCGGAGGCGAGCCGCGGGTGGCGCGCGCGCGCCGACGACGCTTCGATTTCACGGAGCGCCAGCCGTGGCTCGGATCGCACGCTCGGGTGCGGGGCAGCGCCGCGCTCACCGATCAGGTCGACGTCGAAGCCGAACCGAGCGGCCGCGCGAGCGTGGTACTGCATGCGAGGACTTCGCCCCACGTCTCCGAGAACGATGACCGCGAGTCGCATGCGTCGCGTCCCGCGTATCAGAACCGCGGCGTCGCGCACCACGAGTGCCCGTGATGTGGGTCCTCGTTGACGGCGCGCGCGGATGTGTGCGACGCGAGCGGAATCCATGCCGTCGTCACGCCCTGAGTTCGCGGGAGAGGCATCGCGAATCGTTCTCGCCGTCGGCGGAACGGCCGGACACTTCTATCCGGCGATCGCGGTCCGCGAAGCGTGGACCGCAACCGCGCCGAGCACGCGGTTTCTGCTCGCGGGCACGAATCGAGGGATCGAGGAGAACCTGGCTCGGCGACTCGGACTGCCGATCGAGATCCTGCCGGGCGCTCCGTTCATGCGAGAGTCGGCCGCGGGCAAGATGAATTCGCTGCTGGCCGCGCTCGCGGGCGTGCGAGTGGCGCGACGCTGGCTGCGGCGCGAAGGCGCCGAACTGGTGATCGGGTTCGGGGGCTTCGCGACGGTCGGGGTCCTGGTCGCCGCGCGCACGCTCGGCATCGCCACCGCGCTGCACGAGGCGAACGTGGTTCCGGGTCTTGCGAACCGCTGGCTCGGGAAGATCGTCGACCGCGTGTTCGTGAGCTGGCCACAGACGACGGGGTTCTTCGAGGCCTCGAAGACGCGTGTCACCGGAACCCCGGTGCGACGCGAGTTTCTCGAGGTCGGAAGCCGGCGCTCCTCGCGCGCGCCGCGCGCCGGCACCCACGTCCTGGTGTCCGGGGGCTCGCTCGGATCGCGGTTCCTGAACGAACGCGCGCCCGAGCTGATCGGGGCCGTGCGCCGGGCGGGGGCTCTCGTCCGGGTCCTTCATCAATCCGGCGAGGCCGTGGATCCACGACCGATCCATGCGGCCTACCGATCGCTCGGCATCCCGGCGAGAGTCGAGTCGTACGTCGAGGCGATGTCGCGGGCGTATGCGTGGGCCGACTACGCCATCACGGGAGCAGGAGCGGTCACGCTCGCCGAGATCGCCTCGGCTCGCGTACCGACGCTCGTGGTGCCGCTGTCGACGTGCAGCGGGCGGCACCAGGATGCCAATGCCGAGGCGTTCGCGCAGACGACGGGTGCGCGCTGGGTGGCGGAAGAGGCATGGGACCAGCGCTCGCTGGCCTCCCACCTGGTCGCCGGCCTCGCCCCGGACGCGACCGAAGGGGGCGGACGCATCTGCCCGACCCGCGATGCGGCCGCCGCCGAGGCGATCGCCTCCGAGTGTCGCGGACTTCTCGGTCCGAGCCGCCGGGGATCGCGATTCGTGGAACCGATGCCGAACCGTACCTTCAGTCGGGCCAGCGCACGGTCCAAGTGACCAGGCGACCGGCGCGACGCTCGTCGAAGCGCTCGAAGTAGCGACTTCCCCGGCCGCCGAGAAGTACGAGCCCGGTGAACGTCGAGTGCAGGAGGTCGCCCGGACCCACGATCACGCGGTGGCGCTCCGGGTCGATCAGCGCCGAGATCGGCAGATTCGAAGCCGCGGGCGACGTCCCTTCGATCCCGTCGCGCCCCGCGACGAGAACCTCTGCGGGAGCGAACGTGCTGCGCCGCCGGCCGTCGAGGATCACGATCAGACGAGCCGACGCCGGCTCACTCGTGCGGTACGTGAGGCTCTCGACGATCGCGTTTGCGGCATAGCGAGCACCGATCGGACAGGTGAGCACGTCCGAGCCGCCCGCCGCGTGACAATCGACGGGTCCTCCCGCGAGATATCCGTCGAGCTCGGGCTCGTCGCGCCAGCGCGCGAGCCCTCGCCACGCCTGCATCCCGGACATCCTGGCATCGAGCACGACGTAGGACGGCGGCGCGGCGCAGTGTGTGGACGCGAGGATCGAGCTCGTGCTCGGCGCGTCCAATCCGGAAGAGCGGAGCCACGCCTCCGCCTCGCCACGGTCGAGCGAGGCGAGCCGCTCGACCGCCGAGCGCGCGTCTCGATCACTTTGCCCGGCCGCACGGAGCTTGCCATAAGCGCCGAGGACTTCCTCGGGATGCGGAGTGGCATCCGATCCGCAGGCGAGCATGCGCAGCAGCCCGACCGTTCGTCGCTCGTCGCTCGCCGCCAGCGCCCGCGCGAACCATGCGGGAGCGTGCGTCCCGAGCGTCGCTCCGTCGATCTCCACGCGACGCTCCGCGAAGTACTTGATCCAGTGGCCGTAGTCCCACCACGAGAACACGATCGCGTTCGCAGGCGTCTCCGCGCGAAGGCGCTCGAGCGCCTCCACCCAGGAACGATCGACGGTGGGTCGAAAGCCGCTCGCGAAGGACCATCCTCGTTGCAGCAGTATGACGACCAGCGCGGCGACGGCCCCGCCGACGATCGACCGGGCGATCGCCCGCGCCGGCACGCGAAGCATCCGCACGCGCTCTTCGATCCAGTGCACGGTCCGCCCGGCCAGGGCACCGACCCCGAGCCCGAGCGGTGGAACGAGCAGGAGCACGAAGCGCCGCCCTCCGAACGAGAGGTGAGCCGCGGCCAGGAACCAAACGACCGTCAGCACGGATGCGCCGCGGGCGGGATCGAAGAGCACGAGCAGGATTCCGAAGCATCCCGCGAGCACGAGCGGGCGCCCGCCCGTCCAGTCGACGAGGAGAGTGAGGTCGGGGCGGACGAGCTCGCCGACGTTCGCGAGCGCATCGGGCCATGCGGCGTCGACGCTCGGGACGCTCGGGGAAGACGGTCGCAGCGCCGAGAGGGCCGCGACCGGGATCTCGAGATAGGGCTCGTCCGTCGCCACGAAGCGGGTGAGGACGCCGCTGCTCAGCCAGAACGCGAAGAGGACGACCGCGGGACGCGCGATGCCCCAGGAAGACCGGCCCGCGAGCCGCCCGCCGACCGCGAGCACGAGATTCGCGACGACGCTGAAGAACACGATCGAGTAGGCGAAGACCCATCCGCTCCAAGCCCACGCCTGGAGCGCGGTCAGCGTCGAAGCGGCGATGGCCCACAGCACTTGCGACTTGCGGCGTTCCGCATCCAGCGCGCGGGCGGCGGCAAAGACGATCCAAAGCGGCAACGTCAGGTTCCAGACGTCATTGTCGCCGCCGATCGTTCGCTCGAGCACCATGGGGTGGAGTGCGATGACGATCGACGCGACGACTCCGGAGGCGACGCCGCCGAGCATGCTGCCGATGCCGAATGCGGGAGGCACGGCGAGGGCTCCGATCAAGACCGGCAGCAGGAAGGCGGACGAGTCGAGCGGCCGCTGCGTGTCGAAGAACGAGAGCACACGGTGAAGCACCGCGATCGCCCTCGGGTGAAGCGACTCCGCGTAGCGATCGTGCGTGCCGACCGGCGCGAGCGTGTGCTGGTCGCGGCATTCGCCGGCGACGATCGAGTCGCACGGGCTTCCCGTGCGGAGGAGATTTCGAGCGATTCGCAGCCAGTCGTAGCTGTCGTAGTCCCCGAGGAGCACTCGCTCTCGTCCCTGGGCATCGGCGACGACGTACAGGCTTCGGTCGAACGGGCTCAGGCGATCGACTCGCGCGGGCTGGATCCTGACCCAGACCACGGCCGCAGCGATCGCGAACACGAGAACGGTCGTTCGCGCGGGCTGCTTCATGATCCGCTCGCGGCGAGGAAGTCGGCGACGATGCTCCGGATCGAGATCACGAATCGCCCGGCGCCGTACGGCGCGCGGCGCCGGAGGAGCTTCTGGCGAACGTCCCGCAGGGTCTCGGGGGTGCGGAGCACCGCGACGATCTTGCCGACCGCCTCGCCGACCGAGCCGTAGACCAGGCGCGGGTCGGCGCCGACGATCTCGACCGGACCGCCGCGATCGGGAACGAAGACGATGCAGCCCGCGGCGACCATCTCCGCAACGCTCATTCCGAAGTGCTCGTCGATCATCCCATGGATGCCGTAGCGGCACGACGTCACGAGTTCGACCAGCGCAGCGCGGGAGAGATCCTGGTGAACCCGTACCCAGGGTCGCTCGTTCGCGCTCTGCCGGACGAGGCATCCGTAGGCCGGGTCGTCGGGCATGCCGACGAGATCGAGCGACACGCCGTAACCGGCGTCGCGAACTCCCGAGACGATCTCGATCACCTTCAGCGGGTCCTTGTCGGGAGCGAGCCTACCGATGCACGCGAAGTCGTTGCGGCGCTCGTTCCAGGGCACGTCCGGAAAGGCGCCCGCCACCGGAGGCGGCAGTACGATCGGATCGATGCCGTGCTCCTCGCGAATCTTCGTCGCGATGAAGGAGGAGTTGGCGAGCGTGAGGTTCCGACGGAGACGCGCCATCGAGCGTCCCCCGATCCACTGGCAGAGCCTGCGGTAGAGACGGCTCAGGCACGAGAACGCGAAACCGCCCGGCGGCAAGTGCCAAGCTCCCCAAGGGTAATGAACGTACTGGATTCCTCGGGGACCGAAGTCGATCTCTTTGCTCGCGGTGAGGAAGAGATCGTGAGGCTCCGCGTTCCCTCGCTTGTGGGCCTCGCGGACGAGCAGCGCGATGCGCATCTGCTCGAGTCCGAACGGAAGCCGCGAGATCACCCATCGGATCATCCGCGATGGACGGGACGCGACGAATTGGTTCGATCGGAGCGACGTGCCGAAGAAGCGATTCGTGGCGTCGAGATCGAGCGCGTCCCAGCTGATCGCCGACACGTCGTGGTCGGCGACCAGTGCCTGGAGCAACCAAGCCGCGAACTCCGCTGCCGCCGCCCGGCGGAGCGAAGCCGAGTTGCAGGAACAGGATGCGCCGTCGCTCGCCCTCGCTCCGCGCTGGACACCGCGTGCCCGTTGGAGCAGGCTCTGCGGCCGGTCTCGGAAGTGTCTCCATCGTCGAGAATCGCGCACGTGCTCGCGGTGTTGCCGCGCCGCCTTCGCCTCCGTGCCACCGCGCTGCTCCCTCTGATCGCCGCCGCCGCGATCCTCGAGGCGGCGGCCGCCGTCGGCATCATGGTGCTCGTCCGCCGACTCTCGGCGCCCGACGCGAGCGCGATGCTCGCGGCGTCCGAGCCCACGCGGCTCTCCCTCCTTCAGGTCCTCGGATTCGTGGCGCTCTTCTATCTCATCAAGAACGGGTTGTGGATGATCGCGGAGCGGCTGCGGCACTCGACGATCGCCGAGTCCGCGACCGAGGTCGCGAAGACTCTGTTCGCATCCGCGCTCGAGCGGGAATGGAGCGAGCGGCTGAGAGCGAATTCCGCCGAGACCGTCCGCACGATCGATCACGACGTCTTCGTGCTCTTCCGGGAAGTGGCGGCGCCGCTCGTCTCGATCGGCGCCGAGCTCCTGACCGCGATCGCGATCGCCGGCGTCCTGCTCTCCGTATCGCCCGCTACGACCGTGGGGGCGGCCGCCATCTTGGGCTTTCTGGGCGGGCTCTTCGTGCGCCTGACGCGGCGGATCGCCGCTCGTGACGGAGCTCGCACGGAGCAGCTCGGGCGGTCGCTGCTGCTGCAGCTGAACCATGCGCTCGGCTCGTCCAAGGAGTTGAAGATGTTCGGCCGCGAGTCGTCGTCCGTCCGCTCGTTCTCGAAGGATTTCGAAAGCTTCGCGCGCGCTCGGGCGCGCCAGGACTTCCTCGCGACGCTTCCGCGCGCCGCGGTCGAAACGACTTTCGTCCTCGGTACGGTCGTCGTCGTGAGCACGGTGATCCTCGGGGCCGGCGCCGGTGCGGGAACGATGTCGCTCCTCGCGCTCTATGCCTATGCCGGATTTCGCCTCGTGCCTTCGGCAAACCGAATCCTCTGGCAGTGGTCGCTCGTGCGCTTCCACTCCACTGCGCTTCGGTCGCTGTTCGAAGAACTCGCCCGGATCGCGGAACGCCCGACCGCGGCCGAGGAACGTCCTCCGGGCGATCGCTTCCGCGAAGAGATCCGCGTGCAGGCGGCGTCCGTGCGCTACCACGGCGGCGGGAAGGAGGCGCTGCGCTCGATCACGCTCACCATCCCGTGCGGCTCTTCGCTCGGCATCGTCGGCGCGACGGGAGCCGGCAAGACGACGCTCGTGGACGCTCTGCTCGGGCTCCTTCCCGTCGCGGCCGGGCGGATCACCGTCGACGGCGTCGACCTGCGAGAGTGCCGGAGATGGTGGCAGCGCCGCATCGGGTACGTGCCGCAGGCTCCGTTCCTGCTCGACGACAGCATCCGCAAGAACGTCGCGCTCGGTGTTCCGGATGCCGAGATCGACGACGAGCGTGTTCGCGCTGTCCTCGGGATCGTGCGGCTCGATCCGATGCTCGAGGCGTCTCCGCACGGTCTGGGGACCCGGATCGGCGAGAACGGGCTCCGCCTCTCGGGAGGCGAGCGACAACGTCTCGGGATCGCGCGGGCGCTGTACGGCGATCCCGAGATCCTGGTGTTCGACGAGGCGACTTCCGCGCTGGATCCGGCGACGGAAGCGGCGGTGCTGGGCGCCATCGAAGCGATGCCGGGCGTCCGCACGCTCGTGCGCGTCGCGCATCGGTTACCGACGGTCCGGAGCTGCGATCGCCTCCTGCTCATGCGAGCAGGGGAGGTCGTCGCATGCGGGGGCTACGAGCGGCTCTGCGCGGAGAGCGAAGAATTCCGGGCATTCGTCGGAGCCGCGCAACCCGCAGAGCGTTCGAGCACGCATGGGGCGGAGTGAGCGAGGCTCGGCCCGGTCGCGATCATCTTTCTTGCTCTGCGGGCCGCACGCATGGCATTCGTCGTCTACACGCTCCGACCGACATCTCGAAGGAAGCATCCGTGCCCAGCATGCTTCGGCATCGTTCGCTGACGATCGCGCTCGCGGTTCTGTTTGCCGTCACGCTCGGAGCGAGGAGCGCGTACGCGGATCCGTCCATCGTGAAGGTCCTCGTCGGTGCTCCGACGGCTGGAAACCTGCAGATCAGCGGCGGTGGCTTCGTGAGTCCGACCGTCACGTTGGGAACGACCTCGCTGACGGTGGTGGCATCGACAGCCACGTCGATCGTAGTCGGTCTGCCGACGCTTCCGGCAGGCTCGTACGCGCTGATCGTCGCGAACGGCGGATCGACGAGGGACAAGGATCGCGCGCTCTTCGAGGTGACGCTGCCTGGGAGCAACGGGGCGACGGGACCGAGCGGCCCTTCGGGTCCGAGTGGCCCCTCGGGACCGAGCGGGCCGATGGGGCCGAGCGGGCCGTCCGGACCCACAGGGCCTTCTGGACCGAGTGGCCCCTCGGGTCCGAGTGGTCCCATGGGGCTCGCCGGAGCGTCGGGCTCGGCGGGAGCCTCGGGACCGAGCGGTCCTTCTGGACCGAGCGGCCCTTCGGGTCCGAGTGGTCCATCGGGACCGAGCGGTCCCCCGGGCTCCTCGGGACAGTTTGCGGAGCAGCACTGCCCGAGTGGCCAGTCGGTCGTCGGCTTCGACGCGCAGGGCGCGATCGTTTGCGCTCGGCTCTGCAAATCCGACGCCGGCTGTACGCCCGAGACCGCGGGGGCGGCGCCCTATTGCATCGACGGGGAGTGCCACGGTTGTCGCTCCGACGGCGATTGTGGAGACGGGTTGCAGTGCAGTTCGCAGACTCATTCGTGTGCGCCCACGTTCGATCGTCTGGTCACGGAGTGCTGCATTTCGAAGGTCAGCAACTCGACGTGCACTTATTTCGGTGCCGGCGACGCCTGCTCGTGCAACACCGAAACCGGCATGACGAACGTCTCTTGCCAGGTTCCGGAGCGCTATCCGCTCCTACCGCCCGGCTTCCCCTCTCCACGCCTGCCCTCGGACGGCTCGTCCGTTCCCCCTACGGCCCCGGCGGGGGCCATTTGTGACTACTACTACTGCTACGCGCGGAACGCCGACGGTTCTTGGACTCCACAAGTTCGGGTGCAGGGCGGCTCGCCGCCACCTCCGAGCCCACCCTTGGTTGGGACACCGCTCCCGGATACTCCGTCACCCTTCTATGCTTACAATTATTGCGACCTCTTCTTCTGCTACGACCGTACGGCGGCTGGATTCTGGTACGCTCGCTTCCGCTACGGCTCGGAGTTGACGAGAGTCACTTCCCAAACATCTCCCACCGCGACGTTCTTCTGCGGCCTTCACTACTGCTACAGCCAGGACCAGAGCGGTGTCTGGACACCTGCTCCGATCGACCCGAATGCGTCGGGCGTTCCGCTCGAGACGATTCCATCACCTCGTTCGCCGGCTCCGCGCATCCCCTTGCCAGGCACACCGGCCGGGCTCTGCTGCGACTCGAGCAGCACCAATGCCTATTGTTACACGCTGAACCATTACGGCGTCTGGTACGCGTTCGTGAAGACGCCGCAAGTGGGTGCCTATTCCGTCTGTCCTTCGCCGCAGGAAGAGGCGACCGAGTGCTGCACCTCGCAACACGACAGCTTCTCGTGCGCTTACTCTTCCGCCGACGATGTCTGCGCGTGTGGCGGCGGGACCACGGTGTCCTGCCAGTCCACGCCGGTCCCGACGCCGACCACACCCCCGTGTGTCGGGAACTGTTCGTGTTTCGGCAACTGTAGTTCCTGCGTCGGGAATTGCAGCCCGTGACGCCCGCCGCATTCATGGCTCTTGTCGTCTACACGCTTCGAACTGGATCTCGCAGGGGGGCCTCGATGCCCAGCATGCTTCGGCAACGTTCGCTGACGATCGCGTTGGCGGTTCTGTTCGCGGTGACGATCGGAGCAACGCACGCGTACGCGGATCCGTCCATCGTGAAGGTCCTCGTCGGTGCTCCGACGCCTGGCAACTTGCAGATCAGCGGCGACGGCTTCGCGAGTCCGACGGTTACGTTGGGAACGACCTCGCTCACGGTTGTGGCGTCGACGGCAACGTCGATCGTGGTCGGCTTGCCGACGCTTCCGGCGGGCTCGTACGCGCTGATCGTCGCGAACGGTGGATCGACGAGGGACAAGGACCGCGCGCTCTTCGAGGTGACACTACCCGGGGGCAGCGGACCCACCGGGGCCACCGGTCCGAGCGGCCCTACCGGCCCTTCCGGCCCGAGCGGGCCGATGGGACCGAGCGGACCCTCGGGGCCGATGGGCCCGTCGGGCCCGAGTGGTCCTTCGGGTCCGAGCGGGCCCATGGGACTCGGCGGAGCGTCGGGCTCGGCGGGAGCCTCGGGACCGAGCGGCCCATCCGGGCCGAGTGGTCCTTCCGGCCCGAGCGGGCCCGTGGGCTCCTCGAGTCAGGTCGCGCAGCAGCATTGCCCGACTGGCCAGTCGGTGGTCGGGTTCAGCGCCCAGGGTGCAGTCCTTTGCGCTCGGCTCTGCGAATCCGACGCCGGCTGCGCCCCCGTCACTCCGGATACCCCGCACTGCGTGGTCGGGGAATGCCACGTTTGCAGCACCGACGCCGATTGCGGGGGTGGATACCAGTGCAGCCCGCAAACCCATTCCTGCGTGGCGGGGCCTCCGTCCGACGATCCGGCCGTCGACTGCTGCGTGTACTCGAGGGATTCCCCGACGTGCCACTTCACGGGCGATGCGTGCGTTTGCAGCGAGGCGACCGGGACCGTGACGGTGTCCTGTCAGCCTCCGCCCGCGCCACAGATCCCGCCCGGCGCGCCTCCCCCGATCGTGCCCCCCGACGGGTCGGCCGTTCCCCCTCCGCAGCCGGCGGCCGCAAATTCCTGTGACTATTACTACTGCTATTTCTTCACCGCTGCGTCCGGTTGGGTCTCGCAACCGAGAACGACTCTCCCGGCGGGAGCTCCGGCGCCGAATCTTCCCACACTGGCGGCGCCGCAGGACCCGCCGACTCCGTTCTATCCCTACAACTACTGCGACGCCTCCTACTGTTACAGCCGCACCGCGGGCGGGCTGTGGTACGTCCACCTGCGTTACGGCTCGGAGCTGACGGGGCTCACGCCCGAGACGCGTCCCACTGCGACGTTCTTCTGCGGTCTACACCACTGCTACACCTCGGACGGGAGCGGTGGATGGATCTCGAGTCCGATCGACCCGAATGCGACCGCGGTCCCACCGGAGACGAGCCCGCCACCCGGCTCTCCCGCTCCGCACGTCCCGTTGCTGGGAACTCCCGCCGACGCGTGTTGCGACTCCGATTATTGTTACGCGCAGAATCATTACGCGATCTGGTACGCAAAGCTGAAGACGGCGGACTCGGCGGGCTCTTCCGTCTGTCCGTCGGTGCAACAGGATGCCGCCCAGTGCTGCTCGACGCAGCTAGACAGCTTCCTGTGCGCCTACAGCGCGGCCCAAGCTTGCGTGTGCAGCGGAACGACGGTGTCGTGCCAGTCCACTCCCGCCCCCACGCCGACCCAGACCCTCTGTGTTGGGAACTGCAGTGTCTGCGGCGGTAACTGTAGCTCGTGCGCCGGCAATTGCAGTCCGTGACGCTCGGAGCGGGATCGAGCTCCTGACCGCATGAGGGCGGCCGGCATCGCGCCGGTCGCCCTCGGCGTTTGGACGGGGCGAGAGCGCCTCTTCCTCCCGTGCGAGAACCCTGTGGATCTGCCGCCCGACACGCGGTATCCCGTCTGCTCGGGGGTTTTTCGATGATCGAAGGATTGGTCCAACCGCTCCACCTGCTCGTCGTGCTCGCCGTCGTGCTCGTCGTCTTCGGGCCGGGCCGGCTGCCTGCGCTCGGCGAGAGCCTCGGCAAGTCGATTCGCGATTTCCGCAAGGCCATGGACGAGGCCTCGGCCGACGACCGTGCGCGCGAGCGCGCGAAGTCGACCGACACGCCCGCACAGCCCCCGGCCTGATCCGATGAACCACTCTCCCGCGATCGCGGCGGCGACCGAGATCCGTCCGGGCCGCTATCCCGAGCTCGACGGCAACGATCTCTACGAGCGCGTGCTGCGCGCGTTCCTCGAAGAGTGGCGGATCGATCCGAAGATCGTCGACGGCTTCCTGGTCTCGCCGGCCGGCATGGCGACGGGCGGCGCCACCGACATCTTCGTCCACGAGAACCTCGCCGACTCGCTCGGCATCCATCCGGTCTTCTCCGAGACGCTGAACTGCGGCGGCGCGACCTACGCGATCATGGCGTCGCGGGCGGCGCTCGCGGTCGCGAGCGGCCGCGCGAACGCGGTGCTCTGCGCGTCCTCCGGAAAGTTCCCGAAAGTCGGGAAGGGCGGCGCCGAGGCGATGGCGAAGATGGTCAGCCATCCCGACTTCGAGTTCATCTACGGCACGTTCATCCCCGCGCTCTACGCGCTCGCGGCGCGCCGCCACATGCACGACCGCGGCACCACGCGGGAGGCGCTGGCTTCGGTCGCGGTGTCGAGCCGCGAGTGGGCGCTCCGCCATCCCGACGCGATCATGCGCGACAAGGGGTCGCTGACGATCGCCGACGTGATCGCCTCGCGGCCGATCGCGGAGCCGTTCCACATGCTCGACTGCTCCGTGCCGTGCGAGGGCGGCGCCGCGTTCCTGGTCGCGCGCGCCGAGATCGCGAAGTCGATCACGCCGCAGCCCGCGTATCTGAAGGGCTTCGGCGAGTACCACGACCACGGCCCGATCAGTCAGTCGCGCGACTTCAGCGCGATGGGCGCCGGGCATGCGGCGCGCCAGGCGTTCGCGTCCGCGGGGCTCACGCCGGCCGACGTGAAGGTCGCGCAGATCTACGACGCGTTCACGATCAACCCGGTCATGTTCCTCGAAGAGATGGGACTCGTCGCGCCGGGGAAGGGCGGCCCGTTCTTCCTCGAAGGTCGCGGCCGTCCTGGTGGACCGCTGCCGGTGAATACGTACGGCGGCCTGCTCTCGTTCGGGCACACCGGCGACGCCTCGGGCATGTCGATGGTCATCGAAGGTGCGCTGCAGACGATGGGCCGCGCCGGAGCGCGCCAGGTCGCGAACGCCGAGATCGTCCTCGTCCACACCTACGGCGGCATGATGGCCGACCAGTGCACGCTGCTGCTCGGGAGGGAACCGTGAGCCAGGAAAAGCCGCTGCCGCGCGTGAACGAGACGACGCGGCCCTACTGGGACGCGGCGCGCGAGGGCCGGCTCTCGATCCAGCGCTGCCGCGGCTGCCGCACCTGGATCTGCTATCCGCGCGCGTGGTGCCCGTCCTGCTGGTCGACGGACCTCGAGTGGGCCGACGCGTCCGGGCGCGGGCGGATCGTCACGTACTCGATCGTGCACCAGGCCCCGTTCGAGTCGTACGCCGGCGACGCACCCTACGTGCTCGCCGTCGTGAAACTCGACGAGGGGCCGCAGATGATGGCGAACGTGCTCGAGATCGATCCGGCGAAGGTCACGATCGACATGCCGGTCGAAGTGACGTTCGAGACTCGCGCGGGCGGCTTCGCGGTGCCGCAGTTCCGGCCCGCGGCGCGGTAGCGGACGGAAGACTGGCTCGGGGTTCGGAGTCCGCGCGAGAAGCGCGCGGCCGAGCGAAGCGAGCCGAGGAGAGAGAGTCTCCTCGTGACACAGGAGAACCGGATGGCGGGCGATCTCGAGGCCAAGGGAACCGGGTTCGATCTGTCCTACGGGACCGAGGACGAAGGGCGTGCGCAGATCGGGCGCCGCACCGAGCCGCGGCCCTGCGAGGACGCGATCCACTGGGCGGGCATCAAGCACTTCTGCGCGATGGTCCAGGACGCGAACCCGATCTATTGGGACGAGGCGCTCGCGCAGGCACGATTCGGCGGCGTTCCGTCGCCTCCGGGCATGATGATGGTGTGGTCGATGCCGCCGGTTTGGCGGCCCGGTGAAAGCGCGCGCTCGCCGCTGCTCGCGACCTCGGTGCCGCTCCCTGGCAACACGATCATCAACGTCGCGACCGAGAGCGAGTTCCTCGCGCCGGCGATCGTCGGCGACCTGCTCATGGTCGAGGAGAGCGTCGTCGACGTGAGCCCCGCGAAGACGACCGGCGTCGGACGCGGCCACTTCATCACCACCGAGATGCGCTACGCGAACCAGCGCGGGCGCGCGATCGGCTCGCTGCGGAACGTGCTCTTCCGCTACGGCGTCGAGAACGCGAGCGCGGCACCCGCCGGACCGACGCAGGTCGAGCCGCCGCCTCCGCTTCCCGAGGACGCTGACGTGCTGCCCGAGGTCGTGTTGCCGGTCACGCTCCGGCTCTGCGTGCACGACGCCGCGGCGACGCGCGACTATTTCCCCGGCCACCACGACCGCGACTACGCGCGCGCGCAGAACGCCCGCGACACGTACCTGAACACGATGTTCTTCCACGGCTTCGTCGACCGCGTGGTCACGGACTGGGCCGGGCCGGAGGCGACGATCACCAAGCGGCGCCTGCGCATGATGACGCCCGTTTGCGTCGGGGACACGATCCGCACGCGCTCGATGGTCGTCGGCCGCCGCAGCGAAGGCGGCCGCGAGGTCCGCGACGTGAAGGTCGAGGTGCGGACCGAGCACGGTCTCGGCGCCGAGGCCGTCGTCACCGTCGCGACCGGCTGACGCGCTCGCGACCGCGTCGCATTCGCGGGTTTCCTCCTGCTGGAGGAAATCCGGAATGCGCACGTCTCGTCTCGTCGCGGCGGTCCTGCTGCTGGCGCCCGCGCTCGTTCTCGCCGCCGATTCCGCGGCCATCCACGGCTGCGTCGAGCCGAGCGGCAAGCTCCGCATCGTCGCGTCGGCGTCGGAGTGCAAGAGCAACGAGTACGACCTCTCGTGGTCGAACGGCGGGGGCGCTGCGCCGCTGTCGGTCGTCGACGGGGGCGGCAAGAACCTCGGCTCGGTCGTGCACGTCGAGGATCCGCTGCTGAATCGGGACGGCGTCTACGACCGGAGCGGCGGGCCGATCTCGGTCGACTCGGCGTACCGGCACGGCGAGCGCACGTTCCTGCTGCGCTTTCTGTCGATCGAGCCCTACCTCGACGGCACGTCGCGGGTGTTCTTCGAGAGCTGCGATTGCAGCGGTGCGCCGCTCATCCGCGTCGAGCCGGCCGGCATGCTGCGACCGCTGTTCACGGCGTCTGCGATCGGCGGCTTCCACCGCCTCTATCTCGCCAAAGCCGACGCCGGGGATCCGCGGCGGACCGACGTGTGCTCGTTGCTGACGGCCGACACCGGGTGCGAGCCGGCCGCCGACTCCGGCGCGACGAACCAGCTCGTCGTCCCCGCGGAGATGATCGGACAGCTGCCGTTCGCCGAGCCCTACCACGTCGAGGGGATGTCGTTGCCGGACCCGATCCCGTGAGCGGGCGGCGCGAGATCTTCACGCACCCCCTGCTTGACTGAACATTACGATCGTCATCAAAAGCACGGGTGCCGGCGGAGCTCGTCCGCCGGCGCCCGTGGCCG
>JACXTT010008224.1_pt1 | contig 14505 bp, 15 predicted proteins | sample 9270951 | NCBI WGS metagenome assembly JACXTT01 (sample SAMN15532306, study PRJNA645909) | rock metagenome | isolation source: weathered quartz diorite | place: Puerto Rico | collected 2017-06-21
GGCGCGTCCACGTTCACGAAAACGGCTGCCGTACGCAGCTCGACCACCGACCTCAACTCCGCGAACAACTCGTCGACGGCCACCGTCTCCCTCGGCCCCGTGGCGGACGTGATGGTCACCAAGAGCGGTCCGGACTCGGCGCTCGAAGGCGCCAACATCGTCTACACCATCAAGGTGAAGAACAACGGCCCGGCCACGGCGTCGAACATTGTGGTCAGCGATCCGACGCCGCTGGAGCTGGTGTTCCTCTCCAACAGCGGCGCCTGCACCACGCCGTTCCCCTGCACCATCCCCTCGCTCGCGGCGAACCAGACGGTGACCATCACCTCCACGTACGCCGACGCGGGCGTGGCGGGATCGATCGTCGTCAACACCGCCTCCGTCAGCAGCGGCGCCGATCCGCAGCCGGCGAACAACTCGAGCACCTCGCGCACGGTCATCGTTGCGGCGAACACCTGCCCGCCGCCGGCGAAGCTGGTCACGCCGATCAACGGCGCGAACGTCGGCTCGCCCGTCACCTTCGCCTGGAGCACGGTGCCCGGCGCGACGGTCTACACGCTCGACATTCAAGGCCCCGGCGGGCCGATGTCGATCAGCACAAATACGGTGAGCGCCACCACTCCGCTCGTTCCCGGCTCGTACACCTGGACCGTGACCGCCTACGGCATTTCCGGCTGCCGGCCGGTGACCTCGGCGCCGTCGGCGTTTGTGGTCTGCAATGCTCCGGTGGCGCCGCTGGCGAGCGTAGTCGGGCAATCGACCACCGGGCAGACGCACACCGTGCAGTGGGCGGATGTCGCCGGCGCCGTCGCCTACGAGCTGCAGGAGTCGCTCGAGCCGTCGTTCGCCAATCCCCTTTCGTTCAATCTGAGCACGACGTCGAAGTCGTTCACCAAGAACGTCGGGCAGCCGACGGCGTTCTTCTATCGCGTGCGCGCCATCTCGGCGTGCAACGCGGCCGGCGAGTTCTCGCCGACCATCCGCGTGGCAGTGGTGCTGGTGCCGGTGCCCGGCAACGACGCGAACATCAGCGTTCCCAGCGGCAGCACCACTCCGGTGACCCTCACCGTCTTCATCCCCGGACTTCCCGGCGGCAGCAGCTCGTTCCTGGCCACGACGGACAAGCCGTGGCTGCTGGTGCTCCCCACGTCCGGCATCGTTCCGCCGGAGGGAATCACTTTCACGGTGCAAATCGATCCGACGATGCTGACCAACGGCACGTGGAGCGGCACCATCCTGGTCGTCTACGGATCGGTCATCAGCCCGAGCAGCATCTCGGCGGAGGGAAATCCGCCGACGACATCGGTTCCCGTGTCCTGCGTCCGTGTTCAGCCGTGGCGGTCCATGCCCACGTGCAGCCCGTGGTGGACGGCGGTGTTGATTCCATCGTGCGGCCATCTCGCCGCCATCGACTCGAACTGGCGCAGCGACGTGCGCGTGGCCAACGTCGGCACCGTGCCGCAGAAGTACCAGCTCACCTTCAGCGGAGGCGGCGATCCGACGGCGCTTGTCAAGCAGACCACCATCTCCGTCGACGCCGGCGCGACGGTTGCGCTCGACGATGTCGTCCGCTCCTGGTACGGCGTCGGATCGCTCGGCGACTCCGGCAAGGGAGTGCTGACCGTCCAGCCGGCGGGCGTTTCCACCGCCGCCCCCGTGGTTGCCAGCCGCACCTTCAACGCCGCGACTGCGGGCGGCACGCTGGGGCAGTTCATCCCGGCCGTTCCGTTCAGCGCGTTCATCGGCGCGGGGGCCAACCTCAAATCGATCCTCAGTCTTCAGCAGATCGCCGAGTCCGCCGCCTATCGCACGAACCTCGGCGTGGTGGAGGCGGCCGGCAAGCCGGCCAACGCGCTGGTGAGCGTCTTCGACGCCGGCGGCGCCAAGCTGCTCGACGTCCCGCTTTCGCTCTCCAGCGGCGAGCAGCGGCAGCTCAACGGCTTCCTGGCGCAGAACAACATTTCGTTGTCGAACGGGCACATCGAAGTGAAGGCGGTCGGCGGAACCGGCCGCATTACCGCGTACGTTTCGGTCGTGGACAACGTGACCAAGGACCCGCTCTACGTTTCGGGAGCGCCACTCGGCGGCAACGGCGCGAGCCGCTACGTTCTCCCCGGCGTGGCCGCGCTCGACAACGTCAACGCGAACTGGCGCAGCGATCTGCGCCTCTTCAACTCCGGCGCCGCGCCGGTCAGCGCCACGTTGACGTTCTATCCGGCCGACAACCCGGCGGCGAGCGTCTCCACGCCGCTCATCATCAATCCGTCCGAGGTGAAGGCGGTGGACAGCGCGCTGCAGTCGTTGTTCAACATCACCAACGCCGGCGGCGCGCTGCACGTGACCACCCCGACCGACGCGCCGCTGGTGGTCAGCGCGCGCACGTACGACCAGACAATCAATGGCACGGTCGGGCAGTTCATCCCCGCCGTCACGCCCGACCAGGCCACCGGTCCGGGCGACCGTCCGCTGCAGATCCTGCAGGTGGAAGACTCGCCGCGCTATCGCGCCAACATCGGCTTGGCCGAGGTGACGGGGAAGGCGGCGACGGTGGAGGTGGCGGTGGTGTTGCCCGACTCCAAGATCTCGCCCAAGGTGCAGTTCGCGCTCAACCCGTTCGAGTTCCGCCAGCTCCCGATTCTGAGCAGCCTCGGACTCGGCGCGGTGTACAACGCGCGCATCTCCCTGCGCGTTGTGGGCGGCGAAGGAAAGATCACCGGCTACGCCTCGGTCATTGACAAGACGACGAGCGATCCGACATACATCCAAGCGCAGTGAGGGAGGAGAGATTGGAGAAGACGGACGTCCTTGTCATCGGCGCCGGCGCGGCCGGCCTCGCCGCGGCGCGCACCATCGGTGATGTGCTCGACACCATCGTTCTCGAGGCGCGGACCGACCGCATCGGCGGCCGCGTTTGGTCCAGCCACGCCTGGCCCGAGGCCACGGTCGATCTCGGCGCGTCGTGGATGACGCACGCGCTTATCAATCCACTGGCGGACCTGGTCGAGAAGCGCGGCATCAAGATCCACGAGTCGGAGCTGCTCAACTTCTCGCTGCGCACGGCGGACGGGCACCCCGTACCGGAGGAGAAAATCGCGGAGCTGTTTCTGCTCTACCTCGACATTTACGCCGAGGTGAAGGAGAACGCGGAGGAGTACCAGGGAAACGGAGAGCCGGACCGCGGCGCGTCGGCGGAGTTCGAGAGCGTGCTCGCCTCGCGCAAGCTCTCACGCGAGGACGAGCTGGGAGTGCGCTTCTTTTTCAACTACACCATCGCCGAGCCGAACGCCAGCGATCTCGACAAGCTATCGCTTTACCGCTGGGACGACGATCTGATCTTCGCGCAGGCCGCCATCGCCCTCTTTCCGAAGGGCTACAAGCAGGTGATCGACGACCTGGCCAAGGGCCTGGATATCCGCATGGGCCACGTGGTCTGCGAGATCATTCGCCACGACGATGGCGTGACGGTGAAGACGGCCGACGGCAAGGAGCTCCGCGCGGCGCACGCCATCGTCACGCTGCCGCACGCCGTTCTCAAAGGCGGCCTGAAGGACGGCACGCTGAAGTTCACGCCCCAGCTGCCGCGCCGGAAAGTGGAGGCCATCAATCGCCTGGAGACCGGCCTCTACGATAAGTTCGCCTTCCGCTTCCCCGAGCGTTTCTGGGACGCCGACGCGGACCTGGTCAACCGCATCGACCCCACCGGCGACGGCGCCTGGAGCACGTGGATCAACGTCTACAAATACAGCGGCGAGCCGCTACTCATGTGCTTCAACCGCACCGAGGATGCCGAGCGCCTGGAGAAGATGAGCGACGACGAAGTGATCGACGAGGCGATGGCGGTGATCGAGAAGGCGTATGGGCCGCAGCCGCGCCCGCAACTGCAGCGCTCGCGCTGGAAAGCCGATCCCTTCGCCCGCGGCACGCTGGCCTACGTCCCTCCCGGCGCCAGCAGCGACGACTTCGTCACCATGAGCCTCCCGGTCGGGCGCGTTTGCTTCGCCGGCGACAGCACCATCGCGGAGTGGCACGGCACGGTGATGGCCGCCTACCTCTCCGGCGTGCGCGAAGCAACGCGCGTGCTGTACAACAGCGGGCGGGCACTGCTGAAGTAGCACTCGATCCACGAGTGGCTGGACCACAAGCTCCCTCCGATGTTCGAGTCGCGGGTTCTTGAAATCACCGAGGACATCATGTTCACGTGGCGGCCGCTGGTGGAAGAGGGACGGAAGAGCGGCCACACATTTGCGCAGCCCGACCTGATCATCGCAGCAACGGCTCTGCATCACGGATTGACGATCGTCTCTCGCGACACCAGCGAGTACGAACAGGCCAATGTGCCCGTTCTCAATCCGTGGACCGCGACGCGCTGAGATCGGCCGCCAATCTCCGGGTGATGAATCCGTCCGCCAAGCGCCGCGGCGCGGAGTCCCAGGAATGAGGCGATCAGAGCGGCGGCGAGCGCGAACGGCGTGATCCACGGCCGCGGAGCGGCCAGGGCGATCGCCGCGAGCACGGCGGCCGTGATCGCGCCGCCGAGGAAGAGTTGCGCCGCCTCTTCGTGCGGGCCGATCGCCTCCTGCACCACACCATCGACGTGGCCCACCGCCTGGGCGGCACGCCGGCCGCTGAGGAACACCGGCACGGCGACGGCTCCGCTGGCGATGATCGACAGCAGCGCCGCGCGGATGGCCGTGGCGCTGTGGCGCTTCATCCCGGCGAGGAGCATCACGGCGCCAACGAGCTCGCCCAGCACCGGAATGTGGTTGAGGATGAGGTGAAGGTGCGCGGCGTTCATTCGACTACGAACGTCATCTTCATGCCGCCGTGCCCGGAGCCGCAGTAGTGGTCACAGATGGCCGGAAAACTTCCGCTCTCCGCGGGTGTGAAGGTCACCTCGGTCGACTGGCCGCCCTCGACGTCGAGATCGAGGTGAAAGGCCTTGACCAGGAGGCCGTGCCCGCGGTCGGTAGACGTGAGGCGCAGCGTCACCGGCTCTCCCTTCTTCAAGGTGATGACGGCCGGGGCAAACTCGAATTTCTTCGCCGTGATCTCCACGAGACGGGGCGCGCGCTCTTGCGCGGAGGCGGTGAGGAGGATGGATAACGCGAGAAGTACTCTCTTCATAGCGAGCTAGCTCCTTTGATCATTTGCTGCACTCCCTCGGTGCCGGAGATCTCGCGCGCCGTGAGCTCGACGTCATCGATGCGCAAGGCGCGACCTCCCGCCACGACCTTCCGCAAGCCGAGGTTTTGAAACGGGTGCGTTGCGTCGAAGGGGAGTGGTTTCTTATCGGCGACGAGTGCCGGATCGGGAAAGGCGAAGATCAACGATCGCGCGGCGTGATGCTCTGCGCTGCCGATCGACTGGTGGTGCTCGCGATGGATGTGGCCGTAGAGGACGGTCACGCTCTCGTACGGCGCCAGAACGTTCATCACGTGATCGCCGTCCGCGGTAAACCACTCCCACTCCGGTTTCAGATCGAACAGCGGCCGGTGCGTGAAGACGACGATGGGAACGCTCTTGCCGTATCGCGCCAGATCGCGCCGCAACCAGTCGATCTGCTCAGGGCCCACCACGGGCTTGCCGCGGGAGACGTTGTCGAGCGCGACGAAGTGGACGCCGCGATGATCGAACGAATAGTGCGTCTCGCCGAAGTGCTGGCGAAAGAGCACGCCGCCGTCGAGAGCGGCATCGTGCTCGCCGGGGACGTGCATCCGCTTCTTCACGCGCAGACGTCCGGCGATCTCCTGGAAGCGGGCGAATCGCCGCGCGTGCTCGGCTTCATCCTCGCTGTCGTGCGTGAGGTCGCCGGTGAAAAGGATCAGATCGGGTTGCCGCGCCAGCGCGTTGATCGCGTCCACGGCGCGCTCGAAGGCCTTCGTGCCGAGGGGATCCGGCGGCCCCTGGAATCCGACATGCGTGTCGCTGAGCTGCACGAGCAGGAAGGAGTCGGGCGATTCGCCGTTGCGGCGGCTGAAGAGCCCGCGGAGACCCGCGGCCTCGGCGCGCGAGGCGAGCGGATTGAAGTGCAGGAGCGCGCCGGCGCCGATGGAGAATGCGGAAAGGCGAAGGAAGGAACGTCGATCGAGCGGCTTTTTCATGCCGATGTAACTCGGCACGGGCTTTTTTCATCCCGTCGCCCGTTCTTTTGTTAGAAGCTTCGCTTGATGGCCGATCCGACGTTCGAAGAACTGGCCATGCCGCTCTTCGACGCGCTCTACAACTACGCCCGGTGGCTGGCGCGCGAGCCGGCGGAGGCCGAGGACTTGGTGCAGGAAACGTTTCTGAAAGGATGCCGCGGCTTCGGCTCGTTCGCGCCGGGGACGAATTTCAAGGCCTGGATGTTCCGCATCCTGCGCAACGCCTTTCTCTCTTCGCGCAGCGGACTGCGGATGGCGCGTTCGGTCTCCATCGAGGACGAGCCGGATGAGGCGATGCAGATCGCCGATGCCGGTCCCACTCCAGAAGCACTGCTGCTGCAGCGAGCGGATCGACAGCGGCTGCAGGAGGCCATCGAGCAACTGCCGCTTCCGTTCCGCGAGGTGTTGCTGCTCGGCGACGTGGAAGAGCTGAGCTACAAGGAGATCGCGGAGACGCTGTCGATTCCCGTCGGCACGGTGACGTCGCGACTTCTTCGTGCCCGGCGGAAGGTGCGGGAGGCACTGACGCGATGACGCATCTCAGCCCCGAAGAGATCATGCGGCTTGCCGACGAGGGGGGCGCGGCGCCGCACTTGCGCGAGTGCCCGGCGTGCGCCAATGCCGTGCTGGAGGAGATACAACTGCGGCGTGCGATCCGTGATGCGGGCCACCGTTACACCGCTCCGGACGCGCTCCGGGCGCGCGTGATGCGCGACCTCGGCGGTGATGGGCGGCGGCGGAGTGGGTGGGTGGCTCTGGCTGCCGCAGCGGCTCTGGTCGTCGCGGTGATCACCATCCTGATCGTCCGCCGCCCGGCCGATACGCGCGAATTGATCGATCTCCACGTCATGACGCTGGCATCGGCCAATCCGGTCGACGTCGTCTCCACCGATCGTCACACGGTCAAACCATGGTTCGAGGGGCGCATCCCATTCGCCTTCGACATCCCTGAGCTCGGCGCCACTCCCTACCGGCTCGTCGGCGGCCGGGTGGTCTATTGGCAGCGGCGTCCCGGCGCGCTGCTCCAGCTCGCCCGCGGCGGCCATCGCATTTCGCTCTTCGTCTTCCGTGAGGTGCCCGCGATGCATGGCGGCGCGGAAGACGGTTTTCACATGAGGACATTTCGCGCGCACGGGCTGCTGTACGCGCTGGTGGCGGACCTGCCGGATGACGAGCTGGCGAAGATCGAGTCGCTGTTTCGGTGAACGAGGGGAGTTTCGCAATTCATTAACAGCGGCGTGACTCTCATTCCTGAATGACAGACCTACCTTGGTAGTGTGTATATACATGACAAGGAGGCATCAATGAAAAGAATGTGGTTGTGCTCGTTTGCTGTCTTGTTGTTTGCATACACGGCTGTGGCCGGCACCGAGGTTGAGACCACCGGGGCGACGCGCATCACGCCGCCGAACGCATTCGCCTTCTACAACACGACCGGCATCACCATCGGCAACTATCTCTACGTCTATCACCAGGGCGGCGCGCAGCCGGGTGAGGACACGAGCTGCGACCCATCGGGCGACAAGATCATCGCCTACCGCGCACTCATCACCAACGGCGTGCCCGGTGCCTTCGAGCGCGTCGGCCGCATCTCTCCCTGCGTCTTCTCGCCGACCACGGATCCCGGCCATCCGCAGGGTCCGAATCCCCCCGCGTCGTACGGGCCGGGGCAGATCTTCCAGGCCACCCTCGGCGGCGTAACGAAGTACAACCTGCTCGCCGACGTCTCCGACACCGTCAGCTTCTACAACGTGTGGCGCGCCGAGTCGGCCGACGGCGTCAACTGGAAGTGGTACATCTCGCAGGACATCAACAACCAGCAGTTCAACGGCGTCCGCGAGACGATCCACGATTCTGCGGACGTGGTCACGCACACCATCGACATCGTCGTGCAGCCGCAGTCGTTCATCCACTCCACCAGCGTCTTCATGCTCAACCCCATCCTCCTCGCCACGCGCGCTTTCACCAACAACGCCGAGTGGTGGGGATTCTTCAATTTCTGGAACGGCACCGGAGAGGTGGGCGAGATGCTCGTCGATTGGGACTCCACCGGCACGGTGCCGACGGTGAGCGTGGTGGACAATGTCTCCGGCGGCTACAGCTTCCGTGCGCTGCCGCAGAACGGCGGAGCGGGAGGGAGCTCCACGCTCGACTTCGTCCCCTACGCCTTCCGGACGAACGTGAACGTCAAGACGCTGCTCTACGACCCGACGGCCGCTACCTTTCAGCTCTGGGGTGGAGCGAACCTCGGCCCTTACGACGCCAACGTCGGCTGCGACACGACCAAACAGTTGGTCTGCAACACGCCGGGTGGCTGCGCCACGGGCGACAGCAGCGGCTGCCCGTATGGCCAGTCATGCAACGTTTTCTTGCGCAACACCGGCGTCCCCGGCGAGGTCATCCAGGGCAACGGCAGCGGCTTTCTCTGGTGGTCGGTCAGCCGCTTCAGTTTCGGCGGCGACAACGGCGTTTACTCTCAGACGCGTTTCCTGCCGTCGGGATACGAGCTGGCGCGCGCCTTCCCGTTCCGCTGGAACTCGCCCACCGGCCGCCGCTTCCTCTTCTCGGCGACCAACGACGCGAACATCTGCAACGAGTTTCTCTTCAGCGGGTTCTTCAAGATGTACGTCGTCAAGACCGAGGTGGCGCTTCAATAAGAATGCGGCGATTCGGGCGGCGCCGTGCTGCGGCGCCGCCCCCGATTCCCGAGCGGTGAGCTAGACTGCGTCGCGGTCGAGCGTCGAAGACCTCAATGTCACCCGCGATCGAAGCTGCGGCTTCGGAAAACATTGAACCGCGACCGCTGAAGCTGCGCATCCTGCGCGCCGCTCCCATCGTGGTGATCCTCGGCCTTCTCATCCACCTGCTGTTGCCACGCCTCGACACCATCACGGATTCACTGCAGACGCTTCGTTCGATGAGGCCGTGGGCGGTTGTGATCGCTCTGTTGATGGAGAGTCTCAGCTACGTGCTGCCGGCGCTGATCGGAATCCCGATCGCCGTCACGCTGCAGTCCGGCGGTAGGGAAAGTACCGTCTCACGCCTCTCCTAAGTGAATCAATTCAGACAGGAGGTGCCCTTGAAACACGCTCTCCGTTTCCTTCTTGTGTCCGCATTCGCCGTCGCTGCGCACGCGCAGGTCGAGATCACGTTGAACAACTCCTTTATCAACGAATTCAAAAACCGAGCGACGATCACCGCGACGTATACGGTGGACAAGTCGCACCACAAGCCGAATCCAGCGTCGAAAGACGGCGACATCCATGCCGCCGGCCGCGCGCCGGAGATCGGGCTGGCCACGGTCGCGGAGATCATGAACGCGAAGGAGCAGAAGCCGGGGATGAACGCGATCCTCGCCGTCGAAGGGACGACCAAGACGGTGAAGATCACCGGCGCGTGGCGGTTGTGGCCGGAGCACGCGGGCGGCGAGCCTCAGGTGCAAGGCGCCGAGCTCGAGAAGTTCGATACCACCAACCCCGACCACGTCTTTCAAATCCACCCCATCGTCAGCGTGAACGCGATCGACGTCCGCAACTCCTTCCACCCCATCGCGGGTTTCACGCCGAAGGACGCGGAGAACGCCTTCACGCGCTACGAGAACATCCGCTGCAAGATCATCCCCGAAGCGAGCACCACGAAGCTCATGACGAACATGGCGGGGTTCAACTACGTCGAGTTCGGGATGGATCTCAATGAAGATCCGGCTGCACTTCCCGACGGGACGGCGGTGTTCGCCACCGTCAAGACGCTCGATGGCGATCTGTTGATCCGCAAGCGCCGCATGATCTTCCTCAAGGACACGCCCCCTGAGAAAGCCGTGCGCAAGCTGCACAAAGGCGGTCACCTGCACGTCCTCGGAATTCCGCGCATCGACCTCGCCCTGGTGGCCTTCCGCGCCGAGCACGCGACGGATCGGCCGGAAGTGCTCGATTGGAACTTGCCTTACGAGATGGTCATCGTCGGCATTTTCACGGAGTAGTTTCGAGGATTACCATACTGCTTTGGCCGATACGATGCCTCCGCTCAAGCGACGCGACGAACTGGTCGTCCGGCAGGTGGCGGACGAGACGCTCGTTTACGACGAGCGGAATGATCGGGCTCACTGTCTCAATCGCGTTGCGGCGGTGGTCTGGGAGCAATGCGACGGCCGGACTTCGCCGGAAGAGATCGCTGCTTCTCTCAACGGCGACATCGACATTGTGCGATTGGCGATTCGCAAGCTCGATCGCGCTCGCCTTCTCGAACCAGGCGTCGATCGGCAGGAGGCCCAGAGTGTTTCACGACGCGAGCTGGCGCGCCGTCTCGGTGTGGCGGCAGTCGCGCTTCCGCTCATCACCAGCATCATCGCCCCCACTCCGCTCATGGCGGCAAGCTGCGCTCCGCGCAACGGAATCTGCGGCGAGGGGCAGAACAACGGAACGCCGTGCTGCCCGGGCCTGCAATGCAACAACAATCGTTGCACATGAGAGCGACGGACAGAGCCGCGCACAGAATTGCCGCGATTCTTCAACGGACGTGGCACGATCGCGTTGAGCGCGATCTGAGCCCCGTCGATCTCATCGATCTCCTACCGGTTCTCCTCGGATCTGGTGTCGCGCCCCTCGTGCGGCGCCGGCTGACCGAACCGCAGGCCGAGCTGCGCGACGCCGCGCGTTTGTCCATTCTCCGCGACGCTGCCCGCACGGCCCGCGTACAGCGGGTGGCCGAGATCTTTCGCGCCGAGGGAATCGACCCTCTGCTCGGAAAAGGGTGGGCGGTGGCGAGTCGTTTCTATCCCGATTCCGCACTCCGCCCTTCTTCCGACATCGACCTCTTCGTCTCGGCGGAGGACTACCGCCCTGCGATGCGGCTGATGCGACGCCGCGCTGCGGAGCTTGCGGCCGTCGACCTTCATCGCGGATGCGATGAGCTGCGCGATCGGTGCTGGCTTTCGATCATGGCGAAGCGAATCGAGCTGCGCGCAAACGAAGCGACAGTGTCGGTTTTCTGCGACGAGCATCACCTTCGACTTCTCGCCCTCCATTTCGTGAAGCACGCCGGGTTTCGCGCGCTCTGGTTGTGCGACGTCGCGGCGCTCGTCGAGCGGCAGCGCGCTACCCTCGATTGGGATGAGGTCCTGCGGGGAGAGCGCTGGCGATCGAGCTGGGTACTGGGCGTCGTGGCCCTGGCGCGCGATCTTCTGGGTGCCGACGTTGCAGGCACGCCGGCAGAGCGCATTCGCGTTCCGTCATGGGCGAGCGAGGCGATCCTGCGTGAGTGGGAGACCCCGTCCCGATGGCCGGCGGGAAGGCCGCCGGCGCTGACGGCGATCTTCGCCCATGGCATCGCGCACGCGGCGCGCGAGCTGCGCGCCCGGTGGCCCTCGCCCATCGAAGCGTCGTTCAACTTCGGCGGAGCGCTCAACGGCGTTCCACGCCTTCCTTATGAACTGCTCCAGTTGATGCGGCAGAGTCTCGCGCTTCCGAGGCAGGTCATGCAGCGGCTCAACCAAGCCCATGCGCGATCGTGAGCTCCCACCGTTCGTCATTCCTCGGGCCAAACGAACGACGTGAACGGCAACGGTCGACCGTCTCGGGTGGACGGACGGGTTCTCGTTCCTGGCATACGGCGCCAGGCTCGGCGTGCGGACGAACGATTCTCTGATCGTGGCGGAGCTGCGATCGCGCTTACCCCTGGGAGCTCGCCTCTCGACATCGAAGAGAGTGGATTGCATCCTTTCTCTGCGCGTCGGTCCGCGGCGCCGCGGCGCGATTCGGTCGTTTCACATTCTCTACGTCGACGGGGTGGTGGCCGCGCGGTCGCTCGATCTGTCCAAGGTTCTCGATACGTTTGCCAGCCGCGCTCAGTTGGCCGTTGCGGAGCACGCCAGGAGGTGCCTCTTCATCCACGCGGGAGTCGTTGAGTGGCATGGCGCGGCCATCCTCATTCCCGGGCCAACGTTCACCGGGAAATCGACTGTCACTCTCGCGCTGGTCCGCGCGGGCGCGCGCTATTACTCCGATGAGTACGCGATCATCGACAGGAACGGTCTGGTGCATCCTTTCGGACGGCCGCTCTCGATTCGCGGCCCCAACGGCACGGAACAACATCACCTCTCACCGGGCGCGCGGGTAATTCCCGTCGGCTGGATTCTGCTGACGTCGTTCCGCCCCGGCGCCAAGTGGCGTCCGCGGAGAATCACGCCTGGCAAAGCGCTTCTGGCTCTCCTGGCCAACACAGTATCGGCGCGAAGTCGTTCGGAAGCCGCCCTCCGCGTTCTTCATCGCGTCGTGGAGAAAGCACGGGCATTGAAGAGCGCCCGAGGCGAAGCAGAGGATCTCGTTGCCTGTTTTGCGCGTCGCGCAGAGTGAAGACGAGCGTGGACGCGGGTGACGCGAGCGCGGTCTCGAGCAGGAGCGCCGTTTCATTTCGCCGCCTTCGCAGCGGCCAGGTGCCGGTCGATCTCGGGGTCCCATTCCCTGAGACGGTGCCGGTGCGACTCGTCGGTGTAAACGGCCACGTACTCGTTACTCTCTGCGTGAGCGCGGTGAATGTGTACCTGATCTCCGCCGTCGTGGTTCCTGGAGCAATCTCACGGCAGCGGATCACGATCTGGCAGACGTGCAACTCCTGTTCGTGTTACTATGGTACATATGTACCACAATCACGAACACGAGACGAGGAGGGTGGGCATGGACATCGGAATCTTCCAACTGCTGCCGCAGGGCGGCTCCGAGACGGACGAGCAGGTCATCGACCAGGCGTTGTGGGAAGTCGACTTCGCGGAGCACAGTGGCTACGACAGCGTCTGGGTCACCGAGCACCACTTCTCGGGCTTCGGCCTTCTCGGCGTCCCCTCGGTCTATGCCGCCGCTGTGGCGCAGCGCACGCGGCGCATTCGGATCGGATACGCGATCGCAGTCGTTCCGCTGCATCACCCGCTGCGTCTGGCCGAGGAGATCAGTTGGGTCGATCATCTCAGTGGTGGGCGGACGGTGGTGGGCTGTGGGCCGGGGTTCAGTCCGTACGAGTTCAGCGGCTTCGGCGTGCCGCTGGAGGAGCGGCATGCGCGGCTGCGCGAGGGGACAGAGATCATACGGCGCGCTCTCGCCGAGCCGGAGCTCAGTTTCGACGGCAGATACTGGAACTTCCCGCGCATCACTCTCAAGCCGCGGCCGTACACACGCCCTCATCCGCCGTTCTTCCGGGCGTCATCGACCGAGGAGTCGCTGCGCGAGGCTGCGCTGGAAGGAACACCAATCCTGTTCGGACTGAAGCCGCTCGCGGACCTCAGGCAACGTCTGGAGTTGTACCGAACGATTCGCCGCGAGATGGGCGTCGATCGGACCACCATCGACGCCGAGATCGCGCAGATGTATGTCATGCGGCGCATCTCGATCGCCGCGAGCGATGCGGAGGCCATCGCGCAGATGCGCGAGCCGCTGCGGTGGGAGCGCGAAATCGCCATGCGCGTGCATGAACGGGGCGAACCGGCCACGTCGGTGCCGACGCTGGCCGACGGCTCCGTCGTGGAGCGCCAGGGCGAGTTGATGAAGGCGGGACTGGCCGGCGCCTGCTGTGGCAGCAGCCAGACGGTGGCGGAGCAACTGATGGAGCTCTACGAGCTCGGCATACGCAAGATCATCGGCTGGTTCAATTTCGGGAACATGCCGTATGCCAAGGTGCGGCGGTCGATGCAGTCGATGCAGCGCGATGTGCTGCACCGACTCCCGAGCCTCACTTGCCGCTGAGAGCGTGCCGCTATTTTTTCCGCTCGATCAGCTTGTGGGAGTCAGCGCTGGTGAGATCGAGGCCGTACACCTTGCGCAGCTAACCGACCTTCCGCAGCGAATCCTTACCGAACGGCGCCTTCCCTTCGAAGGCATGGAGGACGATCCCTTCGAGCAGGTCGCCGAGGGAGAGGTCGTGGTACTCGGCCAGCCCCTTCAGCACCTTGAGGAGCCGCTTCTCCATCCGCATTCCGGTCTGGATCCGTTCGACAGTCTTTGTGGCCATGGGATCAATGTACCATGGTACCTGCGGCGCGAGCTCGGCGGATTTCTACCGAAGCTTGGCGGCCAAGCGGCCCGGCCTGCAATCGTGTTCAGACGTGCGGCCTCCGTCTCCCGCGGCCCCGCGACGAATCGCGGCGATACGCGCATGGCGTGAGGACGGGCCTGTCCTCATGATGCACCGCCCACCGAGAAGCTCGAGGGCGAGACGTTCGGTCCTGTGACCGCGATCACGTTGCTCGTGCACGATGCGTCGCGATCTTGGCGTGTGCCGCCGCAGCTCAGTCCGGCCGATTCGATCGATCGCGGAGGTTAGCCATGCTCTCTCTCGGTCTTCTCGATGCCATATAGGTGTTGTACGTGCCAGAGCCACC
>JACXTT010008225.1_pt1 | contig 14504 bp, 11 predicted proteins | sample 9270951 | NCBI WGS metagenome assembly JACXTT01 (sample SAMN15532306, study PRJNA645909) | rock metagenome | isolation source: weathered quartz diorite | place: Puerto Rico | collected 2017-06-21
TACTCAAACCTGCCACGCAACAAGCCAGGCCCGTGCGCGTCAGTCAGGATCCAGCCGTAGCGTAAACCCACTGTCCAGATGCTATTGCCAAGGGTGACGTGAGGAGTTCCAATCGGGTCGCCACCCGCTCCCGTCCACACCTCCAGCTCGTGACCGAGTTCTGGGCGCCGGTCCTCGGCGTCTGCAGGCGTGGCTGACTGCGCGAACAATGCGGGCGCGCATGATGCGAGTGCAAAGAGGAACAGTGGAACGACACCAATGCGGCTTCTTGCAGTTTGTCGAAGAAATTTCATGTGGAATTTGTGTTTGTGACCCCCCGCGCCAATCTATCACAACCGCAACCTCCCTATTGGACGAGCACGCCTCGTCCAATGATGCATACAGTTTGTCCGTACTGCGAATAACGATTTGCACACTTAAATGATTGTCGCTTGACAGCATGTCTCACCCCGATCAAACTTTCTAAGGATGCGCTAGAGGCTGTTCTCGACGGCGGTGCCGCGTATTTTCCGTCGTCAAGGCAGCCAGTTGAGGAGGACAAAATCCGTCTTAAGCTTTTCCGCAGTCCGTTTCGAAATATTTCAACCATCATCCTCGTTGCGATTTCCTTTGTTGTTGCAGTAATCCTGTTGGATGGTTTGCTCGTCAAGCTACCGAACAGCCAGAAGAGTAAATCCGGCAGCGAGCGAATCGGTGTGATTCACGTTCATACGCGAGCATCGGATGGGAGCGGGACCGTGGCGGAAGTGATGACCGCGGCCCACGAGGCGAATCTTTCGTTCATCGCGATTACCGATCACAACGTCGCAGTCACCGAAGACGACTTAGCGGAAGACCCGCCGGATCTTCCGATCATTTCTGGAGAAGAGTTCGGCACCCGCACCGGGCACTTTCTGGCCCTCGGTCTGCCTGCGTCGTGGGTGGCACCGAAAACAAGAGATGGAGAGGTGCTGCTGGCCGCGGCGCGCGCGACAGGCGCGTTCACTGTTCTGGCCCATCCGTTTCACCCGCACAGCCCTTGGACCGATTGGAAGACGTCGGACTTCGACGGCATGGAGATTTGGAACGAAGACGCCACTTGGCGCCAGAACAATATCTTCGATTTGTTCAATGCGCTGTTCCTCTATGGAGTGAACGACCAGCTCGCCATGGTGCGGCTGGCGCGCACACCGGACGAAAATTTTGCGAAGTGGGATGAATTGCTGGCGCAGCGCCCGGTTGTCGGAACGTGCGGCGCCGATACGCATGCGCGCGTGCCGCTGGGATTCGGCCGGATCTGGCGTTTCCCTGGATACGCGGCATCCCTGAAGGTGGCGCGCGAACACGTGTTGCTTCCTTCCGATGCAGGGCAGGGCGATCCCAGCCACGCGAGTGCTGCGGAAATCCTCGGGGCACTGAAAGGCGGTCATTCGTTCTGTGCGCTGGACTCGCTGTATCCGGCGAGCGGCTTCGCATTTCACGTCTCGACTGCCGGCGGCTCTGCCGGACCAGGCGATCACGTTGCTTGCGCGGGCGCTGGGCACCTTCAAATTTCTGTGCCATCCGGGGCGAGCCTGCCGTTGATCAAGGTTTTCCGCAACGGGAAGGAAATCATCGACGAGGAAACTTGGTCTCTTGATGCGCCGGTCCAAGGCCCCGGCCGTTATCGCACCGAAATCTTCCTGCGCCAGCCCGGCGTGACCGGTTGGCGGCGCTGGACGCTTTGGGCGTTCACGAATCCTATCTACGTGACGCAGTAGTGGCCTGCCGCTACGGCTCTATCTCAACTCTGCAGCTGTCGATAGCAAAAGATAGTTGTGTGCAGCTCGCCGTCCCTGCTGCGGGCATAGTTTGGGACTCCTCCCAAGCGCGATTTTCCCACGGAACGGATGGATTGCTAACGGCGAGGCGTCTTCGCAAAATCGCGAATCATTTGGAGGCTTTTGTTCCGGGCGGGTCGATGCCGAAATCCCAGACGTACGAACTCATACCTTCAGAACCCGTGCCGTCGTCGATCAATTCGACGAAGGCGTATTCACCGGGCTCGAGGCGCTGCTCCATCGTATAGCGAAAGACGCCGCTGGCCGGCGTCCAAGCCTGAAACGCGATGTCAGTGCCCTTGTCGCCTTTTTTGCCGGAGAAATAGGTGCTCACGCTATCCAGAACGCGCCGGCCTCCCTTGACCTGCGCGCGAAACAGACGGAAGCGCGGCTCGCGCGAATCGGCCGGGCGCATGTAGAATTCCGGCTCAGCCGAGGCTAAGCGCAAAGCGGCCCGCTCGCCGGGAATTTGTAGCGTCACCTTGCTTGGGATCACGGGCAAGCCGGTCAGGATTTTTTCAACTTCCCGGCTCGTCGATGCTTTCGATTCGGCCAAGCTCTGCTTCATTTCAAACAAGAGCTTGTTGTTCACGAAGGCGAAGAAACCGACGCCGTCCGGCAGGAATATCCCCGGCTTGATTTCCAGGCTGTTGCCAATATCAATATCCTTCGTGCGCTCGGCCAAATTAGAGGCGCGGATCTTGGCTTTCAGTTCGGCATCGCGAGCGGATTGCTCTGTTTCAGACTTGCGCGTGGCGTCCCAGTCCACCAGCGCGGCCGGAATGTCTTCCCACGCGGAGCGCTCGACGCTCCAGTAGTGCACCTGCTCACCTTCGACCTTGTATTCACGGGCGATTTGGTAGGTTCCGTCCTTAAGGATCAGTTTCTTGCCCTTGGGAAGAGCAGCAGGAATGGAACCTGCGGGCGAACTAGTGCCCGAAGGCTCCTTAGGGCTGGCGTCTTGCTGCGCGGCGAGGGAAGCACCGGCCGGCTTGCTCGACACGCAGAACAGCACAGCTAGAAGCGCTGCCGAGAGGATTCCGATTTGTTTCGGAGACTTCATGATCGCTCTGCATTGGCGATCAAGGATAACGCTCGCCCGCGTCGTACGCAACCGCCCACGAAACGTCTTGTGCACGAGTAACGTAGCTATTCTTAGATTGCGACGAAACGTGAGAGAGCAGTTGCCCTTAGTGCTCGCAGCGGGGGAACAAAACCGTGAGGACACTGAGATCCTCGTTGCTAAATCGCCAGCGCTCTGACTGAGCCCCGGCTTCCGCAGTGCGCACGACCGAGCCAAGATGTCTGCTTCGGGCCGCGGCGTGAAGGTGCTCGATGCAGATGCCCGTTAGTTGGGAGATTTCTTCGTCGGAGAAAATCTTCTGGCTGGACTTGATGGTGACCATTCTCTCTAGTCCTTTAGCAAGTGCGGGTCGCCGCCCACAAAAACCGAATGCGACGACACCGAATCGCCGCCTCTTCAAGCAATAGTCCTTCCGAAGTCATGAAGTCGCGTGGCAATGTTGGTCGCTGCTCTGCAATCAAAACAAAACAAGGGGTTTAGATAGCGGCTGGCGATGTGGGGAATTTGCGCTGCGCACTCATAGCGGGAGGGCCCGGCACCCGGGTGTGACCTTTTCTTGTAAGGGTGTGCGCAAACTTGTGCGCTTCGCGCGAGAGGAAGAAGTTGGCTTCGGAACGGTAGGGCGGCGCGTCTGGCTCGTTTACAATTCGGATCCGCCCGCGTGTTCGAACGCGTGAGCGAGGTGCAATACTCGATCCTCGCCGAACGCAGGGCCGTAGATTTGCAGGCCGATAGGAAGGCCAGCTGAGGTTTTTCCGCACGGCACTGAAATGCCCGGCACTCCTGCCAGTGATCCCGTCACCGTGTAAATGTCGGCAAGATACATTTGCAGCGGATTCGAAGTGCGTTCGCCCAGGCGGAACGGAGGCACGGGCGAAGTGGGCGTCACAATGACGTCCGCCTTCTCGAACGCCTCTCGAAAATCCCGCGCGATCAGCGACCGCACTTTCTGCCCTTTCAAGTAGTAGGCGTCGTAATAGCCCGCTGACAGGACGTAGGTGCCCAGGACGATGCGCCGCTTCACCTCCGCGCCAAAGCCGCGCCCGCGCGTTTTCTGATACGTCTCGATGAGAGTTGCGCCTGGGACGCGTGGGCCGTACCGCACGCCATCGTACCGCGCGAGATTGGAGCTCGCCTCGGCGGTGGCGATGATGTAGTACGCCGCGATGGCGTATTCCGTGTTCGGCATGCGGATGGAGACCCGCCGGCAGCCGAGCTTTTCCAGTAAATGAATTCCCGCCTCGATCTTCTTTCGCACTTCCGGATCGATGCCCTCGCCAAAATAGTCGTCGGGGATTCCGATGCGCAAGCCGCCGAGGGGCCGGTCGAGTGCGGCGACGTAGTTGGGAACGGGCGCAGGAGAAGAAGTCGAATCCTTCGGATCGCGCCCGGCGATGACGCCCATCATCGTGGCCACATCGCGAGCGGTGTGGGCGAATGGGCCAATTCGGTCGAGCGAGGAAGCATAGGCGATCAGGCCGTAGCGCGAAACGCGCCCGTAGCTTGGGTTCAGCGCTGGGACGCCGCAAAACGAGCCGGGCTGGCGAATCGATCCGCCCGTGTCCGTGCCCAGCGAACCGACTGCTAGATTCGCGGCTATTGCCGCGGCGGAACCTCCGCTCGACCCGCCAGGGACGTGACCCGTCTCATGGGGATTGCGCACGGGGCCGTAGGCGGAGTTTTCGTTCGAACTCCCCATGGCGAATTCGTCGCAATTCGTTTTTCCCAGGATGATCGCGCCGGCGTGTTCGAGCCGCGCCACCGCCGTAGCATCGTAGGGCGGCCGGTAGCCCTTGAGGATGCGGGAGCCGCACGTCGTGGGAATGCCATGCGTGCTGATGACGTCTTTAATCGCGACTGGCACGCCCGCGAGGACGGGGAGCGCGTCTCCTGCGGCGATGGCGGCATCGATGCGGTCCGCTTGGGCGTAGGCGCGCTCGTGCGAGAGCGCGAGGAAAATATTCAACTCGGCGTTGCGCTGCTCGATGCGCGTGTAAAACTCTTTGGTTAGCTCGCGCGCGGAAATTTTTCTCGCGTCGAGAGCCGCACGGACAGCAGGGATCGTCCAAGTGGCCGCGGCGCTCACTTTTCGATTACCCGTGGCACGCGGAAATAGGGTGCTTCAGGATCGGGCGCGCCACCCAGCACCTCCGTGATTACGTCGGCGCGCACCACCACGTCGTCGCGCAGCGACGAATCGTCCGTGGACGCCGCCAGAACCTGCGCCATTGGCTCGACGCCCGAAGTGTCGACTTCATTCAGCTTGTCGATGTAGGTGAGGATGTCGTCGAGCTGGCCGCGATACGTCTCTACCTCTGTGTCCGTTAGCTCCAGATTTGCCAGAGCCGCCACTTTCAACACGTCATCCCTGCTGATTTTCATGGCCTCGTACCCATCCTGGTGAACATAGGGAAAAGATTCTAGCACAAGCTCCTAGATCGCCCTGGAGGATGGCCGTAACGTTCTGAAATAAAGCGACTTACGGTTAGGCGCGGGCCAGTTCCAGTACTCTGGGGCCAAAATTTTTGAAGCTGCCCGCCTATCGGTCACTTGCGAGCCGAGTGTCTACAATTGGGACTGTAGAAAGGATGCGTTTCTACTCGAACCTCTGGCCTTTTCGATGAGGAACAGAAGATGGCGAGCCGAGCTTCGTTCAGATACTTTGCGAATCCCAGGCGCAGCGCAAGGCGCGCCGCGCAGCACGTGCGGCCTGCCTTTGGGATGCGGAGGGCTGCGCCTTCGGGCCGATCCTCGGGGCTCCTGTTGCCTGCGGGAGGCAATGAAATACGACGCGAGGAGGCAAAGGCGAGCAACTCGCAAAGTCCCGCGCGATTGACGGTGCCTCTCAATTTCCCTCCTTTGCCCGCACTGACAGAAACGCTGCTGGATGATCCTCCATTGGTTATTGAGGACTTCAGCTTCTCCGCGCCTTTTGAAGATCCGGTACCTACTGCGCCCAAATCTGCAGGCGAGGAAACCGCGTCCACATCCTCGGTCATCGAGCGGCTTACAAAACTCATTGAAGAGCTGACTGCCCACGAGATTGCTATGACAGAAGTCGCAGGCGGTGCGAAAAAATCCGTCCCAGCTTTGCCGGCCGCCACCGAAGATCCGGGAACTGATGGGTGCGTGACCGCCCCAGTTTTGGAGATTTTGCCGGGCATTCGCTCGAAGAAAAAGCTTCCAGCGGAAAGTTTGCTGGAGTTCTATGGGCTGAAGCAGCAGCCCTTCGACGTTACTCCCGACCCGGCGTTTCTATATTTCAGTCCATCGCACCGCGAGGCGCTTGAGTCGCTCTCGCAGGGGATCGAGCATTTGCGCGGCTTCATGATGCTCGTGGCCGAGCCCGGCATGGGCAAGACCACGCTGATGAATAAGCTGATGGAGGAAGTGTCCGATTCGGCGCATGTGATCTTCCTGTTCCAAACGCAGTGCAATTCAAACGAGCTGCTGGGCTTCATCTTGAATGAATTGGAAGTCGACCACGCGGGAATGGACGTCGTGGCCATGCATCGCGTGCTGAACCAAGCCTTGCTTGAAGAAATGCTGCGCGGGCAGCGGTTCGTGCTGATCGTCGACGAAGCGCAGAACCTGCAGGAGCCGGTGCTGGAAACGATCCGGCTGCTGTCTGATTTCGAGACGACCCATTCGAAATTGATTCAGATCGTTCTGGTCGGGCAGCCGCAATTGGCGGACACGCTCAAGCGGCCGGGGCTCAAGCAGCTTCGCCAGCGCGTCTCTGTGCTTGCAAGCTTGAAGCCCCTGGGCGCGGCAGAGACGGCCGAATACATCGAACTTCGCCTGCGCGCGGCAGGCTGGGGCGGCAGACCTATTTTCACGCCTGAGGCTGTTACGCAGATCGCGAAATCAAGTGAAGGCGTTCCGCGAGCCATCAACAATTTGTGCTTCAATGCCTTGCTTGCCGGGTTTCAAGGCAAAATGGAAATCATCGACGCGGATTTGATCAAGAGCGCCACGGAGAAACTGAACGTCGGGGCGCTTGCGAGCCTCCCTGAAGAAATCAGTGTCCCGGCGCAGTCGGTCGTGGCGGACGCTCCCGGCGACACAGCGCAACTCGCGCGCGCCATCGCCGCCGCGCTTGCAGAGGGACACGCCCCGGCTGCAAGAACGGGGGCAAACAGCGAACCCGAACTGAAGCCAGGGGTCACGGTGAAGGGCACCATCACAGAAAAGATCCGAAGCCAGCTCTATGGCACAAAGTTCGAATACAGAATTCAGGTTACTCTGGAGCGCGATTCTTCTTCCGGCCTCCCCGTTGCGAACCGCTACTATTGCTGCAGCTTCTACGTCGGCGAAGAACAGGCAGCCCTCCTCCACACCGGCAAGCCCGTACGGATCAAAATCGATCAGGATTAACTGGCGCAGTAATGCAGCGGCTGCGGGTCGGTGGGTGCTCCGATCTGCACCGCAGGGGCGCGCGAAACCTGAAGGCTTGGGAGGGGGCTGCGACGGCGGCTTCTGCTAGAATCGCCGCGGGATGGTCGCGCGCGAGCAATTGCGATTTGGAGTGGACGGGGGCGGCGAAGTATCGGCGCTGCTGATGCGGCCGGCAAATGCGCGGCGGCTGCTCGTGCTGGCTCACGGAGCGGGCGCGGGAATGGGTCACCCGTTTCTGGAGAAGCTATCGGGCGAACTGGCGGCGCTGAATATCGCCACACTGCGATACCAGTTTCCGTACATGGAGCAACGTCGGCGGATACCTGATTCGCCAACCACTTTGACCGCGACTGTCGTGGCCGCGGTGCGAGCGGCGTCGGAGGCCGCTCCAGGCCTGTCGTTACTTGCGGGAGGCAAGTCGATGGGAGGGCGAATGACTTCGCAGGCTGCGGCGCAGGGCCCATTGCAGGGAGTGAGTGGGCTGGTGTTTTACGGTTTTCCTCTGCATCCGCCGAACAAGCCTGGAACCAAGCGCGCGGAGCATCTCCCTAAAGTCACGGTGCCCATGCTGTTTCTGCAAGGAACGCGGGACACGTTTGCCGATCTGAAGCTGCTGCGTCCGATCTGTCAAAAACTCGAGCCGCGGGCGACTCTGCACCTCATCGAAGGAGCAGACCATTCCTTTCACGTGCCGAAGACCTCGGGACGGAGCGACGCGGAGGTGCTGCGGGGGCTAGCGCAGACCACAGCGTCATGGGCAGATGGAATTGAAGAGAAAGCTTAGCGGGACGCTCGCGGCTCGCAGCCGCTCCCGGTGCACTCGGCTGCGCGCGATCAAGGGCTTTCCTTTATGGTAACGGTGCAGCCGCTGATTTCTATGTTGGTTAATCGCCTGAATCGTTGACTTGCTGTTCCGCTAAACATAATATTAGGAGCCAAATGCCCTCTCTCGACCCCCTCATCGGAAGAGCGGTCTCACACTACCGAATTGTTGAGAAAGTCGGTGGTGGGGGTATGGGAGTCGTCTACAAGGCGGAGGACACTCGCCTTCACCGCTCCGTAGCGCTTAAATTCCTTCCCGAAGACGTCGCGGCGGATCCCGGCGCGCTTGCCCGCTTCCAGCGCGAGGCCCAGGCCGCATCGGCGCTGAGCCATCCTAATATCTGCACGGTGCACGACATTGGGGAGCAGGAAGGCAAGGCCTTCATCGCCATGGAGTACCTGGACGGCCAGACCCTGAAGCATGTGATCGTTGGCCAGCCGATGAAGCTGGATCGGCTTTTGGAGATCGCGATCGAAGTTGCCGATGCGCTCGACGCCGCGCACACCGAGGGCATCGTTCATCGTGATATCAAGCCTTCGAATATCTTTGTTACCAAGCGGGGTCACGCCAAGATTCTTGACTTCGGCCTTGCGAAGGTTGCCCGCACCAGGGCGGTCGCCGGCGGGGCCAGCGGCACAACAACCATGGCGACCGAGACATCCGGCTCGGAGAACTTAACCAGCCCCGGCGGCATTCTCGGAACCATCTCCTACATGTCTCCCGAGCAAGTTCTCGGCAGATCGCTGGACGCGCGCACGGATCTATTCTCCTTCGGCGTGGTGCTTTATGAAATGGCCACCGGATTCCTTCCCTTTAAGGGGGACAGCTCGGGCGCCATTTTCGACGCCATCTTGCACCGGATCCCGGTACAAACGGTGCGCTTGAACCACGAGGTCCCTCCGGAGCTGGAGCACATCATTGCGCGCGCCCTCGAGAAGGACCGCAACTTGCGTTATCAGCATGCGTCCGACATGCGGGCAGAACTCGAACGCCTCAAACGCAAGACGGAGTCTTCTAGTTCGGCCATTCCCCCCGCGGAGGAATTCCCGGTTCGCAGCGTTCAACGTCGCTGGCCGTATGCCGTAGCCGCCTCGGTCGCGGCATTGCTGCTGGTGGTCGGGCTGGATGTTGGCGGCATCCGCAGCCGCATTCTCCACTTTTCCACAGGTCCACGAATTGAGTCGATCGCCGTCTTGCCGTTCGTCAACGTAAGCAATGATCCCAAAACCGAATACCTTAGCGACGGCATCACCGAGAGCCTGATTGACAATCTCTCGCAGCTCCCCAACCTTGTGGTAATGTCGCGCAACACGGTGTTCCGCTATAAGGGTCAGCCGACCGATCTTCAGAAAATTGGGCGGGACCTCCACATCCAGGCCATTCTCACTGGCAGGCTCGTGCAAAACGGCGACGACCTCGTAATCAGCGTGAATCTGGAGGACGTGGAAAACAGCAGGCAAATCTGGGGCGAGCAGTACGACCGCAAGCTCTCCAATTTGGTCTCCGTCCAGCGCGAGATTGCCTCGGACATCTACAGCCGGTTGCGGCCCCAGCTCGAAGGCGACGAAAAGAAATTGCTCGCCAGCCGGCCTACGGAAAACGTCGAGGCCTATCAGTTCTACCTGCAGGGCCTCTTTTATTGGAACAAGTGGACGCAGGCGGATTTCAAGAGAGCCGCCGACTACTTCACGCAGGCGACTCAAAAAGATTCGCGCTATGCGTTGGCCTATGCAGGCCTAGCCGATACGTACAGTCAGTTGGGCGACTCCGGCTATCTGGCGCCCTCCGAAGCCTGGCCAAAAGCCAAAGCCTCGGCGATGCAAGCCCTGGAAATCGATAACTCTCTCGCAGAAGCGCACACCTCTCTTGGGCTGGTGAAGGAACACTTCGAGTGGGATTGGTCAGGCGCCGAACAGGAGTTTCGTCGCGCCATCGAATTGAATCCCACTTCCGCGAACGCCCACCACTGGTACGGAGATTACCTGTCCAGTATGGGACGTCACCAGGAAGGCTTGCAGGAGACACGGAAAGCCCGGGAAATTGATCCCCTCTCCCTCATCATCAATACCACGATCGGCTGGCAACTTTATCTTGCGCACCAAAACGATCAGGCCATTCAGCAATTGCGAGCGGCGCTCGACATCGACCCTAAGTTTGCCCCCGCGCGGCGTCTCCTGGAGGAGGTCTACGCGCAAATGGGCAAACAGAAGGAAGCCGTGGCGGAAAGAGAAAAACTGTTGTCGCTATCCGGCGGCCCGGAGCTGGCAGCAGCCATCGAAAAGGATTTCGCCCAGTCCGGTTATCGGGGCGTGCTGCGAAGCTGGCTGGACGGCCTGCAAGAAATCTCCAAGCGCAGTTACGTCTCATCGTTCAGCATCGCGGAAGCCTACATGCGAATCGGCGAGAAAGAGAAGGCCCTCAACTGGCTGGAGAACGCCTACGAGGAACACGACAGCAGCATGGTATCGCTGGGTGTTGAGCCGATGTTTGATCCGCTTCGATCGGACGAACGTTTCCGCGACATCCTGAGCCGGATGAAACTCGCGCGCTAGCGCGACCCGCCGGCCAATCTGGACCCGCCGGTCGCCGCGTCCTCAGTGAACTCGGTCCTATCGCAGAGGGTAGCCCCTTTCTCCGGGGAGCATTCCGTCCACGCGCAAGACCTTCACACCGGGATGAACGCTTCGCCCGTCAACGACAGCGATTGCTCCGGGCATTGCGGTAACCAACTCGTATTGCGTGTCCTCGGAATACGTGACTTTTGGAGCTATTGTGACTTCCGAGCGGTAAATTTTTGCCACCCAATATTGCTTATACTGATCTTCCGACATTTGGTAGATCACGCGCAGCGCCACATCGCGCTCTCGCGCGACGGGAGCGCGGATAACCAACACCACCGGAAGTTTTGAATTCCAATACTGCCGGTCTCCCAGAAATACTTTGCGAACTTCAGCCAGGCTGAGATCAGTCACCGGTGTATCGGCGTTGACGACTACCGCGACATCCGCTTCGCGGGAAGATTGGGCCAAAGTGAAGTTGCGACAGGGCATAAGGAGCAAGACCGTGGCTGCCACTATGGTTGCGCTGAGCTTGAGAAGGTGTCTCATGTCGTTTCCCCGCTCAGAAAGTGAAAGCCGTTTGGATAAAGCCTTCGTTCTCGGTGGGTACTGCCGGATTTCCGCCCTGTGCGGGTTGACTCTGCAGGTGACGGTATTCCGCTTTGAATGCGGCGAAGTTAGATATGTCGTACCGCAAACCGACGATCGATTCCACCTGGGGCTGATAGGTGAAGACCTGCTCGCTGAGCGGCATATGCGTATATTCGAAACGGTAATACGGCTTTACAGATCTTTCAAACCACGGCAGCCGATAGGCGAATTGCGTGTAGAACGCGTCGCTGTTGGCTATCTGCCCCGTCGAAATCCTGCGATGATTCACGTTTTCGAACTCCGCCAGGAATTCCGGGGCGCCTCTGGTCCAGGTGATGTATCCGGAGCCAATCCATTCGCGGTATTCCGGACCGGTGGACAAAGTGATCTTGTCCTGATAATACGAGCCTCCGAGTTCCAGCCCGTAAACTCTTGGGGGCCGCACAAACAGCTTCGCCACCCAAGCGCGATTATTGTTCACGTCCCCTGCGTCGCCGGGACGCCCGATCACCGAGCCGCGGCCATTTCCAATGCCGATATTGTAACCCAGGCCGAGGCCTCCTGAAGGAATGCTGCCCTCTGCCAGCGCCCCAACAAAGTGTAGCGGAGTAAAGTTACCTCCCACCTTGAACATGAAAGGCCGGTCAACGGTTGTTTCCAGCCACGCGCCGTGATGGAAAGCTGTATTCCAATAGCCGATGGGCGTGTGGAATCGCCCGAACGAAATCTTGAAAAAGTCATTGTAGTCGTACCGCACGAAGGATCGCTCCATCTCGATTGAGTAATCCCCGGAGTGGGCGTTTACGGTTACCTCGGCGAAATAGCTGACTTTCCGCGAGAGTGCGGAGGCAATGTGCAAGTCGAACTGGCCAAGCTTGAAACCACTGATTGAGCCCTTCATGTTGGAGGCGGAAAAATCCGCGTCCGCAAAGCCGCGAATTTGGAGCGAGGGATACTGCGATTCCAATTGCCGTACAGCTTCCTCATGGTCGTGCGTCTGCACAGGCTGCCTGGCGGAGGACTCCGCCGCAGGTGCGCTCACCGGCGCAGCCGCAGCCCCTGGAGCCGGCAGCGCCCCCGATGGCGCTCGGGCGGCCTTGAGCTCGGCGACTTCTTTTTCGAGTATCTCGACCCGGGCGAGCAGGGCTTTGATCTGCTCGGCCTGGTCCGGCGCAGGCGCGTCTTGTCCTCGGGCAAAGCTGACAGCAAGAAACATCGCGGTAATGAAGAACATTGGCCTGCGCATCGTAGTTCTCCTGACTGTAGATTGAACTTGAGTTGGCCTATGTACTGCTCCGGAAATCGCAAAAAATCAACCGCGACAGGCTGAACAGGCTGCGGAAAAACTCAAAGTTTGTCATTCCGAGGCGTGTTCCTCGCCGAGGAATCTCTCTGTTTCTTGGACTTACGGCGAAGAGAGATTCCTCGCTTCGCTCGGAATGACAACTTTGGGACTTTTTCCGTGCCCACTGAGTCTGTCCACCTCGGACTCCACCCGACAGCACTACTAGGCCGTTCGGTGGCGGCTGTTATTTCTTGGGTTCATAGCTACCTGATAAGCTATCGGGAATCTCTCGTATTCTATGCGCCGAGCGCCAAATGTCAAAGGTTTCCCTTATTCTTGGGGATCACTTCGCTTCAGGGTGGAAGTCGCGTCCACCAAGCAGGACGTCGCGAAACCATTTAGACAAAGTGGTCGTTAACTCTACTCGTAGTACTTGGGCGACTTATTCAGCTTGGCGTTGCCGTTGAAATCGTGCTGGATCCACAGCTGCGCCCCTGTTTTCTTCAGGAACGCGTCGACAGCCACGCGGCTCGCGCGAGTCTGGTCCTGATTGAACTCAAAAGTCGGCACGCGACCAAGCGCCTTCTCTTCTGGGTAGTGATAGAGATCGCCGGAGAGCACCACGCCTCCGGTCTTGGCCAGCTTCACATACAAAACCTGATGACCCTGCGTGTGTCCGGGAGCGGATTTGAGGATCACGGCGCCGTCGCCGAACACGTCGTATTCGTCGTCTTTGATGATCGTTGTTTTGCTCTTCTCTAGCGCGGACATCGTGGCGGGTTGAATCGCCCCAGAGGGTTTTCCGCCGAACATGGTGTCGCGCTCAATTTGCCGCACAAGCCATGTGGCGCCTGCGAACTCGTTCGCGTTGGCTGTGTGGTCATAGTGGTAATGCGACAGAGCGATGTACGTGATGTCGGATGGTTTGTAGCCTATCTCCGCTAGTTGCGCTCGCAGGGACTTGTCGACGATCACTTCTCGTGGCTGGCCGTCCGGGAGCGTTACGTGCTGCGTGCTGGGACTGCCCGTGGGCTTCCAGGAATCGTCGGGAACAGCGCCCACGTCCCAAATCAAGGTTCCCTTCGGATGGGCGATCAGAAAACACGCCACGGACATGTCCGTGGTAGCGACCTCTTCCTTCTTCATACTGAAACGGCCCATGTCCATATTGTGGAGAACGCCGCAATCGAAGACATAAAGTCTGACCGAGCGCGGGGGCTTGGGGCCGGACGCCGCCTGCCCACCAACGGTTGGTTGAGCGGCGATGACGAGGGCCGCAGCGGCAGCCAGGAACAATGCGAGGGTAGCGCGTTTCATGATCTAACCTCCCCTACTAACTGTAAGTATTTCTGGTCTGCGAGATGAGCGGCATTGTATACCCGCTTGCACTTCAAGAGTGTTCTCTGTCATGAGCCTTGCGGTCCTTCATGAGCAAGAGGCTGCGTTGCGAGAATGGGACGTAAAGCAGAGCGGCAGTCGCCGCGAGGGCGAGGCCCAGGCGAATTTTATCTACTAACAGGAACGGCGCGAGCGCCCACAGTTCGTCGAGAGGAAGCAGAAATGGGAACAAGCGGAGAAATTTGGCCGGCAGGCCGCGATACCCAAAGATGGCGGCAGAAAGAAGATACAATCGGACGGGAATCCCTCCCAGCGCGGTCACAACCATGACTACAAATAGCCAAAACGGATGCTCTACTACCTGCGCAAGCAGCGGCTGCATGCGATGCAAATTTGCGAGAGCAGCGATGTAGAAGCAGAGGTACATCACTTGAATCAGGGAAAAAAGCAGCCGTACGACGCCGCGTGACGCGGAGGGGAGGTCCTGCGAATCGCTGAAAACTAAATTTCGTTCTTCATGAGGAGCCGACGCGGACGGTTCTGCGGCTGTTTCACTTCTCTCGCCTGGTTCTGCGGCCCGTGGCGCACCGTCGGTCACGACTTCCACCGATGCGATGAACCGGTATCC
>JACXTT010008226.1_pt1 | contig 14503 bp, 9 predicted proteins | sample 9270951 | NCBI WGS metagenome assembly JACXTT01 (sample SAMN15532306, study PRJNA645909) | rock metagenome | isolation source: weathered quartz diorite | place: Puerto Rico | collected 2017-06-21
CGGCTGCCGATGCAGTAGAGGATGTCGTCGCTGCGAATGAGCGTCTTCATCTGGAAGAAGTGACAGAGCTGCTCCCAGAACGGCACGCAGCGCTCGGGATCTCGTACGGTGAGTTGGATGTGGGCGATGCCGTTCAGCTCGACGCTCATGCGGTCACCTCTTCGTTGGTCCCTAATGGACCCCGCTGCCCGAGTCCACGACCGCGAGCCGGCGCTTGAAGAAATCGACGATGGTCTTGGTGTACCCGGGCTCGTAGCGGTGGCCCGTCGGAACGGCACAGAGCCCGACCTCGCCCGTGGTACAGGAGCTCCGCATCTTGCAACCGTGCTCGTCGTCGCGGCTTCCCTCCGCGCATCCGTCGCGCACCGCCCACTTCCGCGCGGCTCCGACTCCGAGCTCGAACTCGACCGTGCGGTCCGCCGTGCCGTGGATCACCAGTGCCGGCACCGGATCGGCCGGCGTGCAGACCATCCCGCCGGCGACCGGGGCGATCGCCGCCAGCTGCTTCGGGCGCAGACAGCCGAGCAGGTTCGAGACGAACCCGCCGTTCGAGAACCCGGTTGCGAACACCGCATGGGGGTCGATGCAGTAGCGATCGGAGATCCACGCGAGAAGCGCATCGAAGAAGCGGAGGTCGCGGTCCTCGAGCTCGCCCGGTCGGATCTGCCAGCCGTCTCCGCGGAACTGCGGACGCTCTTCGAACACGCGGTAGACCCCCTGCGGGTAGACGCGGACCGCCTCCGGCCAGACGTGATCGAAGTCCGAGTGATCGGCGAACTCCTGTGCGCTGCCGCCGAGGCCGTGGAACGCAAAGACCAGCGGAGCGGGCCTCTCGGGCTTTCCGCTCGGGACGTGCACGAGGAACGCGCGCGTCGTGCCGCCGACCGACAGCGTGAACGCGCCGCCCTCGGCCGGCGCATCGCAGCGCGAGCCTGCCGCATGCACGGCGCCGGCCCCGAAGAGCAGCAGCAGCGCCGCGATCCGGGAGATCCCGGCCATCAGCCCGCGCCGCGGGCGGCGCGGAGCTTGGCCTCGTCGAAGCGGAACAGCTTCACGGCGTTCTCGCCGAGGATCTTCGCGCGCTCGTCGTCACGCAGATCGGCCATCTGCCGCTCGATCGCGGCGGCCGAGTGCGGCCACGATCCCTCGTGGTGCGGATAATCGTTCGCCCACAGGAAGCAATCGACCAGGCGATGCTCGCGGGCGAGCGCGAGCCCGGCGGGATCTTCCTGGAACGAGGCGAAGCCGTGCATGCGGAAGTTGTCGCTCGGCAGGTTCTTGAGCTTCGGACGCACCCACATGTGGTGCTTCTTGTAGGCCTCGTCCATCGCGGCGAGCGCCCACGGCACCCAGCCGATGCCGGCTTCGATGGTCGCGAAGCGCATCTTCGGGAATCGCTCGAGCACCCCCGAGGCGCAGAGGTTCGCGATCGGCTCCATCGTCGGCGCGAGCGAATGCACCGCGTAGTTCACGATCGCGCCGCCGTTGCCGCGCGAGGCGCGCGGATCGCGGCCGGTCGAGACGTGGAACGTGATCGGCAAGTCGACGTCGGTCACGACCTCCCACAGCGGATCGAAGTGCGGGAGGTTGTAGTTCACGTGCTCGACGTCGTGCCCGCCCCACACCGGCTTGCACGGTAGCGTGAGCCCGCGGAAGCCGAGCTTCGCGGTGCGGCGGATCTCGGCGATCGCGCCGTCGAGATCGCCGGTGGCGATCGCGGCGAGCGGCGACAGCCGATCGTTGTAGGCGCCGAACGTGTCCCACGCCCAGTCATTCCAGGCTCGGCACATGGCGTTCGAAAACACCGCATCGGGCGTGGCCCACATCGTCAGGCCCTTGTTCGGGAAGATGATCTCGGCGTCGACGCCGTCGCGCGCGTGGTCGCGCAGCCGTTCCTCGGGCGTCTTCCCGGAGCCGTTCCGCAGCCGGTCCTCGCCCTCGTAGGGGACGTCGCGGAGCTTCATCGGGCGGAAGCCGTCGGTCAGCTGGAAGATCGCGCCGTCCTTCTGCTCCACGCGTGGCAGCCGGTCCCGGTACTTCGCGTCGACGCGCTCGGCCCAGAGGCTCGACGGCTCGTGCGCGTGACAGTCGGCGGAGATCATCAGGTACCTGTTCGGGTCGTCGGGGCGCGCGCTGCGCGGCCAGCCCGTGGATCCGGGCGTCTCGGTTCTCCAGGCGTTCTGCGTGTCGATGTCCATCGGAATTTTCTCGCTCGTCTCGGATTCGATCTCAAGATGAAAGTGTGCGGCCGGCGAGCAGGCCGGCGAAGCAGGCGGCGAGGCCGAGCAGCGGGCTGCCGAGGAAGTAGAACAGCGCGGCGGCGATGCGGCCGTCCTCGAAGAGCTTCGCGGTCTCGTAGCTGTAGGACGAAAACGTGGTGTAGCCGCCGAGCACGCCGACGAGCATGAACAGCCGGAACGCGAGTGGCATCTCGCGCGTGGTGAAGAGACCGGCGAGCAGCCCGATCACCAGCGACCCCGTGACGTTGATCAGGAAGGTGCCGTGCGGAAAGTCCGCTCCGAATCGGCGCATCGCCCAAGACCCGAGGTAGTAGCGCGCGTTCGCTCCGAGGAAGGCGCCGGCCCCGACGTAGATCCAGTCCACGCCCGGAGCATGCCAACCGAAGCGGTCGAGTCCAAGTGGGTGGAGGCGCGCGGTCACGCGCCCGGCCCGCGCCTCGAGTCGAGCACCCAGTCGAAGAGCGTCGGCAACACGACGAGCGTCAGCAGCGTGCTCGTCACCAGCCCGCCGATGACGACCGTCGCGAGCGGCCGCTGCACTTCCGCCCCGGTTCCGGTCGCGAGCGCCATCGGCACGAATCCGAGCGACGCGACGAGCGCCGTCATCAGGACGGGGCGGAGACGGCTCGTCGCGCCGTCGAGGATCGCATCGCGCGGGGTGTGGCCCGCGCGTCGGAGCTCCTCGATGAACGTCACCATCACGAGCCCGTTCAGCACCGCGACGCCGGAGAGCGCGATGAGCCCGACCGCGGCGGAGATCGAGAACGGCATCCCGCGGAGCCACAGGGAGACGATCCCACCCGAGAGCGCGAGCGGGACGCCCGTGAACACCAGCATCGCGTGCGTGACGGAGCCGAGGCTTCCGTAGAGCAGCACGAGGATCAGCAGGAAGCACGCCGGCACGACCCACGCGAGCCGCGCCTTCGCCGCCACCACGTTCTCGAACTGGCCGCCCCAGCCGAGCCAAGTTCCCGGGGGCAGCGCGACCGTCTCGGCGATCCGCCGCTCGGCCTCCTCGACGAACGACCCGAGGTCGCGGCCGCGCACGTTCGTCTGAACGACGATGCGTCGCTTGCCGTTCTCGCGGCTGACCTGGTTCGGCCCCTCGATGGCGTCGATGCGCGCGACCGCCCCGAGCGGGAGATAGAGGAAGCGGCGCTCCGAAGCTTCCGAGGCCGTCGGCACCGTGGACGCCGAAGCGACGCGGAGCGGGATCGGCAGGTCGTCGAGCCGCTCGGGGTCGGCGCGGAACTCCTCGGGAAGCCGGACGACGATGTCGAAGCGTCTGTCGCCTTGGAACAGCTGCCCGGCGACGCGCCCGCCGACGGCGATCGAGACGACCTCCTGAACGTCCGCGACGGCCAGCCCGTGACCGGCGACCGCGCGCCGGTCGGTGTCGACGGTGAGGACCGGCAGGCCCTCGGCCTGCTCGACGCGCACGTCGGCGGCGCCGCGGACGTCGCGGAGCACGTCGGCGATCCGCGCCGCGACCGGGGCGAGCGTCTCGATTTCGTCGCCGAACACCTTCACGGCCACGTCGCCGCGCACGCCCGCGATCAGCTCGTTGAAGCGCATCGCGATCGGCTGCGTGAACTCGTACGCCTGCCCGGGGACGCGCGCGGCCGCCGCCTCGATGCGGCGGCGCACGTCTTCCTTGCTCGCCCGCGGGTCGGGCCACTCCGCACGCGGCTTCAGCATCACGAAGTTGTCCGACGCGCTCGGCGGCATCGGATCGGCGGCGAGCTCGGCCGTACCGGTCTTCGAGAACACCCGCGCGACCTCGGGAACCGCGGCGAGCGCGTGCTCGAGCGATTGCTGCATGCGCCGCGACTCGGTCAGCGAAGTGCTCGGGATGCGCACGGCCTGGATCGCGAGATCGAGCTCGTCGAGCGTCGGCACGAACTCCTGGCCGAGGCGTCCGAACAGGACGGTGGCCACGAGCAGGCTCGCGACGGCCGCGCCGACGACCGCCGGCCGGTGGCCGAGCGAGAACAGGAGCCACGAGCGGTAGAAGGCGAGTGCCCGCGTGGCGAGCGCTCCGCCGTGTGCGCGCACCGGCCCGGTCACGGTGATCGCGACCAGCGCCGGCACCAAGGTCAAGGACAGGACGAACGCCGAGAGCAGCGCGAGGATCACGGTGATCGCCATCGGCCGGAACATCTTTCCCTCGATCCCGGTGAGGAACAGGATCGGCACGTAGACGATGAGGATGATGCCGACGCCGGACGCCGCCGGCGTCAGCACCTGCGCGCTCGCCTCGTAGACGGTGCGCAGCCGCTCGCGAAGCTCGAGTCGGTTCCCGGCCCGCTGCTGCGCTTCGCCGAGCCGCCTTAGCGAGTTCTCCACGAGGATGACGGCACCGTCGACGATCAGCCCGAAGTCGATGGCTCCGAGGCTCATCAGATTTCCGCTGGTGTGCGACTGCACCATGCCGATCGCCGTGAGCAGCATCGACAGCGGGATCGCGAGCGCGGTCACCAGCGCCGCGCGGAAGTTTCCGAGCATCACGAACAGCACCACGACCACCAGGGCGGCTCCCTCGACGAGGCTCTTGGCGACGGTGTGGATCGTGGCGTCGACCAGCCGGGAGCGATCGAGGACGACCGTGACCACGACGTCGGCGGGCAGCGTTCTGCGGATCTCCTCGATCCTCCGCCCGACCGCCTCCGCGACGGTGCGGCTGTTCGCGCCGATGAGCATCAACGCCGTGCCGACCACCGCCTCGCGTCCGTTCTCTCCGCCCGCCCCGGTGCGGAGCTCTCGGCCGGTCCCGACGCTCGCCACCTCGCGAACGGAGATCGGCGTGCCGTGACGCTCGCCGACGACGATCGAGGCGATCTCGTCGGGATGCTCGATCCGCCCGGTGGCGCGTACCACGTACGACTCGCCGGCGCGCTCGACGTATCCCGCGCCGACGCTCACGTTGTTGCGCTCGAGCGCCTCGATCAGGTCGTGGAACGTGACGCCGTAGGCGACGAGCCGTCGCGGATCCGGCTCGACGAGAATCTGTTTCACGTAGCCGCCGATCACGTCGACGCCGGCGACACCCGCCACCGTCTTGATCTGCGGCCGGATGATCCAATCCTGGACCGTGCGGAGATAGGCGGCGCGCTCGAGCTCGCTCGTCAACCGCTCGCCTTCCGGCGTGAGGTACGTTCCGTCGCGCTGCCATCCAGGCAGACCGTCGTTCGGTGACGCGCCCACCCCGCCGGGGTGGGCGTAGCCGACCGTCCACATGGAGATCTCGCCGAGACCGGTCGAGATCGGTCCGAGCGCGGGCTCGGCTCCGGCCGGAAGCGCCTCCCGCGCGCCGGCGAGGCGCTCGGCGACTTGCTGGCGCGCGAAGTAGAGGTCGATCGCATCGTCGAAGACCGCGGTCACCTGAGAGAAGCCGTTTCGCGACAGCGAGCGCGTGTAGGAGAGCCCGGGGATGCCGGCGAGAGCGGTCTCCACGACGACCGTCACCTGCTTCTCGATCTCGACCGGCCCGAGCGCGGGCTGCACGGTGTTGATCTGCACTTGGTTGTTGGTGATGTCGGGAACGGCGTCGATCGGCAGCCGCAGCGCCGATTCGATGCCGACCGCGGCCGCGGCGATCGCGAGCAGCACGACCAGCCAGCGGCGCTCGACGGAGAACGCGAGGATTCGTTCGAGCACGACGTCCTCCCTCAGTGATCGTGCTCGGCCGAGTCCTTGCCGAGCTCCGCTTTGAGCAGGAAGGCGCCGCGCGCGGCGTAGCGCTCGCCGACGCGAAGTCCGGATGCGACCTCCACGCGCGTCTCTCCGGACCTCCCGAGCACCACGGCGCGCGGAACGACCGCGTCGGGTGCGAGCACGAAGACCGAGGGGCGCCCTTCGATCGTCTGCACGGCGTCTCGCGTGACCGCGAGCGGGACCTCGACCGGATCCAGCACGCGTCCGGTCACGAACGTCCCGGGCCGCCACCTCGCCCCGGGATTCGGCAGCACCGCGCGCGCCGCCGCGGACCGCGTGTCCTCGTCGACGATCGGCGTCACGTAGGAGATCTCACCCTCGGCCTCCTCCTCGGGAGACTCCGCGAGGATGCGCAGGCGCCGTCCCATACGGACGAGCGGCAGGTCCTTCTGGTGGACCGCGAATTCCGCCCAGACCGAACGCAGATCGGCGATCACGAACGCCTGGGTGTCGGGACCGACGGCCTCGCCGAGCGTCAGATGTCGCGCGATCACGACGCCGTCGATCAGCGTGCGGAGCTCGAACCGCGCGAGGCTGTTACTCGACTCGACGACCGCGAGCACGTCTCCGGTGCGCACCGTCGCGCCGACCGAGACCCGTACCTCGCGGGCGATGCCGGCGAACCGCGGCACGATGTGCGCGAGTCGCTCGCCGTTCGGGCGGATCTCGCCGGCGAGCTCGATCCCGCGATCGACGGTCCCCGGTCCGGCGGCTTCGAACGCGACGCCGTGCAGGGCGAGCTCGTCCGGCGAGAGACGGACGGCGGCGCGCGAGGGGTCGTGGCTCTCGCGCGCCGCCTCTCGGTCCTCGGGAGCGGTGCCGCGAGTGCATCCGGCGGCCAGCAGCACGAGGAGAACGAAGATCGTTCGGCTCACGGCAAGCCTCCTTCCAAGATCGAGATCCCGCTGGCGCGCTCGAGCTCGAGCGCCGCCAAGTGGTGGGTGGCGAGCGCGTCGACGTACTGGCTGCGGGCTTCGAACAGCGCGCGTTGCGCGTCGAGCACGTCGAGGCTCCGGAACAAGCCCTCGCGGAACGATCGCAGCGATCCTTCGTACGCGGCACGAGCGTCGGGCACGATCTCGTCGCGCAGCGCGACGACGCGCTCCCGACTCTGCACCAGACCGCGCATGGCGACCTCGACCGCGGTGCGAGCTCGCAGCTCGGCCGCGGTCCGTGCGGCGCGCGCACCCTCGGCGCGCTCCACGGCCTCGGCGATCGCTCCCTGGTTGCGGTCGAACAACGGCAGCGGAAGCGAGGCCTCGAGCACGAGCGAGCCGCGGTCGTCGTCGAAGCGCCGGACGCCGAGGCCGAGCGCGGCCGTCGGCACCGCGCGGGCGCGCTCGAGCGCGAGCGCCGAGTCCTTGACGTTCACCTCGTCGCCGGCGCGAACGACCTCGAGCGAGGTCGCGACGGCGCTCGCCAGCGTGGCGCCGGGCGGAGCTTCGTAGATCCGTTCCAGCGAGCCGACGGTCCGCGCGAAGTGCGCCTCCGCGCTCCCCCAGGATTCGGAGAGCAGGATCCGCGCGGCTGCGAGCTCTTGCTCGATCTGCCCGCGGTCGAGCCGTGCGCGCGACGCCGCGACCCGCGCGCGGATCTCGTCGACCGGGCCGAGGGCTCCGGCACGCACGGCGGAGACGACGGCGCGATGGGCCTCTTCCGCCGTGCGCACGAGATCGGTGGCGACCGAGAGTCGCTCTTCTCCGGCGCGTACGGCGATGAAGCGCCGGGTCGCTTCGATCGTCACGGAGCGGCGCGCCAGTTCCTCGTCGCGGGCGGCCAGCGCTCGCTCGCTGCGAGCAGCGTCGACCCGCTTCGTTCGCTCGTCGCCGAGCGAGAACGGACGGGAGAGCAGGAGCGTCGTCTGGTAGGGCGAGGCGAACGTGCTGCGCCCTCCCAGCCGTCCCACGTCCTCGACGGTCGCCGAAAGCTCCGGGTTCGGAGGCAGGGCCGATTGCCGCACGCGGGCTTCGCGGGCGCGGACATCGGCCGCCACGGTTCGGAGCTCCGGCGATCCGGCGAGCGCCGCAGCGCGCGCGTCGGCCAGCGTGAGGTCGCCGCGCGGGTCGATCGCGGCGGGCTCGGCGGCGAACGTAGCTACGGCTCGCAACCACACGAGCAACGTCAGAACCTTCTGGGCGCGAGGTTTCGGGACACGGGACATGGGAAGGCGTTCTCCTCTCCGTCCGGACGCGCGAGCGCCGGACGATCGAGACCAAGGCGGGCCCCGCGATGCGCGGAGCCGGCGATGCCGGGGCCGTTCGGGCACCGGCGGCGAGCGGTCAGAGACCGATCAGCGGAGGAGAACGGTGGAGCGGAGCCGGACGACCGCGCTCGAGCGCGTCATCACGAGGGGACTGCACGGTGCCGCGACCGCGCGGTGTGCCGCGGCCGGGGTGGCGGCGAACGAGACGAGAGCGGCCGTCTGCGATCCGAGATCGCTGGCGCCGGGCGAGCGGATCTCCGCTCCGGCGCGGAGCGGGGTGTCCGTGCAGGCGTCGGGGCAAGCTACGTCGTGCGTGCCCGCGACCGTCATCTCCCCGGCGCCGTGGCAGGTCTCGGCGGCGACGAGCTCGATTGCGTGGTGACCCCGCTCGGCGACGCAGAGCACCGCCCCGACCGGCGTGGCGTGGCCGACGAGCAGCGCGATCAGCAGCGCGAAGCGGAGCGCGTGGAGCAGGCGGGACCTCGACATCGAGCCTTCGGGTAGCACCCGCGCGCGCGCGGGGTCAATGCGAGGCGCCCGCGACCTCAGAGTTTGTGAATCAATCCCCTCCCGTCGCTGGCGAGCCGATCGCCGGCGACGGGAGCCCGGAAAATTCCTCGGAATAGGAGCCGCTATTCGTCGGAATTTTCCGGGCCCGATGCTTGGCGCTCGACTCACCAGCTCGGTCCGGGGATTGATTCACAAACTCTCAGCGTCCGGCAGCGCACGCTCCTTCCACCAGGCGTAGACCACCGGCACGACGAGGAGCTCCATCAGAAAGGAGGTGAAGATGCCGCCGACCATCGGCGCGGCGATCCGTTTCATCACGTCCGCGCCGGTGCCGTGCGACGCGAGGATCGGCAGCAGCCCGAGGAACATCACGGCCGCCGTCATCACCTTCGGTCGCAGGCGCTTCGCCGCGCCTTCGAGGATCGCTTCACGAAGGTCCGCGCGGGTCCGCATGCGGCCCTCGCGGCGCCGCGCGTCGAAGGCGAGGTCGAGGTACAGCAGCATGAAGACGCCGGTCTCGGCGTCCACGCCGAGCAGGGCGACGAGCCCGACCCAGACGGCCACGGAGACGTGGTACCCGAGGATCCAGAGCAGCCAGACCGCACCGATCGCCGAGAACGGAACGGCGAGCAGGACGATCGTCGTCTTCGCGAGCGAGCCGGTGTTGACGTAGAGAAGGATGAAGATGATCGCGAGCGTGATCGGCACGACGATCGACATGCGCTCGCGGGCACGCGCGAGGTGCTCGTACTGGCCCGACCACTCGAGGTGGACGCCGGGCGGCCGCGCGACGTGCGATGCCACGGCTTCGCGCGCTTCCGCGACGTAGCTGCCGAGGTCGCGGCCCGCGACGTCGACGAACACGTATCCCGCGAGCCGTCCGTTCTCGTCGTGGATCTGCGGGGGTGCCGTCGAGATCGAGACGTCGGCGAGCTCCCCCAGCGGGATCTGTGCTCCTCCCGGTGCGTCCACGAGCACGTGCCGCAGGCTCTCGAGATCGCTTCGCTCGTCGCGCGCGTAGCGCACCTGGATCGAATAGCGCTCGCGGCCTTCCACCGTCTGCGAAACGGTCGAGCCGCCGATCGCCGACTCGATCACGTCTTGCACGTCCGCGACGAGGAGGCCGTGACGGGCGATCGCGTCGCGGCGGATGTCGAAGTTCAGGTAGCGGCCGCCCGTCGTTCGCTCGGCGAAGGCGCTGCGCGTGCCGGGAACGACCGCGAGCGCCTGCTCGATCTCGCGGGCGACCTGTCTGATCGTCTCGAGATCCGGGCCGAACACCTTCACGCCGAGCACGCTCCGCATGCCGGTCGCGAGCATCTCCGTGCGGGTCTGGATCGGCATCCACCAGACGTTCGGCATGCCCGGCGTCTTCACCCGTTCGTCGAGCTCGTCGAGCAGTCCGTCCCAGGTGGTGCCCGGCCTCCACTCGCTCTCGGGTTTCAGCGTGACGACGGTCTCGAACATCGAGAGCGGTGCCGGGTCGGTCGGGGTCTCGGCGCGTCCGGCCTTGCCGAACACGCGCATGACTTCCGGGACGGAGCGGATCTTCCGGTCCTGGTCCTGCAGCGCGCGCTTCGCCTCGCCGATCGACATCCCGGGGAGCGTCGTCGGCATGTAGAGGATCGTGCCCTCGTTCAGCGGCGGCATGAACTCGGAACCCAGGCGCGCGGCGATCGGCAGCGTCGCGAGCAGCGCGGCCAAGGCGACCGCGAGCGTCGCGAGGCGGGCGCGCAGCACCAGCGAGAGTGCGGGCTCGTAGAGCCGCGCCAGCGCGCGGCTCAACGGATGCGATTCCTCCGAGCGGAGCGAGCCGACGAGCAGCGCGTTCGCGACCCGGCAGAGCGCGCGGGGTCGAAAGCTCCAGGGCTCGACGCGCGTCCAGAGCAGGCGCAGCGCCGGATCGAGCGTGATCGCGAGCAGCGCGGCGATCGCGATCGAGAACGTCTTCGCCCAGGCAAGCGGCTGGAAGAGCCGTCCTTCCTGCGCTTCGAGCGCGAAGATCGGCAAGAACGAGACGGCGATCACCAGCAGCGAGAACACGCTCGGGGCGCCCACCTCGCGGACGGCGGCGACGACGACCTCGCGGAAGTCCTCGCGGCGTCCGCGTGCCTGCCACTCCTCGAGCCGTTTGTGCGTCTGCTCGACGACGACGATCGAGGCGTCGACCATGGCGCCGATCGCGACCGCGATGCCTCCGAGCGACATGACGTTCGCGGTCACGCCGAGCGCGGTCATCGGCAGGAACGACAGGACCACGGCGATCGGGATCGTCACGATCGGGATCGCCGCGCTCGGCACGTGGCGCAGGAAGACGAGGATCACCAGACTGACGACGGCGAGCTCTTCGAGGAGCGTGTGCCGGAGCGTGTCGATCGCGCGTCGGATGAGCGTCGAACGATCGTAGGTGGTCACGATCTCGACGCCGGAGGGCAGCTCGGCGCGCACGTCGTCGAGCACGCGCTGCACGGAGTCGATCACGCGAAGCGCGTTCTCGCCGTGGCGCATCACGACGATGCCGCCGACCACCTCGCCTTCGCCGTCGAGGTCGACGAGCCCGCGACGGAGATCGGGGCCGAGGTGCACGCTCGCGACGTCGCGGAGCAGGATCGGAGCGCCGTCCTCGCCGTTGCCGACCACCACGCTCTCGAGGTCTGCGGCCGAGCGCACGTAGCCGCGGCCGCGAATCGCGTACTCGGCGCCGTTCCATTCGACGAGCCGGCCGCCGACTTCCCCGTTCGAGCGGCGGATGGCGTCCCCGATCCGACGGATCGAGAGGCCGTAGGCTCGCAGCGTGCTCGGCCGCAGGTCGACCTGGAACTGCTTCACGAAGCCGCCGACCGACGCGACCTCGGCGACGCCCGGAACCGCCGCGAGCCGGTAGCGCAGCGTCCAGTCCTGGAGCGAGCGCAGGTCGGCGAGCGTGTGCTTCCCGCCGCGATCGACGAGCGCATATTCGTAGACCCAGCCGGTGCCGGCCGCGTCGGGACCGAGGCGTGGCGTCACCCCCTCGGGCAGGCGCGCCCCGAGTCCCTGGAGCATCTCGAGCACGCGGCTCCGCGCCCAGTAGAGATCCGTGCGGTCGTGGAAGACCACGGTCACGAACGAGCTCCCGAAGGACGACTCTCCGCGAACGGCCTTCACGCGTGCCGCGCCGACCAGCGCGGTGACGATCGGGTAGGTGACCTGGTCCTCGATCAGGTCCGGGCTCCGCCCCGGCCAGTCCGCGTAGACGAGGACCTGCACGTCGGAGAGGTCGGGAAGCGCGTCGAGCGCGCTCGCACGGAGTGCCAGCAGTCCGCCCGCGGTTGCCAGCGCGACCAGCAGGACGACCAGCACGCGGCGCCGCGCGGAGAAGAGGATGATGCGGTCGATCACGCCTGCGCTCTCGCCGTTCATTCGGCCACCCGCACGGTGAAGCGCCGTCGCACCGGAGCGCCTCCTGGACGCCCCACCTCGACGACGACGCCCCACGGGCCGGCCATCGTGAACCGGATGCGCGCTTCGTAGACCCCGCCGCCGACGGGTGCGGCGGTGACGCGCTCGATCGCCATGCCGGGCATGTCCATCGTCGACTCGAGGGCGACCGCGACCGAGTCGATCGGGTGCCCGTCGGCGTCGCGCACGAGCACACGGAGCACGGTCGGCCCGACCTTCGCTGGCCCGCGGGCGGGAGCCACCGAGATCTGGATCTCGTCCGTCCGCGGCGGCGCGGACGCGGGTGCGTCGCCCGGAGACGCGTTCCCGGAGTCGCCGTCCATCGTCATCGGGTGCGCGCTCTCCATCCGCCAGTCGCCCATGCCGACGGCGCCCATCCGGGCCATCATCGAGTCGGCCCCCTCGATCTGGCTCTCCGCGTCGAGCAGGAACGAAGCGCTCGCCGCCACGCGGTCGCCCGCGGAGACTCCGTGGAGGATCTCGACGGAATCGTCTCCCCGCTCGCCGATCTCGACTTCGCGGGGGCTCACCCGTCCGTCCGCTCCGGCGGCGAAGACGATCCGCCGGCGCCCCGAATCGAGCACGGCGTCGGTCGGCAACACGAGCCGAACGCCGAGCGGAATCTCCAGCGCGAGATCCGCGATCATCTCGGGGCGGAGCTCCGCGGCAGGGTTCGGAACCTCGAGCCGCACGCGACCCGTCCGCGTCTTCGGATCGATCGTCGGATCGACGAAGGCCACGGCGGCCTCGATCGTCTTGCCCGCAGCGCCGCGCAGACGCAGCGTCGCGCGCTGGCCGACCGCGACGGAGGCGAGCTCGGACTCCGGGACTGCGCCCCAGGCCCAGAGGCTCGAGAGGTCGGCGATGCGAAACAGCGTCGCCCCGGCGGGCACGCTCTGCCCGCGCACGATCGCCTTCTCCACGACGACCCCGTCGGCCGGAGACCGGATGATCTCGTGGAGCGCGGGGGCGCCGTCTCGCTCGATTGCGCGGATCCGGCCGTCGTCGAGGCCGAGCACGCGGAGCTTCCGGCGGCTCGCCTCCACGAGCGACCGCGAGGCTCCGGAGGCACCGGTGCTGGCGAGCTCACGCTCCGCGCGGAGCGCGATCACCAGCTCCTGCTCCGCGCCGACGAGATCCGGCGCGTAGAGCGAGAGCAGAGGCTCGCCCTTCCGCACGCGCTTCCCCGTGAAGTCCGCGTGGAGCTCTTCCACGAAGCCGGGAACGCGCAGCGCGACGACGACGATCTTCCGCTCGTCGTAGTCGAGGTGTGCGGAGGCGTGGATGGTGCGCGCGAGCGGGCGGCGCTCGGCGGGCACCAGCGCGATGCCGACCGCGCTTCGCCGGTCGGCGTCCGGACGGACCGGGGCGGCCTCTGCGGACGAAGGTCGCGGGTCGGCCCCGGCGGGTGCGACTCGCGCTAGCGCGAGCAACAGGATGCCTGCAACGGCGCTCGTTCGGCGCCGCATCGGAAAGGTCCGAATCCTCATGGGAGATCCCCCTCGTCCAGCGATGCGCCCGCGGTGCGTGCCAGGTCGGCGACGGCGATCCCGAGCTTCGCCTCGGCATCGATCCGCTCCAGTCGCACGGCTTCGAGCGCTCGGGCGCTCTCGAGCAACATGGCGAGGTCGATCTTCGCGGCTGCGTACGCGACCTCGCCGGCCGCGACCGCCTGCTCGGCTTCGGTCGTCGCGACTCCGCCGAGCAGGCCACGCTGGCTCTCGGCGGCCCGTGCGTCCGCGAGTGCCTGGGTGACCTCGCGGACGATCTGGAGACGGACGGCCCGGACTTCCGCGTCCGCGGCCGTACGCCGTGCCCGTGCTTCGTCCACCGCGGCGTCGCGACGCGCGCCGTGCGCGAGCGGCAGCGACATCGCCGCCATGACGCCGAATCCGTCCCGACGGTCGGGGTTCACGAAGCGTGACACCGAAACCTCGAAGTCGGGCAGCCGCTCGAGCTCGGCGGCGTGCACTCGGGTTTCCGCCGTGGCGACCGCTTCCCCTCCGGCGAGCAGCTCGGGGCGATGACCGAGGGCGTAGGCGATCCAGCGATCGTCGGAGGACGCGAGCACGACGTCGCGCGGCGCCTCGAGAGCCGCGATCGGGTCGGCCGGAGCTCGTCCGATCCGAGTGTTCAGCTCGACCCCGGCGGCCTGTCGTTCGCGCTCGGCCGCGGCGATGCGCGCGTCGAGCCGGGTGAGCTCGAGCCGTGCGCGCAGCACCTCGACCTCGGGAGCGTCGGCTGCGGCGAAACGTCGCTCGGCCGCGTCCACGATGCCGGAGACGAGCGCCCGCTCGCGGCGATGGACCTCGAGCACGGCGTCGGCGCGGCGCAGGCGATGGAAGGCGCGCGCGGCGCGTGCGCTCACGTCGAGCTCCGCGGCGCGCGCCGTCGCCTC
>JACXTT010008227.1_pt1 | contig 14503 bp, 11 predicted proteins | sample 9270951 | NCBI WGS metagenome assembly JACXTT01 (sample SAMN15532306, study PRJNA645909) | rock metagenome | isolation source: weathered quartz diorite | place: Puerto Rico | collected 2017-06-21
GGCCGCCCCGATTCAGGCGCCAGATGTCCTCGTCCGTCATCCGCGACACGCGCTCGAGCAGCTGCGGGTATTTGCCGAAGAAATGCTTGCGCACGTAGGCGCCGTCGTTCGCCTTGTAGTTCTGATACTCGCCGTCGACGGTCTCCTCCATCAGCTGCCGCAACAGGCCGTCGCTGTCGCGCGCCAACAGCGGATCCCAGTAAGAGCCCCAGATCACCTTGATCACGTTCCAGCCCGAGCCGCGAAACTCGCCTTCGAGCTCCTGGATGATCTTGCCGTTGCCACGCACCGGGCCGTCCAGACGCTGCAGATTGCAATTGACGACGAAGATCAGGTTGTCCAGCTTCTCCCGCGCCGCCATGCCGATCGCGCCGCGCGACTCGGGCTCGTCCATCTCGCCGTCGCCACAGAAGACCCAGACCTTGCGCCGCGCGGTGTCGGCGATGCCGCGCGCGTGCAGATACTTCAGAAAGCGCGCCTGATAAATCGCCTGGATCGGACCAAGCCCCATCGAAACCGTCGGGAACTGCCAGAAGTCCGGCATCAGCTTCGGATGCGGATACGAGCTGACGCCCTTGCCGTCCACCTCGCGGCGGAAATTCAGCAACTGGTCCTCACTGATCCGCCCCTCCAGAAACGCGCGCGCGTACACGCCCGGCGACGAATGGCCCTGGATATAGATCAAGTCGCCGCCGTGCTCGGCATCCGCGGCGCGCCAGAAATGATTGAAGCCAACCTCCATCAGCGTGCCTACCGACGCGTAGCTGGCGATGTGTCCACCCAGATCGCCCTCTTCGCGGTTGGTCCGAACCACCATCGCCATCGCATTCCAGCGAACGTAGGAGCGGATCCGCTCCTCCAACTCGTGATCGCCGGGCGAATGCTCCTCCAGGTGCGTGGGAATCGTGTTCACATAAGCGGTCGCCGTCGACAACGGCACGTCGACTCCGGAGCGCCGGGCCTGCTCGACCAATCGCTCGAGCAGGTAATGGGCGCGCTCGGGGCCTTCCTGTTCAATGACGGTGTTCAGCGCATCGAGCCATTCCCCGGTCTCGACGGCATCGGGGTCGTTAGCGGCCAGCGCAATCGGATTGGCGGACATTGGGTCACCTCGCACAGCACAGCGGCGCCACCGTGTGGCGCCGAGGAATCGGACTTTGTCACTCTAGCAGCGCCTCGGGTTAATTTCAAATAGTGGTTTATAGTTTCGTAATGTGAGACACACCCCAGGTAGACTGCCGCGACCCCCGAACGCCCTCTGCACCCGCGATGTCGCCCGACGGCGAAGCCCATCCCGCTACCAACGCGCTGCTCCAATTCGACGAGCCGATCGCGTTCGACCGGATCACGCCCGATAACGTGACGCCCGCCGTCGAACTGCTGTTGTCGGAATGCCGGAACGCCGTCGAGCGTGTGACGAATCCGGCCACTCCGGCCGCCTGGGGTTCGGTGGTGGAGACGCTCGAGCAGAGCACGCAGATGCTCACGCGGGCCTGGGCCGCGGTATCGCATCTGAACGCGGTCGCCGATTCTCCGCCGCTGCGAGCCGAATACAACAGCAACCTTCCGAAGCTGACGCAGTTCTGGACCGAGCTGTCGCAGAACCTCGCGTTGTACGACAAGTACCGGACGATGGCGGGGCGGCCGCAATTCGACCACTGGAGCGCCGCGCGACGGCGGACCGTCGAAAACGAGCTGCGCGATTTCCGGCTCGGGGGCGCCGAACTGCCGCCGCCACAGCGCGAGCGGCTGCGGTGGCTGCGCGAACGCGAGTCGCAGATCGCCACGCGCTTTGCCGAAAACGTACTCGACTCCACTGGCGCTTTCGCCCTACTGGTGGACGATCCCAAGCAGCTGGCGGGCATTCCCGAGGACGTGCTGGAGCAGTACCGTGAGGGTGCGCGCGCCGACGGCCGCACCGGCTACAAGGTGACGCTGCATGCCCCCAGCTACCTGCCCGCGTTGCAGTACGCGCACGATCGCAGCCTGCGGGAGCGCCTGTACCGTGCCTATACGACGCGGGCCTCGGAGTTCGGGCCGGCCGAGTGGGACAACACGCCCCTGATGCTCGAGCTTCTGAAGCTGCGGCACGAGCACGCGCAGCTTCTGGGCTACCGCAATTTCGCCGAGCTGTCGCTGGTGCCCAAGATGGCGCGCTCGGTGGACGAGGTTTCGCAGTTTCTGCGCGACCTGGCAGGCCGGGCGCGGCCGCAGGCCCAGCGCGAGATTGCCGAGCTGGCCGAGTTCGCCGCCCAGGAGCTCGGGGTGGCCGAGCTGAAACCGTGGGACATCTCCTTTGCGGCCGAGCGCCTCAGGCAGGCCCGTTACGACTATTCGGAGCAGGAGCTGAAGCGCTACTTCCCGCTAACGCGCGTGCTCGATGGCCTGTTCGAATTGATCGAGCGCATGTTCTCGGTCCGCGTTCGCCCCGATCAGGCCCCCGTGTGGCACCCGGACGTGAGTTTTTTCCGGATCGAGACCACCAGCGGGCAACTGATCGCCCAGTTCTATCTGGACCTGTACGCGCGCGACCACAAGCAGGGCGGCGCCTGGCAGGACGATGCGCGCAGCCGTTGGCGCCACGATTCGACGCTGCAGACGCCGGTTTCGTTCCTGACCTGCAACTTCTCGCGGCCTGTCGAAGGGCGCCCTGCGCTGCTGACCCACGACGAAGTGCTCACGCTGCTGCACGAGTTCGGGCATGGGCTGCACCATATGCTCACGCGCGTCGACGAGCCGCCGGTGGCCGGGATCCACGGGGTCGAATGGGACGCGGTCGAACTGCCGAGCCAGTTCCTGGAGAATTTTGGCTGGGAGTGGCAGGCGCTGCAGATGCTGACCGAGCACATCCAACGGCGCGAGACATTGCCGCGCCCGTTGTTCGACCGCATCATCGCCGCCCGGAATTTCCAGAGCGGCATGCACCTGGTGCGGCAGCTCGAGTTTGCCCTGTTCGATCTGAGGCTGCACAGCGAGTTCGATCCGGTCCGGGGCGACGCGGCTGCGCTTGCCGCCCTGGGGAATGAAGTGCGTTCGGAGGTCGCGGTGGTCTTTCCGCCGGCCGAGCACCGGGGCGCCAACAGCTTTACCCACATCTTTTCAGGCGGTTACGCGGCCGGGTACTACAGCTATTTGTGGGCGGAGGTGTTGTCGGCGGACTGTTTCGCCGCATTCGAGGAATCGGGCGATGTCATGGCCCCGGCCCAGGGCATGCGCTTCCTGGACACTATTCTCGCGGTGGGGGGCAGCCGTCCGGCCATGGAGTCGTTCGTCGAGTTCCGCGGCCGCGGCCCAAGCATCGAGGCGTTGCTGCGCCATAACGGGATCAGGTAACCGACCTGTCACATTCGACTTCTAGTCTTGGTCGGTCCAGTCCTAGAAGAATCAGAGGAGTTTCAGCATGTTCGATCGAATCACACGGCGTGTGGCGCTTGGCGCGGCTTGCGCCTTCATCGCCGGTTCAGCGCTCGCGGCCGAGATCACCGGTGCAGGCGCGACCTTTCCGTACCCGGTCTTGTCTCAATGGTCGACCGACTACAGCACCACGACCGGAGTGAAGATCAACTATCAGTCGATCGGGTCCGGCGGCGGCATTGCGCAGATCAAGGCCGGCACGGTCGACTTCGGCGCGTCCGACAAGCCACTGTCCCCGGATGAACTGGCGCAGTCGGGCCTGGCGCAGTTTCCGATCGTGATCGGTGGCGTAGTGCCGGTCGTCAACATCGAAGGCGTGGAGCCGGGTAAGCTGAAACTGACGGGCCCGGTGCTGGCCGACGTTTACCTCGGCAAGATCCAGAAATGGAACGATCCGGCCATCGCCGCGCTGAATCCGGAACTTAAGCTGGGTGACGCCGCAATCAGCGTCGTGCACCGCTCGGACGGCTCGGGCACCACGTTCAACTTCGCCGACTACCTGTCCAAGGTCAGCGAGGAATGGAAATCGAAGGTCGGGGAAGGAACCTCGGTTCAGTGGCCGGTCGGCGTCGGCGGCAAGGGCAACGAAGGGGTGGCTGCCTACGTCAAGCAGATCAAGAACTCGATCGGTTATGTGGAGCTGGCCTACGCGCTGCAGAACAAGATGTCGTACACCTCGATGAAGAACAGCGCGGGCAAATTCGTCGAGCCCAGCTTGGAATCGTTCTCGGCGGCGGCTGCCAGCGCCGACTGGACCAAAGTGAAGGACTTCCACCTGGTGATCACCGACGCGCCGGGCGCAGCTTCCTGGCCGATCGCAGCCAGCTCGTTCGTGCTGATGTACAAGCAGCCCAAGGATGCAGCTCGCACCAAGACAGCTCTTGAATTCTTCAAGTGGGCGCTGGAAAAGGGACAACAGCAGGCCAAGGCGCTGGACTACGTTGCGCTGCCTGATCCGCTGGTCAAGCAGATCGAAGCGTACTGGGCGAGCTCGATCAAGTAGACGGTAGAAGCACTGCCGGCACGGCGGCCGTCACGATACGGCCGCTGTCGCCCTTGGAGGATAAAGCTGATGACCGTCTCTTCGACGGCATCGACGATGATCGGCGTCGAACCGGCGGAAGCGCGCGACCGTTCAGCGGCGGAAACGCGGCAGGACAGCCTGTTTCGGTGGATGCTGTTCGCCTCGGCCACGCTCGTGCTGGTCGTGCTGGGGGCTGCCGCGCTGTCGATGCTGTGGGGCGGCCGCCTGGCGTTTCAAACATTCGGCTGGCGCTTCATCGTCAGCGACGAGTGGGACGCCGTCGGACGCAATTTCGGCGCTTTCGTTCCCATCTACGGAACGCTCGCCAGCTCGGCCATCGCGATGTTGATCGCCGTGCCGGTCAGTTTCGGTATCGCACTGTTCCTGACCGAGATCGCGCCCGGCTGGCTGCAGGCGCCGATTGCTGCGGCCATCGAGCTGCTGGCAGGTATCCCGTCGATCATCTATGGCATGTGGGGCCTGTTCTCGTTCGTCCCCTTCATGTCCGACCACGTGTTGCCCTGGATCAACGATCATCTGGGGCCCTTTCCCTTGGTCGGGGCCCTGTTCCGCGGCCCCCCACTGGGCCTCGGGATGCTGACCGCCGGAGTCGTGCTCGGCATCATGGTGATCCCGTTCATCTCGTCGGTGATGCGCGACGTCTTCCGCACCGTTCCCGCATCGTTGAAGGAGTCGGCCTATGCGCTCGGCTCGACCACGTGGGAGGTGGTGTGGAAAGTAGTTCTGCCGTACACCCGCTCCGCGGTTGTCGGCGGGATCTTCCTCGGCCTGGGGCGCGCGCTCGGCGAGACGATGGCGGTCACCTTCGTGCTGGGCAACGCGCATCAACTCAGCGCCTCGCTGCTTGCGCCCGGCAACTCGATTGCAGCGACCATTGCCAATGAATTCACCGAGGCCGACTCGGATATCTACCTGTCGTCGCTGATCGCTTTGGGCTTCCTGCTGTTCGTCGTGACCTTGATCGTTCTGGCTATCGCGCGCCTGATGCTGAGCAATCTGGCGCGCCGCGAAGGCCGCTGATGCAGTCGCCCCGCAGCCTGATCCTCAGACGGCGCGCGAGCAACCTGGTCTCCAAGCTGCTCGGCACGGCCGCCACGCTGTTCGGCCTGTCGTGGCTGGTCTGGATCCTGATCGTCACGCTGCTGAACGGCGCGCGGGCGTTGAGCCTGCGTATCTTCACCGACATCACGCCACCGCCCGGCTCCGACGGCGGCCTGGCCAACGCGCTGGTCGGCAGCGCTCTGATGAGCGTGTTGGGCGTGCTGATCGGCGCTCCACTCGGCATCGCGGCCGGGACGTACCTGGCCGAGTTCGCGGAGCGGCGTCCCGTCTGGCGTGAATCGATCCGGTTCGTCAACGACATCCTGCTATCGGCGCCGTCGATCGTACTGGGCCTGTTCGTCTACACGATCTACGTGCGCCAGGTCGGACATTTTTCCGGTGTCGCCGGCGCCATCGCGCTGGCGCTGATCGTTCTACCGGTGGTCGTTCGGACCACGGACGAGACCTTGCGGCTGGTGCCGAACATGATGCGGGAGGCGGCGCTGTCGCTCGGGATTCCGCGCTGGAAGGTGACGGTGCAGGTTCTTTACCGTGCCGCGCTGCCCGGGATACTGACCGGGGTCCTGCTGGGGCTCGCTCGCATCACGGGCGAGACCGCGCCGCTGCTGTTTACCGCGCTGAACAACCAGTTCTGGAGCCCCAACCTGAACGGTCCAACCGCCAGCGTGCCCGTCGTGATCTTCCAGTTCGCGATGAGTCCGTACGATGCGTGGCATTCGCTGGCGTGGGCCGGGGCCTTCGTCGTGACGATGGTGGTGCTGGTGCTCAGCGTGGTCGCGCGTGCCTACCTGCTGAAGAACCGGATGGATTCCAATGCCTGACGAGACGGCGCTAATCGATCCGCCGCAAGGCGCCGAGGCAGACGCCGCAGCCATCGCCGCGGCGGGTGCGACGCGTCCCAAGATCTCCGTCAAGGCACTGGACTTCTACTATCGCGGCTACCACGCGCTGAAGAACATCAACCTGGATATCCCCGAGCGCCAGATCACCGCGGTCATCGGGCCATCGGGCTGCGGCAAGTCCACGCTGCTGCGAGTCTTCAACCGGATCTACTCGGTGTACGCGGGGCTGGAAGCGACCGGCGAGGTGCTGCTGGACGGGGAGAATATCCTGGGTCCGCACTACTCGCTGAACCGCTTGCGCACCCGTGTAGGAATGGTGTTCCAGAAGGCCGTGCCCTTTCCACTGTCGGTGTTCGAGAATGTCGCCTTCGGGCTTCGTCACCACCTCAAGCTGTCGCGCGGACAGATGGAAGACCGGGTCGAGAAGGCGTTGCGGGAGGCGGCGCTGTGGGACGAGGTCAAAGACAAGCTGCATACCAGCGGTCTGGGCCTGTCGGGCGGTCAGCAGCAGCGCCTGTGCATCGCCCGCGCGGTGGCGCTGCGGCCGCAGGTGCTGCTGCTGGACGAGCCGACCTCGGCGCTGGATCCGATCGCGACCGGACGTGTCGAGCAGCTGCTGTCGGATCTGGAGCGCGACTACACGATCGTGATCGTGACCCACAACATGCAGCAGGCCGCGCGGGTGTCGACCTACACCGCTTACATGTATCTGGGTGAGATGGTCGAATTCGGAACGACCGCTGAGCTGTTCACCCGGCCACAGCGCCGGCAGACCGAGGACTACATCACCGGCCGTTTTGGTTGAGCCGGATCGTCGCCTCCAGGGCCGGATGCTCTGCTCGTTCGCTTGTCACACGTTCGACACAGTAAACTAGGGGATGCGGTTGTGCCGGCTCGCCCTCGTCGTTGCCTCGCTGTGCGCGAGCGCGGCTTATGCCCAATTCAAGTGGATCGACGCCGACGGCAAGGTCGGTTACGGCGACAAGCCGCCGCCTGGTGCGCACTTCGTCGAGACGCTGGAGGGCGTCGCCAAGGGCGCGCAGCGCGATCCACAAGCGCAGCTTCCCTATCAACTGCAGCGCACCATGAAGGATTATCCGGTGACGCTGTACACGATGAGCGATTGCGCGGCCTGCGACGCCGGCCGCACGCTGCTCAAGAGGCGCGCGATCCCGTTCGCAGAGCGCACGGTGCGCGATTCCGAAGACGTGCGGGCACTGAAGAAGCTGACCGGCTCGGATCAGATGCCGGCGTTCCAGGTCGGCTCACGGATCCTTATCGGCTTCAACAGCGCGACCTGGAACGAAACGCTCGACCTGGCAGGTTATCCGCGCGCGAGCCAGCTGCCGGCGGACTGGGTGTGGCCCGCTCCCAAGCCGCTGACCGAAGCAAAACCCGAACAGGCCACTGGGACAAAGCCCGCCGCACCGCCCGCTCCCGGCACTCCTCAGTAACGGCGACGAGCGTGAAGGTCGCGACCTGGAACGTCAACTCGCTGAACGTTCGGCTCGGTCACCTGCTGCAATGGCTGAAAACCGACCCGATCGACATCGTCTGCCTGCAGGAGACGAAGCTCATCGACGAGAATTTTCCGGTGGCCGCGTTGACCGAGGCCGGCTACCGCAGCATTTTTTCCGGCCAGAAGGCGTACAACGGCGTCGCGATACTGCTGAAGCAGGGCACGGTACAGAGCGCTGAAGAGGTGCAGACGCAGCTTCCGGGACTGGATGACGACCAGCGTCGCTTGATCGCAGCGACGATCGACGGCATCCGCGTCGTGTGCGCCTATGTTCCGAACGGCCAGGCGATCGGCACCGAGAAATATTCGTACAAGCTCAGATGGATCGCATCGCTGAACGATTGGCTGCGCGCAGAGCTGGAGCGGCACGGACGCCTGCTGGTGGCGGGCGACTTCAATATCGCGCCCGAGCCGTGCGATGTTCACGATCCGGAGGTCTGGGCCGGCCAGGTGCTGTTCTCGGAGCCGGAGCGGTCTGCCTTCCGAGGGCTGCTGAACCTGGGCCTGAAGGACAGCTTCCGGCTCTTCGATCAGCCCGGCCGTATGTTCACCTGGTGGGACTACCGAAACCTCGCCTTCCGACGCAAACAGGGACTGCGGATCGACCACATCCTGCTGAGCGGCGAGCTGGCGGCTCGCTGCTCCGCGTGCACGATCGACGCCGGACTGCGCAGACTGGAGCAGCCGAGCGACCACGCGCCCGTGATCGCCACGCTGGACTGATCCAGCCGTCTTCTACAACGCTCTGTGCGCGTTTTGCACAGAAACCATGAAACGCGATCAGGTCGCGCCGAGCAGTTTCGCGGCCCGGGACACGGATTCCGGCTTCACCCAGAAAATTGCGCCATAGCGTCCCCCGCCGCCGCTGACCGCATCCATCGCGGTGATATTGATCTTCGCGCCGGCGAGTTTTTCCAGCGTTTCGTTCATCGCCCCAACCCGATCTTCGCCTTGCAACAGGAATCCGCTTTTGCGCGGACTCAATTTAAGCTTCAGCTTCTTGGCGGCGAGCTTGAACGCGGCGGAGTCTTCAGGGACGAGATCGAGCTGACCCTTGCGCGCGCTCGGAAATCCCGAGAACGCGAGCAGGTTGATGCCTTCGGCGGCGAGCGCGGACAGAACCTGTGCGCACTCACCGGGCTTATCGGGAACCACGACGTAGAAGTAATCGACCTTGCGCACGGTGTCGCTCATATCGACTCCTTTCGAGGCAAGGGAAGGAATGCCATGACCACAGTCAGCGTCTTCGGGGGCACAGGCTTCCTCGGTCGGCGTCTCGTGCAGCGCCTTGCTTCCGGGGAAACGATTGTACGCGTCGCGGTGCGGCACGCTGACCGCGCGCGCACCGCTTTGCGTGCGGAGGGCCTGGACCGGGTATCGGTGTTCGGCGCCGACGTGCGCGACGAGGCCACGGTCGGCGCGGCTCTGGCGGGGGCCGACGCCGTCGTCGACGCGGTCTCCGGCTATGTCGAGACGGGTAGCGCAACGTTCGAGGCAGTGCACGAGCGAGGCGCCGGGACGCTCGCGCGGCTGGCTGCCGCCGCCGGTGTTACCCGCTTCGTTCTCGTGTCGGGCATCGGCGCCGATCCCGAATCCAGTTTCCCGTACATCCGCGCGCGCGGACGCGGCGAACGCGCGGTCCAGCAGGCATTTCCGGGGGCGACGATCGTTCGTCCGGGCGCCATGTTCGGGCCCGGCGACGCGCTGTTTGGCACGCTCGGCCATCTGGCCAGGTTGCTTCCCGTGCTGCCGCTGATCGGCGGCGGCCACACGCGCCTGCAACCGGTTTATGTGGAGGACGTGGCGCAAGCTATCGTGCGCATCCTCGCCGATCCTGGGACCGCAAGCCGAACCTACGAGCTCGCCGGCCCCACGGTGTACACGCTGCGCGAGCTCTTCGAACTCGCGCTACGCATCATCGGCAAGCGGCGGCTGCTGGTGCCGTTACCGTTCGCGGCGGCCGAGGTTCAGGCGCGTTTGTTCGAACTCCTGCCGAACCCGCCGCTTACGACCAGCCAAGTGGACCTGCTCAAGGCGGACAATGTCGCGACCGGAACCCTGCCGGGTCTGCCCGAGCTCGACATCATGCCGAAGTCGGTCGAAGCGATCGTCCCGACGTATCTCGGGCAGTCGGGCGTCGGCGCGTAACGGGGAACGCCGGTCTGCGTCTCCCTACTGCTTTAGATCGCACGTCCGAGTGTGGCCCGGATCGCTGCACCTTGGCCGATACGCGCGGCTGGCTTCTTCGTGACGAGAGGAAGCATCGTCGCCGCCGCGAGCACGAGCGCCACCACCGGCAAAGCGCCGCTAAACGCTCCGCTCCGGTCGTTCACCGCGGCGACGAAGATCGGGCCAACCACGCCGGCCGCCCCCCACGCGGTGAGGAGCACCCCGTAATTCGCGCCCATGTGCCGGGTGCCGAAGTAGTCGGCGTTAAACGAAGGCATGGTTCCAAAGCCACCGCCGTAGCAAAGCAGGATCACGGCGTACGCCCCGACCGCCCAGATCAGGCCGTGCGCGCTGCCCAACAGGAAGAACACCACCGCCTGTACCAGGAAGATCAGCGAGAACGCGTACGTGTGCCCGATGCGGTCAGAAATAGCTCCCCAAAAGAAACGGCCGAGCGTGTTAAACAGCGCAGCACCGCCGCACGCCGCGGCGACGACCGCAGGCGGAGCGCCGGTGAGCTCTTGAAGGATGGGCAGCGCATTGCTGATGACGAGTATTCCTGCGGTGACGTTCAGGAACAGCATCGTCCAGAGGAAGTAGAACTGCCTGGTCGCGAGCATCTCGCGAGGGGTGTACGAATGTCCCTGCCCTGCGCCTGACGCTTCCTCCGTGCGCCGCGCATCCGAGGTGGGATTCGCAAGGAGCCAGGCACCCAAAATACCCAGCGCGAGGAAGGCGACGCCGGACAGCGTGAGGACGTTCATCACGGCGTGCATCTGGCCGGCCGGCAGCAGGCGCGTCGTCATCGCGCCCGCGCGAGCCGCACTTGCGTACTGCGCTGCCGTGGCCGCAGCGGAACGGAACGATGGCAGGCTCTTGACGACCAGGTTGTAGACGACCGCGCCGAGGCCGAAACCGGTTACCACCATTCCGCTTCCCAGGCCTCGTTGGCGCGGAAACCATTTGGTCACCACCGCCACCGACGTCACGTAACCCATGCCGACTCCGAAACCGCCTATCACGCCATAGGTCAGGTAGAGCCAGCCTGCGCCAAAGTAAGTTGTCCAGAGGCCAGCGAACACGTTGCCGGCACCCCAGAGCACGGCGCCGGCAAGCGCAACCCTGCGCGGCCCGATTCGGTCCTGGAGCCTTCCTCCCGCGAGCGCGCCCAGCCCGAGGAAGAAAATGGCGAGCGAGAAGGCGCACGTCGTCGTCGAGGTCGACCAGCCGAAAGAGCAGATCAGCGGCTGGGTGTACAAGCTCCACGAATAGATAGTCCCGAGCGACATCATCAGGAGCATTCCAGCGAAGGCGACGGTCCACCGGTTTGTCTTCATGACGCTCCCACCGCGAGCTTTGCCGACCAAAGAGGTCAGCCTCTACTCTGCGGTGGCGAGAGCGCGCGCGGTAGTGTCTTTCGTCATCAGAAGCGGGCCAGCCGACATCGGAGTGACTGCTTTGTAGCGGGCGCTTCTGATCGTCTCAAGCTCCCTAAGTGGAGTTAGCCCGGTTGACAGCCACGCATCCGCTGGCATGCTTCGCGCGTGACGCAAGACGAGGAGGCTTCCGATGCGCAGGTGGATCGTGCGTGCCCTGATCGCACTCGCCGTGCTGGCGGACTCGGCGGCGGCTTGCTGTTTGCCGGCGTGCAACTCGCCGAGCACAAGATGAACCGGCACGTCAGCGTGCCCAGCTATGCACTGAACCTGGCGAGCGACGCGGCAAGCCTCGCGCGCGGCAGGTACCTGTTCGCGTCGCGCGGCTGCGCTGAGTGCCACGGCACCGACGGTGCCGGGCGCACGTTCATCGACGACGGCAAGGGCACGATAGCTAAGGCGCCGAACATCAGCCCCGGCGCCGGCAGCGTCGTCACGGCCTACACGGCGGCTGACTGGGAACGCACGGTCCGTCACGGCGTCAAGCCTGACGGACGCCCGGTGTTCATCATGCCGAGTGAGGACTACAACCGTCTCAATGACGACGATACCGCCGCGCTCCTCGCCTACGCGCGCAGCCTGCCGCCAGCCGCTGGCAGCGGCGCGCGCTTCGAATTCCCGGCGCCGGTGCGCGCGCTGTACGGCTTCGGCGCGATCCACGACGCGGCCGAGAAGATCGACCACGCGCTGCCGCCCGCGAAGCCGGTGACCAGCGGCGTCACGCTCGAGTACGGCGCGTACGTCGCCAACATGTGCCAGGGCTGCCACGGCCCCGGCCTCTCGGGCGGCAAGATCCCTGGCGGCCCGCCGGACTGGCCCCCAGCCGCAAACCTCACGCCGGGCGAGGCCTCCGTGATGGGACGCTACGCCGACGTGGCCGCCTTCGCTGCGATGTTCAAGAGCGGCAAGCGCGCCGACGGCACCGCAGTGCGGGTGATGCCGTTCGCGACGCTGCGCGAGCTGAGCGATTCCGACGTGCAGGCACTGTATCTGTACCTGAAGTCGCTGGCGCCGCGCGCCGCGGGGAATCGGTAGAGCGAGAGCGACTTCAGTTCGTGGAATCCTAAAGGCTGCGAACGTGTAGCGTCGCGCCGTCCCACGCGGCGGGCCGGCCGTTCACCCGCACCGGCGGCGGCGCCTCCGGGCCGGGCCATTCGAACACGAGGCCACCGGGCGGAATCTGGATGCTCGGGTCGATCGCGATCCTGCAGCTGCTCGACTCGCACCCGATGCGGTAACTCAAGACGCCGGCGGTGGTTCGCAAGCCCTGCACGGCGATTCCGTCCCCGGCAAGCCAGCTGGCGGGAATGCCCGCTGCCAACACGATGGCCTGGTCGAATTCGCGCTCGTAGGCGAACAGGTCCAGGGCCGAACGAATGAAGTCGGAGGCAATCCACGCGTGCGGCATGTCTCCGACGAAGCGCGGCTTGCGCACCTCGCGGCCGACTACCTCGGCCCACTGGTTCCAGCCCGGCGGCCTGCGGCCCGCGAGAAGGAAGCCCAAAAGCTGCAGCGCCCGCTCTCGCCAGCCGAGCCTGACGAAGGTGCCGACGGAGCGCAACTCGTACGGCGTGTAGTCGTCCCAGGCACGCTCACCTAGCCGGCGCTGCTCGGCCTCGCGCCAGTAGCGTTCGAACGTGCGTTCGACCAGGTCCCGGGGAAGACTCTGCAGTTCGCCGGCCGGGTCGAGCGCGATCGTGGTGGAGGTCGGATCGAAATCGCCCAGCTCGGCGGCGCCCGGAATGAAATCAATGCGGTGCTGCCCGGTCGCGAGCCGGATCGAATCGATCAGGTCGCCGCGAAACTCGTCGCGTGCACGCCCCAGGCTCGCGGAAGCCTGGTGGTCTCCGACGGCCCCAGCCAGGAAGGCCGCGTCCTTGTACCCTTTCAGCGCCCAGAAATCGTCCCAGTACGAGTGCATCGGCTTGGCCCAGTAGCCCTCGTGGCTGATCGAGGCTGGCAACAGTCCATAGCGCTCCGGATGGCCGGCCCGCACCGCAGCGGTCCGTTCGCTCTGGCGCAAGGTCTCCAGGTAGCGAGCCGCCGCCTGGACGTGCGGCCACAGCTCCAGGAGCTCGGCGCGATCGTGGGTGAAGCGGTACAGCTCGGCCACGGCGAAGATGAACTCGCCGTTGCTGTCGTTCTCCGGGATCGGATCGGGACCACGGCGGTCCACGCAGCACGGGACCTTGCCGCTCGGGAACTGCTGCGGTGCATACCACCGCAGGAAGTCGGCGGCCTGCTCCGCATGGCCCATTCGGAGCAATGCCTCGGTCATCATGGCGCCGTCTCGAATCCAGGAGCGCGCGTACGAATGGGTGCCTGGCTGCAGTCGTACCCCGTCACGCTCGATCAGAATCTGCGCCAGTGCGCTGCGCAGCGTGTCGGCAATCGCCTGTCCCGCCGGCGGCAGCATCAAGCGCACGCGCCCGAGCTCCCGGCGCCAGTTGTCCGCGACCAGATCCTGTTGCCGGATCACCCAATCGGACTCATCCGGCCGCGCTGCCGCCACCGATCCGTCGGGACCGGCTGATGCCAGGATGTCGACCGTCTGCTCGCCTCCCGGCGCGATACTCAGATCGAACAGCAACGCGCCTGAGGCGAGCCCCACTGGATCGTGCAGCGATTGGGCAGGTACCGCGCGGCGATCCGCGATCCGATCGACAATCGAGCCGCCGTCGAACGTCGAGGCGACAAAGGCCACCGGGCTTTGCTGCGGGCGGATGCTCGGGGTTGCGTCCACCGTCACGACCTGGCCGTCCCACGCCAGATCGTGGATCAAGTGCACACCGCCCGGAGAGTTCAGGAATTGCGTCGGCGGATCGACCTGCAACGGGCGCACGGCAAGCGCAAGCTTCAACCGGGCGGCTCGGGCCGATCGATTTGCTACGGTGTATCGCGCGACCACCGAAGAGCGCCCGGCCTGAAAGTTCCCGAAGCCGCGCACCTGCAGATGGACCGCCCGGCCGCCGCACCTCACCCGCCGACTCCGCCGGTTGCCGTCCTGCCAAAACTC